>Ga0209515_10004195_pt1 | contig 19703 bp, 8 predicted proteins | sample Subgroupgradi54m_FD_187454 | JGI IMG/M metagenome (GOLD analysis project Ga0209515, IMG submission 187454) | Subsurface groundwater microbial communities from S. Glens Falls, New York, USA - GMW60B uncontaminated upgradient, 5.4 m (SPAdes)... ...
TGCTTGTAATTCGATAGGCTGAGTAACAGGAATGGAAGTAAGCTGACGCGAAACTTGGAGATCATCTTGCCTTTCTCTTTCAAGAAAGTCTTGAAGAACCAGAAACCTTCGCGTTCTTTTTCGATGTTCACGTTCTTCTTCCTCTTTTTCCTTTTGCTCCTGTTCCTCGATCTCAAGCGCTCTCGCTTTGTCATGCACAGGAAAGCTAAAAATCGTTAGTTTGAATTTCTCTTTACTGATCTCATTTTCTTCAAAGCCCTTGAGTGCCTCAATTACGAAATGGGTTAATTCTATTTCGGCTTGAACTATCGGCGGATGCAAAACCCCATTTACCAAAGTAACCCCCTCGAGAATTGTGGAAAAAAAGTTGGAAAAAGTCGAACTCGAAAACTCGCGAAGACCTAAGAATGGATCGCTCGAACCCACTCCCGGAAAAGTATCCACGAGAAAGCGCGCGGCTTCCAATTCATCTACCATGGGAACGGTAAAAAAGCTCCTCTCTCTCACTTCACGAAAAATATCCACAACACGGTCAAGGGCATTCTGAGCGGGAACAAGCACACGAACAAGTTCTGGAATAAGCTCTTGGGCGGCAGAAATTAACGTTTCAATTTGGTCTAAATCGCCACGGATGGAATCAACGGTCTTTAAAAGAGCACCTTGAGTCTCAGAGTCTTCCAAAGCTTCGATTTCAGCTTCAAGTGCTAAAATTTGTGAGCGGAGGATGCTGAGGTTTGACTCCGATTGACTGATTCGCACCTCAAGAGAATTAATTTCATCCAGATGAGCCGAAATAAATTTTCTAAGTTTATCCTCCCGTTCTTGACTTAAAACCAAAAAGGCTGTTTTCAAGCTGTCTTTAATACGCCCGCTTTCAGATTCATGAGCGGCCATCTCATCTTCAAAAGTCGTGATGATATTCGTTTTTTCAAACGCTGCCTGCGTAATGCTCAAAAGATCTTTCGCCTGCCTCAAACTTAGCAAGGAATGAACCTGATTCAACTCTGTCCTGGCAATTTCCAATCCCTTTAACAATTCTTGAGCTACCAGAAAATCGCTTGAAACTTTTGACATACTTAGCTGTAAATCTTCAAGCTCGCTTCTGAGTACCGCACTATCTCTGGCCAGTCCGGAAACATTCGGAGCAAATTCAGCTAAACCTCCGATTAACGGAGCTAATTCAGACAAGAGCGCTTCAATTGAATTTTTCTGCTTTAATAAATCAGGAAAAAGAAAATTCATCATATTCCCCCGCTCATGAAAAAGCGTTTTCAATCGATCCACTCCTTCGTTAAGTGCTTGCTCTTCCGCCGTTTGTTCTGCTTGCTCTTTGAAAGCTTCTATAATTTCGCTTTCCAGTGTATTGAGATCAACTTGAAGCTGATTGATTTTGGAAGTAAGTTCCTCCATAGATGTAGTTAAGGTGTTAACGCTCGAATCAATCGATTGCGCTTCACTTCCTTCAGCAAGCTTCTTTGCATTAACCAAAGTTGAAATCTTGCTCTCAAGTGAAGAAATGGATTCATTCAATAAAGCTGAACTGTTAATCCAAGTCTCGATACTTGTAAAATCCGGAACCTGGGCTGCAACCTGTCCAAAAAGAGACTCTAGTCCTCCAAGATCCTTTGACTTCGCGGTTAACAAATCCTTGAAAGCGGACAGTTCATTACCCAATGAATCGAGTGAATTCTGAAAGCCACCGCGAACATCAGGATCTAAGAGCCCTGAAATTTGGGATGTTAAATCGCCATGTTTCTTGCTTAAAGATTGCTCAACGGTTGACAATTGATTTCGGGAAGTTGCCAGATTATTTATAGAGACTTGCCGGGAAGCAATAAGCGAACTCAGGAGTTCATCGACAGAACCGGCAAATTGAAAAAATAAAGTGCGGAAACTCGTCTGAAAATCTTTTATTTTAAATTGGGCTTGGCCCATGAGCGCTTGAACAAAACCAGCCGTGTCAAAATGGGTTTCTTTCCCTTTTGCTTCATTCAGGTGACGGACAATCTCAACCAAAGAGGGTGCTTGAGGATTCCCGCCAATCAAGTTGTCCAAATCGCTAACAATGGAGTTAGCCTCTTGAATCAAACCGCTCAGAAGCGTTTCGGTGTCAGAAAACGCTTTCATGATTTCAGAATCTGGAAGGCTCAATTGATTCACCTTACCAAACAAGGTTTCAAGGTCGGACCGCGGACCTAAGGTTACTTGATTCATGCCTTCTAATACTTTCGTGATACGCTCAGCCAAACTGGTTTTGTCATTGGCGAGTGTTTCCAGATTATGATCCGTCTCCCCTTTCAAAACATGAAGCGCTGTTTGGCGTGCGGTCAGGGTATTGAGAAATTCAACCGCTTTCGTTCGGACTTGTGCAGGCGACACATCAGAAATCACATGCAGCCGATTCAAGGCATCATTTAAAGATGCATTTAACCCGTTCCGGCTTGCCTCAAAAGCATTGCTTGCATCGCCTAGCGCTTGAATCACTCTTGCATACGCTTGGTTAATTTCTTCAAATGTTGAATCGGCAAAACGTCCAAAACCAAGTGGGAGAATTCCGCTCAGTTCAGCTTGATTCACCTTTTCAAGGATTTGATTTTCGCCTGAATGAATTGCGGCATCCGGATCATTCGCATCATTTAAAGCGACTTCTAATGTAGTACGCAGGTCTTTGAGTGTCTTTTTGGTATTTGCAATTTCAGCAGGCAGATTGCCCAGCGCTTCCTTAAGATCAGGAAGTAACTCGCTCGCATCCACCAGCGGGGTTAAGAGATCTTCCGCTGAATCGAGAAGGTTTTGCAACTCGCTCATAGGTACCAAATTGCTTTGCGCTCGATTCTGTTCCCGGTTAAGATCATCAGCGCGCCGAGGACCCGTCACATTCCCATCTTGATCCAGCCCCTTTTGGATCGCATTCACAACCGAATCAAAGACGCCGAGAACGGTATTTCGGTACGTATTGAAAGCACCTGAAACAACTCCTAAGGTCATCGTGGAAAGGCTGCGTGTTGCGTTGCTCCATACACTCGATAAATTGGAGACGAGTGAATTAACTTGAGAGACAATAGACTGAACGGAGGATGCGTTTTCATTTTTATCCTTAAGAATGACAACTGCAACTGAGAAATTCTTTTGGGCTTCCTGGGAACCAGCTTGGGGATTTCGTGCGCCTTCGATGGCCGTAATGTCGTTCATCGAAATATTCCGCCGCGTTCCGCTAATGGTAGGGTTAATCAGAAAATTAACATCAGAAAAAAGGTCAAGGAGACTTTCTTGACTAAGAGCCCCTCCGCTAAAGGTGGGGTTATCGATCACAAATGAAGATTGAACCGATTGAGGTGATAAAAGCCCCATCGTATAAAGGTCGAAATCATTGAACTGATTGGATTGAGGGGGGTTGGTTGGGTTCACGAACAAATCGGAAAGACGAATACCAAAAAAACTTTGTAAGGTAAAAGTACCGTTGCCGTTATCGCGCCAATCGAGCCCATCCATGGGTGAAGTTCCGGCATCGAAAAAAGGACTCCAATGCGAATTATCTCTCCCTAAGATTCCAAGGGGATTAGGGTCAATGATTCCGGCTGAAGAAAGATAAGTTCCCCACCGATGCGCCAGCTCTTGAAGCAACACATAGGTTTTGTAGCCAAAAGTCGAAAATCCTGATCCGGCAATGGCGCTCAAATCGATCCAAGCCGTTCCTTGAAGCTCGCCCTCATTCTTGACACCCTGCATAAAAGGGCTGAAAAGTTCTAAAAAAAGTGGGCCGAAGGTCTCGTTGAGTCTGTTGAGCAACGGATCGTCCGTAGAAAATCCTATCCCTTCGATATTGTTCTTTTCAGGAACGCCGAAACCTTGAAGACCGGCAGGCGCAACGGCATTAAAATTAGTTAACGCACGGCGTGCGGCTTCAGTCGGAAAGATCACCACAAAATCATAAAGTCCGGCAAGTCCTTCTTGGATGCGCTCGCGAACAGCGGCAAGCTCGACATTGACGAGTTCAAGGGGGCTGAAACCAGAGCTCAAGTTGGGTGGTAAGAGTTCCCGGAGCAATTCTTTAAGATAATCGTCAAAGTCTATTTGAAACACTCCATTAGAAAGACGGGAAACGAAATTTGTCTCGGGTGGAAGATTTGCTGCTTCAACGCTAAAGGTGAGAAAGGATCCTTGAGCTTGACTTACTTCTGATAAAACAGAAGCTTCGGATGATTCGGTGGAAGCTTGAATCACAGGTGACGAGATTTCCTGATTAGAAGGATCCGTTGAATCCGCTGGCGAAAGTGGCGAGACGGGACCTAACGAATGATTTGCAATTGCTTGTTTGATGACCTGATTTTGAGATTCATCGATTGCAGAATCAGCTTGAGAATTTGCCGTAACAGGTTTTTCCGGAATCAGAACGCCTGCAGATGTTTCAACTCCGGTTAACTCTTCCGCAACTGCGATGGGGCAGGCCAACGTGTTGATCAAAAAGGCGAAAACCGAAAACCAAACCGCAAGTGATTTAATCATCTAGTACAACTGTCCCCTATTTAATCTTTTCCGGAAAACTGCACCAATTCCCGGCCAACGATACAAAATACAATCAGCCCAAAAAACTAATTTTGGTAAAAATGTTGAGCCACTTCTGGATATCCAAGGTGGTTGTCACGTCTTCTGTAGCTTTTTCTGAAGATCGCTTATCGCTCTAAAGGCGACCGTTCGAACCTGAATAGCATAAGGTCTTTGGTCATTCGATGGAACCAACTCTAAGGCTTTTTTGTAGTCCGCTAAGGCTGTCTCATATTTCCCAAGACTTATGTAGCATGCACCGCGATCTGTATATGCGGGTGCAAAACCTGGATCCTTATTGATGGCGCTTGTATAATCTTCGATCGCCCGTTCAAAATATTTCTTTTTCCTCCATACATCACCTCGAAGCCAAAAATATCCTGATTTAGGTTCTATCTCAATCGCTTTTGAAAAATATCTTATGGATTGCTCATAATCAAATCCTGGTTTATCTTCCGATACCATAGCAAGTCCAATATACGCTTCTACACTCTGCGGATTTTTTTGCAATGCAAGGTCAAAGCTTTTGAACGCTTCATTAAAATCACCATAGCGATAGTAACGCCAACCACGTCGAATATCGGTAGATTCGACCTTATTGCTTCCGATATCGTAATAAAATTTACTTCTGGGATCTAATGCAATCACTTTTGAAAAATATTCTTTCGCTTTGTCATAATCTCCCAAATCTTCCCACGTCATGGCGAGGCCGCCCAACGCTTGGGTGCTCTGCGGGTGACGTTTTAATGTACCTTCAAAAGCCGAAATCGCCCAATTATAATTACCTCTCTGATGGTAACGCCAACCACGGTTAATAACTGTAGATTCATCTATCTCGGCCAATGTTTGACACCCGATATTAAAAAAAAGAAACGCAGATAAACCGAGGAGAATGATATATTTTCTTTTCATCTGTTCACCACGCCGTATATTCCTTCAAGAATGTCTTGGGCAAAACCGAAACCGCTATAGATTACACCGGCAACATAAGCGGGAGGCATCGTTGGTATATTTGCGGGATGAAGTACGCGGGTGTCAGGAGCAATAGCCCCCACTAAAGTATCATGTAGGACGGCAAAATTATGCGCTGCTGGAACATAATCTTCAATCAGCAACGCTAAGCCTCTCCCCGGAGGAAGGAATGTACTTTCGCTTCCCAAGACTGGTATCGCATTTTCGGGCCGGAAAAAATTATTCCTCACAGATTGTTGAAATTTATCGCCAACTTGAGTGAGCCCAGAACCAAAGGTCCTCCCTGTGTTGTCTATTATTGAGGCGATGCTCTGGAAACCTTGCTGAAACCCGCTTCCAATCACGCTCACTGCTTTAAAAGCTCCGGCGGTGATTGCTGCAAAAGCTGCATTTGTTCCCACACCTCTGAAAACAGGTGCGCCTTGAACAAGGTTGGAAGTTGCGGTAGCGACCACAGCCGCTCCGGCAGCAAGGGCAGCAGCGCCTGCAACAGCGCCTACTGCTGTCCCTACTGCAGCGCCAACGGCTGAACCCGCCACAGCACCAGCAACTGCTCCAACGGCTCCACCGATTGCACCACCAATGGCTCCGGCAATCGCTCCAATAAAAGGTGCAGCAATAGCCACTGCTACAACCGCCGCTACAATTCCTAACACGCCAAGGAGACCGCGACACTTTCCGCCTTTCTTGCCTCCACCGCTTTCACCGCCCCCACCGCAGTTCCCGACACAATTCCAAACCCCATTTGCCATAACCATTTTCTGACCATTAATAATCTTGTAATAATTGCGACCACCGCCCCAATACACATCTAGACCACTGGGATCGCGGAAGGAAAGTGGATTGTTCTGAACATACGTGTAGAGATTAAGTCCGGCTGCGTAACCTTTTGGATCGGCGTTAATGAAACGGCCGAGCGAGGGATCATAATAACGAGCGCGGTTGAAATAAAGACCTGTTTCAAAATCAAATTCCCGGCCGGTATAAAGAATTCGGGTTGACGGCAGCGGGACATTATTTCCCAATTTATCTTTCGAGCTGGTTAAATTTCCGTAAGGATCATACGTATATGATTCTTTGACTTGTCCCGTAACATCAGTCAAAGCCACCGCAGACTGAAGATTGTCCAGATGAAAGAAAAGAGTTTCATTTTTTATGTAATCGGTTTGATAAAGAACTTCGTCCACTTCAGGCCCATGGACATAACTTTTCAGAAGCTTCCCTGTTCCATCAAGCTCGGCCAAAAGTTCGCTTCCGTCCCAAAGAAAACGGGTTGTAATGGATCCGACTGTTTTAGAAATTCTTCTGCCTAACACATCATAAGCAAACGTCACTGTCGTTCCGTCGGGCATCGTGACCTTAGTTAATTGATTCTTCACATTATATTGATATTGGGTTTTTAACGAGGTCGAAGAATCTAAGCGCTCAAGCATATTGCCGTCAAGATCGTATTGGAATGACTCAGTCCCCGCTGTCGTATATTCATTCAACGTATTGGTTGCATAATTTTCAGGGGTCGCGCCGGTGTTCACTTGAGTCCGGTTGCCAAGCTGGTCTAAGGCAAACGTAACAAGACCAATCACGGGATGAGTCATTGAAACCAGTTGGCCCAGTTTGTCATAATTGAAACTGCTGACGCCTTCTGAGGAATCAGTTTTGCTTGCGACCAATCCCCTGCTATCGAAAGCTTGCGAAAGAGTCCTAAACGTAACGCCGGTTGAATCTTTGTAGAGAATTTGGGTAAGTTCGGATGCACCGTCATAACTGTATTGGGTTTTTGCGCCGTTCGGCAGCGCTTTTTCCAAAATGCGTGATCTCGAATCGTAAGTATAGGTTGTTTTCTGCCCCTTTTCATCTACTATTTGAGTCAGCCGTCCCAAAAGATCATACGTATAAGTTTGATTCAGAATGCTCGTCCCTATAGTCGCTTTCGTAGTCAAACGCCTTCCCTTTGCGTCATAGGTATAGTCCATAATATTTCCGAACACATCTACTTGCTTTGTTAATCTCCCGAGCAAATCATATGTGTTCGCAATGGTACCGGAAGAATTTGCCACGGAAGTCACATTGCCCATCACATCATAAACAAACGTTTCCTGGGAACCATCGGGTAGTGTATTTTTGGTTACACGGTTGCCCGCATCGTAAGTTGCCTGAGCCAATCTGTTCATTCGGTCTTTGGATTGAGTGATATTTCCGACAGCGTCGTAAATAAATGATTCTTTCGAACCGTCCGGATAAGTCCGGTCCAGAAGTCTTCCAAGTACATCATAACTCATCAAACTTATGTTCCCTTTTGCATCTGTAATCTTTGTCAACCGGCTTAAAGTATCGTAGGTATAAGTTGTCATATTTCCAAGAGCGTCAATGTCTTTAATCTTTCGGTTGAGCGCGTCGTATTGAGTTTGTAAACTGTTTCCGGCCGGATCCGTAATTTGAATTAAATTTCCAACAGCATCGTAAGCTGAAGTTGCGCTCCGATTAATCGCGTCCGTTACTTTGGTTACCCGGTTCAGCGCATCGTATGTTTTCGTTTCAAAATTTCCGTCTGCGTAAGTCGTCTTTATTAATCTTCCTAAGGCGTCGTATTGAAATCCGGTTATATTGTTCAACGCATCTTTAACGGAAATTCTTTGATTATTCGCGTTGTAGGTAAAGGTCGTAATTGCGCCTAAAGGATCTGTTTGGGTCAGCAAATTCCCCCGGGAATCGTATGTAAACCGGGTGATTTTTCCGAACGTGTCGGTTTCAGTTAAGGTTCTTCCAAGCGCATCGTAAGTCGCACTTTGAGTAGCGACGTTTGGATACGTGGTTTTCGTCAATCTGCCAAGCACGTCATATTGAAATTGTACTTTGTTTCCGAGAGAATCCGTCTGGGACGTTTTTCTTCCTAAAGAATCGTAAACGACTGAGGCAATCCGCCCAAGCGGATCTTTGATTTGAATGACACGGTCCAGTGAATCATAAGTAAACGTCGTCACATTTCCCAAAGGATCCGTTTGGGAAATTTGGTTTCCTTTTGCATCATAGGCAAATAAAACTTTATTGCCAAGCGCGTTCGTTACGGAAATAATCCGGCCATTTGAATCATATTGATTCGTTTCTATATTTCCCAAAGCGTCTTTTCTCTGAACCGCTCTTCCCATCGAATCGTAGGAAAAAGTTATTTTCCGTCCGAGCGGATCGGTTTGGGAAAGTAATCTGCCTAGAATATCGTATTCAAATAAAGTTATATTGCCCAACGCATCAATTGTCTTGATCACATTTCCTTTTGCGTCATATTGATTGGTAGAAACATTCCCCAATGCATTTGTCTGGGTCAATGGAAGCCCGTTTAAGTTGTAAGTAAAATTGGTGAGATTCCCGAGGGGATCTTTAGTTTGAATCAAATTTCCGGAAACGTCATAAGTATTCTGAGCCGCATTCAATGCCGGGTCTGTAGCTTTGATCAGATTTCCTTTTGCATCATATGAAAAGGAGGTTGTGTTTCCAAGTGCATCTTTTACGGTAGCAGCTTTATTAAAATTCGGTTCGTACGTATAAGTCGTCACTTTCCCAAGCGGGTCCGTTGAAGTTAATAAATTTCCCTTTGTGTCATAAGTATAGACATAAGTGTTTCCTAACGGATCGATTTGTTTGATCAAATTGCGTTTTGAGTCATACGTATTTTGCGTTTTATTTCCTAAAGGATTTGTACTTTCAAGTAAGAGACCTTCGTCAGAAAGTGTGTAGCTCGACACCCTCCCAAGTGCATCTTTAACGCTAAATGTCGAATTGTTCCGGTCGCCGTAAGTGGATTCGCTTTGGACGATTCCATTTCGTAACACTTGAAAGACACGGCTTTCTGAATCATACGTATACGATTGAGCACTTGCGTCCGGATAAATTATTTTGGCGAGTTTGCTTTTCGAATCATACTCATAAATTGTTTTTTGATTTAACGGATCGCTCACCGAAATCAAATTTCCTTTTGAATCATGAACGAGCGTCCAAATATTTCCGGCTTGATCAATCAATTTGTCTAAATTGTATTTATTTGTATTAAATTGATCTCTATTCCGAAACGAATATTGAAGCTGGACTGAATCGCCCGAAGGAGCAACTACTTTTGTCAGATTCCGATTTTCATCATAAAAAAACTGCGTTTGATTTGCGTTTGTATCCGTCATTTTGGTGACAAACCAAGTGGTTGAATTTGTGTTCAGATCAATGAAGGGCGATGACGTAAACTGATAAACCGTTCCGTCTTTAAGTTTAATTTGGAATCCTCCGCTGATTTTTGTCAAAACGGAATAATCATTAGGCGCCATGGATCGATAACTGCCGTCCGGATTCTTGAAATAAAATTGATAACCGCCGGCACCCATGCTTACTGAGGCCGTTCCGTCCGGAAAATCTTGAACGAAATAATCTAGACTGGAATGCCAGCCCAGGCCGAGCTGATGATCAAATATTTCCGCATCGACAGGATCGTAACTTCGCGCAATCGGAAGAGAGCCGCCTGACAAAGGAAGCGAGAAATCCTGGATCTGAAGCAATTCACCGCCTGCGGGGACTCCTTTGGTTAAATGAATCGTAAGCGCCGGAGTTGTTTCTGTTCCGAGAACGGTCACATTCCCGGATTTGTCTTTCAGCGTCACGATCACCGCGTAATCATCGGCAACCTTGAGGCCTGTGGTGTCCCAATGAAAGGGCCAGAATTGTCCGTCGTGCGTAAAAATTAAACGCTGTTCGCCGGAATCATAACTCGTCGATTTCGACACAATCCGCACAGTCCCATCCAAAAGATCGCCTGCGGCGTTCAGTTCCCATGCATTAATCCGAACCAAACTTCCGACGTGATATTCGTTATCGAGATCAGCTGCAACCGTGGAAGAAACCCATCCGATTTGAGGCGGTCTCGTCGGGTCAAATTGTTTGGCCGGAAGATCGCTTTGGAAACCAAGTTTTATAGAATCCATATGGAAACTTCCCTGACTCGCTTGTGGCGTCGTATAAAACATCGGATCAACGAAGAACAAAATGTTTCTGACTTGTTTAAGCGTGGACGGATTCAAAGAGGAAAAATCATAACTCAACTCGATCCATCCGGTCTGGCCCGCAGGAATTTCTTTCCAAGATTCAAAATTAATTTGTGTTCCTTCGAGATCAAACTTCATCATCAATCTCATGGCCGGAACAGTATCTTTTTTAACCATCAGCTTGAGTATGTTGTAACGCGAAAAATCGTTCGTTATTCCATCTTGCTTCGGAGTTAACGCAAAGAAAGAAGTCGGAAATTGAGCACTCTTGTTGTAATTGATAATCATCGAATGCGTTCCGTCAAAACCTTGCGTACTGTCAACGGTCCGGGTAAAAACCGTTCCGCTTCCGTCCCCATCCCAATAAGTTTGAATGAGACTGCTGTTACCTTCGAAATCATCTAACAACTGTTCATTCGGCCGTTCCGCCAGGCGCATCCTGTCCATATAAAACGATCCGGTTGTCGTTTCGCTTGCCGGGTCTACAAAGAAAAGAATATTTTTTACGCTTGCAAGAAGACTTGCGGAGACCTGTGAGAAGTCGAATGAAACTTCCTGCCATTGGTTACTTCCCTGAGGAAGAGAAATTTGCTGCTCAAAAGTCTGACTCGTCCCGTTGAATTCTAATTTCATCATAAGCACTACGGGACTAGATGAAATCTTATTGAGATTAAGTCTTAGCGTACCGTAATTCGTAAAATTATTGTTCACTCCGTCTTGTTTCGGTGTCCAGGCAAAAAATGAATAAGGGTAACCTGGTTTTTTTGTGTACGCTACTTTCATGGAATGCGTTCCATCATAAGCATTCGTTTCCGTAACGCTGCGCTGGTAAATAAAACTCCCGTTTGCATCCCAATAGGTTTGAAGCGGAATGTTATTGCCTTCAAAATCATCAATCACTTTTGTCTCGGGCCATTCATCAATTCGAATGTTGTCGATCGTAAAACTCCCCTGTGTTGAAGGACTACCCGGATCTGCAAAGAAGAGAATATTTTTTACATTTTTTAAAAGTGTTGGTGAAACAGTAGAAAAATCGAAAATGGCCTCCTGCCAGCCATAGGTGCCTTGGGGAATACCAACTTGCGTTTCAAAGGTTTGGCTGGTCCCGTTGAATTCCAATTTCGCCATCAACACCATCGGAGCGTTATGAAGCTTGTTCAGTTGAAGCCGAAGTGTCCGGTAGGTTGAAAAATCGTTGGCAATTCCGTCTTGTTTTGGCTGGAGCGCAAAATACGCGTAAGAAAAGGCGGACGTTTTTTGAAAATTGATTTGCATCGCGTTCGTTCCTTCAAAAGCTCCACCGACGGCAATGATGCGCTGATAAGGCAGACTTCCATTTGAATCCCAATAAGTTTCCACTTGATTCGTTCCGTCAAAATCATCCAACATGAGTGCCTTTTGATAAAAAATAGAAGCAGAAACAGGCACAGACCAAAGCCCGCTTGCATCTTTGCCTTTCACCCAAACTGTTTTCTGTCCTCTTCCATCGGTCAGCGTCCAAGACTTCGTCATTGAAAAATTTTCCGGGGCGCTGTAATTGACTCCGTCATTCGAAATTGACATTTCCGTTATCTGTGAACCCAAATCATAGGCAACCAAATTGAGTGTCACATTCGCATTTTTGGTCATCTGAATTCCTTGATTGATTTGGAGACTTTGAATAACCGGCGGCTTCGCGTCGAGACTGATTTGAAATGTCTTAGTCGCGTTATTTCCGGCTAAATCTGTACTGCTCCTGACGATATAATTTTTTCCTTCTTGTAACGTAACAGATTCGTTCTTTGTTGTTCCATCAATGGTGTAGATCAACGTGTAGTTTGATAAATTGCTTGTGGTTGCTGAAATCAGACTAAAAACCGGAGGCACCGTATCCAAAATGATGGACTTTGAATAGGTTGCACTCACATTTCCAGCTTTATCGTAGAATTTCACATAAACTATTTTGGTTCCGTCACCTGTCGGAATTATGAAGGATTTTGAAGCTAAAAAAGCTTCAGACGCGCTCCAGGTCGTATTGTTTGTCGAAAAACTCATTTGATTAATTCCTGATCCAGAATCAGCTCCGGTTAAATTAAGCGTCACTGTTGTGGAATTAGTATAAGTAGCGCTGGAATTAATATTAATTGAGCCCGTCGGAACGATGGTATCTTTTCGAATCGTTACGCTTTTAACAGTGCTTATTAGTCCGATTGAATTCTTTGCTGTAATACTAAATGCGTTATTCCCCTCAACTGAAAGATTAACGGTAGCGGTCCAGCTTGTAGAAGAATTAAGCGGAACAACGATGAGCCCATTAATCAAAATGGCAGTGTTTGCTAGTTTGGTTCCGGAAAGCGTAAAGGTTGAATTTGGTGTACCTGCAGGAATTGTCGTGGCGACAACAGGCTGAGACGGGATAGCTGTATTGAGCCCCTTGGAACGAATGAATAATGTTCCAGTCAGCGCCGTGGTTGTCGATTGATCTACAAAAAGGTTGATCTGTTTAATTTTTGTTTTATCAACGGTTGAAACAATCGTCGACGTGGCAATTTGCCAGAATAGTTCACTCGCATTCGAAACATTTGTCAATGTATAGGAATCTTTATTTCCGTTGATGTCGACAAATTCGACTTTGAGAGCACCCGTTGATCCCTGTAAACCAAATATAATATTTGTAAGCGCAGAAAGATTTTGAGTTTCGACCGTTGTTGTTGATGCATTATCAAAGGAAATGGTCATGCCCGATTTGGAGCCAGCAGCAGTCACGTCATAATTCAGTTGAAATCTGCCGTCCACGCCCAGCGAAAGTGCCGTTGTGGCACTCGATCCGGACATAAAATACGGATACGGACTCCCTGTAAAAGTGGTTACATTCGCACTGGTGAGTCCTGATGTGAAAGTGAGCGTTCCACCCATCAACAACGTTTGCTTTTCTTCCGCTGGCGCTCGATTAAAAAGGTCTTGGCTTTTGATGAATTGATTTAATTCGGCTCTTGCCTGAACTTCATCCTTTATTTTTGAATTCTGAAGCGCTTGATTTAGTTGATTGAGATAATAACCGTAAGAATAAGGTTCCCCGTTGTGAGCAACCCCTTCGTGGTCATAGGCGTAAACACCATTCCCGGTAATCACATATTCTAAAGAAGAACCGGCGAAATTAAGATCCTGACCAGAAGGTCCTTCTTCGGAAAATTCATCGACATGGGTGTGAGAAACAAAGGAAGCCTTCTTGATGAGTTCTTTGACTGTGGGAAGCGCGCCGATTTCATCCTGGTTACCCGATGTAAACAATACGATTTCTCCGTGAAGCACAATGATTCCGGTTTCAAATGAAAGCCGCCCAAGGGCCCGGAGATCTTCTGAACTAACCTTTTTAACAATCACAGCGCTTGCATACTCTGGCCTCAGAAGATCTAAAGCATCTTTGAAATCATAACGTTCATATTCGTAATGATTAATCTGCTGGAGTGAAATTTCTTCCTTGTTTGTAACAGGTGTTAAGGTCAATGTGTCCCGAAGAAATTCTTCGCTTGTTTGGGGAGTTTGAGCAATAGATGGATCCGTCATACCCTGCGTTTTGTTAGAGAGCGGCTCTTTTACCGGTAATGGCGCCGGCTGATTGGTCAGTTGATAGTCTTGTGAAGAACTCACCTGCATCCAGCTCATATTAAGCAGTAAAATAAAAGCAATGACTTTCTTTAGTCTAAAAGATTTCATGATAGATCCTCCCGACAAGATTTTTTGGTGCGGCTTTAATCGTTACTTTTGCACTCATTCCGTTCCGGATCGTTCGGGGCAAATATTCACATTGAATGAGAGCCTTAATCGTCCGCTTTCTAATAAATGATTTTGAATAGCCTTCGGCGGATGATTTGAAACCAATGACATCGCCCGCGTATATTTCTTCAGGAAAAGCGTAAAATTTAATGCGCGCTTTGCTTCCTTCGCTAATCCTTGGATAATCTTCTTCATTCAAAGTGAATTCCAAGACCGAACTTGGGTTTGCAACCGTTAGAAGGAATTCTCCTTCTTTAACAAAAGATTTTTCCTTCAGTTTTGTCTCTGAAATGACGGTGCCATCATAAGGAGCTCTAATTTCACCGACTTGAAGGCTCGTTTTAAGAAAAATCGCGTTCGCTTCTGCCTGTTTGAGTTTCATTTGAATAGATTCAAACTTTTTTTGTTTTAATTGGCATAATAAAAACGTTTCTTCAATCGCCTGTTTCTTAACGGAACCAATACTTTTTAGGCTCTTTACATCCCTGAGTTTTAAAATTGAGATTTTGAGTTCAATCCGGCTTGCCTCCAATTCTCTTTTGATCATTTCAACTTCAAGCTCAGACGCACTGAGAAGGTGTTGATCATTGGGCGACAAAACTTTCATGAGCAGCTGATTCTTTTTTACGGTTTCGCCTTCTTTAACGAATGCATCGGATAAAAATCCGTCTTTTGGACTCGTTAAATCTGTGCGGCTAAATGGAACAAGTGTGGCGTTCCGGTCGCTAACAGATGAACTGACTTGAATGGATGAAACATAAACCGACACCAAAAGAAACAGCACAAAAAACAGAATATTTTTTCTGATGCCTGATTTTTCAATAACCTCCTGCTGAGAGGAAAAAAGACGCGGTTTCTCAGATTCTAAAACCGAAAACCGGTCCTGATTTAAAAGTACTGTGTGACCGTTCCCGTTTCCATTGCCAAGGTGGCCATTTCCATTTTTGGAATGATGACCATTTCCATTTCCGTTATGAACCTGATATTTAATCTCCATGTTATGGCGTCGCCTCCGTATGAATCATTGTGTAACTGGATTTTGAGACATTTTTAGAAGAAAAATAAACCAATGGGATTGATAGCATAAGACTTAAAAGCACAGGCAGTGAAAACAAAGTCCAGGCATTTGAGGAATTTAAGCCCAACCATAAAAAAGTGAAGCCAATAAGCGTGCCGCCAATGAAGTTTTGGACACAATCTGAAAAATTTAAATGCGCATCGGGCGTTTTAGCCATCGGAACCCATCCAAGCTTTTCAAAGGGCATTACAATAAAATCAATCGTTCCGTAGAAAATATTTTGCAAGCCGATTGCAGTTGAAAAAATTGTCTCCTGAGCCATCCGCTTGACATCATTTAAATTTCTCGCTACCACCAACTTGTGAAAGAAAAGAACGCCTAAGGTAAATGCAAAAAGCGGAAAGTGACCGGTATTACCTGTAAACAACGAACGACCGGCAAATAGAGTCGAAACCATCCAATAGCAAAGAATTGGTTGCACCAAATAAAGATAAATTTGATAAAAAATAAGAAAACGCATGGAGAAGGAAATATTGGGGAGAAAAAGAAGCGGCCATCCCTGCAAAGTTCCTTTAAGCCATCTTTTTGCTCTTTTGCGTTCTTCTAAATAATGAGGAGATGCTTCTTCAAAGGAAATGAGATTAGAAAGAAAAATAGTTCGATAGCCCAGGTTCTCTAAAAGCGCGGTTTCCCAGTTATCGTGAGAAAGTATTCCTTCCGGAAGCTGGATTTTTTCAAAGGCCTCTCGCCGAATCAAACAATTATGGCCAAACGCGATGGAACGGCCAAAAACAACTTGGTTGACGTTAAAATAAAGTTTTTGCGCGTAGAATTGCGCGATCGCTTGCATTTTTGAAAAAAGAGAACGCTCGTGAGTGATGTATATCGCACTTTGAAACACGCCAATTTTTTCATTCCTGGGATGTTCAGCCACTTGAAGAATTTCTTCAACCCAACCCGGTGGTAGCAGACTATCTGCATCGCAAATAATAAAATATTGATACGAAGCGCCGTACTGAGACAACCAATCTTTGATATTCCCTTGTTTTCTTTCTCGGGGGACTGTCCTACGCCGATAAAATATCTCGCATGCGCTGCTTTGTAATTCATGAATTAACTTTTCTTCTTCCGTTCCGAAAATTTCGTTTGAGTCTGAGAGAATCCATAGATTCAAATTCGGAAGTGTATTTCCGGACAAAGTATATTGAATTCGTTCACGAAGCCCGAACGCTTCATTTTTGATGCAATAAAGCAAGGCCACTGGAACTGATTCGATTGAAGCGCGATTAACTTTCGGAAAATTGACGGTTTTAACAAACGAAGCAAAAAAAGCCTGCGTGGCCAAAATAGAAATGTTGATCGACAGCACAGAGAAAGCAAAAACCCAAATATAAGGAAAAAGGCTTCCGGATTCAAAATAAACTGTTTCGGTCAAACATTTAATTTGAAAAAATGTCAGAAGAAAAACAAAAAAGAAGAAAATGCTTGGGCGAGCAAAAAGCTGTTGGGAAACCGGCAGCTTGGTCATGACACAAGAATCTCCCCGCCCCAAATATTAGATTGGATATAGGGACCGCCAAAGGAAAACGCACGAGGATGATGTTCCTTTTTATCGTGCCGGTCATCGGCATGATTGGATACAATTTCCACTTTCTCGATCAAAAAATCTCCGTAGTTTTTTCCCGCATGAGATTTGACGATTTGAAATTCAAAAATTGAAATATCCTTGAACGGAGTACTTTCCGGAACTGTTAATGAAATAGTTCGGGTTTCCGAAGAATCTTTCAGAAAAAGCCGGTAGGATGCCTTTGCGCTCGAATAAGACCGTGAAATTAAAAATACCATCTCATTCGGGACGATTCCGGAATAATTGATTCGTATTGTTTTTCCTCTCAGATCAGTCGAATGAAACCGCCAAAAGTGACCGATGATTTCTTCCGGAATTGACGAATATCGAAACCTGACGCCAATATTTTTAATTCTTTCGTAAGGAAGCGTATTAATCGTCCCTTGTAAGCTTTCATGATGAATAAGTTCTGACGCCGCTGCCTTTTGTGTAGCTCTTGATTTTTTTGCGAAACGTTTTACGGTCGCTATTTTTTGGGGCTTTTTCGAAACAAGAATTCTTTGATTCTCAGATAAAGCTTTTATGGGTTTTTCCCTATCTAAATTTTGCTTCAGGATAACTACTTCATTGATTTGATTAATTTCCGGTTGAGGGAAAATTCCTGTTCCAACGGGAAATATGCTTTCCGGAGCAAGAGCGCTATGAGCAAGCTGGATCGACAATGGTTCATTAACTAGGTCATTTGAAATTGAAATCTTACTGTCATACTGGGAAAAAATTGCCCTTGCGCAGACAATTAAGAATAACAAGAAAAATCCGCTAAAAACGGTCCTGAATTTTTTCATGACCTGTGGCCCCCGTTTTCTTTATACTCTTATTCAACGAAATAAAATGAACCTCAAACTTTTGGGTTTTTGGATCATACGAGTAACGAATGTGATTGACGTCGACCAGTCGAATCGTAAATTCGCCGCCATTTTTAATTTTTTCCAATGAAACAATCCCAATTCGTTTTTCAACATTTGAAAAATTTTTTTCCAATAGCTTTTTTTGATGATCTCTGATCAAAACAATTTTCATTTTTACCGCCGGGTGTTTGATGTGTCTTTTTTCTGTTTCACACATGCACGATAGTCCGGATCATTTTTGTTCTCAATTTGAATATTGAAAAAAAGAGCTTTTCGTGGCGGTAACGCCACAGAGTTGTTGCGCGCACGCTACAAAACCTTTTTAAATTTCTTTAAGAGGAAGCGACTAGTTTTTTGAAGAGGCTTGGAAATTAGTTCTAATCAGAGAGGCAAAAACGAAGGATAGGTAATCAACAAGCAGGAGCTAATTTTAAGCGGCTCAGGATTATATAATTCATACTCACCAAGCCCGGGATAGGCAATATGATCTCCCTGTTTTAGCAGGAATTCCCGGTTTTCACGGAGCAGCATCATTTTTCCTTCAAGACAATGAATATAAATTTGATCAGGGTGGGGAAGTTTTGAGGATGGAACGGTTTTTTGAGCTTTGAGTTCGATTTTGCCGAAGAAAAATTCCTTCTTTTTGGGGAGCAAGGATAAGATTCGGAGGCCGCTTTCAGGATAATCAAGTATAAATTCGATTTTATCAATTTGGCCCCGATAGCTAACAGCCTCTCCCGACGTCTCGGTTTTTAAGATAAGCGTTTTTAAACCAATTCCCAGCACTTGCGCAATCATCTCAAGGTTTGGCATCGAAAGTGTTTTAAATTTTCCAGATTCCACTCTTGCAATCGTGGTCCGGTCAATGTGAGCATGCTTTGCCAAATATTCCTGACTGATTCCCTTTTCTTTTCTCAAGCTTCGGATGACGTGACCAAAGGACCGGTTATTTTCAAGCTTTGCATTAAGGTCTTTGGCTTCTCGCGGAGGATATTGATTAGTTTCTACCAAAGGTTTCATATCTGTGTAGAACATACCTGATGGAATGAAAAGAGCAACGCATAACAGAATATTTAAATGATAAACTCCAGTCAAAATATACAAATCTATTCAGAATAGTCTTTTCACAGTAAAAGTCTTTCAAAAGTTACTGGGCCGGCTTGGCCATATTGATTGACCGGCATGGTAAAATAAGTCAATTAACAAGCAAAGAGGAGCTGTCTATGAAAAGTAAATGGTTACCACTTATTTTAATGTTTCTGCTCGTTCTACCTGTTGCGGGATTCGCCAACCATGAGCATGGCAAAGGCGGAGGAGATTCGCTGGAAGATATGTATTTTGGAAAGGTCTATTTTCTCTTTCAGAACAAAGCTGAATTGGGCCTCACCGAAGATCAACTCAATCAAATCAAAGACATTAAATTTGATGTCAAACGCATGATGATCGATACGGAAGCCAAAAAAGATTTGGCCATGCTCGATATTAATCAGGAGCTTCACAAAGACCAGCCGGATGTAAATAAGATTGATTCATTTATCGATCAAAAACACACCGCCAAAGCAGCCTTCACAAAAAACCTCGTGAGAAGCATTCTCAACACGAAAGCGATCTTAACTCCCGAACAGCAAGCGAAAGCAAAAGAATTGTATTATAAGAAGTAAAAAAGAATAACGGATTGGAAATAAAAAACCCCTTAGCTAATTAACTAAGGGGTTTTATTTTTGGGAGCGGAAATTATTGAACTAATTTATTTCCCGGCTTGTGCGGCGGGTCGTTCTTCGGGCGTTCAGCAATTTTTGGATGAGTCTTGAATTCCGGCGTTAAATCGGCATTGATCTTAGCGTAAGCAGGATCTTCATCCACAGTCGCCACGATCGCATTAATCGGACATTCCGGCAAGCATTGACCGCAATCAA
>Ga0209515_10004196_pt1 | contig 19697 bp, 18 predicted proteins | sample Subgroupgradi54m_FD_187454 | JGI IMG/M metagenome (GOLD analysis project Ga0209515, IMG submission 187454) | Subsurface groundwater microbial communities from S. Glens Falls, New York, USA - GMW60B uncontaminated upgradient, 5.4 m (SPAdes)... ...
AAGGTCTTGGCCAGCTGAAAACTGGCGTGCCCTGCCCCGCCGCCGATCGGAGGAAACTCGTAATTCAATAACAGCACCCTGGGCAGCCGACTCATACCGGAAGCCGCTGCTCATGCTCGGCCAAAAATGCCAGCACCTGCTGCTTGGAAAACCGCCGCTCTTTGTTGCCTCCGATCCGGTAACACGGCAGCTTTCCCGCGTTCGTCCAGCGGCGCACCGTGGCCGCCGACACCCGAAGGTATCTGGCCACCTCTTCCAAGGTCCATAGCTGTTCAACAGCTTGCTCAAGCATGCTTTTTCTTGTACAAGCTTATATAAAGCATATAGCATGCCAAACCTGGCACAATTTTATTGATGTAACCTATTGTAATATATATAGATACGTGGTGTAAAAACCGCCCTAGGGGGAGCCAAACGGGGATGCGGGAGTAGAAAGACGGATTGTCGGGCAGAAACGACGCTTACTGTCCGGCTGGCGCGCTTTTCGAGGGCAGCAAGGCGGCAAACGTCAGGCCGTCTTCTCCCACCTCAGCCGGATGCTCGGCGAGGGGTGCCAGGAAGGTCTTGAGCGGGTCTGAATACAGGTAGTGGTCGGGTCTGATGAGCAGCCGATCAGCCAAAATCCACACGCGGCCGGAGTGCGAGGCCAAAAATGTCTGCAGGGCCGGATAGCCTTCCAGCACCACATTGCCCGTGATGTGCTCGATGATGGTGCCATCAGCGCGCCGCAATTGATAAAACCTTGGCTTCTCTTCGACAGAGCGATCTACGCCGCCGGCGTAATAATGATAAATGGCGACCTTATGCGGCAGCCCGAGGGCGATGACCATGTCGCCGGCGGCGCGATGCTCGCGCACATACCGGCTGGGATGCTTGAAATCCTGATGGATCACCCCTTCGTGGCTCGAGGTGAGCGGCCCGCGCAGGCGGGCGAACAAGTCGCGCCGCGACTGGTAGGTTTGATTGCCGACGGCCCAGGCGGCCAGCGGATTGGCATCCTGGCTGAGCACCAGTGCTGCCAGGAACAGGCCGGCGATCGCCGCGCGCCGCAGCAGACCGAACCGCGTCGGCCACCGCGCAACGAGCGCCTTCCCGCCCGAGGCTGCGGCGATGACGCACACCAGCACGATCAGCGGATAGAGATGAAAAAAATATCGCGGCTGGTACATCCGGACCTCAACGCAGCTCGCGATGAAGATGGGCAGCGCCAGCGCCCCCAACAGAAACGCCGCAGGACGGCTGCGGTCAACGATCATTCGACGAATCAGGAGGAGGCTTCCCGCCGCCAACGCCCCCAGCATCACCGGCCAGCCTTGTCGAAGCCACGACACGATATAGCCGTACACGTGGGGATGCGAAACGCCCGGAAGCCTCGGCCAGATCCATTGTTCCCCGGTCCGGCATGCCGCCAGGAATCCTGCATAGGCCACCGCAGCGCCGACCAATCCCGTCCAGATCAGCCACCATCGGATCGCACCGCCGGCAGGACGCACGAGGCGAAAGATGACCGGGATGAGGAAACAGCTGAGGATGACAGCGCCCAGCTCATGGGACGCGATCGTCACCAGCGCGGCCGGAATCCACCACCACCGGGCCCGCCGGTCCCCTTCGAGAAATCCCCGGTAAAACAGCAAAAGCGACAGCAGGTAGCTGGATTGAAAGAGGGTGTAAAACCGGCCGTAACGGGAGAGCTCGATCTCCCAGACGGAGAAGGCCATCACCGCGGCGGCGGAAAGCCCGATGCGCCAATCAATCACGCGCCGGCCGAACAGGTACATCAGCCAGATGGCTAGGACGCCGAAGAACAGCGACGGCAGCCGAAGGCTGAACTCGTTCAGGCCGAAGCTTCGCGCGCAGGCGGCTTGCGTATACAGGTACGGCAGGCTGCGCGTGTAGAGGATGCCGGAGTCGACCCGCGGCACGCCGGTGGCGAGGATGTGCTGGACGGCGACCGCCTGGATGCCTTCATCGCCGATGAGCCCGAGACGGCCGAGGTGGCGAATTCGCAGGCCGAAGCCCGCCACCAGCAAGGCGAGCAGAAGCAGGCGCGCAAGCGGCGGTTCAGCGGACGCGCGCGTTATTCCAGCGTCTCCCGGATGTAGTAGTCTTCGACGCGCCGGGCCTGCGTGAAGATCACCAGCTCGCCCAGCAGCCCGATGGAGGCGATCTGGATGCCGATGACGATCAGGAGCACGCCGAGGAACAGCCCGGGCCGCTGCGAGAGCGCGGCATGGAAGACCAGCTTTTCGTAGGTCAGGCGCAGGCAGATGAGCAGTCCGACGGTGAAACTGCTCAAACCCAGCAGCCCGAACAAATGCAGCGGCCTGCGACTGAAGCGCGTCAAGAACGCCAGTGTCGTCAAATCAAAGAACCGCCGCATGTACGAGGAAGGCCGTTTGGGCATCGGCTGCCCGCGCTGCGGCCGTATCTTGACCTCGCACCACGGCACGCCGTTGCGCGCGAGAAACACCGGCAGGAACCGGTGCAAATCCCCGTACAGGGGAATATCCTGCAGGGCCTGCCGCCGCACGGCAAACGTCCGGCAGGCCAGATCGTGCACCGGCACTTGAGACACCAGGCGGACCAGCGCATTGAACATCGTGGAGGTGATCCAGCTGGGGCCGCGCGTGCGCGACGGCCAGCGCCATGTGCAGACCAAATCGATGCCCTGCTCCATCGGCTCCAGCAGGCGCGGCAGATCCTCGACGGCCACGTGCAGCAGCGGATCAAGGATGATGAGCCGCTGCGCCTTCGCGGCGCGGACGGCCACGGCCAGCGCCACCGAGTCTCCCATCCGGCGCGCGGTAAACAGCACATGCACTTCAGGAAATTGCTTCCTCAGGTTGCGCAAATGCGCCCCGATCTGAGGATCCGCCGTGTCGGTGACCAGAATCAGCTCGTAGGAGCCCACTTGCGGAGCGAAGATGCGCCGCAACTCCTGGCAGAGGTCCGGCAGCCGGGACTGCCACCAGGGCAGCGGCAAAATCAGCGACACCGCCGGTTCGCTCATGAGATCTCCGCCGTGGAGCTCGGCGTCAGCGCCATGGACACCAGCTGCAGCTCGCTGAAAAAGCCCATCACGATCGCCTGGCCCGCCAGCCAGAACAACAGCACCGCGCTGCTGGGCAAAATCTGCGGTACCTCAGCACCCGGGCCGGCATAGGCCCGCGCGGCCATCACCGCGAAAAATATTCCCACGGCGGCGCTGGCGCCGGCCAGCCAGCCGAAAAATCGCAGCGGATTTGCGGAGCAGCGCAGCAGAAACGCCACCGTGATCATGTCGAAGGTCACCCGCCAGGCGCGGGAAAGCGAATATTTCGTCCGGCCGTGCAGCCGGGGGTGATGGCGCACCGGCACTTCGACGATGGTGGCACCGGTGAGCACCGCCAGGGCCGGAATAAACCGGTGGAATTCCGCATAGAGCGGGGTCTGCCGGATCAGCGGCGCCCGGTAGGCCTTGAGGCTGCAGCCGTAATCATGCAGCCGGACGCCGGTGAGCCAGCCGATCAGCGTGTTGGCGATGACCGAGGGCGCGATGCGGAGCCAAAACGCGTCCTGCCGGTTGCGGCGCCAGCCGCAGACCAGGTCGAAGCCGTCGGCCAGCCGCTCGACCAGCTGCGGGATGTCCGCCGGGTCGTTCTGCAGGTCGCCGTCCATGGTGACGATGATCTCGCCCTTCGCGCGGCGGATGCCGCAGACGATCGCATCGGTCTGTCCGAAGCGCCGCGTCAGGCGGATCGCCCGCACCCGCGGGTCGCGCTGGTGCAGCGCCGTGATGGCCTCCCACGTGCCGTCATCGCTGCCGTCATCCACAAAGATAAATTCCCAGGGCGCGTTGGCGCGGCCGGCGACCTCCACTAATCGCTCGTAGAGCAAGCGGATGTTGTCCTCCTCATTCAGGAGAGGAATCACCACGGATAAGACCGGCTGGGGCAGCGGGTCGTCATGCATCGTACTATTCTAACGCAGGAGAGGAGGTTTTACACGGAGGCAAAACGCGCATGTTTCCGGCGGTGGCTTTCAAGTCGTACCACCGGATTCCGAGCCGCTGCTTCACGAATCGCTGGATCGGCTGAATATAGCGGTAATCCTTACAACAAATGAGGAGTGCCGGCTGGATCCGTATGGGTGCGGGCATTCGAGGCAATGAAATGGCTGCCTGACTCAGACGATACAAAGAACTTTCCGCTTGCGAGTCAGGATCGGCGCAGCACCCAAGGGCAAGCCGTACCGCCTCAGCTCCTATACAGCCCTTGTCCGGTAATGGACTCACCCTTTGCACCCGGCTCCGCCTATTGCATCAGCTCCTATCAAGACCCGGAACAACCCACGGTAGGGATTGGCTCCCGTGGTGGCTGACAGTGGGCATCCGAGGCTTCCAACAAGGAGGATCCATCTTTCGCCGTCACCGTCCGGTCCTCCAGGAGGCAATCGTCCGCTGGGGTGTGGACAAAGGTCGTGCCGTTCCAGGGGTAGAGTTGCTGTGTGCGCTTCCCCGCCACGTAGTCCGGCTCGTAGTCGGACTGTTCCAAGACAATGGCGGGAACTCCTCGCACCCGCACAAAATCCGTGTTGGGCGTGTTGGACCCACCAGCGAACAGAACGACTGGCTTACCGTCTTCCCACCGGATGGCCCGTGCCTGACTGCCGTGGGCACCAGCTGCGAACGTGAATACCGCTTCCTGGGACCCGTTCCCATCCAGATCAAGCAGCGAGGCCACGCACAGGCCGTTGAAACCGCCCTCTTCTTCGATGGTTTGCTCAATGATCTCCCGGACCTGCGCCTTGGTCGGTGAGGATGCAGCCTGAACCTCTATGGTGTGCAGGAGGAGGCCTAGCATTCCCAGCGTGACGACTATTCCCCCTACTTTCATTGGCTATTTTCCCCCTGCCACGCAGCGGTGGATTGGCGGATTAGATCCTCGCGCTCAGCTGTGGTAAGTCGCTGGGTCGGCTTGTCGTTCGGTTTCTTGGTGAACCAGATGATCTTCGGGAAGCCGGGAAGCAACTGGTCGTTGAGCTGAAGGCCATGATCATCAATCTCAACTACCCGATAGACCCAGTAGGAGTGCTCGCCCTTGAAGATGTGAAACTGCGCCCAAAGCATCTCATAGCGGCCATCGTGGTTCACGTCGATGAAGTCCTCTGGACCTCCCGCAAAGGCCATGAACGTCACATGGTCAAACCGCCCATCGGCCTGGGCGATGAGAAGGTCAGCCATTTCGTCGTAGGCTCCGAGACCATTGCCCCCCAGCCACGTGTAGATGAGGATATCCTTCAAGCCATCGCCGGTGAGGTCGGTGTAAAAGACGCGGCCGCCAAGCGAAATGAAGAATAGGTCCGGGTGCGCTGTGTGGGTATCGAAGATGCGACGGCCCTTGACCCGGACTTCAGTCACTCTGCCCTTCTTCTTGCCCCAGTACGGAATGTTGCTGATCCGTATCGGTCCTTCTTCAAAGGGGGCCCCTGCGCCATAGTCTATGACTAGATCGGCCTGCAGTGCGGGATACGGGACGGGCTTGCCGGCTGGGAATGGCGGGTGGCTCTCGGGGTATCCGTGAAGGACGCCTGGAAAGATCGAAAACATGACAACGCACGCGCTACATGCCAGAAGGGGTCTTGGCAGCGTCACCATTATGTGGTTTTTTCCACTGAGAAAACTGAGGAGGTGTTCCCCATGTGCCAGCCTGGATCAGCTAGGCAGTGCTATTTAGGACGGCACCAACGTTCCATTGTTATTCAACCGATGAGAGCTGCCTGAAGTTCCTCCTCGACTCGGGCAGTTTCCGATCTCAACGAAGATTCCTTTGCATCAGTCCGGTAACTCTTCAATGACTTTCCGCGCAATCAGAGCTTTCTGCCGCATCGTGCCGTGCTCAAGAACTTCCAGCAGTAATCTCACTTTGTGCCTTGCCTTGAACAGCGATTTCAGCCTGGTCAATCTGTTCTCCGGTACGTCCTTCAAGTCTGGCCTGTTTTCTGGGGGGAGGTCAATGTTGGCGAGTAGGTGACGCAGAGGTTGGTAGCGACTCAAGCGGTGGGCTGGTGGGCTGTGGCTCATTCAACCGTACCCTTAACTCTGCCCCATGATTAGGACAGAACTTGATTGCTTCCGTGAATCGCTCGCCTCCAACCGGACAAAAACGGTTTCCCTTAAGGGTCTCGGTAGAGAGTCCTCCGCTGGATGGTGCAAGGCCAATCTGTGCCAAATAGGATTTGAGGGGGACCAGCGGTGTTTGATCACGCGAGCAGACGTTGACTGTCGAAGCGGCCAGGTCACGGCAGAGTGGGCAGATGTTCGCATCCGCCGCCGCCAGTAGTTGGAGTGCTTTGAGGCCTTGTTCTCGTTCTCGTGATGATGGTGGGGATTGTGGTGCAAGATAGACTGGCGCACTTTGGGATTGTTGCGCCATGCGCTGAAGGTGGAGTTGTGAATAGAGATCGATGGCGCCCGCAAGTGCCCCATGCCTGACATATGGCTGATACTCTCGTGTGTGGGATGAACAATGAATTCCTCTCAACCCGTCAGGTTCACAGTCCGTATAGGTCTGTTCCTCAGCCGATACAGGAACGCATCCTATCCCAAAGAGTATTATCCCAATGAGGAGCTTCCGCATATCCCACCTCTCCCGCACAGCTTTCCTCGCTAGCCTAGCCGCCTCCTGCACCGAAGTCAAATAGATATCGTTGCACGCCCTCCAGTCAACTTCTCCATGCTCCCCGTTCGTACAAAGTAGGACGTAACAACCTCGTTTCCCCCCGCCTCCTCTCAGGACACGCAGTCTCTACAAAGAGGATTGGACTGCGTGGGTCGACAAGTGACCAATCCATGTGCTTTTCACAGCAGAAAACGTTTCTGAACGCTTGCGGTTCGACGGCTTTCTGTAATCGCGTAATCCGACCCTTCAAGGCCATGAACGCCCTCCCTGGGTGGCCACCGTTCGCTCAAGCTCCTCCACTCGCTGCGCCAGGTCTTGTAACTCCACCGTCTTGATCCCCTGGTCGAGGAGCGTCTGGGCGGCCCGGAGCTGGATTCCAAGCTGTCCTTTCGTCTGTAGCAGTTCTAGCAGTTTCTCTACGGCCTGCGTTAGCCCCACTTTGAGCCGGTCAAAGGCCTGCTCCACAACGGCCTGGCGCTGGTGAGTGAGTTCGGAGTGAAAGGCTGGCTCTTTCAGCCATCCGTAAAACGTCCCTTTGGCGGCTTTGATACGACGGCGGGCCTCTTCAAGGCTTGGGCTTGAGAGAATCTGCGTGATGGCCAGTTGCTGACGATGTGTCAGCAGCTTACCCTGAACGCTGCTCATCCCCAAGTAGTTCATTTTGGTGCGAGTTGGTTCATCGGCTGCGTTGGGTGATTCGACCAAACTTCTCAAGCGCTTGCTTAGCCTGTGCGCGGCGCTCCTCCTCCGATAGCTTCGCCCAGACTTCATCTCGTTTTCTAGCTTCTTCAGGATGGGCGTTTCTCCACTCAGTCACCTGCTTGAGCACATCAAACCAGGTTAGAGGTCTAGAGGGAGTTAGTCGCTGCTCAAGCTTCTGCAAGCGGGTCCTAAAGGATGTTGCCATGTGGCTGAAAAGCAAAGGCAGAGAGCCGTAAGCTCTCCTCCTGCTTGGTTGGTTCAAGCGTCTTCGGCCCGGTAGACCTCTGTGCGTTCTGCCGGTTCGCCTTAATTTGCTTCTGGCTTGTCATCATCCTCCTCTGAGACTACGGTAGCGTCGAAGTAGCTCTTGACCGCGTGTAGACTTTTTAGGGCTTCCGCGCCGGGCCGCTGGGGGAGCCGCAGCAGCTCCACCAGCTCTGCCTCCGTGTAGATGCAGCCGCGAGCTACGCCGGTTGCGGCAAGCTGCGCCACCTCCTGCTCGCAGCACACAAACCATACCTCCGCATCCAGAACCCGGCTCCACGCCCGATAGACCCAATGCGTCCGAGCAGACGCAGGAAGGTCATCCGGCTGGGCTTCGGGCAGCAACGCCTTGGCTTCCACCAGTGCCGCCTGAAACTCCGCCCAGGCTCCCTCCTGGTGCGCCCGATCCATCCGCTCCTGAAGCAAGGACCAGGCTGGAAGGAACGCCTTGCGGGCCTGTGGCGAATGCCGCTCGTAGAGCTGAGCGACCTGCCGCAGCAACGCGTGGAAGTCCCGCCGCATGGAATCCCGCAAGGCTTCGCGGGAGGCTTCGTCGGCGGGCGCTGGACTGCTCGGAGGGAGCAGGACGACCGGCCGGCCGCCGCTTTTGACCGGCGTCCGGCCAAGTTTCCGCAGCACGTTCTCAAGGGCGATCTCGTCCATTGGCGTCTACGCTGTGGCAATCCCCCAAACGGATTGCAACATTGCAACATGACGGCATAACTGCCTCATTTCGCGTCGGTTACGGTGTTGCAATCCTCACCTTGTTGCAATGTTGCAAGCGAATCGGAGAATAAGTACCGGGTCTTGATCTGCTCAACTTGCTGCCGGGTGATGAGGTACACGGAGCCAGTGTCTTTACCCAAGCGCCCCCGGCTGCCCTTCTGGAAGCCCAAGCGTCTGAGCGCCGCGCCGACAAACTGGGCCGTCACGAATTTGTAGTTCAGTGCCTTTACCAGGTCTTCGCAGAGATCGCCGGGGCGGAGCCTGATTTCTGCCTGTTCGCCCAGGCGCTCCTCAAGCAGCCCCAGCAGCGCCTCAGCCTCCGCCGAGAGGCCGTCGCGCTCCTCCGCCTGGGATCGTGCCAGGACGCGGAGATCGTCGCACAACCCTAGTTGCCCCTCCTGATCTACCAGCTCCCCAATGGCAAAAAGCGCCGCCCACAGCTCCCGCTCCCGCCCCACCAGCCATGCCGGGAGCTGAACCACCTCGTAGGCTCGACGGACCTCCTGGAATCGCGTCAGAGCCAGCCGGTAGCCCCAGGCGCGGAGTTGTCCCCAGTCGGGGTCATCCGGGAGAACCTGCGCGTTGAGCCGCTGGGCATCCCGGCTGCGCTGCATCACCACGACAATGGCGCGATCCTCCGTTACGGCGTTCAGCCCCTTGATCCCCGCCAGGCTCATGGGAGCGTAGACCGGATAGGACACCACCTGCCGTTCCTCGCCTTCCACGCGAGCCACTGTGCCGCCTTGCTTGTAGCCCGAATTGATGATCGCCAGCAGCTCCTTGTGGTCTTCCGACGCCAGCGACTCGATCTCATCTAGGCACAGCGCGGGGCGCAGCGCGGCTGCCAAACGAAAGAGCACGGCGGGGGTTGGGTTGACCATGAATAAACCGTTGAAGCACGTTTGAGCCAGCAACGCCTGAAGCTTGGACTTGCCCGATCCGCGTTCTCCTGTGATCTCCAAGCGCGGGAAGGTGTGGAACGCCGGATGGAAGTAGGTGGCAATGGCCCAGGCAGTAAGCAGCGCAACCTCCTGGGGGCGCTTCAGCTCAAATAAGGTCCGCGCCTTGCTGACCAGGAGCGCCGCCATTTCCGCAAACGAGGCGCTACCGCTGCCGCGCAAGAATGCCTGCAAATCCTCTTGCGGCCAACGGCCCATCAGCTCCGGGTAGTCCAGGGGCTTGGGAAAGAGCGTCTGCGCGATCTCGCGGGCTCTGTGTCGGTTTCCCGCTGAGGTCACGACGATCCAGGCGGTCTCGCCCTCCACGCGGTCCACCACTCCCACGGAGGCCCAGCCCTCCGCGAAGTGTAAGGCCGGATGGATTGTCCGGCCCTCCAGCTCACTGGGGACGGATGTTGGTGCGGAGCCGTCCTTCTGCCTGGCGGATTTCCAGCCCTTCCACCACGGCTTCGACCGCGTGAAGGCCGCATGGGTCAGTGGGATGCGCCTCAAGCCGCTCAACGTCTGGCTGCCCTTGGTCACCAGGAAGTCATCAATCCCCGTCTTTTCCGTTCCCTGCTGCTCGATGATCGCAACGCTTACCCGCGCTCCTCGCTCCTCCAGTTCCTTGCCCAGCGCGTACACGGCGTTGAGCAGCTCAAGCCGGTGCCAGATGTCGGAATCGAAATACAGCGTCACCTCGCGCTCAACCCAGATGATCCGATCCAGTTCCGGGACGAGCGCGTGCGTCTTCGCCTCCGTCCAAGCCCAGATGCCTCCGACTCCCACCGTCATGACCCCCGCTTGCATCATGGCAGCGGCCTTCTTTTCGCCCTCAGCCACAGCCAGGGGTGCAGCGGGGTTTGTTAGGATCGCTTCGGCGGCGGGCAAGGCGTACAGGTGCGGCGGTGTCTTCTTGGGCTGGAGATACTTGACCGCGTGGCCGCGCTTGTCTTGATACGGCGGGAAGACCTTGAGCCGGACAAAGCCGCCCGTCCCAGGGTACGGAAACGCCAGGGCGGACTGCACTTGCGGCGGATTCCATCCGAGCAAGTGGGGAATGTCCGTTGGCGGCACGGAGTAGACCCCCATAGCCGCAATCGTCTCATTGGTGAGTCCGCTCTTGCGGAGGTCGGCCAGATGATCGGGGTGAAGGGATGCGGTAGTGTTCATGCTGTTGGGACAGCCTCGACGGGAGATTTCTGGTTCATAGTTTCGTCATCAGTCCCATTTTCCGTGTATTCCTTAGGAAGGTGACGCCTGGTCCAATCTCGCGCAACGATCCGCGCTAGGATTCGTAGACCCTCATCTATTATCCGCTCACCGTCTCGGTCCATAGTCTGCTGCCGGTCAGCTCACTCGCCAGCGCTCCAAGAGTTGTTCGACTTCAGACCGTCGAAAAAGCAGCCGACCTCGGTCCCGCCCACCACTTCTTACTGGTTTCACCCCATAGCTCGTCCACATGGGCCAGTTCTTGAACACAAAACTTCGGGACAGCCTCAACAGCCCAGCCACCTCCGCGAGTGTGAGCCAGTCGCCGTTGGGCGTTACAACATTTCCCCCCATCTGCCATGACCCCTCTCAACACCTGAACAAACACCTCAAACTTCTTGACAAATTAGACCATACTTTGATAGTATAAGTCACAACTTATAGTCATAAGTAGATGCCCATCCCTAAACTTATTGCATCCAAGACACCAAGAGAGACTTCCTTCGGCAAGCGGCTCAAGCAATTCCGCAAGTCACGGAAACTGCGCCAGAAGGAAGTGCCCCTGAACTGCTCAGCCCAAACGATCTCTAACTGGGAGTCTGGCTTGTTCCTTCCCTCTGAGAAACGATTTGACGATCTTTGTAAGGCGCTCCGGTTAACTGTGGAGGAGCAAGCGGAGTTGCTAACTCGCTACCTTGAAGACACAAGGCATCGGAGAGTGGCGCGACTTGGAATTGACCGAGCGCTACGAGGTGCATACGAACACCGCCTGTTCTTCGCTGAGCAATTGAAGGTCCCGCTCTACACGTCGACGGACACCGCAGATCCCTGGCCCTTGCTTGTGACAGGCGAACCTACGGATTGGCGAGGGAAGTATGCCTACCCTCCGCTTGATGATCGCCTGTACAAGATGCTAGCCGGGCGGCCATATACTTCTGCACGGGGTAATAAAGAGCCCCCGTATCAGAGCGCAGGTATCTCCAGGAAGTGGCACTGTTTCGGTTACGAGATCGACGACGACACGATGGCGCCACGGTTCCATACAGGTGACATTCTGTATTGTTGGATCACACAAATGGAGGTGCGAACTGGTCAGCCCGTCATCGCCTGCCTGGGGGACCGTGTCGTGTGTAGAATCGTTGAAAAAAGAGGGCGGGGATTCCGCTTTAGAACTGTCAAGGGGCGTCATGCAGGGAAGGCACAGCAGGCACGATGGTTCTATCCGGTAATCAAGGGATTGGTGAACGTCACACCCATAATGGGGTAAAGCGGTGAGCATACGGTATCAATGTGGCCTACATAAGGAGTGATCCGTGAAAACTGTGCTGTATGCGCGTGTTTCATCTGAGAAGCAAGCAGAGAAGGACTTGTCTATCCCCGCGCAGCTCAAAGCGCTGCGGAAATACGCGATCAAGCGCGGGTGGGACGTGGTGCGCGAGTTTGTGGACGAGGCGGAGAGCGCCCGGACCGCCAACCGGCCCGCCTTCCAAGAGATGATCGCCCTGGCGAAGCAGAAGGAGCAGCCCTTTGAGGCGATCCTGGTCTGGAAGCTCTCCCGCTTCGCCCGCAACCGTGAGGACTCGGTGCTCTACAAGGCGCTCCTCCGCAAGAAGGGGATTCAGGTTATCTCGATCAATGAGCAGATTGACGAAAGCCCCTCCGGGAAGCTGCTGGAAGGCATTATCGAGGTCATTGATGAGTTCTACTCCGCAAACCTGGCGCAGGACACACGCCGGGGCATGCGAGAGAACCTGGCGAGAGGCTACCTCAACGGCGGCAGGGTGCCGTATGGCTATCAGGCCGCCACCGTCCAGGTCAATGGGACAGCGAAGCGCAAGCTGGAGATTAACGAGCTGGAGGCCCCGATTGTCCGCCAGGCATTCCGTGCGTCCCTCGAAGGAGAAGGCGTGAAGGAGATCGCCAACCGCTTGAACACCGAGGGCAAACGGACGCGCTCCGGCAATCCGTGGAGCCGAACGGTCATCTACTACATGCTCACTAATCCCATCTACACCGGGACGCTGGTTTGGAATTGGTTCCGTCTGGGCCGCGATCTTCGGAACGGACGGGCCAAGGAAGAGGTGCTCCGAGTTCCCGATTCCCACCAAGCACTTATTTCATCTGCGGAGTTTGAGAGGGTTGGGCAACTCATGGCCCAGCGTAGTCCCAAGGTCATTCATCCCCGCTCCGTTGCCAGCCCGCACCTGCTCAGCGGCTTGCTCTTTTGTGTTCGCTGCGGCTCCAAGATGATCGCCATCGGGGCCAAGTCAGGCCGGTTTACGTACTACACCTGCTCGACGTATTGGCGTCAGGGCAAGATGGTCTGCCAAGCCAAAATGCTGAACACGAACAAGCTAGAAGCGCTGATCGTGCAGGTCATTAAGGAGCGCATTCTGACGGACGAGCACCTGACCAAGCTGGTCACGTTGATCGCTCAAGAACTTAAGACGTACCAGACCGGGGCGATAGAGCGGTTAGCGCTGCTAGACAAGCAGTTGGCGGATACCGAGCGGAGGCTTGGGAAGCTGTATCAATTGATCGAGGGGGAGCGGGTTAGCTTTGACCAGCTCGCTCCCAGGCTGCGTGACCTGACCAGCCAAAAGGAGCAACAGCGTACGGAACGGGAGGCGTTACAACAGGGCATGCACCAGGAGGCGATCCCCTGCCCGTCCCAGGAGGAAGTAAAGCGCTACGTTGAAGACTTGAGGCAGACCCTTGAGAAGGGCAGCCTGGTAGAGAGAAAGGGCTTCCTGCGCTCGTTCATCAAGCGAATCGAGATCAATCACCCCACCGCCGAGATTGAATACACCGTGCCCCTGGTGCCACCCAACGGGACTGATGCGGTAAAGCGGGAGGTTCTATCTATCGTACAGAATGGCTGGCGGACTAGGATTCGAACCTAGACAAGCAGATCCAGAATCTGCTGTGCTACCATTACACCATCCGCCAAAGAACTTTGATTTTATCACACCTTGCGGGGGAAGAGGCCGGCGAGGTGGTGGTGCAGTGCGGCCTGATCCGGGTCTTCCGACCAGCGGAACCGGACACCCACCTCGTATTGCGTCGTCTTGATCCGGGCCACTTCCCTCACCCAGATCACCTGCCCGGTGGCGTGGATCGTCGCGGAGCTCGGGGGAATCTGCAGGCGCATGTGGATTTGCTCCCCGACATCGAACTTCACCCTGGTGGTAAACCGGGTGCCTTCCTCGCTGAGATTCTGCGTATAGCTTCGCTCGCCCTGCTTATTGTCTGGATTGGCAAACTCCACGATGACCGGTGTTTCAATCCGGGGAAAATGGCGCCGTTCAGGGTTAGGCTGCGAGGTTTGCGGCATGTTCCAACCGGTTGAGTACGGTGATCTTTCCGAGTACTGCCATCACGCCGAAGAGCGGAGGACTCACCGCGCGGCCGGTGACGGCGACACGGGTCGGATGGATCATCTCTTTGGGCTGCAGGTTCGATTTGCTGATATAGCCGCGGGTGGCCGCCTCCACCGAGGCGGTGTCGAAAGCGCTCAGCTGGCTGAGCCGCTCCTTTAATTCTAGCAACCGCTTGCCGATTCCGTCAGCCTTCAGGAATTTTGTGACCGCCTCCTGCTCATACTCCGGCTCCTGAAACAGGAAGCTGTGCTCGTCCTCCAAATCTTCGAAGACGCGCAGCCTATCCTGCAGCAGGGTCGCCACCTGTTCCAGCCAGGCCTGGTCGTACTCGGGCTTGAGCCAACCTTTGGCCTTCAGCCGCTCGGCGATCAGGTCGGCCAGCTTGCCGACAGGCAGCTTCTTGATGTACTGGCTGTTGAGCCAGTCGAGCTTTTTCTGGTCGAACTGAGCCGCGGTTTTCCGCACCTTGGCCAGGTCGAAGAGCTGGATCAGCTCCTCCGGCGGCACGAACTCCTTGTTGCCGCCCGGCGCCCAGCCCAGCAGAGCCAGGTAGTTCACGAATGCCTCAGCCAGATAGCCGACCTTCACATACTCGGCCACCGACGTGGCCCCCCACCGCTTGGAAAGCCGGGCCCGGTCAGCGCCGACGATGAGCGGGATGTGCGCGAAGATCGGCAACGGGTAGCCAAGCGCTTGGTACAGCACCAGCTGCTTGGGGGTGTTGGCGATGTGGTCGTCGCCTCGGATGATGTGGGTGATCTTCATGAGCGCGTCATCGACCACGCAGGCGAAGTTATACGTCGGGGAGCCGTCGGACTTCATCAGCACCAGCGATTCGAACAGGCTGGTGTCCACGGTGATATCGCCGTGCAGCAGATCTTTGAAGGTCACCTGCTGGGCTGGCACCTGGAAGACGACCGCCCCTTCCTGCTGGACCGCCTTGCCGGCATCGAGCAGCCGCTTGGCATGCTCTTCATAGATCGCCTGCCGCTGGCTCTGAAAAATCGGCCCCTCATCCGCCTTGATGCCGAGAAATTCGAGGCTGGCATAGATGTCTTTCAGGAATTCAGGATTGGAGCGCTTCTGGTCGGTGTCTTCGATGCGGAGGATGAAGGTACCCTGCTCATGCTTGGCGAAGAGCCAGTTGAACAGGGCGGTGCGGGCCGAGCCGACGTGGAGCGTGCCGGTCGGGCTCGGCGCAAACCTGACACGAACTTTCTCGCTCATGGATTAAACCGGAAGATCAGGCAGGCTCGGTAAACAGGCGGAATTCGTCGGTGGAGCTTTTCACGGACTGATGCCAGCGGAGGATGCGCTGGACCAGGCTGTCCGGATCCAGCCGGCACATGCGCAGCAGCTCGCTGCGCTTGCCGTGTGTGACGAACGCATCCGGCAAGCCGATGCGCAGCTGCGGGATTGGCCCAAGATTGAGCGCATCGATTGCTTCGGAGACCGCACTGCCGAAGCCGCCGGCCAGCTGGCCTTCTTCCAATGTGACGATGGGGCCGGTCTGGGCCGCGGCTTTGACCATCTGCTCATCCAGCGGCTTCACGAACCGGGCATTGACGACCGCCGCGTCGATGCCCTCGCGCGAGAGATCCTCAGCCGCCTTCAGCGCTGGGTAGACCATGCTGCCCAGTGCGATCAGCGTGAGGTCTTTTCCCTGCCGCAAGGTTTCTGATTTGCCAGACATGATCTTTGCCGGACGGCCCAGCGGCTCGCCGCAGACGATGCCGCCGCGTGAATACCGGAGGGCCACCGGAACGGACTGCTCCACCGCCCAGTGCAGCATGGCGCGCAACTCGGCCGGGTCTTTCGGCGAGAGGATGTTGATCTTCGGCAGCACGCGCAGGTAGGCCACATCGAAGACGCCGTGGTGGGTCGGGCCGTCTTCTCCGACCAGGCCGGCGCGGTCGATGGCCAAGATGACCGGCAGCTCCTGCAAACAGACTTCGTGCATGATCTGATCAAACGCGCGCTGAAGGAAGGTGGAGTACATCGCCACCACAGGCCGCGAACCGCCGCGGGCCAATCCCGCGGCCACTCCCACCCCGTGCTGCTCGGCCATGCCGACGTCAAGGCACCGGTCCGGAAACCGCTTGGCGAATTCACTCACCCCGGTGCCTTCCGGCATCGCGGCGGTAATGGCGATGATCTTTCGGTTGGTCTCGCCCAATCGGATCAGCTCGTCGCTGAAAGCGTCGGTAAAAGTTTCGGGGGCGGCAAGCCGGCCTTTGGAGCCGTTGATTTTTCTGTGCGGGACTTTCATCCGGCCGGTGGAGGGCTCAAACGGCTCGATCTTGTGGAACCGCTCCGGGTCCTGCTCGGCGAACTTGTAGCCCTTGCCTTTGGTGGTCGAGACGTGCAAAAGAATCGGCCCCTTGAACCGCTTGACGCTCTTAAGTGTTGTGATCAGCTCTTTGAGGTTGTGGCCGTCGATTGGGCCGACGTAGCGGAAGCCAAGCTCCTCGAACACCTGGCCCGGCGTGAGCAGCCCCTTGATCGACTCTTCGATCTTGTGCGCCAGCCGCACCCACCTAGCACCATGCGGCAATTTGGCGAGCAGATCGCCCAGCTCCATGCGGAATTTGTTGTAGGCCGGGTTGATGATGATGCGGTTGAGATATTTGCTCAGGCCGCCGATCGGCTTGGCGATCGACATGCGGTTGTCGTTCAGGATCACCATCATGTTCGGCTTGACGTGGCCGATGTGGTTGAGCGCTTCAAGCGCCATGCCTTCGCCAAGGCTGGCATCGCCGATGATGGAAACCACGTACCGCGAGGCTTTGGCCTGGTCGCGCGCCATCGCCAACCCCAGGGCCGTGGAGAGGACGGTGCCGCCGTGGCCGGTGGTGAAGAGATCGTAGGGGCTTTCGTCTTTGTTGTTGAAGCCGGAAAGGCCGTCGAGCTGCTTGAGCGTGTGGAACACGTCGCGCCGTCCGGTGATCAATTTGTGGGTGAAGGCCTGGTAGCCCATGTCCCAAACGAGTTGGTCTTCAGGCGCATCAAAGACGTAATGGAGGGCGAGGCACAATTCCACCGCACCCATGCTGGAAGCGAGATGGCCGCCCAACTGGGAAATCGTGCGCAGCAGCTCTTCGCGGATTTCCTGGGACAGCTCGGTGAGCTGAGGGACGGACCAGGACTTGATGTCGGAGGGCTGCTCAATCCGCTGAAGAAGACTCACGCCGGGCTCCTTTCGGCAGTGGAGGCCAGCCATGCGGCCAACTGCCGCAGCACCTCGGCCCGCACCCCAAACGGCTCCAGCGATTTCACGGCCTGTGCGAGCAGCCGCTCGGCCTCGGCGCGTGCTGCGTCAGTACCTATGGCCTGTGCCAGCCCTTCCTGATCATGCACATCATCGATCAACTGAAAGGCCAGCCCCACCGACTGGCCGTAGCGCTGCAGCTTTTTCACCTGCTCCGGCTTGCCGCCGCCGGCCAAGGCTCCGGCCGTCACACTGGCGGTGATCAGGGCCGCGGTTTTCCACTCGGCGATATGGCGCAGGACGCGCTCGGTGGCGGTGCGCGGCTGACTGATCGCCTGCAGATCGAGCACCTGGCCGCCGATCAGTCCGCCGCTGCCGCAGGCCTGGCTGATGCATTTGATGACGGCGAGCGCGTTCGGGGTGCCGTTGCGGCCGAGCAGCTCGAAGGCGAAGGTCAGCAGCGCATCTCCGACGAGGATGGCGTTGCCCTCGCCGAATTTGCGATGGCAGGTGGGCTGGCCGCGGCGCTCATCCGAGTTGTCCATGGCCGGCAGATCATCGTGCACCAGCGAGTAGGTGTGGATCAGCTCCAAAGCACAGGCGGCGGAGATGGCCTGCTTCGCCGGAGCACCAACCGCCTCGCAGGCGCCGAGGGCCAGCAGCGGGCGGAACCGTTTGCCGCCGGAGAGAACGCAATAGCGCATCGCCTCGTGCACCACCTGCGGCGCCTGGGCGATGGCCGGCAGCGAGCGCTCGAGCGCCTGCTCCACGAGCAGGGTCAGCTGATCAAGCTTGCGGCTCTTCGGATGTTTCGTCGGTTTCAGCAGTGTCGTCATCGAAGGGGGTGAGGGTTTCTCCCACGCTGGTTTTGACGAGCAGTTCGACTTTCTTCTTGGCTTGGTCGAGCTTCTTGACGAGCAGGCGGGCGAGCTTGGTGCCTTCCTCGAATTTCTTGAGCCGGGTCTCCAGATCGAGCTCGGAGCGGTCCAGCTCGGCCACCAGCTTCTCCAGCCGCCTCAAAGCGTCCTCGTATTTTACGTCAGTTTGCGCCATTATTCCCCTTTTCTTCTGTCACAATTTGACCGGGTCCTGGCTCGCAGTTGCTCCGCGCATCGCTCGGCCGGCCCCAGCGTGTCCGGCCTCGCTCGGTTCCGGGCCTCGCTCGCCCTAGACGAATCTGCGGGGGCACCATGCCCGCTCGGCCCTCCACACGTGCGCTCCGCAACAGCTCGCCACCCGTCAAATTGTGACTAGTTTTGTTTTTCTGGAACGATTTCCGTGACAGAGCTGATGATGCGGCCTTTCGAAAGCATCGTTTCGAGTGTATCGCCGGGCTTGACCGCTGTGGCACTGGTGAGGACGTGGCGCTCGGGGAGTTTGAGGGTGATGCTGTAGCCGCGAGCGAGTACTGCCAGCGGGCTGAGCGCTTGGAGCCGTCCGGCGAGTCCTTGGAGATGCCGCTCGGCCCCGTCCAGCGCGTGGCGCGTGCCCTGCGTCAGCTGATCCTGCAATTCAAGCGTGCGGTTGAGGCATCGCTCAAGCTGATGACGCGGATGCAGCAGCCGCAGCTGCGAGGCCAGCCCGTCGACATGCGCCTCCTGCTCCTCCAGCGCGCCACGGGTGCCGTCGACCAACTGCTGAATGAGGTCGCGCGCCTGATCGGCGAAGGCCTCCTGCTCCTGCACCAGCCGCTTGGCCGCGTCGGTGGGGGTGGAGCAGCGCTGATCGGCCGCAAAGTCGGCGATCGTCCAGTCGTCCTCATGGCCGATGCCGGAGATGATGGGAATGCGGGAGCGCACGATGGCGCGGGCCAGCGGCTCCTCGTTGAACGCCCATAAATCCTCGATGCTGCCGCCGCCGCGCCCGACGATGAGCACGTCGGCCAGCTGCAGCCGGTTCGCCGTCTCAATCGCCTCGGCGATCTGGGCCGCGGCGCCGTCGCCCTGCACTTTGACCGGCAGAATGATGACGTGAAACCAGCCGCGCAGCTTGCTGACCATGTCGTGGATGGCGGATCCGGAGATCGAGGTGATGATGCCGACCCGCTCCGGCATCCGGGGAATCGGCCGCTTGCGCGCTTCATCAAACAGCCCTTCGGCCTGCAGCCGTTTCTTCAGCTGATCGAACGCCAGCTGCAAAGCCCCGATGCCGCGCGGCTCCAGCCGCAGCACTTTCAGCTGATACTGCCCTTGCCGGTCGTAGGTGGTCACCTGCCCCAGGCACAGCACCTTGAGCCCGTCGGTGAGCTTGAACTTCAGATACTGGTTGGCCCCCTTGAAAAAGGCGCACGGCAGGATGATCTTCCCCCCGAACCGGTCGGTGGCCTGCTCATCGCCGAGGCTGAAATAGATGTGGCCGGAGGATGGGAAACTGCAGTTGGAGATTTCGCCCTCGATCCACAGGGGGGCCGGAAACTGCCGCTCGATGAGGGTGCGGATCCGGGTGACGACCTCCGCGACGGTGAGCGGGGGTGTCGCTGTGAGAAGGCGGGAGGCGTCAGTCGCCGCTGTCGCGGACGGATTCATTCAGGGTTTTGGTGAGGCGTTCGACAGACTTGGCTTTGCCGGTCTTCGGATCGACGTCGACGATAAGGCCGCGCAGCTGGATG
>Ga0209515_10004198_pt1 | contig 19689 bp, 22 predicted proteins | sample Subgroupgradi54m_FD_187454 | JGI IMG/M metagenome (GOLD analysis project Ga0209515, IMG submission 187454) | Subsurface groundwater microbial communities from S. Glens Falls, New York, USA - GMW60B uncontaminated upgradient, 5.4 m (SPAdes)... ...
GCTCGGCGCCCGATGCCGCGTCGTGGAACTCTAATCGACTCGACGTGTTCGCCCGCGGAACCGACAACCAGCTCTGGCACAAGTGGTGGGACGGGTCCGCCTGGTCGGGGTGGGAGCCGCTCGGAGGTGGGATCACCTCCGATCCGAGCGCGGTGTCGTGGGGCGTCAACCGCATCGACGTGTTCGCGCGCGGAACCGACAACCAGCTCTGGAACAAGTGGTGGGGCGGGTCCACCTGGTCGGGGTGGGAGCCGCTCGGAGGTGCCCTCGCCTCGGGCCCGGACGCGGCGTCGTGGCAGGGCGGACGGCTCGACGTGTTCGTCCAAGGTACCGACGGTCAGATGTACACGAATTGGTTCTATGCCGGCGGTTGGTCTGGCTGGCAACCACTCGGCGGAATCCTCACCGCCAACCCCGGCGCCGTCTCCTGGGGTCCGGCCCGCATCGACGTCTTCGCCCGCGGCACCGACAACCAACTCTGGCACAAGTACTTCTCCTAGGCGGGCAGTTCGAGGCGCAGTACAAAGGCGTGATCCCACTCAAACACGTCTACGTTCCTGAGCCGCTGGATGACTCGAACGCCTGATAGCAGATAGCAACCAGTCACAGCGGGCAGACACCTAGGCCCTCAATGTGGTCCCTGGGGGAGCCGACACCGCCTCCACCCGAGTCCCGTGCTCGGGCCGTCGAGTTGGCGCGTGAAGCGGGCACGAGCCGCTGTCGGGCGTCGGTGACAAGGCGTTCGTCTACACGCAGGGGACCGGCATCCTGGAAGTCAAGGCCGTGAAGGGCGACGCCCAGGTGGATCTCACCCTTAACGGCGTCCAGATCACCGGCAACCGCGACGCCGTCGTCGAGCTCGCGAAGACGGCTATCGGCCGGCTCTGAGGGCCGCGGATCGCGACGAGGCGCTCGGTATCGGGCCAGAGGGCGTGGAGTCGCTACCGGAAGTGGCGCATCGGGCTGAACGGGGGCGTCTCATCTCCAGGTGAGGGGACTCGAACCCTCACGGACCAACGAGCGCTACGACGAGACCGACGATCTGTGGGAGCTTGTCCCGTTGCTCCGGGTTCGAAAGCCGCGCCGCGAGGGCGCCGAATCACTCGGCCGCACGCAGCGCACCGCTGACCTCCGGTGCCCAGGCCAGATCGACGAGGTGGCCGAGGAGAGCATCGAGCTCGTCCGCCACTCTTCGGAACTCCTCGAGCGGCCCGCCGATCGGATCAGCCACGTCGTCGTCGGGAGAGGGGCGGAGAAGATCCGTGACCTCACGGCCGGCGGCGACCCGAGCCAACCACGCGTCGAACGGCTCGCCCCGCCCACGCCCCCCGACGCCCGCAGCGCGGCGCACCAGCTCCTTCAGCCTGAACGCCCGCGGCCACACGTCGGGAGCGAGCACCACCGCCTCGCGCACGTGCTCGAGCGACATCCCGACCACGAGGTCGGCCCCGGCGAGGGCGTTGGCATCGATCTGCCGGGTGCGACGAGACGTCAGGTCGACACCGCGCTCGCTCATGGCCTCGACCGCGGCGGGGCTCACCGGCTGACCCCCCTCGAGCAGGCCGGCGGAGCAGACCTCGGCGTCGATCCTCGCTTCGACGAGGCGCCGACGAAGCAGCCCCTCGGCCATGGGCGAGCGGCACTGGTTGGCGGTGCACACGATCAAGATCCGGATCGGCGGAGTGTACCGACCCCTCCCGTGAGAACCCGGAGGCCGCGCCAGAGTCACGGCGCCTGGAACACGTCATGGGTGCCGACTCGCCGCCAGATGACGTGTCGTTCACCGGGCCGAACCTCGTGGCCGTGCTGGAAGGTCGCTCGACCGTCGTCGGCCCAGGTCATCTCGAAGATGCCGGGCGCGCCCTTCACACCCTTGACCCGGAGGCCCTTGCGGAATCGGCCACCAGTTCGGAGGTCGGCGACGAAGTGCGCGACCGCAACCAGGAACGCGGCCTGCTGTGCTGGCGTCAGGCGATCGAAGTCGGCCCGGAAGCGAGCTACCCAGCTATAGGTGGGCACCGCTACCGACTGCCGCGCCGCCGAGGGCTCGACCTGCGCGCCTCGAGCCCGGCGACGAACTCCTCACCCGAGTCGAACCGCTCGACCCGCCCCGCGGCCAGGTCCTCATCTGCCTCCCGCTCCCCGTGCTGCCATGCGGCCGTCCAGAACCACGCCTGGGTGGCATCGATCACCTTGCGGGGGCGCAGCAGGATCCCCTCCGGGGTGAGCTCGGCGTCGAGGAGATCACCCTCCTCGAGACGAGCGGCCCGGCGCACCTCATCGGGAATCGTGACCTGACCCTTGGCTCGCAACGTCGTCCTCGTCATATCGACAATCCTACCAGAGGAGAAACAGAAAGTAAGAATCCCCGAATCTCTGCGTTTCCCAGTGATCCGCACTCACTGGGAGGCCCCCCATGGCCAGACCGGGCCGCTTGGCGGCCGACGCGCTCGACGTGTGCCGCGTCCGGATTCGCTTCCGAGCCTCCCCTGGTGGGCATGTGGTTACCTGGCGACGATGACTGAACTCCGGACGGTCCCGATCGGCGACGAGCGGGTCACCGCAACGGAGACGATCGCCGTCGAGGCGCCCTACGACGGCCACGAGATCGCCCGCGTGCCCAAGTGCACACCGGCGGAGGTCGACCGTGCCGTCGCGGCCGCGAAGGCCTCGCTCGCGGACGGCCCGCTCCCCGCCTGGCGCCGGGCCGAGATCCTCGACCGCGCGGCGGCGCTCCTCGCCGAGCGCACCGACCACCTCGCCCGCGTCATCGCGGCCGAGGCGGCCAAGCCCCTCAAGACCGCGCGCATCGAGGCCAGGCGGGTGATCTCCACCTTCGCGTTCGCGGCGGCCGAGGCGCGCACGCTCACCGGCGAGATGGTCGCGATGGACGCCGCCGATGTCGGCGAGGGCAAGCTCGGCTTCACCCTCCGGCTGCCCATCGGCGTGGTCGGCGCGATCAGCCCGTTCAACTTCCCCCTCAACCTCGTCGCCCACAAGGTGGCCCCCGCTATCGCCGCCGGCTGCCCCGTCGTGCTCAAGCCCGCCTCGCAGACCCCGCTCTCGGCGCTCGCCCTCGCCGACCTCCTCATCGACGAGTGCGGCCTGCCCCCCGGGCAGCTCAACGTCGTCACCGGCAGCGGCGCGACCGTGGGCAACGCGCTCGTCGACCACCCCGACGTGGCGATGATCACCTTCACCGGCTCCCCCGACGTCGGCTGGGGCATCAAGGCCCGCGCGCCGCGCAAAAAGGTCGACCTCGAGCTCGGCAACAACGCCCCCGTGATCCTCGAGCCCGACGGCGACTGGGAGACCGCCGCACGGAAGAGCTCGATCGCCGGGTTCAGCCACGCGGGCCAGTCGTGCATCTCGACCCAGCGCATCTACGTGCACGAGGCGATCGTCGATGACTTCCTCAACGCGTTCGTGCCGTTGGTCGAGGGGTTGAAGCTCGGCGACCCTCTCGACGACTCGACCGACGTGTCGGCGCTCATCTCTCCCGGCGAGCGCGACCGGGTCGCGGCGTGGATCGAGGAGGCCGTCGACGCCGGGGCCAAGGTCGTCACGGGCGGCACCGTCGACGGGCCGCTGCTGGCGCCGACGGTGCTCACCCACGTGACACCCGACATGAAGGTGTGCTCGCAGGAGGTCTTCGGGCCCGTCGTCGGGATCCAGACCTATTCCGACGTGAACGACGCGCTGCGCCTCGCCAACTCCACCCGCTACGGCCTGCAAGCCGCGATCTTCACCGCGAGCCTCGGCCTCGCGCTGCGGGCCGCCCGCGAGCTCGACTTCGGCGGCGTGCTCATCAACGAGGTCCCCACCTACCGGACCGACCAGATGCCCTACGGCGGCGTCCGCGACAGCGGCAACACCCGCGAGGGGCCGCACTACGCGGTGCACGAGATGACCGAGACCCGCTTGGTGATCCTCCAGGCGTAGTGTGACCCCGTGAACCTGCCCCGGCTCCCGAAGCCCCGGCTGCGGGGCCGGCTCCACCAGGTCGCGTTCTTCCTGTCGATCCCGGCGGGCGTCACGCTGATCGCGCTCGCCCGCGGTGCGGCCGCTCACGTGGGTGCGGCGGTCTTCGCGGCCAGCCTCACCGGCCTCTACGGGGTGAGCGCGGCTTACCACTGCGGCAACTGGTCCGCGCGTGCCGAGCGGGTCATGAGGCACGTCGACCACTCGATGATCTTCGTGCTCATCGGCGGTACGTACACACCTGTCACGCTGCTCGCGCTCCGCTCCGCCTGGGGCGTCACCCTGCTCGCGCTGGTCTGGACGGGCGCGCTCGTCGGCGTGCTCATCACCGCGCTGCGGCTCGAGCGCTGGCACCGGGTCGGGTTCGCGATGTACCTCGTGCTCGGCTGGCTCGCGATCGTCGCCGCGCCCCAGCTCGTCCACGCGCTCAGCCCGGCACAGCTCGCGCTGCTGCTGACCGGGGGCGTGCTCTACACCGTGGGGGCTGTCGTCCTCGCCCGCAACCGCCCCGATCCCGTGCCGCACGTCTTCGGCTATCACGAGCTGTGGCACGCGTTCGTGATCAGCGCCAGCGCGTGCCACTACGCCCTGATCCTGCTGCTCGTACGGGCGTAACCTCCCCGCCCACCCGTCCGCCCGCCGCAGATTGGCAACCCGATGGGGACATAGCCTCTGCGGAAACGACAAGGGGGGCACGATGCACGCGAACTTCGTCCATGTCGAGGTGGATGCGGCCCGAGCGGACGCCGCTCGAACCGAGCTCCATGAGCAAGTGGTGCCGCGAATCAGCGCGATGCCAGGATTTGTGGCCGGCTACTGGACCGAGCCGATCGACGGTAAGGGCTTGTCGGTGACACTGTGGGGAAGCGAGCAAGCCGCCCGAGAGGCTGCTGGCGTCGTGGCACCCGGGAGCTCGCCAGCGGTCGGAGTCACCGTCGAAAACGTCGAGACACGCGAGGTGATCGCGCAGGCATAGCGGCCATCTCCAGCCAGAAGAAGTGTTTCGCCAGCCCATCGTTCCAGTCGAGGTACGAATTCACGGCACGTGCGCCCTTGCATCCAGCGGATCCTTGGCGCGCATGCCCGCCCCGAACCGTCGGGCGGGACCGCAAACGCCAAGGTAAACAGGCCGATGATACGAGGGAGGTGTGACATTCAGCTCGATTGGCCAGCGAGCGCTACCAGCGAGCCGTCCGAGTTTCCGAGGTCGACTCCTCCCGGGTGTTCGTCGCTCGTCCCTCGCAGACACGAAGCACCGGTCACGGATGGCTGCGCGCCGTCGTCGACGAGCAAACGTGAGGCGTTGTGCCGCTGCAGCGTTGGCGACCCGGGTCAGCCGTCCTGGCACCCACCGCGCAGGGCGGTGGTCAGTTGGCCCACTTCCCAGCGGTCGCCCGGATTGCAGCGGGCGACCTGCTGTTCGGTCTCGTCGAGATCGGTCACGAACGCGTACCTGGAGCGGATGGCCGTGTCCTCGGCCGGAAGCCTGTCGACATCGAGGTCATCGAAGCTCATTGCGCTCGGTGATGCTGAACTTCACCCCGAACACCTCTGCGCCGTCACGTCGAGGAGCGCAGGCCCCTTCATCCCGCGGCAGCCCATGTGGTGTCGCGCCAGGTAGCCCTCGGTGATCATCGACGCGGGAGAAGAGCGTCGTAGAGCTTCCAGCGCTTGATCCATCTGCCGCGGGGTTGACGCGGTCCGAGAAAGGAGACGGTCAGCGGAGTGGGTTCCCTATCAGCACCGCGCCGCCTGCAACAACTGCGGCTTCTGCAGCGGCTACGGCTATCCCATCCAGGCGCGCCTGGGCGCGCTGGCCCCGCTACTCCGGGCGCTCAAAGCCGGCGCCGAGTTGCGCGACCGCGCACGGCTAGCCGGTCTGGCACCCGAGGCACTGCGACCATCACGGACCGACGCGCGTTCACCCCGACACCGCCCTCCCACCGTCCCTCCGCAGCCCAGCCGAGTTTCCGGCACCGACAAGCGAAGGGAGGGCGCCTGATTGCGCCCTCCCTTCGCAAGCAAATCGCGGCAGTGGCAGTATCGAGTCGCCTACGAGCTACTCGTCCTCGCAGTTCTCGTTGTTGCCGTCCTTCTCGTTCTTCTCCTTCTTCTTGCTCTCCTCTCCTTTCTCATTCTTCTTTTCTTTGTCCTGCTTCTCGACCTTGTCTTGGTTGTCTTGGTTGTCTTGGTTGTTTCCGTTGCAGACCGGATACGTGCCTCCGGCTGGAGTCGCGGCGTAATACGCGAGCCCGCCGCTCGTCGCGAGTCCTATCGTGACGAGTGCCCCGATGAACGTCCGCTTCCCGTTGTGACGCAGATGATTCAGCAATCGAGCCCCCAGTCGTCAGCCGGTGATCGTCTTGGCGGCCACCACCGGGCATCGTGCACCGCGCTCACGCGTGACGCAACCAGCTTTCGGGCGCTTCGAGGGCACTTATGAGATAAGCGTCGCTAAGTTCGAAGTGATGTCGCGCGGTCGTTGCGATGAGTTTGTCCGGGCAAGCTGAGACAGGCATCGAGGCGGATTGCGCGCGCGGCAAGTGAGGCAGTCTCGGGACCCGTGTGCGCAGGTTCGAATCCTGCCGAGGGCACACTGTGATGTCGCGAGACATCGGAGACTGATGTCGCGAGTGATCGTAGACGTCAGTGGTGGTTTTGGGCTTGGTAGTCGCGGCTGGGGTCGAGTGTCAGGTGGCGGAGGAGTTCGCCTTCGGGGCTGAGGACGCGGATGTCACGGTCGGCGATGAGCATCACGACGCGGCGGCCGCGGTGGCGGGCTCCGATGCCGATGTGGTGGAGCTTGGAGTGGTAGCGGATCGTGATGGCGCCGGTCTTGTCGATTTTGTCGTGACGTACGCGGAAGTGGGTGGAGGGGATCGAGGTGGGCGGGTGCGCTTTGACCCTGGCGTCGTAGGCCTCGCGTGGGGTGCGGCGGCCGAGCGCGCGGTGGGGCCGGGCTTGGTTGTAGTAGTGCACGAAGTGGTCGAGTTGGGTCTGTAGCTCGTCGGGTGATCCGGCGCCGGGTTGTTTGGCGAGGAACTTCTTGAGTGTCTGGTGGAAGCGCTCGACCTTGCCGCAGGTTTGGGGGTGATAGGGGCTCGAGTGCTTGTAGGTCACGCCGAGCGCCTCGAGCAGGGTCTCCATCACTACTTTGCCGCCCCGATGTTTCGCGGTGTAGATGCAGCCATTGTCGGTGAGCACCGATGCCGGCGTGCCGTGGTGTTGGGCAGCGGTGGTGAAGATCTCGGCGATGTCGGTGGCCCGGGTGACCGCGACGGCCGCCGAGGCGACGCAGAGCCGGCTGTGGTCGTCGATGAAGTTGACGATCTCCACATGGCTGGTGTCGGCCAGGGCCCAATGGGTCATGTCCGACTGCCAGCACTCGTTGGGTAGGTCCGCTTCGAAGCGGATGAAACTCGAGCGTGGCCGTTTCTTGGGCTGCGCTGTGACGAACCCACGTCGTTTGAGGATCCGCCAGATCGAGCTCACCGACGGCACGTCGGCACGACGGTGCCCGAGGTGGTAGTGGATCGTCACGGCACCAGCGTCGAGACCCTCCTCGGCTAGTTGCTTGCGCAACCGCACGATCTCGTCTTCGACCTCGCTCGCCACCCGTCCCGGCGACGACCGCGGTCGGCGCGACCTGGGTGTGAGACCCGCGTCTCCCTCGGCGCGGTAGCGGGCCAACAGCTTGTAGATCCAGCTGCGATGCAGGCTGTGAGCCGCCGCCAGCTCCGAGACGGAACGGCCCTCACGTAGGTGCGCCTCGACGAGATATCGTCCCAGCTCCATAGGAAGACCCCTCAGCTCGGTGTCTCCTATGTCCTGACACAGGTGTCGCCCATCTCATGAGATCCGACACTGCCGAGGGCACACTTGTGATGTCTCGGGACATCGTGAACAGATGTGTTGAGACATCGTGCACTGTCAGGGCTGTCGTTGGTAGTCGCGGGCTGGATCGAGGGTGAGGTCTCGTAGGAGTTCACCGTCGGTGGTGATGACGCGGATCTCGAGGTCGTGAACGAGCACGAGGACGCGTTTGGCGGCGTGGCGGCGGCCGATGCCGATGTGGTGGAGCTGGCTGTTGTGTCGCAGGGTGACGACGCCGCTGGAGTCGATGGTGTCGTGGCGGACGCGGTAGTGGTCAGCGATCGTCGGGTTGGTGAGGCTGGGCCCGGCTTTGGGTCGGGCGGCGAATGCGACGGCGGGGGTGCGCCGGTTGATCGCACGGTGCGGTCGGCGGGTGTTGTAGTAGCCGCGGAACCAGTCGAGCTGGGACTGCAGCTCGGTGAGGGTCGCGACCCCTGGTTGTTTGGCGAGCCACTTCTTTTCGGTCTGATGGAAGCGTTCGACCTTGCCGCACGTCTGGGGGTGGTACGGCCGGGAGTGCCGGAAGCTGATGTGGAGGGCGGCGAGTTCAATCTCGAGCGCGACTCGCCCGTGGCCACGGTAGGACCCGGTGAAGATCGCGCCGTTGTCGCTCAGGAGTGAAGCGGGAAGGCCGTGGATCGCCGCCGCGGCGCGAAACGTGGTGATGACGTCCGCGGCTTTGAACACGACCCGGGCCTCGGACGCGACGAGCAACCGCGAGTGGTCATCGATGACGTTGAGGATCTCCACGTCGGTGCTGTCCAGGAGGGTCCCGTGCGTGACGTCGGCCTGCCAGCGCTCGTTGGGCTGGTCGGCTTCGAACCGGACATAGGGACTGCGTGGCCGCTTGCGCGGCTGGGGAGTCGCGAACCCGCGACGCCCAAGCACCGCCAGATCGTCGAGACCGCGGGCGCCGCGCCATGACATTCGGCCAAATGGACCGCGATGGTCTGCGCCCCGGCGTCCAGGCCCTCCTCGGCGAGAGCCTTACGCCATTCGACGATCTCGTCCTCGAGCTCGACCGCAGTCCGCTGGGGGCTCGTACGCGGCCGGCGCGACCGTGGCTGGAGCCCCGCCTCGCCCTCAGCGTCGAACCGTCTGATCAGCTCGTGCACCCACCGGCGCGAGACCCGGTAATCCCGGGCCACCTCACTCTTCGTGCGCCCTTCGACCTTGACAGCCGTGACCACCAGCCGCGCCAGAGACATCGAACACCCCCACCATCGAGATGTTCACGATGTCCCGAGACAGCCATGAACGACGTCCCGAACTCACACACTGCCGGGGGCGCTCCAATGCAGGCTGGCGCAACGAATTCGAACCTCACCGTTCGCTGGCTGGACGCCGCGTTGGAGCCGGAGTCGCCCCGGTGACTGCTTCGTCGTTGGTGGCGACGACTAGGACGTGAACGCGTCGCGTACGGCGCGTGGTCGCGAGCCGTTCGCCCAGCTGATCGGCAAGCTCCCGAACTCGTCGCGGCAGTCCGAAACGGCACGCTCGACGTGGCCGAAGAGCGTCTGAAGCCCACCGCACCGGTCCCGTGCCGGCCACGAGCGGCCGCTCAGCGTGGGGGCGCGTTGTGGAGGTCGGTGAGGAAGTCGGACACGGTGTTGGCGCCGCTCCAGTCGCAGTACGTCCCAAGGGGTACCGAGTTGCGGCACCCGGATGAGCTCTCTATCGCGGTGCCCTCACCCCACTCGTTGTACGTCGTGATCAGCTGCCACTCCGCGCCGGACGCGCGCATGCTCGCGATGCTCGTCTGCCAGCGAGCCCGGTCGCGCGCCAGGAACGGGGCGGTGCCGTACGTGGCACCCGACTTCCAGTAGCCCGGCGAGATCGCGTAGGAGCCGTCGCCCGGCGTGGCCACAAAGTTCTGGTTCGCGCTCGCCGGACCGTATTGGTGCCAGCCGTCGATCGACGAGGTCCCCGCGCATGTCGCGTAGCCGGGGAAGACCTTCAGGTCGACATACACCGTCTCGTTGTACCCGTCGTGGAGGAGCTGGCGAGCCTGGTTCCAGCGGGCCACGGTATCGCAACCCTTCACTTGTGTCGGATCATCGGCGTTGTAGACGAAGACGACCATCCCCTTCCCGAGGATGTAGAGCAGCCCCGAATCCGTCGACACGTAGTGCGACAACAGGTAGTGCAGATCGTTCGCGATCTGTTGCGACGAAGGGTCGGAGATGCCCTCGGGCTCGTAGTAGGGCGCCCAACCGAACCCCGTTCCCTGCGCCGCCTGCATGAGCGCGGGCCAGTGTTGGTCGGTCGTGCTGCCCTGCCCAAACCACGACGCGATCCCAACGCTGATCCCGCCGTACTGCATGTCGGAGATCTGCGCCTTCACGGTGGCGACATCGGTGCTGTACAAGCCCCGCGTCGGGATGTAGTTGGTGAACGGGTTCTGGCCTTGCTGGACCCACGCCTGCGGAAACCACGGGTAGTAGAAGGCCGCCCGGATCGGCCCGGACGCCGTCGGGGCCAATACGACCTTGCACCCCGCCGCCGCGATGACCGACGCGGCCAGGAGGACCGACGCGAGGAGCCTGGGCGCGCTCGCGCGCTTCGTCAGCTGTTGAATCATCCTTGGCGCCTCCGGCCGATCTGACCGCTTCCGTCGGCTCTCGCCATGGACTCTAGTAATCAGCGCGAGCATACCGACTGGCCGACGCCGCGTAGTCGCGCGCCGGGCTTCCGTCCAGGCCGAACACGCGCAAGTCCGCCCCAGCCGTCGGCAACAAGCACGCCTGCGAGCAGATGACGGTTCGAAGCGCTCCCCTAAAGTTCACGCATGGACCACGACGCGACGGCCGCGGGAGGCGCGGCGGTGGCGGCGGGTTCGCCGAGGAGCACCTCACTCGATTCCCGACCTTGCCTCGAAGACGGAGGACCCGATGACCAAGGCGAACGCCGAGCAAGCGGAGTATTGGAACGCCGAGGAGGCCCAGCACTGGGTCGTGGAACAAGATCGCTACGACCGGATGCTGGTCCCCTTCAGCCGGCGCCTGCTCGCGGCGGCAGCGCTCCGACGCGGCGAACGCGTGGTCGACATCGGCTGTGGCACCGGAGCGACGACGTGTGACGCGGCACGCGCCGCCGCCGAGGGCGAGGCACTGGGTGTCGACATCTCACGATCGATGATCGAGGCAGCACGCGCCCGGGCGACGCGAGCGAACGTGACCAACGTGCGCTTCGAGGTGGGCGACGCGCAGACACATCCCTTCGAGACCGAGTCCGCCGACGTCGCGATCAGCCGATTCGGCGTGATGTTCTTCGACGACCCGGTCGCGGCGTTCACGAACATCCGGTCGACGCTCGCCGACAACGGGCGCATGGTGTTCGTGTGCTGGCAGGACCTCCTCCTGAACGAGTGGATGGCCGTGCCGGGCCTCGCCGCGGCCCAACACGTGCCACTGCCCGACCTCGGGCCACCGGGTGCGCCGGGACCGTTCTCCCTCGGCGACGCCGACCGCGTGCGCGACGTGCTGAGCGCAGCGGGCTTCCGCGACATCGGCGTGGATCCGTTCGTTGACTCGATCCTGCTCGGGGGCGGCGGGGCGCTCGACGACGCGATCACCTTCCTGCGGAGCACCGGCATGGCCCGTGCGCTCTTCGCCGACGCGCCGGCCGACGCGGTGCGGCGGGCCGTCGACGCGGTCACGGCCGCGCTCGCACCGTACGTGACCCCGGACGGTGTGCGCCTCGGCGCGGCGGCATGGCTCGTGACCGCGACGCGTTGAGCGCTTGCCCGGTCCCTCGGGACAGTCAGCGGACGGCCAGGTCCACGAGGTAGCCGGCGAGCAACAACAGGCCGGTGAAGAGATGCAGGCCGATGTTCGTCTGCATGACCGGCATCAGTTCGTAGGGACTCTCGTAGTGGGCGGCGAGGCCGCGCCACACCTTCACCGCGAGTGGGAGCGTGACCAGGGAGATCAGCGTCCAGCCCGGCGTGATGCCAAGCGCGGCACCGAGCACGACGAGCGCGAAGGCGGACGCGGCGATCGCCAGGTAGCCGCCGACCACCCACGGCTTCGGCCACCGGACGATGAGCGTGCGCTTGCCCACCGCGGCGTCGGCGAGACGGTCCGGCACCTGGTTGACGTAGAGCACGAGCGCGATGAGGAGCGCGACGGGCAGCGACGCGTACAACGCCTCCCAGCTCCAGCCGCCCGCGCACGCGTAGTACGTGCCCGTGACCATCACCGGCCCGAAGCCGGTCGCGGTCACCGGCTCACCGAGGCCACGGCGCACCAGCCGCAGCGGCGGACCCGTGTACTCGAGGCTCAGGAACAGGCCGACGGCGCCGATGGCGAGGAGCCACCAGCCGTGAGCCGCCGCGAGGTACACGCCGATCGCGATCGCGGCGGCGTAGAGGCCGACGCAGGCGCGCTGCATGGCGCGCCGGCTCACGAGGCCGTACTGGATCACCCGCGAGCCGCCGCTGAACGGCGTGGGTGTGACGTTGGCCGCGTCGGCGCCGCTCGCGTCGTCGGAGAGGTCGTTGGCGATGTTGAGCCCGAGGTGCACCGCACACGCGCCGAGGAGCGCGAGCAGGAACCACGACCAGCCGAACGCGTGGTTGCGCGCTGCGACCGCGCCGCCGAGCGCCACGGGGACGACGGTCGCGGTGAGGAACGGTAGCCGTGTCGCCAGGAAGAACGTCCACCACCGTGAGAGCCGCGGCCGCGCGTCGACGTCACGCAGGTACCCGTGCCCACGGGCGAGGCTCCGCTCGGCGTATTCGAAGAACGGGGTCTCCTCCTCGTCCCAGCCGGTCGCGCGCGTCACCGTCACCGTGAGGCGGTCCCCGGCCACGGCCGCCTCACCCCAGACGTTCACGTAGCGGCGCTCGTCGTAGCCGACGCCCGGCCGGGGCCGGATGTGGCTGAACGTCACCCCGACCTCCTGCCCGGTGAGCGGCAGCACCTCCGCGGACAGCGGCCCGATCTCGATCACGCCCGACGCGGCGTCGGCGACGAACTCGCCGGCCACGCTCACCGGGTAGCCCGACGGATCGACGAAGGAGACGACCGCGTGGCCGAAGCCCGTCGCACGGGCGACGGCGTCGGCCACGCCGAGCCGCGCCATCAGCCGACCCCGCTCGGCTCGAGCACGTGGGGCGGCCGGTCGGTCCGCCCGTCGTCCCAGAGCAACACGCGCCTCGGCGTGATCTCGATGACCGCGCGCTCGAAGAACAGCGGGAGCGCGAACCGCTTCTTCACGAAGGCGTCGATGGCGGGCTCCTTCTTGCGCCAGAGCGGCAGCAGCCGCTCCCAGCCCTCGTGCAGGTCGTCGTCGACCACGCGGGCGTCGCCTTGGATGGTGGCTCGGCGGAACGGGTCGGCGGGCACGCCGACGGGGTCGGTGAGCGCGACGCACACCCTGGGGTTGGCCTTGATGTGGCGGAGCTTCTCGGAGAACAGCACCGCGGAGGTCATGTAGAGGAGCCGGCCGTCGTAGAGCGGGATGAGCGGGTAGGTGACCGGGCGTCCGTGACCGTCGATCACGGTCAGCTCGCCCACCAGCGCCACGTCGAGCAGCGCCTCCACCGGCGGCGGGAGCACACCGTGCGGTGCGCTCATGCTCGTGCCCCCTCACGGTCGTGTGCCAAGGCCTCGGCCCGCCGCTTCAGGTTGAGCAGCTGGCGGCGCATCATCACGAGGTCACCGGGCGGGAGGAGCCATCGCACGATCGAGCGGACAGGCCACCAGCGCGGAAGGGCCACGACCATCTTGACGACCAGTCGGGAGCGGCGCGCCCCGCCCGGGACCACGAGGTAGGTCGCGGCGACATCACCGAGCAGCCCGCCCCCTCGTGCGAGCACGGTGAGGTGACGGTCGGGCTCGAACTCGACCAGCTCGAAGACGCGCATCACCCACTGGCCCACCTCGAGCTCCTCGAGCCCAGGAACGAGACCACTCGGGCTGCGGTGACCGAAGTTGTCGATCCAGTCGTAGCTGTAGGGCGCCACCCGCAGCTGGCACAGCCAGCGGAAGACCACCGGAGCGGGCGCAGCCACGTCGACGGCGCGGTACAGCTCGAGATCGGGTGCGGCGAGATGGCGGTCGCAGGCGAACGGCAGCGCCCGCTCCGAGGCGGTCGACCCCCAGGTGGCGATCCGACGTCGAGTCCTGCGGAGTGCGGCGCCGACAGCGAGCGAGCCCTCGTCCACACCAGCCTCAGATCGTCGACATGAAGCAGAGCACGGCGATGGCCCCGAGCACAGACCACTGCGGGTACCGGAAGAGGTCCCGTCGCGGGACGACAGCAAGGAAGTACACCAGCATCGCGGCGAAGATCGCTCCGATCGTCGCCGCGGCCGTGATCCCGCCGCCGGGCCCCGTCGCGAGATACAGGAGCACCAGGCCGGCGACGAGCCAGGTGAGCGTGACGAAGTGCCACACGACGCGCACCATGACCAGCGTGATCCGGCCGTCGCCGAACCTCGTGGCCGGCATCTGGTCGGCAGAGAGGCGCCGGACGACGGCCACGTGGCCGATGACTCCGTGGAAGACCACCGCCCCGATCGCGAGCAGGCCGGCAGCCGCGAGGTACCCGTTCATCGGTGCCCTCCTCTCATGCGGAAGTCATGTGTCAAACAGAATATTTTGAATATACTGAATACTCCAATCGGACGGCAGGGGAGACGGTGGACGAGCGAGCGCAAGCGATCTTTGCCGACGGGATCGGCGCCGCGTGCGCCACGTCGGGCGTGCTCAGCCAGCTCCAGGGCCGGATCTTCGGGCTCCTCTACCTCCAGGCCCGGCCGCTGTCGCTCGACGAGATCGCAGCCGAGCTCCAGCAGAGCAAGAGCCACGTCTCCGTCAACATCCGCGGCTTGGTCGAGTGGCACATGGTGCAGCGGGTCACGGTCGCGGGCTCGCGCAAGGACCACTACGAGGCCGTCGCCGACCTCTGGCGGGTCGCGCAGGAGATCATGGAGCGGCGCTTCCGCTGGAACCTGCGCCAGGTGCTCGCGGCCGTCGAGGAGACCCAGCTCGCCGCCGGCGCCACCGCCAAGGTCGCCACCGCCAAGGTATCGGGGGCGGGACGACGCGAGGAGGCGTTCGTGGCGGCCCGGCTCGACGCGCTGCACGCGTTCGCGGCCGCGGTCGACGCCGGGATCGGGCTGTTGACCCAGGGCCAGTCCTGGGCGCCCGAGACCGTGCGACACGTCTCCCCGCCCGCTCGCCTCCTCCCGCCCGCCGGTGCTTGACGCGATGGGCCCCGCGCACGCGACCGTCCTGGCGATCACGGCGGTGGAGCGGCACCTCGACGAGACGGCTCGGTCGAAGCGCGGCAGGCCGCGAGAAACCCGATGCTGGCGACCGTGAAGGGCACCAAGTAGTTGACGAGCACGCGCAGCCACGTGACCCAGGTCGCGTCGCCGTGGGCGACGACCGAGCCCTGGTTGACCAGCGACAGGATCGTGCCCACGACGACGGCGACCTTCCACGCGCTCCGAGCGGTGACACCCCGACAGAAGAGCTCGAACGCCTGGGGGAGCGTGGACCAGCTCGGTCGGCCCGCGGTGCTCGGTCGGCTCATGCTCGCCCGGTCATCGCCGCCTACCGGTCGTCGGCCCAGTCGAACTCGTAGAAGATCCAGTTGGAGTCCTGGAACGACATGCTGAGCCCCTCGGCCTCGGCGGAGAACGATCCCACGCCGCACTCGCCCTTCCGCCAGATGAACCCGTCGGGGAGCACGATGTGCGCCTCGTGCGGCTCGCCCGTGACGGGGTTCTTGAAGGTGTCCCCGCGGGCCTCACCGACCCCTTCGGCGGTCATCGTGATCTCGAGGCCCGAGCCCGCGATCTTGATCCGCGCCTTGACGAGGCCGGCGACCTCGTACGTCCCGCCGAGGATCGCCCACGGGTTGCCGCCGAGCTGACCGGTGTAGATCTGCGCGAGGCAGTTGATCTGCTCCTCGGTCGTGTCGGGCTCGACGATGAACACGACCTTCCCGCCACCGTCGTGGATGGCGTGGGGCCAGTCGAGCATGGCGATCGCCGTGACGCCCGAGAGGTCGACGTCCCCGCAGAAGCCCTCTTCGATGACGTTGCCGACGAGGGCCTTGCAGCTGCCGTCCGTCGACGAAGGGAACCCCGAGAAGTTGCACGTGCAGCCCGGGGCGCAGTTGCAGAACTCGTATCCCTTGCCCTTGAGACGCCACTTCGTCGTCGTCTCGGTGGTCGTGGCCATGTGAGCTCCTCTGTGAGTCGAGTCGTTCGATCGGGCGAGTCGTTCGATCAGGTCAGGTACGTCGCGAGGTGCGGGTGAACGAGCAGCGTCCCGCCGACAGCGAGGAAGCCGAGCGCGGCGAGCACGGAGGTACGCTCACCCGCCGGCGTGACCTTCTCGGCGAAGATCAGCGCGGCGAGCACCAGCATCCAGCCGAGCTGCATGGTGCCGAGGGCGACGAGGATTCCCATCAGCGCCCAGCAGCAACCCAGGCAGACGAGGCCATGACCCGCGCCCGCCCGCACCGCGCCGATCGGCCGGCGGAGGTTCGCACCCTGGCGCAGGAAGAAGGACAGGGGCGAGCGACAATGACGCAGGCATGCCGTCTTGAGCGGTGAGACCTGGTACAGCGCGGCCACCACGAACGTCGCCCCGGCAAGGCGGGCCGCCCAGGGCACGCCGTCACCCACCGGACCGGCCAGTGCTCGCCATGCGAAGTACGCCGGAAGCCCGAGCGCGGACCACACCAGCAGGTAGCCCGCGACGAAGAACGGCGTCGGAGCTGCCTGGCCCCGTCCCGCTGCCCGGCCGTAGAGGCGCACGGCCGGGATGATCGCCGGGAGCATCATCGCCCCCATCATGGCCACCCAGCCGACGAGGAAGCCCGCCGCCGACATCGACATCGCGCGCCCGCCCATGGCCATGCCCTGCGACATCCGGTGAGCCATGTGCGCCGACCACCACCAGCCCAGGGCGGCAACCACGAGTAGGCCGGCGGGTAGCCAGACGTCTCGGTGAGCGCGGAGCGCTCGTTGCACGTCGCTCATGAAGTCTCCCGGCCTCGAAGCGGTCGCATTCTGTTCGGCCGCCATCGCGAACGCAAAAGCTTCGAACCGCGGACGCTCATCCACCCGCACCGCGACGTAACCTCCCCCCGACGAGGAGGGACGCGATGGGCGAGCTCGACGGCAAGGTGGCGCTGATCACCGGCGCGGCATCGGGGATCGGCAAGGCCACCGCCGAGCGGCTCCACGTCGAGGGCGCGCGGGTGTGCGTCGTCGACGTCGCCGACGGCGCGGGCCGGGAGGTGGTGAACGGCCTCGGTGGCATCTTTGTGCACGCCGACGTCGGCGATCCGGCGGAGGTCGACCTCGCGTTCGATGCGTGCGAGCGCGAGCTCGGCGGCGTCGACATCGCGTACCTCAACGCCGGCATCGCCATCGGTCAGGCCGAGATCGGCGAGCTGACCGACGACGACTACCGCCGGATCATGCGCGTCAACGTCGACGGTGTGGTCTACGGCACGAGGGCCGCGATTCGCGCCATGGACCGTCGGGGCGGCGGCGCGATCGTGGCCACGGCGTCGCTCGCGGGGCTCATCCCGTTCCCGCCCGACCCGATCTACGACCTCACCAAGCACGCGGTGGTCGGCTTCGTACGCAGCGTGGCGCCGATGCTCGAGGCGCGAAACATCACCGTCAACGCCGTCAACCCGGGCATGACCGACACCAACATCGTCACCGAGGACGTGAAGCAGCTCTTCGCCCAGGTCGACTTCCCGCTCATGCCCCCCTCGCAGATCGCCGAGGCCGTGCTCCGCATCGTCACGTCGGGGGTCACGGGCGAGTGCTGGGTCTGCCAGCCCGGTCGCGAGCCCGAGGCCTACAAGTTCCACGATGTGCCCGGGCCCCGGCTCGAGCAGGCCCGGGGGCGGGTGCCACCCGGCGTTCGCGAGGGCACGTGGGCACCGCCACGGTGAGCCGCCGCGGGCGCGCAGCCCCTATCGTGTGGGCGTGACCGAGAGCCATCCCGACGCGATCGTTCCGGGCGTCGAGGCCGAGTCGAGTGCCTCCGCGGAGCCCGAGGTGATCGAAGCCCGCCCCGGCGGTGCCGAGAAGCCGGGCGACACCGATGAGCAGGTCACGCGGCCCACCAAGCTCATCCGCATCGCCTCGATGGTCCGCACCATGCTCGACGAGGTTCGGCGGGCACCGATCGACGACGCCGGGCGGCGAGCGCTGCGCGAGATCCACGAGCGCTCGCTGCGCGAGCTCGAGGGTGTGCTCTCCCCCGACCTGCGCAAGGAGCTCGCGGAGGTGGTGCTGCCCTTCACGAGCGACACGCCGAGCGAGTCGGAGCTTCGCCTCGCGCAGGCTCAGCTCGTCGGCTGGCTCGAGGGGCTCTTCCACGGCATCCAGGCCACGCTGTTCACCCAGCAGGCGATGGCGCAGAGCCAGCTCGATGAGATGCGCCAGCGCCGGGCTATCGAAGCCGGCGCGAGCGGAGAACGCCCGCCGGGCGCCTACCTGTGACCCGACCGGGCGAGCTGTTCGACACCGACTGGTCGCCCGACTCGTGGCGGAGCCGGCCCGTCGCCCAGCAGCCCGACTGGCCCGACGAGGTCGCGCTCGAGGCCGCGCTCGACGAGCTCCGCGGGCTCCCGCCCCTGGTGTTCGCGGGCGAGGCGCGCGACCTCACCGAGTCGCTGGCCGCGGTGGTGGAGGGTCGCGGCTTCCTGCTCCAGGCCGGCGACTGCGCGGAGTCGTTCGAGGCGTTCTCCGCCGACTCGATCCGCGACAAGCTCAAGATCATCCTCCAGATGGCGGTGGTGCTGACCTACAGCACCGGTGTGCCCACGGTGAAGGTGGGCCGCATCGCGGGCCAGTTCGCCAAGCCCCGCTCCGCGCCCACCGAGGCCCGCGACGGCATGGAGCTCCCGAGCTTCCGGGGGGACATGGTGAACGACTTCTCCTTCGAGGCCGCGGCCCGCCGCCCCGACCCGCAGCGGCTCGTGCGCGGCTATCACCAATCGGCCGCGACCCTCAACCTGCTGCGGGCGTTCACCAAGGGCGGGTTCGCCGACCTGTCCCGTGTGCACGCGTGGAACCAGGAGTTCGTCGCCACCAGTCGTGAGGGCCAGCGCTACGACGCCCTCGCGCAGGAGATCGAGCGCGCGCTCCGGTTCATGGCCGCGTGCGGCATCGACCTCGCTGCCGAGCTCCAGCTCCACCAGGTCGACTTCTACACCGCGCACGAGGCCCTGCTGCTCAACTACGAGGAGGCCCTCACGCGCCGCGACAGCCTCACCGACGACTGGTACGACTGCTCCGCGCACCTGCTCTGGGTCGGCCACCGGACCCGCCAGCCCGACCGTGCACACCTCGAGTTCCTCGCCGGGATCCACAACCCCGTCGGCGTGAAGCTCGGGCCCGACGCCACTCCCGACGACGCGCTCGCGCTGTGCCAGCGGCTCAACCCGCGGCGCCGCCCCGGGCGGCTCACGTTCTACAGCCGGATGGGCGCCGATCGCGTGGCCGAGGTGCTCCCACCGATCCTCGCCGCGGTCCGCAACACCGGCCACCCGATCGTGTGGGCGTGCGACCCCATGCACGGGAACACGTTCGTGCACAAGAGCGGTTACAAGACGCGGCACTTCGACGACGTGATGCGCGAGCTCCGCGGGTTCTTCGCCGCCTGCGAAACGGCCGACGTGTGGCCGGGCGGCGTCCACGTCGAGCTCACCGGAGAGGACGTCACCGAGTGCCTCGGCGGCACCGAGGAGGTGCTGGGAGACCAGCTCGAGGAGCGCTACGAGACGATGTGCGACCCTCGGCTCAACGCGCGGCAGTCGCTCGACCTCGCCTTCCAGGTCGCCGAG
>Ga0209515_10004200_pt1 | contig 19684 bp, 20 predicted proteins | sample Subgroupgradi54m_FD_187454 | JGI IMG/M metagenome (GOLD analysis project Ga0209515, IMG submission 187454) | Subsurface groundwater microbial communities from S. Glens Falls, New York, USA - GMW60B uncontaminated upgradient, 5.4 m (SPAdes)... ...
TCGGGGGTGAATATTTTCTTCATGGTTTGTGGATTTTGTCAAAATTATTATTTGGCTATCCACTGATTATACCTGTCCGAATTTCCCAGTCCATTATAGCGCTTATCTCTTTTTTAATGACGGCTAGTACGATTTGAGCTTTCTGTTTGTGGGGCTTAGGTCATACCACCCCTCGAACATTGCCTCAAGAAGATGGCGGTTCTGAAGCAAGAAATTCAGAACCGCCGTTTTTCGTGTACCTCAGAAATCTTCATCGACTTTCGAATAAATACTCATATCAACGAGGATTTATTAAACACTAAATTAATTATTCTAAAAATTTCTTTCTTCTCAAGAATTGGCCATTTTTCTCTAACTATCTCTTCCATTAAGTTAGAGCAAATCATTAGAGACGAGACTTCCGGTCTTGAATTTTCAAAAACAAGAGTGATTGTATTGTCTTCAGTACTAATAGTATCGTGAAAATCACCTGAGCTCATTTCATAATTTTCACCAGCTTTGTGATAAATATTTTGACCTGGTTTTTTATTACACCGAATAGATGTCTTTCTCAAAACCGAGTGGTCCCCTTTATTTTCAATTTCCCAAATTGCATCTGTACCAAAAGAATTTACCGTGATTTCGTAAAACTTTTCCATTAAACCGCCTTTCAAAACATAACTAATAAAATCAAAAGCGTGATTATGCACCCTATCCGGTTCTCCAAGCATAAACTCATTCGTCTTTTCTTTCCAAAAGTGAAGCCTTATTTTATCTTTATTTCCCGTATGAATTTTTATATGCCCAAACCCTAAAGGGTGTTGCCAACCCTCCATCTCATACTCACCCGTCAAACATTTATGCAAAAAGCTATTAATATATTCTTTACTTAAATTTTTCATGATAATGATAATTTATAAAAAATTAAAAATGTTTCGCTTTTGATACTAAATTCGTCAATTTTTTTAAATTATCATGACCTTCATGGGGTAAGATATTTAGTACCTCTTTCAACCCAAGACTTTTAGCAAAAAAATTTATGACTCTTACGTAATTCAAAGTTTTTACTAAAATTGTTCTCTCTAATTCATCAATATGCTCCCCGATCAAATATTTTCCAATTACCTTTTTTGATACCTCAAACATCTTCTCTGTGTGAACCGGCAAAACATCAATCAAATTATATTCCCATAACCCGGATTCTGAATTTTTAGAAAAGACAAGATTATTAACCCCCGCAAGTGCCATAATATCACCGGTTTCGTTGGTATATTTAATTATCTTCAAGATTAAGTCTTCAAAAACATTTTTAAAAGATTCATCACTCGTTATCAAATCATTGATATTTTTCAAATTACTTTTACCGACGATATTTACATTCTTGAAAAACAAATCTGATTCACTGTGTTCTAAACCTGCACCGGATAACAATGTTTGATTTAATACATCCAAACTGCCTAACTCAATATTATTCTCTTCCATAAAACCGCCAAAATTAAAAGAAATTGCTGTCGGCGATGTTATTATTTCTGACTTTTTTTGAATTGTGGCGACCGTCCAAACCTCTTTTGTTTCTTGATATCCTTCCGGTAGCGTCCTGTGTTTCCAATCACAACTGAAGATTTCTTCCATAATCATGGGGGAAATAGTCACTTTGGTTAAATACCTTTTTTCAGACAAAACGGCTTTTTCGCCAAAATATTTTTTTAGATTTCTATTTTTAGAATTTTTTTGTAAAATTTCCTCTGAAATTTTATTTTCCAAATGAGGTTCAATTTGCCCATTAGGGTTTTCGGAAAGAATATCTTTAATTTTGAAAGTAGATGCCTTAATCACAATATCGGGGTGTCCTTCTATTTCATACACAAGATGATCACCCCCCTTATCGAGATATTTTGGGTTGTAAAGCTTAATCTTTTCACGTTCGGGATTAAACGAGTTAAATATTTCGTGATGTATTTTTTCCATACATTTAAGAAAGAGTTAAATAATATCAAGTTCCCCTAAATGTGCATGATCATTCCATGTAATAAGAAGGTTTTTGTCTTCTAGTATTTCTACAATAGAAATACCTGTGTTCTTTGCAATAAACGTTTTTTCCATTCTTTTAAATTCAGCCGCTGAATACTCTTCACCAAACAATAAAAACCCTACAAAGAAGGTCAGAAATTGACCGTGTGTAATAATGAGTATTTTTTCTTCATCTAAATTTTGGATAAACTCAAGCGCCTTTTTCGACCTCTCAAGCAAATCAAAAAAATTTTCCTCACTTGAATGTTTCCATTCAGGATTATCAAAATTTTTCTTTACCAATTTCATAATCTCTTTAACTTCGGGGTCGTCTTTGCTTTTTGTTCTTACTATTTGCGGTTTTAAATTCTCTACGAATAAATCACTTTTTTGTACGGGTATATTTTTTACCCTTGAAACCGCCTCGGCGGTCTGAAAAGCTCTTTTCATTGAGCTGGAAATAATCGCTTCTATTTCGATAGAAACAAATCTTGCTGCGAGATAAGAAGCTTGTCCAAGCCCTAATTCCGAAAGTTCAGTATTTTCATCTTGAAATAAATTCGTATGATTGTTTATAGTTGCCCCATGTCTTACAAAATATATTTTTTTCATATTTTTCTAGTTATTTGATAATTTTCTCCTCAAGTCTTCTACTAAATTTTCGCTTAGTTCGCTAATATCCCGAGCATAACCCCTTCGTTTTTTTAATCCGTCTTCCCTGAATTTTATGTTTTCATCTTTAGAATAAGTACTCATTCTCCTTTTTAGTATCTCAAGTTCGTTCTCCGAGTAATGTATTGAGAAAACCTCGCTTGCTATTCGTAAAAATTCATTTTTAATATCAGCATATTCCACGCTAACAATTTTTTGTTTTTTGAAATTCAGCACCTTGGTAAGAAAACTTCGTAAAATTCTTAGAACGTATTCATTGTGGCTCATTTTTATTACTTCCTCCCTCGAATACCCTAAAATACCTCCAAAAAATTCTGAATATGTACCTTTTGCACGTAACCACCCAGATGGTTTGTTGATAATGGATGATAATATCTCCAATCCATTGCGATGGATAAAAATACTTGGGACGAAACCAAAACTGGAATAGATTAAGTCGACAAAATAGATATTCCAACTTCGAAACTTAATCACCGTGAGTATATTTTTATCAGATGAAAAATCAGATAACGCATTTATAGAAGATCGAATCAGGGCTTGTCTTTCCAGCCTTGAGACACTTTTAGCCGGGTCTAAAACCGAATTTATTATCGGTGGCTCAGAAAAAACTACGGCATCACTGGAACATTTTAATAAATTTGAAAAAAGAGTAGACCCGCACCGAGACATATGAAAAATAAACCCTAATTTATTTTCTCTTGATGTATCACTAAATTTTTTTATGTATTCGCCAGTGGATAAGTATTTTATCCTCTGATCATTCGAAAAATACATTTTTCGAACAAAAGCTTCTCTTTGGTTTTCAGTGTCAGTTTTAAAAAATTCCGGAAACCTGCCGTAAAGGTCGTCAACAAAAAATGGCTTTTCGGGTTTAAAAAATTCCACATCAATACAGACAACCTTAAATTGATCATCAATCAATACCAAATCGATAGGTAAAAGTTTCGTCATTTTTAATAATTTAACGGGTATTTCCCTTCCAGTATCCTTGATGTAATTTGCGCGGGATTATTAGTATGTTTTTTAACTATCTCCTCTAATTTTTTAGAATCAACGTGGGTATTGGTGTTCACGATGACAACCCACGGATCGCTCACTAGTCTATCTATTTGACTCATAATTAAAACTTCACAAGCCACACCAAAATACTCATTAATTTCATTCGCAATATCATATGACATCACAGAATATATTTTACCAGCATGATAAGCCGGATTTTTACCGCTTAATCCCTCTACCGTAAAAGTCCGTTTTGAAGAAATAATTCCACCCAAACGATTCCCTCGGCTCACCTGCCCCTCATCGCCAGATTCAATACAAGAACCCGTATATCTCAAATAAAACATTTCTTTATCGGTGTTGTCTCCGGGATTTAAAGTTAATACGGCATTTTGGAAACCTGATTCAAAAATTTGTTTATGAATTATTTCTTTCATTATCTCCAAATTGGAAACATACTCTTGCGGACTTTTCACAAAAGTTGAAATTTGGGGAATTGATACGGTTATATTCACATCAGAATCCATCCGTGTCGCCATGATTTTACAATCAGTGCCCAACCATGGGTATGTTCTGCGAGATTCATCTGAAGTTAAACTCTTCTCGATGCTTATAACCATCTTCTCCAATTTTGAATATGGTGCGGTAAAACAACCGACCGCGGTATCATTTGATATTGGGTTTTTTGATTCAGGTAAATCGTCCAAACTCCTTGGAGCAAACCGATGATGAATGGCGGAAGTTCCTCCGTTTTCTTCGTCTATCATCCCCCTTGTTGGGTTTGAAGTACTTTCCCACATAACGCGACAATCCACGTCAAAATTAAAATTAATGAGTTCCTTTTCTAAAAGTTTTCTTGCCGTATCAATCAATAAATCTCTAAAATCAATATATTCATCGCCAAACCGTTGAGTTGCTCGGCCGTTAATGAGCAACCTTACGGGAGACCTAAAAACACCGCCGCCATAACGAACATCACATTTTCCTCCCATGAGAGATAATTTATCAAACTGATGCCTCAAAATAACACCATATTTTTCTTTAGTTAGTTTACTATAAGTAACCGAAAGAAGTTCGGCTAATCTATCTGCTAATGTATCAGGATGGCATCGTCCCTTTTTTTCAACAACCTCAAAATCTAAATCGTCCAGACTCTTAAAATCGTGGTATGTTTTTAATATCATAAAATGTAATTTTTAATCGAAATCCCTATTTCCCGTAGTGTTTAATGCATATTTACTGCTATTTTACGCCGCAATACTTTTTTTGCCAAATATAAAATGTTAAGGTATAGTTACCTAAATAATGAACGAACAACCTGAAAAAAATAAAAATGTTTCTCTCTTAGAAGACCTTAGCCGGCTTATTACGTCTGTTTCTGAAAAAATAGCGGTCGAGCTCTTACGAGTCAAAAAGGAATTTAAAATACTCTCGGAACGACGGTCTCCGACTCTTGTAGAGCAAGATCTTATGTGGCAAATGGGGAAACGTGAAAATGAGTTAGAGGTGATTCACAGAGCTCCTTTTTTTACAAAAATTGTACTTCTTTTTCCTGAAGATAACAAAAATAAAACATTGTATTTCAGTAAATATCAATTTAGTTCAGAGGGGATTTATTCATGGGTCGCTCCTGCTGCCAGTGTACGGTTTGAGCAACCCGGTGATGTTTCTTATGTGCTTCCCGACGGTAAAATAGTAAAAGCAAAACTTCTCGATAAAGAGCAGTATATGATTGTTGGCGGAAAAGTTATATTTTTTTCCAAAGAAACAATTGATTCTCCAAGAAAGCTGATCCATCATGACTACTTTTCTTCGCGAAAAGGAACTTTTGAGTTGCCGGAAATAATCGCTGTCATGGAAAAAGCTCAGGATGCTGTTATCCGTGCTCATTATAAGGGGGCGTTTGTAATCTCTGGTCCAGCTGGTTCAGGTAAGACAACTCTGGCTCTTCATCGTATTGCATTTTTACTACAATCTCCTGACACAACAGAATTATACGCGGAAAAATCTGTTATTGTTTTTGTGCAAGACACTAAAACTAAAGATTATTTTTCTCATCTCTTGCCAAATCTTGGAATTAATGATGTTAAAATCGTTACTTTTTTTGAATGGGCGTTTGACATTTTACAGCTTACCGGTGTGAAATATTGCACAGATTTTGGAAATTCAGAAAAAGAAAGCGGTTTGTATGAATTTGAAAAAATTAAAATTTTGAGAAAGCTTGATTCAGAAAAGTATAATTCCAATATATTTTCACTACTTGAGAATATATACCGTAAAAAATTGCCAGAACAATATTTATTTCTTTTTTCGGAACAGAAAAAAAAGAAAGTTCTTGACCGAATTGACATTACCATCGCACTTTCTGTGTTTTATAAAACTTACAAAAAGTTTGAAACAATTCGTACTTTTAACGTATGTAATAAAAATGGGGAAATCCAGAAAAAGAAAGAGAAAACCGATATCAGGTATTCTCTTGTTCTCATAGACGAATTCCAAAATTATCTTCCGGAGCAGTTAACCCTTCTGAATAGTTGTCTAAAACAAGAAACGAAATCAATGATCTATGTCGGTGATATAAATCAACAGGTTCGACTTGGGACAATTCGTTCTTTCAACCAAATTGATGAAAATCTTGATGGCGATAGAAATATTATGCTGCATAAGGTATATCGAAACACTAAACAAATTCTTGAGTACATAGGAAGTCTTGGGTACAAAGTTGAGGTGCCTACAAATATAAAAGAAGGCCCCGAAGTTGTTGAAAAAATAATTTTGAATCAAGAGAATATCCTTCAATATGTTCAAAATCTAATTTTAGCTAATCCTGAAAAAAGTTTTGGGATACTCAATAAAAATAGCGACCTCGTTGATTCTTTAAAAAGTGTTTTGAAGCACAATAACAGGGTTCACATTTCGACGATTCTTGAATCGCAGGGGATAGAATTTGATGTTGTTTGTGTTATTGGGGATTGGAAGAATTTCTTTTTTACGGATGATCAAACTTCTTCAACTGAATATATCGCGGAGAAAAAGCGTGTCGATCGAGATCTTCTTTATGTCGCACTTACTCGAGCATCAGAAGAAATACATGTTCTCGGAAATTCTTCTTTGAGAGATTATATTCAACATTTAAATAATTAGTGGTTTTCTTTCTTGAAAAATTGAAAGAAGAACGCAAAGAGAGCCATTTATTGATTATCTTACAAAAGTTATCGCGCATCAAGTGCGAGCTGCGGATAACTTTTTTTGAGCCCCGCAAGAATTTTCGGCACATCAAGATGTTTGCTTTGGTCGAGGGTTTTTTCAAGCGTTTTTTTGTAGCTGATGTTTTGAAGGTAGTAGTTTTCGCCCGCACGCAAATACCCCGCCATGGTGTAAAAATCTTCTTCCGTGTGAAACCCCGGGAGTACAGTGGTACGAAATTCATGCGGGATGCCGGAAGTTTGGAGAAGTGTGAAAGTTTTTTGCACATTTTCCAGATCCTCCTGTTTTTTCGCATTTGCTATCGTATTATATTTCTCCCACACGTGCTTTAAGTCCATCGCGATATAATCCACCAGCCCGTCCGCAATGAACCCCGCAACCATCTCCGGACGCACGCCGTTGGTATCAAGCTTCACCAAAAGCCCGAGCGCTTTCACTTTCCGCATAAAATCGCCCAAATCCTTATGAAGCGTCGGCTCCCCGCCCGTGATGACAAGCCCCTCCAAAAAATTTTTCTTTTTCTCAAGATAGCCGAGCACTTCTTCCTCTGGAATATACTTTCCGTCCTCCTTGTGAAATATCAATTCCGGATTATGGCAATACGGGCACCGAAACAAACACCCCTGCGTAAAAACCATGGAGGCGATTTTCCCCGGATAATCGAGCAACGTTAATTTTTGGAATCCGCCGATGAGCATAAATTTGACAGTGATTATTTAATATGATATACTTATCATTGTAATTGTTCCACAACCGGGAGGTAAATTATATGTTTAAGAATAATCCGGACAAAGTCCCGCAAATTTTACTTATCGTACTGATTGTTATTACGTTATCGGTGATAGCTTCAGGCTGGTATCATAGCGGGGGAAATTCAGTCCCCGCAAAAACACAAGCGGTTGAATCCCCAAGCAAGTAAACACGAAATGAGGTAATTTGTATGAACGATAAAGGTCTTTGGGCAATAGCTCTGGTTATGATACTCGCTGTTGGCGGAATGCTGTATTATGACTTTATATACCCCGCAACAAATGAGTCGGTAGTGGAAATGTCCAAATCCGGCGGTTTATAATCGCCCACAAGCAAAGCTCCATCCCGCGCGGATGGGGCTTTTTTTACTCCACCACCACCGTCTGTGACACCTTTACACATGATTGAATCGGCGCAACATATTCTTTCCTCTCCGCAAACTCACTTTTTTTGCCGTGATTCCACTGCGACACGGGACGGAAATACCCCACAATCCTTGACCATACTTCACATTCCGCTTCGCATGTCGGACACTGCTTAATCTCGCCGTTCAAATACCCGTGCGCGGGACATACGGAAAATGTCGGTGTGAGAGTAAAATACGGCAAGCGGTAATTCTCCGCCACTTTCTTCACAAAATTCTTCGCCGTCTTCCAATCGCGCAGACGCTCGCCCAAAAAGAGGTGCATGACTGTCCCGCCCGTGTACTTCGTCTGCAATTCGTCTTGATGATCAAGCGCAAACAGCGGGTCATTGGTGTAATTCACCGGCAAGTGCGAAGAATTTGTGTAGTACGGCGCTTCTTTCGTTCCTGCCTGTAAAATTCCGGGAAATCTTTTTTGGTCTTCCTTCGCGAAACGGTAGGTCGTCCCTTCCGCGGGTGTCGCTTCAAGATTGTATAAATTCCCCGTTTCCTCTTGATAATCCGCAAGTCGTTTGCGCATGAAGTCTAAAATTTCAAGCGCGAATTCCCTGCCCTTGTCCGAAGCGAGGTCGCGGTCTTGCCCAAAGAAGTTAGTCATCGCCTCATTCATGCCGTTCAATCCGATAGTGCAAAAATGATTGTGCAGTCCCATCGGCAAATATCGCTTCGTATACGGCAAAAGCCCCCTCTCAATATTTTCCGACACCACTTTTCGCTTCAGCTCAAGAGAAGTTTTCGAAATATCCATGAGCCGTCCAAGACGCGACAAAAATTCTTCTTTGGTTTTCGCAAGGTATCCGATACGCGGAAGATTTATCGTAACGACGCCGACAGAGCCGGTCATTTCCGCAGAACCGAAGAGCCCACCGCCGCGCGCGCGAAGCTCGCGCAAGTCAAGTTGAAGCCGGCAACACATGCTTCGTACATCGCTTGGGTCTAAATTAGAGTTCAAGAAATTTTGGAAGTACGGAATGCCGAATTTCGCACTCATCTCAAAAAGCGCCTGCGCGTTTTCATTCTCCCAATCAAAATCTTTCGTGATGTTATAGGTCGGAATCGGAAAAGTAAACACGCGCCCATTCCTGTCCCCATGCGTCATTACCTCAATAAACGCTTTGTTTATCGTGTCCATTTCTTTCTGGCAATCGCCGTAGGTAAAATCCATAATTTCGCTGCCGATAATCGGCTGTTTCTTTTTCATATCGTTCGGACACACCCAATCAAGCGTGATATTGGAAAATGGCGTCTGTGTTCCCCATCGCGACGGCACATTCAAGTTGAATACGAATTGCTGAATAGCCTGCTTCACTTCCTTGTAATTCAAATTATCTTTCTTCACAAACGGAGCAAGATAGGTGTCAAAGGAAGAAAATGCCTGTGCACCCGCCCATTCATTCTGGAGCGTCCCGAGAAAATTCACCATCTGCGCCACACACGTCTCCAAATGCCGCGGCGGGTCGGATTCCACTTTCCCCGGCACGCCGTTAAACCCCTCCTCAATAAGTGCGCGCAGGCTCCATCCGGCACAATACCCGGAAAACATATCGAGGTCATGAATATGAATATCACCCTCACGGTGTGCCTCCCCAACCTCGCGCGGATATACATACGAGAGCCAGTAATTCGCAATAATCTTTCCTGAAGTATTCAAAATGAGCCCCCCAAGCGAATACCCCTGATTTGCGTTCGCGTTCACCCGCCAATCCGCTTTGTTCAGGTATTCCGTAATGGTTTTGTCCACCTCCACAACCACATTTTCTGTAAGCCTCTCCCGCGTCCGCGAGTCACGGTACACGATGTACGCCCGCGCCGTTTTATAGAACCCCGCGCTCATGATGGCGAACTCTACGATGTCCTGTATTTCCTCCACCGGAATCTGTTCTTTTTTGGATTTTTGGATGAAGTGCGCCACGCTGTCGGCAATGTCCCGCGCTTTTTTCTCGTCATAGTCCCCCGTCGCCTTTCCTGCTTTCAAAATCGCCTGAAAAATTTTCTCCGCACCAAAAGGAACGATTTTCCCGTCCCTTTTAACGACATGTTTTGTAGTGGTGGACATGAATTTAGTAAAAATAATGAATAAAAAACTATTGTTTTAATGCCCGACAATGGGGTGTGCGGGTATCTCCCCGTCGTACACCTCCGGATTTTGTACTCCACTCGCGTGCATCATCCCCCACGCTCCGCGGTCGATGCGGGCAAGCGCGTGGTCAACAAGCATATAATTGCCGGGTACGGGAAAGGAAAGCTCCGCAACTGTCGCCCCGCCTGCGGGAACCAGCGTGGTCTGCACATCTTTTTCCACAGAACCCAAAGCGGCTTCCGGATACACGCGGTCGAAAATCGCCCCGATTACATGAAACGACGAAACGAGGTTGACTCCGCCGTTTCCAAAAAATATCCTGACTTTCTCGCCCGTTTTGACATTCATTTTCTCGTTTACTCCCCCGACTCGCCCATTGAATACAATATATTGCGGTTTCCCGTCAAGTAGCGCTTCTGTGTCAAAAATCTGGAGCCCTTTTCGCCCCAACTCGCCCGTGGTATAGGATTCGCCCTGCATTATATAATACTCTTTATCAACTTTCGACAAACCGGCGGCCGGCTCAACAAGAATCATTCCATACATGCCGTGCGCCATGTGATTTGCCGCATTCGGGTGCGCGCAATGATACACGAAGAGCCCAGGGTGCAATGCCTTAAACGTCAAGGTTTTGGTTTCCCCCGGCAGCACATTCGTTGACACCGCACCGCCCCCCGGTCCGCTTACCGCATGGAGGTCGATGTTGTGGTGATGAAGGTTTATTGGGTCGTTCGTGAGAGTGAGCTTTACCGTGTCCCCTTCCCGAACCCGAAGCATCGGTCCGGGGATAGTGCCGTCAAATGTCCAAAAATTCTCGTATACCCCCGGCGCAATTTCACCGATTACTTCTTTGGCAGTCAAATGAAATTCAACCGTAGCGGGAATTTTGCGCTCGATTGGCGACGGGACGGCGTTTGGATCCCGCGCGATGTCTTGAACGCGAGGAAATCGGTCGAAATTCTTAAAAAACTCGTAAACATTTTTGAACGGCAACCCCGGTCCGGGCGCGGGGCCATATGTCGTAAGGAAAAACGGCGACTGAAAACCGTGAGGAAGTCCTCTGGGAACATAGAAAAAAATTGATGCGCCGAGAAGCACCAGGAGGAAGGCGACCGAAAAACGGCGGGAATGAAGCCGGCGCAGGACAAGATAAATAAAAAGACCGGCAAAGAAGTACGCGATAACGAGCCCGAACCACTCCACCAGCACAAGGCGGACGAAGTAGATGATTTTTATAAAATGTGACATGGGTGGTGATTTTATCGAATAAACGCAAAAAACCCGCTTAATAATGCGAGTCTCAAAGGACTTCTATTTTAGAGTTCGCGCACCACGCGGGCACTTCCGAAAATATAGTCGCTTTCGCTCCTTATTTTCTAGGTCGCCCGCGGGCGCTATGGGCTACGAAAACCTACGGGTTTTCGGACTTTCCCTTGCACCACTGGCGCCACGGTAAAAATTTACTTTTAGATTTTTACAGGACGAAACACGCGATAAGGGCAGGGGGAAACAAAGCACAAAAGCGATTCCTCCGGAACCCCGATAAAAACATTGATCTTCCCGCATCGCTTGCACTTCACCTCAATCTCGCTCTCCACAAGAATGCCTTTGAACAAGAGTTTTTCGCACCCTTTACAGCGATATTCCCCGTAACGCAGAGCAGGTGAGTTTAGTCTTTCGGCTTCCATTTCGGTCATGCCTTCAGTATAGCGAAGCGCGGGAATGTTTGCAAAAATTCACCAAAATGCTCCAAAAAGCTTTTTGTTAAGGCGCAAAAACAAACAACACGCGAAAGAAACTCTTTCAAGAGTGCATAACTTTTTACAAAAGTTTCCGAAGCGCCAATTCCTCCCATATGATCGGGGCGCCGAGAATCGAACTCGGTCTGTCTCGCTTTGCGCCACGGAAGTGTTTAGACACTTCCGGAAAAATACATAGTCGGGATGCCGAGAATCGAACTCGGTCTGCCTGTTCCCAAAACAGGTGTACTACCGGTATACTACATCCCGACTATGTATTTTTCCCCAAAGCAGGTGTACTACCGGCATACTACGCCCCGCAACGACTTTGTTTGCCCATCATAGCACAAAACAGATAAGAAGTTAAGAAGAATTTCCTGAATGTTTTTCAAGCAACGAATTTCCAAGCCCTCATAGCTAATTTCTAACAAAAATACTAATGATAAAAAAGTATTTGAGGTATTTTGTTAGAAATTAGAAATTGGGTATTTGAAATTTAGAGTATGATGTCCTTTATGCACTCCACTTCCGCTCTCCGTCCTTTTTCATCCAGATACACGCACATGGCGTCAAATTGCCAGTCAGATTCTTCCCCAATTCCCTTTTCTGCCAAATATGTCTGTATGGTGCGTCGTAAACGCTGTAATTTTCGTGAGTGAAGGTTGTCTTCGGGACGAAAACGGTCGGCGTTTTCGTTCCCTCTTGTTTCACCTGAAACATCCGTAGTCTCAAAACCACGAGCCCCAGTTAAAAAAATATCACAAAACGCGTTCCAAAACTTACCGCGTTCCGTTTCACATGTAACATCGCCCGATGTTACATGTGAAACGGTTTTTACCTCTACAAAATAGAGCTTATCATCTTTCTTCGCAATTATATCAATTTCGCCCCATTTCCGAAGATGACTCCTTTCCACAATCTTAAATCCCCGTTTCACAAGAAACATCATGGCGATGTCTTCACCCAAATCTCCCGTTTTTCTTTTCTCTGTTATCGGCATATTCTTAAATGTTACACATGAAACACATAAAACCACGTTTCACGTGAAACAATTTAATCATTCGGACAAAATTTTATGTCCTAAACCGCTTAAAAGGCTTATTTTAAGCCATATTTCTTGACAATCGGTCAACAATTTGAGTTTGTCTTGGTCATGAAAATGTGTCCTTTATGCACAGTGTCCACAGGGTTATCCCCAGTTTTATAGATTTTTAGACAGTTATGACCGTAAGAACGCGATATTTTCCTTTAGTGAAAACGTGTCCTTTTTCAAGAAACTGCGTTACTTCAAAAATGTTTATCAAGGCACGGTGATTTTCCGAGACTTTGCCATCCTCTCGCATCTCATAAAGAGGGAACTCGCCAAAAAGCCAGTAATTCCGCTGCCCCTCAACAAGAAAACCGTATTCCCGCCCCTCTTTCATGTTTTCCGGTATGCACTCCTCAAACTTCCGCTTGCTTTCCACAAATTCGCGAATGTTTCGCAAAACAAGCTGTGATTCAAATTCCGGTTTGATTTGCATAAGTGGGAAAACGTCGCCCGAGGCGACAAGGGAAAGTTCGAATCCGCCAGCTGGCGGAGTAGGTTTTCGCGCTCCGCCACAGCGAGCCGCGCGAGCGACCTAGAAAATAAGGAGCGAAAGCGACTATATTTTCGGAGCGGTCAGCCAGATAGTGCGGGTAGAGAGAATCGAACTCTCACCTGATCCTTGGCAAGGATCTATCCTACCATTAAACTATACCCGCAGTGGTTTTATTATATGCGATATTTTATTTTTTACAACTTTTCACGCCCGCCAGGACTCTCGACTACCGTCGCGGGTGGTTTCATCGCCAAGAACTCTCCCTCGACTAAATTTTTCTGCGGAAAAATTTGCCTGGGCACCGCCTCGTCTGTTTTGGTGTTTCATCCTCCCGTTTTGACCATTAACCCGTTTTGCTCGGCGCGGCTCACAAAACATGACTGTGGCGTTCGAGTCCTGACACGAGCAAAGCAGTTTGCTCGTTGCGGGTACACAATTCGCTTCGCTCTTGTGCACCCGCCAGGACTCTCCCTTGCAGGGCGCGGATTTTTTGTCTCGCTTTGCTCAACATAAAAATCCTTTCGAGTCCTGACGAAAGCCAAGCAGTTGGCTTTCTGCGGGTACACAATTCGCTTCGCTCTTGTGCACCCGCCAGGACTCGAACCTGGACTAATAGTTCCGAAGACTATTGTGATATCCGTTTCACTACGGGTGCTTGTTGCTATATAGTACCTTAAAACTCGCAAAATATCAAAAAATGTTCTAAAATATGGATACTATGACAAACCTGAGTGATAAAATCCCAACTTATGTTTCACATGTAACAGAAACGCTCCAAAAAGCTGGTTTTGAGGCGTATTTGGTTGGAGGATGTGTTCGTGACCTTCTTCTTGAGGAACAGCCGAAGGATTGGGATGTGACAACAAACGCCACGCCAGAACAGATTATAGGGCTGTTTGAAAAGACCTTCTACGAAAATGATTACGGAACGGTTGGGGTGGCAGTTTCACATGAAACAAGGGAAAATCCGAAAACCGTAGGTTTTCGAACTCCGCCACAGCGAGCCGAGCGAGCGACCCAGAAAACAAGAAGCGAAGCGACTATGTTTTCGGAAGTGCCCGTGGGTGCGGTCAGCCAAATAGGTGTTACACATGAAACAATCATTGTGGAAGTAACCCCATACCGTACAGAAACGACATACAGCGACAGCCGACACCCGGATTCAGTTTTATTCGGGCAAAAACTTGAAGAAGACTTGCAAAGGCGCGACTTTACGGTAAATGCTTTGGCGTACGACCCTGATAAAGGACAAATAATTGACCTTTATAACGGACAAAAGGACATAAAAGACAGGGTTATTCGCGCAGTAGGGGAGTCGACGGAGAGGTTTGGCGAGGATGCTTTGCGTATTCTTCGTGCGGTGCGGTTTTCCACAGAACTTGGTTTTGATATTGAACCGAAAACCAAAGAGGCGGTAAAAACGCTTGCGCCGAATCTTGAGAAAATTTCCAAAGAGCGAATTCGCGATGAATTCATAAAAATAATCATGTCGGCTCATGCAATGCAGGGGATTATTCTTGCGCACGAACTTGGGGTTTTGCAACATATCGCCCCAGAGCTCGAAAAGGGGATTGGGGTGGAGCAAAACGGCGACCATATCTACGTGGTGTGGGAACACAATATCCGCGCATTGAATCATGCGGTTGAAAGTAAGTGGCCGCTCCATGTGCGCCTTGCCGCACTGTTCCATGATATTTCCAAGCCGGAAACCCGCCGATGGTCTGAAGAAAAGAAAGATTGGACGTTCTACGGGCATGATGTGGTGGGTGGAAGAGTGGCAAAAAAAATCATGCAACGACTCAAATTCCCGGGCAAAATTACTGATGTGGTGTCAATGCTCGTGCGCTACCACCTTTTCTTTTCGGATGTGGAGAAAATTACCCTCTCTGCGGTCAGGAGAATCGTGAAAAATGTCGGACCGGAAAATGTATGGGATCTCATGAAAGTCCGCGCCTGCGACCGTATCGGCATGGGAAGACCCAAAGAAAAACCCTACCGCTTGCGAAAATATGAGGCGATGATAGAGGAGGCGATGCGCGCACCGGTATCGGTAGGAATGCTGAAAATTGACGGCTCAAAAATCATGGAAATAACAGGAGAAAAGCCCGGTCCGCGCCTCGGTTGGATGCTCCACGCGTTTCTGGAAGAAGTCCTCGATGACCCGGAGAAAAATACTGATGAATACCTCACAAAACGCCTCAAAGAACTTGCGGCACTTCCCGACGATGAGCTCAAAAAACTCGGCGAAAGAGGGAAGGAGGAAAAAGATAAAAAGGAAGCAGAGGAAGTCTCCGAAATTCGCAAGAAACATTGGGTGAAATGAAGCAAAAACAGTTTTCCACAAGACATTGCGTTTTTCGGTGAAATGGTATATTGTGTGTACATACACGCCCCAGCTAGCCGTAAGGTCCGCTGGGGTTTTGCGTACCCGTGTGGTAAAATGTCGTTTATATGGATACAATACTGCTCGTAGACGGAGAGAATTTCAAAGGAAAAATACGCGCCGTTTATAAAGAAGCGGGGAAAAGCAAGCCCGCATGGTATGAATATGATTTCAAAGGATTGTTGAACAAGGTACTTGCAGGAATAGAGGTAAAGCGAAAGATTTTTTACTTTGCCCGCATAAAAGAACACGTGCAAAGCAAAGAAAAATCGCGCGAGCTTATTGAGGAACAGCGTTTATTGAAAACCCATCTTGAAAAACAAGGATTTGAAGTGATACTCTCCGGAAGAGTGCGCGGACAAATGGAAGACGGGCAGAACAGCAAGAAAATTTTAGTTTTCAAAGAAAAGGGCGTGGACGTAAAAATCGCCGTTGATATGGTCAGTTGGTCTTGCGACAAAAAAGCGGCAGAAATAATTTTGGGAAGCTCCGATTCCGATTTGCAGCCCGCCATAAAAGAAGCTCGCGACCGAAAAGTATCGTGCGTCTATCTTGGTTTTGAATCACAACCGAACAAGGGCTTGTCATATTCCACCGACCGGACCATTTTAATCCGAAACTCGGAAGTTTTTGAATTTGAGAAGGTGCAGAAAACTTTGCTTTGAGTTGTCAAACTACCACCCGTAAGAATTAACCGTTCCTGTCTTTCCGCTGTATGGATTATAATTTCCTTTTGTTGAGTAATTATCAATCTTGGTTTTATTCGGGGAGGTTTTGTAATGTGGCATTACATACGCCCCTGTTGAGGGTTTATAGTATCCGTTTACGCGAACCGTCCGCGCTTCGGCGGAAGCGAACACGGACAGAAAACTCAAACACAACGCGGTGGTAAAAATTATTTTTTTCATAATTATTTAACTATCTCCAATAATAACGTCCGAATGATTATCTCACTTTCGATTTCCTGAAACCGGCGACTGTCGCATCACTCTCCGTAGCAAAACATTTCTTTGACTTGACGGACATTTTTGGAATAAATTTGCTCCCCTTCAGGTGGTAGATGTGGCTGTTCCTATTTCCGACGACGAGACACCGCGACAGTTCTGCTCTGTTGCTCGGAATCCCCGTGTAATATGTTGAAACAGACGGTACGATGTATGATGACGGTGAAGTAACGGGGGCAGTTTCAGCCAGTACGGGCGGGTTTGGTTGTGTTTCCGGTAAGTTTTTTGGCGGTGCAACAGAAGTAGTTTGAATAATGGGTGCCGACGGTTGAGGAGGCGGATCGGCTTGCGGACACTCGCTCGTATACCCAAGATCACCACAAACATAGCTCCCCGTATCTGAGGGGCATGAATGCCAGCGATGACAGCCCGAACGATGAGCCTCCGCGATGGAGGAAAATCCCATACTGACAACCAGCAACAAAAATAAAAGTACTTTTTTCATATTTGCTTTTGTTATTTTTTATACCATCGTTAATTAAGGTCTCCCCATAAGTCCTAGAAAATTTCGAGGCGGGATTTTGAGAAAAATACGAGATATACCGAGGTACATTGAGGATTTTTATCGAAATCCCGACCGAAATTTACAGGACTTGGTGGGGGGGAGATTAATTAACGATGGTATTATTAAGGAGGTACACAAAGCCCACCACTAGGAGGGTTTTGAAGCCCCTACGCGAGTTTCCCCGCGCAACGACATGAACGCCCTAATGATGGGTTTTTTATGCTGTACGATTTTGACCTTATACCATTTCTAAAAAATCATTTCCCCCTAAATCCAAAAATTTCGGTCTGCACCTTTGAGAAAAATTCTCAATGTACCTCGGTATATCTCAAATTTTTCTCTTTGGCTCGCCACGAATTTTTGAATTTAGAGAGAAGCATTTTGTTAGAAATGGTATCACCTTGAGTTTTGACACCGCAAGGGTTAGGTCGTGCTTATTCAGTTGTGATTTTAGAGTAGCCCTTTTTGGCTTTTTTGTAAAGGCAAAAAACTTGACCGAAAGCCAAAAAAGAGTATGATAATATCATATTATGATGTAACATATTAAAATTATGAGCACTCTTTCCGTCCCATTAAACCCGAAACTTGAGGAATTTATTGATTCTTTTGTGAAAAAAGGTCGTGCGGCGAACAAAGCCGAGGTTGTTCGGCAGGCGCTTCGGCTTTTGGAGGAAGAGGAGGCGGTTGCGGATATTCTTAAAGCGCAACAGGAAATTCGCGATGGGAAAGCTCTTCATGGCGATCTTCGTGTGTTAGCAAAACAGCTTGGATAATTTTTTGCTATGGAAATAGACATCTCTTATGCGCCAAGTTTCGTACGCCAGTGGAAATCGCTTCCCGAAGCGCTCCAAGACGAGGCGATTGAAAAAATCGAGCTTTTTAAGCATCGAGAAAATCATAAATCACTGAAAGTTCATAAACTAAATGGCAGATTGCAAGAGTTTTACGGTTTTTCCGTGAACTATAAATTTCGAATAATGTTTGAGTATGGAGAGGGGAATACGGCGTTTTTATTAAAAATCGGACCGCACGAAATATACAGCTAAAAACTGGCGTGATACTTTTATTTATGGTATAAATAGAGCCATGAAAATTCACTTTGACCGGCAGGAATTGGAGGAGAGTTTGCGGGATTTGGTGGGTTCTACGATGTATCGGCGCGGGGCGGAGTACTTTCGTTCGGGCGATGTTTTGTGGCTTACGGCAATTGTACTGCGTTCCACCACTCCATCGGTGTGGATTGAGATTGAGGCTGGGGTGCTTGGGACGGAAGAATACGCCACGACACTTGTTTTTGATGTAAACACCCTTTCTTTCAAAAGTGGGGATTGTGATTGTCCGTATTATGATTATTGCAAGCATATGGCGGCGGCGGGTTTCAAATTTCTAGAGAAACTCGGCGCGTTTGTTGAACAAGAAAACACGTTCGCCGATGCGCCTGACATGGCGGAAAGTTTTGTTGCGTGGATTGACGAAAAGCCGAGAACGACACAGAAACCGCAAGAAGCCGAGACTCCTCCAACGCTTGAAGCCTCTCTTCGCTCTCTCGGTATCGACCCGAGCATTCTTTCCGCTTCTGTACTTGAAGAATTGCGGGCGAAAATGGCGCCGATACCAACAATTTCTACTCCCGCGATATTAAAAAACCCAAAACCCGATATAAAACCTTTCGGGGAACGGTACCATGTTTTCCTCTCAATGGGTTACGGAAAGATTAACCCCGAGATTATTGAAAGCCGTCTTTCATCGTACACGTATCAATCGCGCAATACCCAAGATACCATCGCGCGTCTGCTCAAAAAAGAAGCTCAAAATCTGACGGACGAGGAACGCGCTTTTATTGTTTTTCTCCAGAACAAAAATTCTTGGTACGGAAATTATGATACCGGAGAACTCTTTCTCTTACTCAAAAAATCTGGACTTCGCGCGTATCTTGAAGACAAGTCGGCAAAAAAGGAAGTGCGCTTTGAAGAAACTCCGGAAAAAATCAGTGCGGAAATTTTCACTCGCACAGAAAAATACGATGATTACGGGGAGCCGTTCGGCGAAACGGTTTTTGTGTTCCGCCTCAATCAAAAATATACGGATTCCGCGCGGAAGAACGAGAAGGAAACCGTGCTTCTTGGAGAAAAATACGCGGTTACTTTGCATGATGCCGTTGTTTCACTTTACCCTGTTTCTCCGCTCATTCACGGAATTTTGAAAAGGGCTCTTGCGGGTGACGGCGAAACCATACTGAAAGACACGGAGGTTATTCGCATAAAAGATGTTTTGCGCGAAGCGGGGGAGTCTTTTGAAATTACCGCCGACCTTTCGCCGGATATCGAAATACGAGAATATAAAAACACG
>Ga0209515_10004202_pt1 | contig 19679 bp, 21 predicted proteins | sample Subgroupgradi54m_FD_187454 | JGI IMG/M metagenome (GOLD analysis project Ga0209515, IMG submission 187454) | Subsurface groundwater microbial communities from S. Glens Falls, New York, USA - GMW60B uncontaminated upgradient, 5.4 m (SPAdes)... ...
GGAACTGCGGCGGTATTTTGTGGATGAACAATGGCAGATCGAAGAATTTTATTGCACCCGCAAAGGCGCGCGCGTTGCCTTTTGGCGCTCCTTCAATTTGGTGATGATTGCCCGTAAAAAGGGTTGACAAGTAAACTTTAGTTTACTACTATCAGTACTGAACTTTATTTTTTTAATTGAATTTTTTGTATGAACAAGATTATCAAGTCTACTATTTCTGTTACATCCACCAATGAGATTGAGCGCCGTATCTATGTCATTCGTGGGCAAAAGGTCATGATGGATGAGGATTTGGCTGTCCTTTATGGTGTGGAAACCAGAAATCTTAATAAAGCGGTTCATCGTAATCGAGAACGTTTTCCGGGTGATTTTATGTTTCAGCTGACTCGAGAGGAATGGGATAACTTGAAGTTCCAAATTGGAACTTCAAGTTTATGGGGAGGTCGTCGCAAATTGCCTCGTTTATTCACAGAACAGGGAGTCGCTATGCTTTCCAGTGTTCTTCGGAGCCCGCGGGCCGTTGCAATTAACATTGAAATCATGAGGGCGTTCGTGCGATTACGTCATGTTTTGGTTTTGCAGGAAAAAACAGGCCAAGAGTTGGCTACTCTCAAATCTTTTATTCTCAAGCATTCCCATAAAACCGACCAAGAATTTAGGCGGGTGTGGCGCGCGATTGAGGCGCTCACGACTCCGCCCAAGGCGCCTGCCACGGAACGCCGGATGGGTTTTGATTTAAGCCAGCCTTCCTGATTTTTAGTATACTGGGTGGCGATGGACAAAAAAATCGACATCCTGGGGGTTCCCTTCGCGCCGGTCACGTACCGGGAGGTGTTGGAACAGGTGCGGGGGTTTGTGGAGCGGAAGGAGCGGGTGTACCTGACCACGCCCAATCCGGAATTTTTGGTTCACGCGTCGCGTGATCCGCTGTTTTTACAAGTTCTAAAAGAGTCGGCCCTGGTACTGCCCGACGGAATCGGGATTTTGTGGGCGGCCACGTATTTGGCGGAACCTGCGCCCAAAAACAAGCTCCTCTCAGTTCTCCACTGGCTGGGGTCGCTTTCACTCATTCTTTTCCGGCCCAGCCGTTATTATCGGATTCTGCCGCAACGGGTCACGGGTACGGACATGATGGTTCAGCTGGCGGAGCGTTCGGGGAAAGAGCATTGGCGGATTTTTCTGCTCGGAGCGGCGCCGGGTGTGGCCGAGATCGCGGCAGAGAACCTTCGGCATCGTTATCCCGATACCCAAATTGTCGGCACGTTCGCGGGGAGTCCGGTCGCGGAGGAGGAAGAAGCGATTTGCCGCCGGATCAATGAAACCGCCCCCGACCTCCTTTTTGTGGCGTACGGCAGCCCGGCGCAGGATTTGTGGATTCATCGGAATTTGCATCGGCTCACCAGCGTGCGGGTGGCCATGGGCGTGGGCGGCGCTTTTGATTTTATGGCGGGGAAAATCCGGCGCGCTCCCCGTTTTATGCGCTCGTTTGGGCTGGAGTGGCTGTGGCGGCTGGCCCGTGAGCCCCGTCGCTTCAAGCGCATCTGGCGGGCAACCCTCACCTTTCCCCAATTGGTTCGTCGCGCCAAATTGTTCTAAAGCCCCCTCTTGTGCTATCCTTCCGATATGGCGGATGCTCCCCTGATTTTAGATTCCAGTTTTAAGGCCGATTTTCGCTATGAAGAAATCCAGTTCTTCTTCCGCCGCCACTGGACCCGTTTTTTTAAAATCATTTGCATCGGCCTCCTGATCGGCCTCCTGGCCTTTTTTGTTTTGCTCGGGCTCTACGCCCTGACACGGGTGTTGAATTTCTACGCGATGCGGATCTTTTTTGTTTTTTCCACCCTGATCACCTCCTTTCTTTTTCTCACGCTTTTTGCGATTGAGATCATCAGTTATTATTTTGATTTGGTGATCGTGACCGACCATCGTATTGTTTTTGTCCGCAAGACTGTTTTTTTAAAGAATGACAGTGGCGCGATCGACCTGACCAAAATCCAGGATTTCACCGTGGAGTGCCGGGGGATTTTGCAGAACTACCTGCGTTACGGGAATCTGGTCATCACCCTTTCTTCCTCCACGCCCCCCATCGTGGTCGATTGCGTGCCGTATCCCCACTCGCACCTGGAGCGGGCGAACCGCGTGAAACGGGAGCACATTTTAAAACGCCAGGAGCGCCGGATGCAAAGCCCCGACCGCAAAGAAACCGCCGGTAAAAATTCGGAATACCTCCAGGATATCCGTGAGCTTTTGCGGAATCCCGTTTCCTGATGCCCAGGACTTGGCTTTTCTCCTGCTTTTCCCTATAATGGCCGCATGGAATTTGATCCTCACAATTTTGCTTTTCCTGGCCAGCGCCCGGGTGAAAAGGTGCTGATGGTTATCCGGAAATACGGGGTGGTGTACTTCCGCATCCTGCTGGCCTTTTTTCTGACGATCGTCGCGCCTCTCATGCTCTTTTTGTGGTTTTGGTTCAAGGGGTATCCCGTGGCCCAATACCCTGAACGGAGTTACACGGTGGGGGTTTTGGCCTGCCTGTATCTGCTCTACGGGCTTCTTTTTTCCTGCATCGCGTGGATCAATGAAGCCTTTGACCTTTTGATTCTCACGGGGGAACGGCTGATGGATATTACTCAGGTGACCTTATTCCGCCGTTCGGTCACCTCCACCCCGCTGGCCCGGATTCAGGACGCCACGAGCAATGTGGACGGGTTCCTGCAAACCATTTTCAATTACGGCCACATCGACATCCAAACCGCCTCGGGGGATAACCGGATTTTCATCGACCGTATCCACAAGCCAGGCGAGACCGCCCGCGACATCATGAATGCCGCTCACATCAAGCGCGTCCAGGAGGGCATTGAATCGCCTTCGGAGGGGGATGACAACTCAGAAGAAGGGCTTTAATTGATTAAGGTATAATTTCATGTCTCCAGCCGGAGCTGAGGCTCTAAAAACAGCGGAAAAAATCGAAAATCCGTATGAGATCATGGCGGCCCGCGAAAAGATCCACGGGCTTTTGAGCGCCATGGAATTGCAGCGACTCGCCAAACCCCAGACGATCGCCCAGTACCGCGAAGCGGCGCGGGTGGATAACACGCTGGAAGGGGCGCGCGGGTTTTACCAGTGGGTTTCGGAACGATGGGAAAAGGCCATGCCGCGTTTCACGGCTCTTCAGGGGCAGATTGACCAAGCCATCCAGCAGGACTTTGCCGGGGAAAATGACCGTGCTTTTTTGATGGAGCAAATGACCGTCAGGCACGACTTTGTCGGCGAGCTGGAGATGCTTGAGTCCTCGGTGAAGGGAAAACTCGACCGCATGAAAAAAGACCGCGATGCCTACGACCAGCTTCGCAATCACCCGTTGGTCCGCAACACGGGCTTTTTACGGTTGGACGCGAGTACCAAAATCCCGATTCCCGAGGCGAAAGTGTTTTTGGCCCTCACGGTGCCGCAGCGGCGGGAACTTTTGAAGAAAGTCAAAGAAGCTCTGCCCCGGGCAACCGCATATGCCAAAGAAGCGGGCGACGAAAAGTCGGCGGGTCTGGTTAAGAAATACGATAAGCTTCTCGTGGATGCCCGGACGAAAGGTCGGAGCATTGGGAGGGTGACCGAGGACAAATTCCGCGACGGGTTCAAAAAAATCAGCCGTCAGGATAAAGAAGAATGGCTGAGCGGATTTCCGGCGGAGATGAAGCGGTACGAGGATTTGTGGAAAAACATCCGCACGACCCTGAAGGGGCCGGCGCTTGAGGCCATGGAAAATAAACGCGACACCCTGGGCTACAACCAGCTTTTCACGGAATTCGGGCGGGTGCGCGCGGAGGAATCCGGGGCGATTTGCACGGCTTACGATGGCCGACTCCAAAAATTACAGGCGGAGCGGCTGATCAGTTTGCATACGCGGCTCTCTTTTTCACGGGATATTCGGGAACAGCCTCTCGCGGAGCAACAGCATTACACCGAACAGTTGGATCGGCAGATGGAACCGTATTACGCACTCCGACAAGATATTAAAAACCTGAAAAACAAAGGGGTTCGATCAAAGCTCGACGCGCTTTACGATAGCCCTTTCCATGGGCTTACCGAAATCCGGCAGGAGTATTTGCGGCTCACGGGGCAGGCGCCCGCGTCTTCGGCTTCCGCCCTTGCGGATCAGCAGGATCTCCAAAACATCCGCCGTGACCGGGTGCGGAAAGAGGTCGTCAAAAGCACTGAAATTTTGGACACGCGTGAAAAAAAGGAGCGGATGATCGACCGGCTCACTCAATTGCTCCGGCGCGAAGACCAAACCCATTACGACCAATCCGATTTCTCCGCCAACGTGGATAATCTGAGACGCGACCACCAGAAGCAAGAACAGGAAAAACAGCCCAAACCCTCCCTGTGGTCACGCGTTTTGGGACGCAAGCCCGTGGCTCCCGCTGAAGAAAGCCCACCCGAAACCCCTGCCCAGTCCACTCTCACCCAATCCCAATCGGTCGCCAGTCTGCGAGCCAAAAACCGCCAGCTCGAATCCTCCTCCGAATCCGGCGTTTCCCTGACCACCCGCGCCGATGAGGGTTTCAGCCGGGCTAAGGTGACCGTGGGCGAACAAAACCGCAAAGTTGTCCGGCTCGACATCGGCAACCGCGAGGCCATGGATCTTTTTTTACAGGAGGATCTCCGCCTGGAAACCGGCCGCGACACGGTCGACTTCATGGCCAAAGAGGGCGGGGAGACCGAACGCATGCATTTTCAGGATATTCTTTCTTTCCGCAAAATCCTCAGCCAGCAGTTGTTCTAACTTCCACCCACACAGGCAAATGGTCGGAAAGCTCCGATTGCACCACGCCCGCCCTTTTGATTTGAACCCCGGGTGACGTGAAGAACAAGTCGAGGGATTTTTTAGGCTGAACGCTGGGGAAACTGGCCGCATGTTCCACCCGCCGGAGCTGATTTTCCTCCATAAACCCCCGGACTTCGGACAGACCTTTAAAAATATTGAAATCCCCGCACACCACATACGGCCGCGGACATTTTTGGAGGATCAGCCCGAGTTCCCGGAGCTGGTGCCGCCGGACGTTTTTACTCAAGCGCCCCAAGTGCACCACAAAAATACTCATGCCGTCCACAATCATTTCTTCCACCAGCCGCTTCATGCCGAAGGTGAGGTAGTGGGCCATCATTTGCCCCTCTTTTTTACTCATCATCCCCGTGTGCTGTTTCCGGAACACCGGCAACCGCGACCAGAGCGACCGCGGACTGTATTTGCACAGGGAGGCGTAAAACGGCAACCCCAACCCCCGGACCATTTCGGTCACCTGCGAGTGGAAACGGGTGCGGAACGACCCCGTATCCGCTTCGAGCAGACAAATCAGGTCCGCCCGTTCGTTTCGGAGAAGCTGGATGATCCGTCCGAGCACTTTTTTGGGAAACCACAAATACCGCCAGCCTTTCAGCAAATACTGCCGCAGGGACCCATTCAGCCCCGTGCCGTACCCCATATTGTAGAGGAGAATTTTCACCCCTCCATTCTAATCCTTTTACTTGCGCTTTTCCAGCCGGGCAACGGTGGTGGTTTCGCCAGGTGTACCCTTTCGTCCCATGGCTTCATCCACGGCCAGCCAAATATCCGTTTCCGGCGCTGGCTGGTCTCCCATGATTTTATTCAGCGCCAACTGCAGAGCGGTAGAAGGATCATCCCCAACAGGTACTGGTTCAAGACCGTGTCGAGCCAAAAATTGATCTGTATTTCCCGTGACGGTCAGGCTTTTAGCCAAATCAGCGCTCGCTTTTTTAAGAACAACCAGCTTTGCATCCCGCGTTCCTGCTTGAGAGTATTCCCGTTGATAGCCAGTCACTGCCGTCCAGTCTTCGTAACGGACGACGTCCGCACGTGCTTTTACATTGCCCCACTTTGCCAATTGCCTGTCTAACCAATTGGGTGCTTTTGGTGCCAGCATTTCGGCTCTCACTTTGGCTCCCTGCTCTTCAATTTGTCCAAGAGTTCTGACAAGACCTTCCGATACGTCCGGAGTGACGTCCAATCGATGAGCGGCTATCGATTTTGGGGGCAATTGATCGGCTGCCGCCAGATTTTTTTCTGCCTTTTCTCTCGTTTCTCTTTCGGCATCTATGGCAATGTCTGCTACCGCATATAATTTTTGTTCCGCCTTTTCTTGGGCCTTTCTGTCACCCCTGATTTCGGCTCCCTTTAGTTCCGCCTTCGCCAAAGCTGCCGCATTCTGGACGTCAACCTTGCCATATTCCTGAAACACCAGGCGATGGGTTTCACCGATGAGGTTATTAAATTGTCGGAAGAGTTCGTTTTTCATGGGATTTAAAAAGGTTAAAATTATTGTTAACGTCGAGCGACTTCTTTTGGACTGCCCTTATCGGCATTTTCCTTTTTAGCCACCATTGTATCTGGTTTGCCCGGAATAAGACCTTGTGCGACAGCGGTATTGTAAATTCCATCACCGAACATTCCGTCCTTACCGTGCTTATCGTCCGCTTGAGGCAAGCCCGCCCTTTCCTGGAGATCCAAAACCGCTGATACCAGTTTTGCATCATTTTTAAATAGATGGGCAGGCAAATTCAATCCTGCCTCTTGCAGTGTAAGCCCCTTTGTCTCTAAATATTTCCGAGTTACCGCGGCGCGCATTGCTACCCCTTTGGCATCACTGATTAAGCTTAATTTATACATTTCCGGCTCCATGTCATTAACCGATAATACATCTTCGACGCCCTGCACTCTTTTTAGCGTAGGTCTTGCCGGTTCTTTCCTTGCCACTGCCATGTCTGATGCTGGAGCTTGGGGTTGCGACATTACTTTGCCTAGAACTGCCGTGTAAAGCAAATCTCTATCTTGTAGGGTGGAGTAAGGATACTTTCGGGCCAATACAGCTTTTACGATATTTTCAGGGTTGGGTTCCCCATCAATCAAACCCATAAAACCATGCTCGGTTAAAAATGGCACATAACTTTTATCTTTTGCCAGATCTGCCTCTAGCTGCCGGTAAGCGGCCAGCGCATCGGTAAAAGCGTCTGCCCCTTGATCTTCCCTGAGGCCATGTGGCGCTTTTTCATAATTAATTCCGGCTAAATGAATGGGCTCTCCCATGTTGGGGCGATTTCTTAAAGGTGCCTGAGGCGCTCGCTCTTTCCTCATCCATCCCGTTACCGTTTCCCAGGCTCGTGCCATTAATCCTTTTTCCTGCGTTTTTGCTGTTTTTACATTTCCATCAATTTCCGCTTTTATTTCGGCAACGGTTTTCAGTTTGTCTTTTGCGGCTTTTATCGCTTCAGGGTCTTTCCGGATTTCAGCTCCTTTTAGTTCAGCTTGGGCGACTGCTTCCAACCTAGTTAAGTCGACAGCAACCTTATTTGCTTCCTGTTGGAATACGAGGCGTTTGCCGTTGCTCCAAGGGTTAAATTGTCGGAATAGTTCCTTTTTCATAAAATTTTATTAAATTTTTATTTTTTTACACTTGGGCCAATTCCCGCTCCAGGTCCACGCTGCTGGCTTCCATTTTGGCCTGGATGTCTTCCAGGGTGTGGCGGGCGTCTTCACTGGAGCGATGGAGGGCCATTTTGAGTTCCGAGAGGGCCTGGTCGAGCTCGATTTTTTCCTGGGTGAGCGCCTTTTGGCGGCCGTCTTTGTCGCTTTCCGGCAGGGCGTCCAGTTCTTTGTGGGCCGCGACGCGGATTTCCTCGCAGCGCTGGTCAAAGGCGTTGTGCACTTTTTCCAGGTAGGCTTTGTGGGCCTCCACCGTCTCGTCGTACAGACGGTTCAGGGCTTCTGTGTCGTCGGGGAGTTGCGTATTTTGCATATCAAAGTATTATAGCACTTTTAAAGTTGACTTGCAATACCAAAACGCTTAAAATCCATCCGCTAACCAGAACTACTATGTCTCATAAAAAAGCCGGTGGCTCCACTAAAAATGGCCGGGATTCCCAGAGCAAACGCCTGGGCGTAAAGCTTTACGCGGGTCAGCTGGTGCGCGCGGGCAATGTGCTGGTGCGCCAAAAGGGCACTCAATTCCACGCCGGGAAAAATGTGGGCATGGGCAGGGATTTCACATTGTTCGCCCTCAAAAACGGCATATTGAGTTTTACCGAAAAACGGCAGAAAAAATACGATGGCCGTGTGTTTCGCGATAAGCTCGTTCACATCGCCGCGGTTTAAAGTGACAGGCGCTCCCAAACGCTGTACGATACGGAGGGTTATTTTTTAATGGTTTGATTATGTCCGAAGGAGGCGATTCAGAACTATTTAACGCACCGGCCGCCCGTGAGACGGATGAAAAGAGCGATGAGCAGATCCGTGAAGAGATGAAGCGGATGCAGCAGGCGATGGCGCAGCTCCGGAAAGAGGAGAGCCAGTTCAAGGCCCACGACCAAAGCCTGGCGGGGGTGATCGTGCAGTTTTTGAGCCAGCCGGGGAATACGGATTTGTTTTTGCTCGTGTCCCGCGCGGTGGCGATGGATATTCCCTCGGAGCTGATTTTAGCGATCATTGCCCTGATCGACGAGCGTTCGACGAAAGAGGTGCTGGCTTTGCTCAGGGGCGGAAGCGAGGAGGCCACTCAGGCGCTCCAGGTGCGGGCGCCCCATCGTTTTTCGGCGCTCTCTGGCGAGCACAAGCAGGCGATCGATCAGTGGACCAAAAATCTTTATCACGTGTCCCTGCGGCGCCCCAAGCGGGTGCTGGAGAGTATTGTGATGAATTTCCGCGCCGCGCAGTACGACCCCACCATGATCCGCGAACTTTCTCCCGTGCCGGTGCAACTTTCGGCCTTTGTGCTCCGCAAATACCTCGAAAAATTTGGCATCAGTTCCGAATTCAGCGAGCTCCGGGAATTCACCCAGGCGATTTTCCTGCAGATCGTTCAAAATCTCGAAAGACTACTGCAAGGTCAAAAACAGCTGGAGGGGAGGTAGGCTCTCGAGTCATTCTGAGCGCTAGCGAAGAATCTCCCTCATTACTATTTTCCATGAGTTATAGAGGAGATTCTTCGGTCGCTGCGCTCCCTCAGAATGACTTAAAGGCGGTAGGCAGGTCGGGGTAAATTTTGAAAAGCTTGGTGATCCCGACGATCGCGAAAATATCCTCCACGTTTTTATTCGTGTTCACGATCACGATTTCCCCTCCGATACTGCTCAAATGCTGGTGCCAGGCCACCAGGTGCCCGATGGCGTAGCTATTCAAAAAATTGAGTTTGCTGAAGTCCAGGATCAGGCGGGTTTTGGGGGTGGAGCTGTCGATAAAACTTTCCAGATCCGCCAGATGTTCTTTGGCGCCTCCGTCAAAATCGCCCTCAAAATAAGCGATGGCGGTGTTGGGGATATTGGTTTTAGTTTCCAGCGTGAGCGTGAGGGCTTCCATAACTTTATGGTCATTCCCGTCCGCCTGAGGCGGAGGAATCTAGACTGGGTTAGGATTTAAGGTTCCCGCCTGCGCGGGAACGACATTACACTGAGGAGTTGAAGGGCGGTTTGGGCGGCTTCGCGGCCTTTGCCGAGGCGCGCCCGAGCCTGGGCGGTGGAGTTGGTCGTCAGGACTCCAAAGACCACCGGGACGCCGTGTTTTAAACTGATTTCCATTATACCGTCGGCGCAGGCGCTGGCAATAAAATCAAAATGCGGGGTTTCGCCGCGGATGATACAGCCGAGGGCAATCACGGCGTGGGGTTTTCGCTCGTGGATGACTTTTTGGCAGGCCCAGGGGATTTCAAACGCGCCGGGGACGCGGGTCACCGAAATGAGTTTAGAAGCTACGCCCGCTTTTTTGAGTGCGCTTAAACTATTCGCCTCCAGTTCGGCCGTGATTTCCGGATTGAACTGGCTGACAACGAGGGCGATGCGATGATTTTTAGACATAGGGGTGGTGGATTAGGTTTCACCTATAACGCAATATATATAAAAAATATATAAAATGCGTTATGGTGTTCAGATGGCTCAGGTAAACCTTCTCTTGAAATATTTTGCTAGGATATCTGTTTCCACATTCACTCTATCACCCGCGCGGAGCGTGTGGAAGTTGGTGTGTTTCCACGTGTGGGGGATGAGTCCCACGGTGACGCGGTTTTTTTGGACGAAGATGACTGTTAAACTCACGCCGTTCAGGGCGATGGAGCCTTTGGGAATCACGTAGCGTTTGAGCGTTGTCGGAATTTGAATGGTCACGAGGTACGAGTTGCTCCGTTTTTGGATTTTGACGACCTTGCCCACGCCTTCCACATGCCCGGTTACAATATGCCCTTCAAAACGGCTGGTTTTTAGCATGGCCAGCTCCAAATTGAGCGCGTCACCGACCTTTCGTAGGCTCAGTGTGGTTTTTTTAAACGTTTCGGGCATCACGTCGGCGGTGATCGTCTTGTCGGTTTTGGAGGTGACCGTCAGGCACGCGCCATCGACGGCGATGCTGCTGCCGGACTTAAGCGTTCGTGCCAGGTGGCCCACTTGCAGGGTCAAACGATTCGGTTCGCGCTTAACCAATTGGCCGGTGGAGGCAATAATGCCGGTGAACATGGTTATGGTTTGTACGTGGTGGTACTGGCAGCCAATCTTTGGGCATGAGAATCCAAATACTGTTTTATCGCTCTTGGATCTCCGTCTACAAAAATCCGATGAAGCCAGCGTACAGCTTCATGCAGATTGTCCAATGCCTTGATGAGCGCGTTGGTGACCCCCGTGAACGCGGAAACCACCAGCACGATGCATTCCCGGGTTGTTTTAAGATGTTCGATCAAAGCTCTGACTTCGTCGAGTTTCCTAAGATTTTTTCCGCCGATTTTGTGAACTCCGGTGGGACGTAGCGCTTCGCTCATGAATGATAAATGGTTATAGACCTCGTTGGCCCATTTCGTGAGAAAAAATAGCCAGTAAATAAAATAGAGCATCTGCGGCCAGTTTTCCGATGAAAATGGCAACGGCAAGCGGGGTAATCCAAACGGCCGCAATGTACATGAGAAAAGGCCGCAATACAAAGCTATCCATCGTTTCGGAAAGCCCAAATTCCAACATTACATTTCTCAGGTTTTTAAGAAAACTCCCTAATCCGTACGGGAGATCCTTGGCCCGATGCTGCTGATGAGAGGCGTAAATTTCACGCCCTATCATCGTTCCATAAAATCCTAAATTTTCTCCCCAAGTACCCGCAAAAGCGGTCGCCACCCTGTTTCCCGTGATCTGATTCACAAGCACGCCGCAAATTAAAGCGCCTAAGGTTCCCGCTATTTCAGCAGGTCCATAGCGCCGTAAATAGTAGATGACTTTCTTTTTCATATTTTATTAGCTGAAATCCAATAGCCGAACGAGCGTTTCCCGATCGGAAGCCCAAATGTAAGTGGAGAGCCGTGGTCCTTGGGATTTTCCCAAAAGCAGTTGATACACATCCCTGAAAAAAGCTTTTTGGGCTTTCCTGTTTTCAGCTTCGGAAGCACCTTCCTTTTTAGGAATGGCATACACCGCCGTGTTGATGGCTTCCATATCTTTTAAATCGTCTGTTTTTAAGTAATCTGTAAGTTTCCGGATCAAAGCGCGGGCTTCCTCCGGCATTTGATCAAAATAAGCCCGGTTCGGCGCCTCAAGAAGTTGGATCATTTCCTTGGGATTGTACTGCTCCAGCCAGGCCCGGGCGCGCGGCATGCGCTCTTCAATGGAATGCTTATCATATTCCAGACCGCTTCCCTTCAGGAGTTCTTTCATCCGATCCAAATTCCATTGGACGATTTGTCCAAAAGCCACGGCCTGCCGGAAGGGTAAGGCTGATTTTTTTTCTGGATGGGCCTCTGCATTTTCCCGATCCATTTCATCGTATTGTCGATAAATATCTGTTCCGAAAGACAAATTGAACGATCGGGGAGGGGGTGCTTTTTCGTAAATACGGAGGAGCAGTTCCGGGGTGTAAATTTCTAAAAGCTGCCGGGGTGACATGGCGTTCCCCGCGGAGCTCGACATTTTTCCTTCCACGTTCTGCAAGCCCACAAAATCGTATCCCGCAAACACCGGAGGTTCACGATTAAAAACCAGCTTGGAAACGAAAGCGGAAATATCATAACTGCCTGCAACCGTGGCGTGATCCTTTCCTCCAGGTTCAAACACGACCCGTTCGTGGCGCCATCGCATGGGCCAATCCGCTTTCCAGACTAGTTTAACATTAAAATCCTTTGTGAGATCCATATCCCATTCCGTGCCGGTATCGTCGCACCGGCAACGCAAGCAAGACTCTCCATCAAAACTCAAAATGGTCACATTGTCTTTGCCGCTAAAGGGGGAATAAACGGTGATGGGCCAGAATTTTTTCTTAAAGGTTTCAAAATCCCCCTTTTCTCCTCCTTCTCCCCTGCGGTCTTTTCCACTCATAAAGCTATACAAAATTTCGGCAATCTGATCCTTCTTTCGCAAGGCCTCAATGATGTCTTGCGCGTACAGACCGGAAGGATACAGCTCCCCCTGATGCAAGAAGATCATTTCAATTCCTAACACGGCAAGCGTATCTTCAAATTCTTTTTCATTTCGTCTGGCGAACGAGTCAAGCCCCCCTTGAGGATCGGGCACTCTGTTGAGTGGAAGGCCAATATGCCCTTTAAAAGAATCTGGTAATCCAGTGGGGACTTTTCGGAAGCGGTCGTAATCATCCCACGAAAATAGAACGCGAACCCTTTTACCTTTTGCTTTTAATTCTTTGGCCACCGCTAAAGTGATCATCACGTCCCGAAAATTTCCGAAATGCACCACGCCCGAAGGGCTGATGCCTGCTGCGCAGGTATACACCTCTTCATCGGGAAAGCGTTCAATCACCCGATCGGCGGCAAAAGACGCCCAGTCACGGCCCTCCAAATCATGGGAATCTAAGCGATTGGTGGGTACGGGAGAAACAAAGCGGCTCAGCATTTCCCGATAATGCCCTGCCAGATAGAATTTTTCCTGCCCCTGATGAGCTAAAAGTCCAGGTTCCACCAGAAAACGATGAATTTCTCTTTGAGGTAGAGTGGGCTGTGGGATTACGCTGTCCCCTATACTTACAAAAGAAGCGCCGCGGCCATACCCGCCGTATTCCTGCGTGCCCCGCTCCACACCAGGAGCGTGTAAATGAGTATTATGGAGCACGGTGCCGGGGCTATGTGTCCGCCAGCCTTCGCTGAGTCGTCGGTCCACATAACCACTTTGCCCGTAAACCGTGACATACATGGCTCTTCTTTCGTATTGTTCCGTTTCAAGATAGCGGGCTAGCTCTTCATCGTCTTCATAAGGCTGGACAACCATCAACGGAGCAAACACTTCTTCATAATTGCCTCCGGCCCGCAAGGGCTTATCAATGACCGTGGGTTCCATAATGCCTTCTTTGGTACGGAAGACCCCTGGAGTTTCCTTCTGAATAAATTCGCGCTCCAGAATCATGCGGGCTTCCAGGCGGGCAAGCTGTTGAATATCCGTGAGGGGACCGACCTGAACCTGGGGATCGGAGTACGAACCTACTTTAACTTTTCGAATCGCTTCAATCAGTTGGCGCAGAAATTCCTGATGCACCTTTCTATGCACCAAAAAAGAATTTGGCGCCGCGCAATCTTGCCCCTGATTGGAAAGACCCATATTAAGGGTGGCCGCCACGGCATCGCGGATATTGGCGGTTTCGGTTATAATCAGCGGATTGTGTCCCGAACCGTTTAAGATAAAGAGCGCTTCTTTGGGGAAATTGGCACGCACGTTTACCCCGTTTTCCTGAGTTCCTGTAAAAATCACCACTTCCGTTTTAGGGGCCACTTCTTCCAAAAATTTTTCTCGCGAAGTATGTTCGTGAATGCGCACATTGGGGAATTGACTCGGTACCTCTAAGAGATCGACCATTTCTCCAAAAAAATGTTTCATGCTTTCGGGCACACGCAAATTTACCTCCTGGGACATAAGCGCAGGGACAATCACAAAACAGCAAAATGCGTAGAGCGGCTGGTTTTTAGGTAAAAAGGCGGTACAGGGTCCCACACGTTGTGCAAAATAATCCCGATTTTCTTCCAGATGGTCTAATAAATCTATACTACGAGCCATCTCTTCTTCTGCGAATTGAAAAGTTTCATAATTGGTTAAAACTGCCATCAACTGAGTCTTTTTAGATCGGATGCGGTCTGCCAGTTTTTTTCCTTCTGCAATGATGGCCTCGGGGTCGAGGGGCTCGCGTTCTTTGGGCGAAGCCATTGGCTCCGGATTTTCATGCAAAATTCTTTGAATGAACAGCATCAAATCCTGCACTTTTTTCCCAATCATCACAAAGCGGGGCAAGGTGACCTTTTCAGCTTCCCAATTCATTTCTGGAAATAAAGGCTTTAAAAAATGGTCCAAAGCTTTTTTGGCATGGGAAGACAATAATGCGGATTCCAACACGACTGACCCTGAGTCCAGCCGTATTGCATTTTGCACGCCAACCGATGATTCTTTTACTTCAGCCATTTCAATGAAGAAGTTTATTGATTTTATCCTACTCGGCTCACACTTGGCTGTAAATTGAGCAAATCCCGTCGAATTACGGAAGCCGTGTGTTCCAGACCCGCTCCGGGACCTTCGAGCTTGAAAGGACCTTCCGAGCCATAAATATCCGTCACCACTTCAATGCGGTTGTCAGTCCCTGCCAGGCGGCCAAAGGCGGAATCCAGCGGAACTTCCACGAACCCCACTTTCAATTTCGGTTTTTTTTTATTGGTCGTAAGCGAGGCGAGGTATTTTAATGTTTTTCCACGAGCGTTGGCTTCTGCATAACGTCTGGTCATTTCAGCATCATATTCTCTTTCAATAGCCCGGAGACAGCCTTCCGGCGTATTTTGACCAAAATATTTGTCGGGAATAAAACGCTCCACCGCTACATTTCTCATTCCGATTTTTAAGCCCGCTTCCCGTCCTAAAATAACTAATTTTCTGGCCACATCGCGCCCACTCAAGTCATCCCGGAAATCCGGTTCGGTATAGCCCAATGTTTGGGCTTGGCGGATAGCCTCCGAAAGAAGAACTCCTTGAGTCAGCTGATGAGCGATGAAGCCCAGGGTTCCCGAAAGGGACGCATCTATTTTATGGATTTTATCTCCGATCTCTGCCCGTTCGGAGATCCAGGGGATGGCTCCCAAACCCGCCATGGCGGTAGCGCTGTATTTATAGCGTGTGGGGTCCTGGGTCAGTTCACGGTAAGTGTTGGTTCCCCCCAAGGAAAGCGGATTTTTATTCGTTGTGACAATACTGTCCCGAGTGTCTCGTAATATCCTCAAATGTAAATCGGTCATATTTTGATCCGCTGTTGCATCGATGAAAACAAGATCTCCGTCGAAACCTCGGCTTTGCATTGTGTCCAAAAATTCTTCAGAGCGGCTTCCGGGGTTCTCTTGGCTGATTAATTCCGCCAATGCCCCTCGTTCTTTCGCAATTTGTTTTAAGATTTCCGCAGAAAATCCGCCTTCCTGCACTACAAATCCCCCTGAATTGGCGAGCGCCACGACAACGGTTGGATTCACGTGTTTTCTTAATTCCGGACCATCATGCTCTGCGATTTGCCTGAGCAGGGTGCGGCCCACGTTTCCAGAGGCTCCAAGGATGGCAACGTTTTGGCGCATGTGTTGAAATTAAGGTTTATTAACCTATCATAATAACTTTCTTATGTCAATTTTTTAGAAGGAAATTTTTCAGATCCCTAAATTCACTCGAAATGAGGACTGATTTTTTAGGGCGATTCCGGCAGACTTGCAGTTCGACCGGAAGCGGGACATTCAAAAATTTGGCGGGGTGGGCGGTTTCCAAAATAATTGCACTCACGTCTGATGGATTTTCTTTGAGGAACGCCTGCGCCCCCAAATATCCCACCGCCCCATGGGGTTCCAGAATGTAATGGTATTTTTCTTGCACTTCTTTCATGGCGGCCTCGGTTTCGGCATCCGAAAAAGAGCGGCTCCAGATATCCTGGCGCATGGTTTTCGAACTGTCATACAATTCGCGCATCCGGGCAAAATTGCTTGGATTTCCCACGTCCATGGCATTGCTCATGGTTTTTTTTGAAGGCTTGGGTTCAAATCGGCCTGTTTTTAAATATTGCGGCACGACATCGTTGGCATTGCAGGCGGCAATGAAGCGAGTCACGGGCAATCCCATACGTTTGGCGATGAGTCCGGCGGTCAGGTTTCCAAAATTGCCGCTCGGCACGGAAAAAATAAGTTCCCGCGTGGTGCGTAAACGCGCTTGGGCGTACGCATAAAAATAGTAGAACGATTGGGGGATCAGGCGGCCGATGTTGATCGAATTGGCGGACGAAAGTGAAAGCTTGCTCTTGAGCTCCTTATCTAAAAAAGCTTCTTTGACCATGCGCTGGCAATCATCGAATACCCCCTTCACTTCCAGGGCTGTCACATTGCCGCCCATAGTGGTGAGTTGTTTTTCCTGGATTTCACTGACCTTTCCGCTGGGGTAGAGCAGAATCACCCGCACGCCCGGAATTCCAAAGAATCCGCTGGCAACCGCGCTACCCGTATCGCCTGAAGTGGCGACCAGAATGGTTAATTCCTTTTTACTGTCTTTTAAAAAATGAGCCATCAGTCTGGCCATGAAGCGTGCGCCAAAGTCTTTGAACGCGAGTGTCGGGCCGTGAAAAAGTTCGAGGACGGAGAGCGTATCTGATAAAGGCACGAGCGGTGCGTCGAAATTGATCGCTTCATCGACAATAGTTTTCAAATCTTTTTCCGCCATTTCCTCTTTCATTAGCGACCAAGCGACCTCAAAAGCGATTTCCTGAAATGAAAGAGATTCTAATTTTTTAAAAAATTCCTCAGGCAAGCGTTTTAATTCTTCAGGCATATACAGTCCTCCATCGGGCGCAAGCCCATTCATCACGGCTTCACGAAGGCTCACGGTCGGACTTTGATGGTTGGTACTGTAAAGTTTCATAAGTGCGTTTTGATTCTTTCCAGAATGGTATTTCCCGTGATGGATTCATCCAAAAAAAGATGCGGGATAACCACATCCGCGTAGCGGGCATAAAGCCGAGTGCGGTATTCCAAAAGTTCAGGGTAACAGCGTTTCAGGGTTTCCTGGCTGGTTTCACCAGCTCTGGGTTGGTAACTTTCCCCCCAGATAATAGGCTTGGGATGCTGTAAGAATTTTTCAAACATTTCGGCCTGCATCGCTGGGGTGGTTTGGATCCAAACCGTCAGTGTTTTTTCCTGCAATTCCGAAGCTATTGTGTGACCCGTGTAGATTACACTGCCGGTGGTGTCGATCGCCCAATTCTGGCGCTCATTTTTCCCCAGTCGATCTAACATGCTTTTCATCGCTTCAATTTCATGCCCCAGATAAAGGGCTTGGTTTTTAGCGGAGCGCGCTTCGTAGGGTTGCCCCATCCATTGGGCCACGTCGGCGATTCCCTGGTATCCCAGCGCTTTGAGTTCCGACCCCAATTCGTCTTCTATAACCTGATCGCAGGTCCAGTGCTGAAAGCCCACTTCCGCTAATTTTTTACCCCAAAACGTTTTACCGGCATTGCTCATGCCAATAAGACTGATGGCAAGGTTTCCATCGGCCAATCGCTTTTCAAATTGAGGGATGGTTAGCTTCATGCACCCATTATATCAATCCTTCTTCAGAATCGCCTGGAACGCTTCCTGGGGCAAATTCACGCTGCCCATTTGCTTCATGCGTTTTTTGCCTTTCTTCTGCTTGTCGAGGAGCTTGTTTTTGCGGCTGACGTCGCCGCCGTAGAGGTAACCGGTGACGTCTTTGCGCATGGCGGAAATGCTTTCACGCGCGACGATTTTTCCTCCGATGGCGGCCTGGATGGCGATGGCGAACATGGCGCGCGGGATCACGTCTTTGAGTTTTTTACACAAACGGCGGCCCAGCCCTTCGGCTTCCGCCCGGTGGCAAATGGTGCTGAGCGCTTCAACGGCTTCGCCGGCGATGAGGATATCGAGCTTCACCAGATTCTCTTCGCGGTAGCCGATCATTTCATAATTCATGGAACCGTAGCCGCTCGTCACGTTTTTGAGCGCGTCGTAAAAATCCAGGATGATGGTGGCGAGGGGCATTTCAAAGAGCGCGAGCACCCGTTCCGCGTCGATGTAGCTGAGGTTTTTGTAAATCCCGCGGCGCTGCTGGGCGATTTTCATGATGTCGCCGACTTTGTCTTTGGGACACACGATTTCCATTTTGACCCAGGGCTCGGCCACGGCGTCAAAAAACGAGGGGTCGGGCATGTGCGCGGGCGACGAGATGGTTTTGACCACGCCGCTTTTCAGGCGCACCTCGTAGCTCACGGAGGGGGCGGTGACGATGAGATCCAGGTCGTATTCCCGCTCCAGCCGCTCCTGCACGATGTCCATGTGTAAGAGTCCGAGGAACCCGCACCGGAAGCCCGAGCCGAGGGCGGGGGATTGGTCCGGTTCGTAGGCGAGGGCGGAATCATTGAGGCTCAATTTCTCCAGCGCGTCCCGGAGCATGGGAAAGTCGTCGCCTTCCGTGCAGTAAATGCCGGCGTACACCATGGGCACCACTTTTTTGTAGCCGGGCAGAGGGGTGGCCTGGGCTAAATTAGCCTTCTCGCCTTTCCAGATTGTGTCTCCCACGCGCGCTTCGCCCACGGATTTAAGGCCCGTCACAATGTAACCCACTTCGCCCGGTTTCAGCTCAGGATGCGGCTCGTATTGGGGGCGGAAGTAGCCCACTTCGGAGGCTTCAATATCGGTTTTAGCGTTCAAAAAACGGAGCTTGTCGCCTTTGCGGAACGTGCCGCTCATGACGCGGATGTACGCCACCACTCCGCGGTAACTGTCGTACACCGAGTCAAACACCAGAGCCTTCGCTTCATCCGTGGCGGGGGGTTTGGGCGCCGGGACGCGGTCGATCACCGTCTGCAGCAGTTTTTCCACATTCAGCCCGGTTTTGGCCGATACTTCAATCACTTCTTCGCGCGGGATGGCGAGCGTGTTTTCAATTTCTTCTTTCACTCGCTCCGGTTCGGCCGCCTCCATGTCGATTTTGTTGACGACAGGGATGATTTTAAGGTTGTGCTCCAGCGCCATGTACAGGTTCGCGAGCGTTTGGGCCTGGATTCCCTGAGTCGCGTCGACGACCAGAATGGCGCCTTCGCACGCGGCCAAAGAACGGCTAACTTCATAACTAAAATCCACATGCCCGGGCGTGTCGATCAGATTGAGGATGTAGCCCTTGTAATCCATCCGCACCGGCTGGAGCTTGATGGTAATGCCGCGTTCCTGTTCCAGTTCCATGGTGTCCAGCATTTGGCCATGCGTCATATCCCGCTTTTCCATGGTGCCGGTGACCTCCAAAAACCGATCGGCCAAGGTGGACTTGCCGTGATCAATGTGCGCGATGATGCAGAAGTTGCGGATGTTTTGCATGCGCGAAGATTGTAGCGAAAAACAGGGAATCATACCATTCGTAAGGATCATGATATAGGCAACCGGCTTTCGTGATACTTGATATCGATGCTGTGGGCAATGACATGGTGATCCGAACAGAGCGGCGCGAGAAATTGTGGATTATGATTTTGACTTAAACTAAATCGCTGGGTGTGATGAATGACTTTGGCCGATTTGCGGCAGGTGGCAATGGAACATTTATCGCCGTACTCCCGCTTGAGAATTTTTTTGATTTTGATCGGAATGTAGCGCGATGTTGTTGGCAGATTGGTCTCCGCAATCGCTTTTTTT
>Ga0209515_10004203_pt1 | contig 19679 bp, 15 predicted proteins | sample Subgroupgradi54m_FD_187454 | JGI IMG/M metagenome (GOLD analysis project Ga0209515, IMG submission 187454) | Subsurface groundwater microbial communities from S. Glens Falls, New York, USA - GMW60B uncontaminated upgradient, 5.4 m (SPAdes)... ...
ATCTGATGCGCTTTGCCACCCTTGTAGAACAGCGTATTGACCTCCGACGTCAAGAGGAACCGGACGCCGTTGGCGGCCTCGTACAAATCGCCTCCCGCCGCGCGCAATCCGTCTTTGAGTTCATCCAGCCACATCGGATGCGTGAAGTCGCCCGTGCCGAGAACGCCAATCCCTTTAAGCTTCGCCCACTTGGCGAGCTCCTCAACGGTCAAATCCTTCGAGCACGCGCGGCTGTACTTCGAATGCACGTGGAAATCGGCGATGAACTTAGGCATGGACTTCATCCAAGAGATCGAGAAATCGTTGGAAGAGGTAGCGCGAGTCGTGCGGACCAGGTGCGGCTTCAGGATGATACTGCAGGCTCACAATCGGCAGCTCGGTGTGGCGCATGCCTTCGACGGTCCCATCGTTGAGGTTCTTGTGCGTCAGCTCAACGCGCTGACCCGGGATGGACTCCACGCGGACCGCGAAGTTGTGATTCTGCGTCGTAATCTCGACTTTGCCCGTCTCTAGATCTTGCACGGGGTGGTTGCCGCCGTGATGGCCGAACTTCAGCTTGAACGTCTCACCACCATACGCCAGCCCGAGCAGCTGATGACCCAAACAGATCCCCAGCATCGGCACGTGACCCATCAGGCCACTGATCGTCTCAATCGCATACGTCACCGCCGCCGGGTCGCCCGGGCCGTTTGAGAGCACGACAGCGTCAGGCTTTCTCGCCAACACATCCTTCGCACTCGTCGACGCTGGCACAACGGTCACCCCGCAGCCAAGCCCAGCGAGTTGGCGCAAGATGTTGTATTTCACGCCAAAATCCATCACCACGATATGTGGACCCGCGGTTGCTCGCCCTCCGACGGGCCATTCATACGGTGTCTTGCACGTAACTTCTTTGACGAGATCCGCGCCCACGATGTCGGGCGACTGGCGAACGCGCGTCAACAGTCGTTGCGGATCCGTCTCGGTGGTCGAGACACCACACCGCATCGAGCCTTGCTGGCGTAGCCGCAGCGTGAGCGCACGCGTATCCACGCCATCGATGGCCACCAGCCCATGCCGTTTAAGGTACGCATCCAGCGACTCCTGCGAGCGAAAGTTGCTCGCGATCGGTGAGAGTTCACGGATGACGAACCCTTCGACCCACGGACGGGCAGACTCCGCATCCTCTTCATTCACCCCGTAGTTGCCGATGTGCGGGTAGGTCATGCAGACAATCTGTCCCTTGTACGACGGATCGGTGAGCACTTCTTGGTAGCCGCTCATCGAGGTGTTAAAGACCGCCTCGCCGAACACCTCGCCATCGGCTCCGACGGCGCGGCCGTGAAATGCGCTGCCGTCTTCAAGGACGAGCCACGCCGACCGCAACGTCTGTGTCATGGACCCACCTCAGCACCGTGCCGCAGCACCTTCGTTACGACGCCGGTCAACGTGCGGCCCGTAAATGGTGAGTGGTGGCCCTTAGAAACAAACTGTCGCGGGTCGACGGTCCAGGAGCGGTTCGGATCGATGAGTGTGAGATCCGCCTCTGCGCCGATGCTCAACGCGCCTCCAGCAACGCCGGTGAGTTGCGCTGGCTGCGTCGAGAGCTTCTCGACCAACTGGCTCCAGGTCAGGTGTCCCGGCTTCACGAGCACATCCACGCACACGGCCAGCGCGGTCTCAAGGCCGCTGATCCCAAACGGGGCTGAATCAAAGTCTGCGTCCTTCTCCCAATCGGTGTGCGGCGCATGGTCGGTGGCGATGCAGTCGATCGTGCCATCGCGCAGTCCTTCGATGAGACTCATGCGGTCTTGTTCGGTTCGCAGTGGTGGATTAACTTTCGCGTGCGTGTTGAACCCCTCGACGGCCTCGTGCGTCAGCGCGAGATGGTGTGGGGTGACCTCGCACGTCACGCGCACACCGCGCCGCTTCGCCTGGCGAATGAGCTCCACCGACTTTGCGCTCGACAGATGCGCAAAGTGGACCCAGCCCCCGGTGAGTTCGCTTAGTTCGATGTCGCGCGCGATCAGCACAGACTCAGCCTCTCCGGGAATGCCGCGCAGTCCGAGCGTCGTCGAGACCAGTCCCTCGTGCATGACACCACCAGCGACAAGTGCCGGATCTTCGGCGTGCTGGATGAGCGGCCGGTCAAACACTTTGGCATACTCAAGGGCGTGGCGCATGAGCCAACTGTCCGCCACCGACGCGCCGTCATCTGAGAGCGCGATGCAGCCCGCGTCGAAGAGTTCGCCAAAATCGGTGAGTTCTTTTCCTTCGCGCGCTTTGGTAATCGCTCCGATGGGGCAAATCGTCACGAGCCCGAGCCGGTTGGACTCCTGATGAATGAAATCAACCACCCCGCGATGATCGATGGCGGGGGTCGTGTTGGGCATCGCGCACACCGTCGTAAAGCCCCCGCGCAGTGCCGCCAAGCATCCGGTTTCGATCGTCTCCTTATCCTCGCGTCCCGGCTGGCGCAAATGGGTGTGCAAATCGACGAAGCCTGGAACCACGAGCTGGCCGGCAGCGTCGATCAGCTTGGCGCCATTGGCGGGGATGGACGGCTGCACGTCGACGATCTTGCCTCGATCCACCAAGACGTCAAACCGGCCGTCCCGTTTGTTCGCGGGATCGATCACCTGTCCGTTTTTAATGAGGAGTTTGGCCATGGTCGTCAATTCAGGTCGCGGGCTCTTCTTCGTCCGTCTTGTGGGCGCCTGAGACAAGGTACAACGCCGCCATGCGCACGGCGAGCCCGTTCGTCACTTGATCGAGAATCACGGAGAACGGCCCGTCAGCGACGCTGGAGTCCATCTCGACACCGCGATTGACCGGCCCGGGGTGCATGATGAGCACGTCAGGCTTGGCGATCGCCAGCCGTTCGCGCGTCAGCCCGTAGCGCAAACGAAACTCGCGCAGGCTCGGCACAAGCATCGTCTCTTGGCGCTCATGTTGAATGCGCAGCAGCATGAGGATGTCCGCCCCGCGGATGGCCTCATCGAGTGCGTACGTCACGCGCACCCCGAGCTGATCGATCTGCGGAGGCATGAGCGTCGGAGGTGCGCAGACGGTGACGTGTGCCCCCAGCTTCGTCAGTCCCCAGATGTTCGAGCGCGCGACGCGCGAGTGCATGATGTCCCCGATGATGGAAACGTTGAGCCCTTCGATGCGTCCCTTCTTCTCTTGAATCGTGAACAGATCGAGGAGCGCTTGCGTGGGATGCTCGTGCGCGCCGTCGCCGGCGTTGATGACCGCGGCGTTGGCCTGACGCGCGATGAGATGCGGCACGCCAGCCGCGGCGTGGCGGATGACGAGAATGTCGATCTTGAGCGCTTCAAGGTTGCGCACCGTATCGAGCACCGTTTCGCCTTTCGAAAGGCTTGAGCTCTGCGGAGTGATGTTGACGATGTCCGCGGAGAGTCGCTTGGCGGCCAGCTCGAACGACGTGCGCGTGCGCGTGCTCGGCTCAAAGAACAGGTTCACCACCGTCTTGCCGCGGAGTGCTGGCACCTTCTTGATCGGCCGCAGCGAAATCTCGCGAAACGACTCCGCCGTCTGCAGGATGAGCCGAATCTCCTCAGTCGACAGCTCGCGCAATCCTAACAAATCCTTCTTCGTCCACTGCATCGTCTGGGTGCCGCGCTCGACGGTGGTCGTGGTTGACATCAGCGCTTCTCGCTTGCGGAGACCGGCTCTTCGATCACGACCTCTTCCTTCTCGTCCAACTCGTTGAGCCGGACTTCGATGTGCTCGCGGACATGCGTCGGGATATTTTTCCCCACGTAGTCGGCGCGGATGGGCAGCTCGCGGTGGCCGCGATCGACAAGGACCGCGAGTTGAATCGTCTTCGGACGGCCAAGATCGCTGATCGCGTTGAGCGCGGCGCGAATGGTGCGTCCCGTGAACAGCACATCGTCCACGAGGATGAGGTGAAGGTCGGCGATGTCAAAGAAGATGTCGGTGGCGTGTACGATGGGGTTGGGGGCGATGCGAGAGAGGTCATCCCGATAGAGCGTGATGTCCAACACACCCACCTGCACGGGGCGATGGTCGATCGCCTCCAGCTCTTTGGCCAAGCGCTGCGACAGGATCGCCCCGCGCGTGCGGATGCCGACCAATGCTAGCGCCTCCGTCCCCTTGTTGCGCTCGAGAATCTCATGCGCGATCCGCACCAAGGAGCGGTGGATGGCTTGGGCGTCGAGCACCTTGGCTTTCTCTTGGAATTTGGTCACGGCGGTCGGTTCCATCACCGCGGCCCTGCTGCCGGCGAGGAGACAAAAAATCCCATCGGCGCGCCATGGCACCGATGGGTCTGTGGACAAAAAAATACCCCGCCGCGTGGCTGGGGTTGTATCTGCTGGTAGATTGTCGCGTCTGCCATCTGCCTTTCCCGCCTCGCAGGACGGGCCCTTAAAGGTGATAAGCTTGTGTCTATTATACGAAAAAAATGGCTGCTTTGTCAACCCCCTTTCTGAGAAAATTTTCGCCCCGACTCCCCGACAGGCATCTGTGGAGGCTTTCGCGGCAGCAGTGACTCCCCTTCTTCGACCAACTCAGCGCCAATCCCCGCGCTAATCCCACGCTCAGAACTCTTGATAAACTCAACCAGTAGCTTGAGTTCTGTTGACTTACACTCCCGCTCGATCGCCTCAACCGCGTGCGGCACACTCAACCCATCTCGGTACAGCAGCCGGTAGGCCCGCTTGATCTCCTCCCGAACCGGCGCTGGCATCCCAGACCGCCTCAGCCCCACCGAGTTCAGCCCCTGGATCACCGCCGGTCGCCCTCCGCAGAGCATGTACGGCGGCACGTCCTTGTTCACCGCCGACAGCCCGCTGATCATCGCCAGCGCACCGATGCGGGTAAACTGATGAACCACCACCATCCCGGAGATCAGCGCCCCATCGCCCACTTGGCAGTAGCCGGCCAGTGTCGCGGCGTTGACGAACACGGCGCGGTTCCCCACTTGGCAGTTGTGGCCCAGGTGCGCGTAGGCCATGAGAAAGTTGTCATCGCCCACCGTGGTGACGCTGCCCTCTTTCGTGCCGCGATGAATCGTCACGTACTCGCGAAAGATATTGCGGTGGCCGATCTTCGTGAAACTGGGCGCGCCGGTGAAGGCGAGGTCTTGCGGCACGTGGCCGATGATGGCACCCATGTGAAACTGATTCTCATCGCCCATCGTCGTGCCGGGCCCGATGTAGACGTTCATCCACAGCTTGTTACGCGAACCGAGCACAGCACCGTCGTCGATGACACAGCCTGGGCCGATGTCGTTGCCCTCGCCAAGCTTGGCGCGCTTGCTGATCACTGCACTTGGATGAATGGTATTCATGAGACTGGTTCGCGGATTGGCGGGTTGGCGGGTTGGAACACAATCACGAACTCACCGCGCGGTGGATGCGCCTCAAAGTGCGCCACCACCTCGCTGATCGTCCCTCGTTGAACGTCCTCGAACATCTTCGTCAGCTCCCGTGACACCGCCACTGGAATGTCGCCCAACACCTCGCGCATCTCCTGCAGCGTCTTCACCACGCGATACGGCGACTCATAGAGTACCACGGTGCGCGCTTCCTTGCTCAGCGCCTCTAACCGCTTGCGCCGCGCTCCAGACTTTACGGGCAGAAACCCCTCGAAGACAAATCGCTCCGTCGGCAGTCCCGAGAGTACTAGCGCGCCGATCAGTGCTGTCGGGCCGGGAATCCAACTCACCGGCAACTGCTCATCGAGTGCCTTGCGCACCAGAAACCAACCCGGATCCGAGATGAGTGGCGTCCCACCGTCGGAGACCAGCGCAATCGAGGCGCCAGATTTGAGTCGCTCCAGCAACTGCGGCGTGCGGCTGCGCTCGTTGTGGTCGTGCAGACTCACCAGCGGCGTGCGAATCTCGTGGTGGGCTAATAGTTTTGCCGTCTGCCGCGTATCCTCACACGCAATCACGTCCACCGTCTTGAGCGTCTCGAGCGCCCGCAGCGTAATGTCCTGCAAATTCCCAACCGGCGTCCCCACCACATACAGCGTCCCATTCATTCATCGCTCATCTGGAGAATTACGGTATCGGGTTCCAAGGGAACAGGTTACTTGGCGTTACGTGTCCCCTTTGTACCCAGTACGGAGACTCTTTGCGGTTCGCCTTCAGTCGTTCCTGGACGCGCCAAACTCAACGCGGACGAAATCTATCTCGTATCAGCTCACTCGTTGGCTGGTGGCTTCTTCAAGAGCCACCACGGTTTTTCAAAAGGATTCTTCAGACCAGCTTCTTTGAGAAAAGCATCATCAACTACCTCATGATAAGCCGTGCTCGTCAACTGCCAGTACTTCCAGAACCTTGCACGGAATTGAGGGTCGTGGATGTGAAAGGCGTCGCTACGCTCCTGTTCTGCAAGCCACGCCTGATACGCCCCAATAGGCTCCAAGCCGACCTGTTGCCAAATAACAATCCCGCCGTATTGCTGGTACAGCGCTTTGTTGAACTTCCATGTTCGGATGAATTCTCTCGCTACCGCTCCCTTTCCCACCTGGCGATGTCCCTCCGGCTGTAAGTACTGCTCCGCCTTGTCAAGCACCTCCAATTGTTTGGAGATTTCCTGCGCCCGCACATCCTTTGGGGCAAGTGCTGCTCGCTCTTTCACAAGCGCTTCTCGTCGAGTTTGAATTTCCTTCTCAGTAATCTCTCGGCTCCGACGCATAACCTCCGACGTATACGCCGTAGCCTCAATAGCCTCAAGACCCTCATTGAACATCCGCAGTTCTTCCTCGGTGGGCTCACACGCATGTGCCAAGCAGTATGAGTCCATCAACGCTTGCCAGATTTTCGCCTGGAGAGCCTGATCGTGAGAGTCCAAGAGCCATTTGTCATACTGCTCGTTGGTTAGTTTAGCTCGCTGCTCATGTTTCACGTCGTCCTTTGGCTCAAGCTGGTCTAAGAATATCGATTGCGACAAGACGGTGGCGACGAGTACTCGCGACTCCGCGCCGGCGCCCGCTAAACCCCTCATGGTGGATACGACCATGACTCCGATTATCGCAATCAGCAAATTCTTCCGATGCATTTCACCCCTCCTCTTCGTATTTCCTGGGACACATGACTTATCTCCCAGCACTCGGTGTGGTGTTACCGAAAAAACTGGTGCCGTGCTAAATAGAGTCGACAATATTTAAGCTGACTTACGTCTCACGCGGACTTTGCTGGTTGCTTGAGTTCTGACAACCGTTGATAGCCGATCCACAGCAGCACCGCAAAGGCGACGAGCAGCACCAGAAACCGCCCGGGCCGAGACAAATCCATCCAATAGTACGCGCACCCGCCGGTAAACGTGAAGATGCCGCCGAGCATCAGGCCGCCGCCGATGGCTTGCGCACGGATGAATGAGCCCAGAAGCGTGACGATAATCCCGAGTGGCGCGCCGACAAAAAAGTGGACTCGTTGCGTTTCATTCGACTGGGTCGTGTGCCGTGCTTCCAGCTGCTCGCGCTGGCCGCGCAGGCGCGCCTTTTCGCTGCCCGTCGCATCGCGCTCGGCCTCTCGGAGGTGGCTGACTTCCTGGTGATACTCATGGTCGTTGCTGGACGGCGCGAAGACGTCGATGCCGTAATGAATCAGCATGGGCATGAGGACCGCAAACCCGAACCCGAGGATCAGCTTTCGTGCAAGCATCCTCCCTCCCTTCTGGTTGCGTCTTACTCGACGGTGACGCTCTTGGCGAGGTTCGGCGGCTGGTCGATGTCGCAGCCGTTGGCATCCGCCACGTAGTAGGCGAACAGTTGCAGGGGAATCGCGGAGACGATGGGCGAGAAGAACTCTTCGGTCTTGGGCACGGTGATGAGGCTGTCGGCGTGGCGCTTGATGTGCTCATCTCCCTCCGAGGCGATGACGATGCACTCGCCCTTGCGCGCGCGCACCTCCTCGATGTTCGACACCACCTTCTCATACACCGACGACTGGGTCGCCAAAAACACCACGGGCCAGCCCTTGCGGATGAGCGAAATGGGGCCGTGCTTCATCTCGCCGGCGGCGTAGCCTTCGGCGTGGATGAGTGGACAAATCTCTTTGAGTTTGAGCGCGCCTTCGAGCGCACTGGGATAGTTGTAGCGTCGGCCGAGGTAGTAGAAGTTTCTTGCCGCGGCGTATTTAGCGGCGATGGCTTTGATGGCCGGCTCGGTCGTGAGGGCTTGTTCGACGAGCTTTGGCAGATTGGCGAGACCATCGACCAGTTTGCTCCACAGCTGCGGCGGGATGTGCTGGCGCCGCTTGCCAAGATAGAGTGTCAGCAGCGAGAGGGCGGTGAGCTGCGCGGTGTACGCCTTCGTCGAGGCGACGGCGATCTCAGGCCCGGCGTGGGTGTAGAGGACGGCGTCGGCCTCGCGCGCAATCGATGAACCCATCACATTGCAGATGGCGAAGACCTTAGCCCCGTGTTCTTTGGCCAGCCGGATGCCGGCGAGCGTGTCGGCGGTCTCACCGGATTGCGTAATCGCGATGACGGTAGTGTTGCGGTCGAGCATTGGGCCACGGTAGCGAAACTCGCTGGCGAAGTCGACGTCGACGGGAATGCGGGCGAACTCCTCGAGCATATACTGACCGACGAGGCCGGAGTGATAGGCGGTGCCGCAGGCGATGATGACGATCTTCTCTTGGGGGCTGAGCTTGTCGAGAAACTGTTTCGTGCGCCGGTCGAACGTCACGCGCCCGCGATTCGGGTCGAGCCGGTTGAAGAGCGTTTGCTCAATCGCCTCGGGCTGCTCGTGGATTTCCTTGAGCATGAAGTGCGGGTAGCCACCCTTGCGCGCGGCGGCAATGTCCCACCGCACGGTGACCGGCTTGCGCTGCAGCGATTTGCCGCCGAGCGTGCGCAGTTTGGGTCCGGCAGCAGTGAGCTCGACGGCCTCATTGTCGTTGAGATAAACGACGCGGCGGGTGCGGGAGAGAATCGCAGGCACGTCGCTGGCGAAGAACGCTTCGCCTTTGCCGACCCCGACGATGAGCGGGCTGCTGTTGCGCGCGCCGAAGATCCGGTCGGGCGCTTTGGCCCACAGGACGCAGACCGCGTAGGCGCCCTTGAGTTCTTTGAGCGCTCGACGGAATGCTTCTTCGATGGCGTGGTGCTTGAGCTGCTCTTCGATGAGGTGGGCGATCACTTCGGTGTCCGTCTGCGATTTGAAGCGATGACCCTGAGCGAGGAGCCGGTCTTTGAGTGCGGCGTAGTTTTCGATGATGCCGTTGTGGATGATGGAGAGTTGGCCGGTACAGTCGGTGTGCGGATGCGCGTTGCGCTCCGACGGAATGCCGTGTGTGGCCCAACGCGTGTGGCCGAGGGCAGCGTGGCCGCGGATGGGCTGGTGGCGGATGGCGTCGGCGAGAACGCCGAGTTTGCCGACGCGCTTGCGCACCTCAAGCCCTTTGCTGTTGAGGACGGCCACACCGGCCGAGTCGTAGCCACGATACTCGAGTCTGGCGAGCGCGTCGAGGACGATCTCCGTCGCGTTGCCCTTGCCGATGTAGCCGACGATGCCGCACATCACACTCCTCGCTGATAGACGATGTTGCCGTTGACGATGGTCATGAGCACGCTGAACTGTTCGTTGAAGACGACGAGATCCGCGCGTTTGCCGATGTCCAGTACGCCACGCGTCCGATCACCCAACAGGTGCGCCGGCACTTCGGTTGCCATCGTCACGGCATCAGCAAGCGAGACGCCGCCGAGTTCAACGGCGTTGCGCACCGCATCAATCATGCGCAGCGCACTGCCCGCCAACGTCCCGTCTCGGCGATAGTACGCGCCGCCGCGCTTCACGACATCCCACCCTTGGTGCGCAATCGAGTCGGTCACCAGCGCGATTCGTTCAGCACCCTTGGCACGCACGAGCAGCCGAAACGCCGACGGGCTGACATGTACGCCGTCGAGAATCACCATCGTCTTCAGCCGATCGTCCATCAACGCGACGTCGAGCAGCGACGGATGCCGATGATGCAAGGGTGGCATGCCGTTGAACACGTGCGTCACCGCCCGCGCGCCGGCTGCGACCGCCTGCTGCGCGGTGTTCGCCGATGACTCGCTATGCCCCAGTGATGCGACGATGTGATGCCGAGCGCACCAGCGAATTGCGCCAAGCGCTCTCTGCCGTTCCGGCGCAAGCGTCATCAGTCGGATACACCCGCGACTCGCTCGCCACAGCCGATTGAGCTTGCGCTCCGTCGCTGAGCGCATCCAGCGCTTCGGGAGTGCTCCACCGCGTCGCGGATTGACGAACGGACCTTCAAGATGCACGCCGAGATGCGCGGCGCCCTTCAAATCTTTCGTTGAGGCTCGTTCGCTCAACTCGCTGACGAGTTGCCTGGATGGTTCGGGTCCCAGCGTCGAGAGAAACGCGGTGGTGCCGCCTTTGACGGCCTCGCGCGCGATTGTCTCAATGGGACCCCACACGTGCAAATCAATGAACCCTGGCGAGACGTACGCACCGCGGACGCTCCTCGTGTGAGCACCTCGCGGGGCGGCTCGACGAATGGTGCGGATGCGCCCGCCGACGACGCGCACCGCCCCACGCGTGATTCCTTGGGGCGTCACAAGCCTCCCATCCGTCAACCACAAATCGTTCACGCGTTGTCTCTTGAAAAGAACTGTCCCCGGCGGGAATCGAACCCGCGTTGTCAGCTCGAAAGGCTGTTGTCCTGCCACTAGACGACGGGGACGCGGCTACTTCTTCTTCCCTGTGCCCTTCGGCTTCGCCTTGGGTTTCGCCTTCGACCGCTTGGCGGCGGCGAGCGCGGCTTTTGCTTCGGGCTTGGCCTTGGCTGGCTCAGGCGGCGCCTTTGGTTCTGTCTCCGTCTCGGCGGCTGCGGCCGGGGCGCTGCTCGCCGTCGACGTAGCGGCCGCTTCCTCTTCGTCCTTCGGAGCGACGCGCGCCACCGAGGCCACGCGGTCTTTGCCCTTGACGTTGATGAGCCGCACGCCTTGCGTCGAGCGTCCCGTCGAACGCACGTCTTTGACGGCGCAGCGAACCATCATGCCTTCCTGCGAGATGAGCATCATCTCATCCTGATCCGACACCGTCTTGGCGCCAACGACCTCGCCGTTTTTCTTCGTCACCTTGATATTGATGATCCCTTTTCCGCCGCGACTTTGCACCCGGTACTCGTCGATCGTCGTCCGTTTGCCAAAGCCCAGCGACGTGACGGTCAGCAGCTCCGCCTTCGGACGCACGACTTGCATCGCAATCACCTCATCGCCCTTGCCCAGGCGAATGCCGCGCACACCGCGGGCCGAGCGGCCCACCTCGCGCGCCTGCTCCTCGGGAAAGCGAATCGCTTTGCCGAGTTTGGTGAAGAGCAGCAGCTCCTGCTGTCCATCGGTGAGTGCGGCCTCAATCAACTCATCGCCCTTCTCAAGTGTGATGGCGATGATGCCGGCCTTGCGTTGATTGGAGTAGGCGTCGAGCTTCGTCTTCTTCACCGTCCCCTGCTTCGTCGCCATGACGAGGAATGTCCCCGGGCTGAACTCTTTGACGGCGACGAACGTCGAGAGCCGCTCGTCTTTCTGCAACGACAGCAGGTTCACGATCGCGGTGCCCTTGGCGTAGCGACTGGCTTGCGATACTTCGTGCACCTTGATCCAGTAGCAGCGGCCTTGGTTCGTAAAGAACAAGAGTGTTTCGTGCGTCGAGGCCACGAACAGGTGCTCGACAAAATCCTCTTCTTTCGTCTCCATCGCCGTCACGCCCACGCCGCCACGACGCTGCTTGCGGTAGGTCGACACGGGCAACCGTTTGATGTAGCCAGTGTGCGAAATCGTGATGACGGCGTCCTCATCGGCGATGAGGTCCTCGATCTTGAAATCTTGCACCTCGCCGAGAATCTCCGTGCGCCGCTCATCGCCGAAACGCTTCTTGAGCCCCTCCAATTCTTCTTTGATGAGCTCGAGTACCTTACGCTCGTTCTTGAGGAGCATCTGGTAATACTCGATCTTCTTGAGTAGCTCTTTGTACTCGGCCTCGATCTTATCGCGCTCCAGGGCCGTCAGGCGCTGGAGCTGCATCTCGAGGATGGCCTGCGCTTGCTTTTCGCTCAGGTCAAACTTTTTGACGAGGGCTTCCTTTGCTTCTTGTGGGCTTTTCGACTGACGAATCGTCTTGATGACCGCGTCGAGGTTGGCCAGCGCGATCTTGAGCCCTTCGAGGATGTGGGCCCGTTCTTGGGCGCGCGCGAGCTCGAACTTGGTCCGTCGGATGATGACGTCTTTGCGAAAGTCGATGAAGCTTTGCAACATCCCCTTGAGCCCCAGCACGCGCGGCCGGCCGTCGACGAGGGCGAGCATGATGACGCCGAAGGTCGTCTCCATCTGCGTGTGCTTATACAATTGATTGAGGACGACCTGGTCGTTGGCGTCGCGCTTGAGCTCAATGACGACGCGCATCCCATCTTTATCCGACTCATCGCGTAAGTCGGAAATGCCGTCGACCGTCTTCTCCTGCACGAGTCGTGCAATGGTCTCCAACAGCGTCGCCTTGTTGACTTGATACGGCAGCTCGATGATGACGAGGGCTTGGCGATTGCCCTTGAGCTGCTCGACTTGTGCCTTCGCGCGAATGCGCAGCGAGCCGCGGCCGTTGGTGTACGCGTCCTTGATCCCATCGCGCCCGCAGATGATCGCGCCCGTCGGAAAATCCGGCCCGTGCACGAGTTTCATGAGCGCGCCAACCTCGATGGCCGGCTCGTCGATGAGCGCGCAGGTGGCGTCGACGACTTCACTGAGATTATGCGGCGGGATATTCGTGGCCATCCCGACCGCGATTCCGCTGGACCCATTGACGAGCAGATTCGGCAGCTTGGCGGGGAGCACTTTCGGCTCGCGCAGCGACCCGTCAAAGTTCGGCGCGAAGTCCACCGTATCCTTGTCGAGGTCGTTCAGTAATTCATTCGCCACGTGTGCGAGGCGCGCCTCGGTATACCGCATGGCCGCTGGGGCATCCCCATCGACGCTGCCGAAGTTGCCCTGGCCATCAATCAGCGGATAGCGGAGGCTGAACACCTGGACCATGCGCACCAGCGCGTCATAGACCGCCGTGTCGCCGTGGGGGTGGTACTTGCCCAGCACCTCCCCAACGATACGCGCGCTCTTCTTGTACGGTTTGCCCGGATCCAGCCCGAGGTCCTGCATCCCGTAGAGAATGCGCCGGTGGACCGGCTTGAGCCCGTCGCGCACGTCGGGCAAGGCGCGCCCGACGATGACGCTCATCGCGTAGGAGAGATACGAATCTTTGATTTCCGCTTCGATGTCGCGCGGAACAATCTTCTCGCCAAGTGTGTACATGGTTAGCTCAGTTTCCCTATCGCCATGTCGTTCGTTTCCTTCTCAGGAATTTCTTCAATCCGAAATCTCATAGCAGAGCGCCAACAGGCTGCGCTCAGTACAGCTGCAATTGAGAGCCCACAAAACAGTTCCGGTGTTCCCGCCCAACGACAAAGAACACTAACGATGACCGAGATGAAAATTAGAACGACTCCCCAATCTACCCAGTGCACGCTAAGCTGGTGAGCCCGCACGACCGCCCCGCACGGGCAACGATACGCTTTCTTCTCAAGAGGTAACTTAGCGAATAGGCCTAAAAGCCACGACGAGCTCCAGTGCGGAGAAAAGGGGATGGCTCCCCACGCATATCCCCGCTTGCATCTCGGGCAATAGCCCCTTCTTTGTAACAGTTGCTTCAGTTCGATGCTGCTGGCCTTTTAGTCCGACAACTTTGCGCTGGGTCCAGAACGTTAAACATCCAGGTTCTTGACTTCTAGCGCGTGCTCCTCAATAAACTGTTTCCTGGGCTCGACCGCATCGCCCATGAGCGTGGTGAACATCCGCTCCGCCTCCACCGCGTCCTCCGAGATGACCTTCAGCACCGTGCGTTTGGCCGGGTCCATCGTGGTCTCCCAGAGCTGCTGCGGATTCATCTCGCCCAGCCCCTTGTACCGCTGGATCGTCATGCCGTGGCGGCCCTCCTCCTCCACCGCGAGGAGGACGTCGCGCAGCCCGGTGAAGGTCCGCTCCGATTTGTCTTGCGTGAGTTTAAACGCTGGCTTTGCGCCCTGCGGAAAATATTCCTCCAACGACAACTCGAATTTCTCCAGCTTCTTGCGCAGCTCGTTGATTTCGGCGGCCTCGAAGAGCTCGACAAAATGCGCGGAGCCACTCGCTGATGTTTTTTCGAGCTCTTCGAGGTTCAGCTCATGACGCTCGGAGAGCTTCGCGAGCTCATCGTCGCTGAACACGAAGTATTCTTTCCCGTTCGTTTTAAGGTAGTACAACGGCAACCCGCGTTTTTTATCCAGCTGCCCGAAGTACGTCGGCGCGTCGATCCGGTGACGGCTCAGGCTCCTGACGAGCGGCTCAAGTTCGATGAGGAGCTTGAGCAGATCCAGCAATCCCTTCTCTTTAAATGTCCGTTTGCTCTTTAAGTGCGTCAGCGCCTGGCCCTCACCCCCGAGCTCAAGCAGCAGCCCAGTCATTTGGGCATCCGTGTCGATGTACTCCTCGCGCTTGCCGCGCTTGATCTTATACAGTGGCGGTTGCGCGATGTAGATGTGGCCGTTTTCAATGAGCTGCGGCATTTGCCGGTAGAAGAAGGTGAGGAGCAGCGTACGGATGTGACTGCCATCGACGTCGGCATCGGTCATGATCACCGCTTTGTGATAGCGCAGTTTCTCAAGGCTGAACTCGTTGCCAATCCCGCAGCCCAACGCGGTGATGAGCGTGCGGATTTCTTCGTTGGTGAGCACCTTCTCAAGTCGTGCTTTCTCCACGTTGAGGATCTTTCCTTTCAGCGGCAGAATCGCCTGGAAGCGCCGATCGCGTCCCTGCTTGGCACTCCCACCGGCGGAGTCGCCCTCGACGATGTAGAGCTCGCACAGCGCGGCGTCGCGCTCCGAGCAATCCGCGAGCTTGCCAGGCAACGCGCTGGACTCCAGGAGTCCCTTGCGCCGAACCAGTTCGCGCTCGTGTCGCGCCCGCTCTCGAGCCCGCGCCTCAATCAGACACTTATCCGCAATCTTGCTCGCGACGGACGGATGTTCCTCGAAAAACGCGGAGAGCTTCTCGTTGCAGACCGAGACGACGATGCCTTCAGCCTCTGGGCTGCCGAGTTTCGCTTTCGTCTGTCCTTCAAATTGCGGTTGCGGTATTTTGACGCTGACGACCGCGGTCAGGCCGGCGCGCGCATCTTCGCTCTCGATCTTCAGGTCGTCGCCCTTGAACAAATTCTTATTCTTGCAGTACTGGTTCACGGTGCGCGTCAGCGCCGACTTAAAGCCCGAGAGATGCGTGCCGCCATCGACGGTGTTGATGTTGTTCGCAAAGGAGAAGATGTGTTCAACAAAGCCGTCGTTGTACTGCATGGCGATTTCGACGGTGATGTGCTCGCGCGTGTCCTCGAAGGCGATCACGTTATGGAGTGGCGTCTTCGTTTTGTTGAGGTGCGCCACGAACTCCTTGATGCCGCCTTCGAATTGGAACTTGACCTCCTTCTCATTGCGCTCATCCTTGAGCACGACGACGAGGCCCTTGTTGAGAAAGGCGAGCTCGCGCATCCTCGTCGAGAGCGTTTCAAAGTTGTACGTGATCCCTAACGTAAAAATCTCCTTGTCGGCCTTGAACGTGATACGCGTCCCGGTCCCAGTGGCCTTGCCGACCACGGTGAGCCCGGACACGGGCTTGCCACGCGCGTAGCGCTGGCGGTACATTTTGCCGTCGCGCTTCACCTCGGCTTCCAACCACTCCGCCAGCGCATTGACCACCGATACCCCGACCCCGTGCAATCCGCCGGCGACCTTGTAGGTTCGGTTGTCGAACTTGCCTCCCGCGTGGAGCTTCGTCAGGACCACTTCCAACGCCGATTTTTTCTCGCCTTTATGCAGATCGACCGGAATGCCACGCCCATCGTCGATCACCGTCACCGAGTTGTCCCGGTGAATGCTGACCTCGATGTGCTTGCAGAACCCCGCCATGGCTTCATCGATGGAGTTGTCCACGACCTCCTCGACGAGATGGTGCAACCCACGGGAACCGCTATCCCCAATGTACATGGCGGGCCGTCGGCGCACCGCCTCGAGCCCCTCGAGCACTTGAATACTACTGGCATCGTAGGCGCCACTCGCTGTCGTCGCCGTTGGGGTGCGTTTCTGGGCCGGTGTCTTTGCTGGTCGTGGCTGCTTCGCTCGTTTCATGGCTTTTTCCACCATAGCACTCCCTGGCCGTGTTGGCTTTCCCTCCGTCGACTGGTAACGATGAAGACGTCGCGAGTGTTAGTGCGGCGGACGAAGGTTTGCGTCCGCGTCAATGTTTGGTAGAGACTGTTGTCCCTTGAGATGATCCGAGTACGGATGCCGCGCTGTCGAATGTTGAGCGCCGCAACAATCTCGTCGCTCCACAGCGCGCGTTGTCGATCAATCAGGTACGCCACGCTTCACCCGTGTGCCGGACGGTCTTCGTCGGGACGGATCACGAGCTCCTCGACGCGCCCCTCCGTTGTGGTCCGGAGGTGTTCGAGGAGCCGCACGCGCTGATAACTCAGCGCAAATCCGTCTCCTGGGCGATCCGCAGCGACGATCAGCCGCCCGCCCCTGAGACTCACTGGCCGCGTGTGTGCGGCGAGCGTGTTTCCCACAAGCCGGCGCCATGCTCGTTGGATGTCCAGCAATACGCCGTGCTGCTTCGCGGCTTGCCGCAGAATTCCATGAACCACCGCGTCGATTCGTTCCGGCGTTACGTGGCGCGACATGACGCGTTCCCCTTGATCTTCCCGATCCGCTAGAGCACTTTCATGGGGAGCACAACGTAGGTGAAGGCTGGTTGCCGGATGACTGCGGGCCGGTCGGGTCCCGCCAGTTCAATCGTCACCTCGTTGCCCACCAACACCTTCAACACATCCAACCAGAATTCCGGATTAAATGCGGCGGTCATCGGCCCGCCCGCGTAGGTGACGGGAAGTTCCTCGCGTGCACTGCCAAGTTCCGAGGATTCCTTCGAGACGACAAGACGGTTCTCGGCTAACTCAAACAGCACCGCTTGAGACGTCGCTGTGGTCATGAGGCTCGCTCGGCGAATCGCGCTCGTCAAGATCTGTCGATTGCACGTCACGATTTGCTTGGTGGGTGGGGGGATGACTTTTCCATAGGATGGAAATTGCCCCTCGATGAGCCGCGTGATGAGGGTGACATCTCCAAAGCGAAAGGTCAGTTGGAGATCATGGGCGTCCCGACCCTCACTCTTAAAAGGAGTGATGGTGACTTCTTCCATGCTCTCTCCATCAAGCAATCTTCCTAGTTCACGGATTGCCTTTGCAGGAATGACCGCTTCAAGGGCATGTTTCGTTGGGGTGTTGAGTGTTGTGTTCGTGAGCGCCAGACGCCGGCCGTCTGTTGCAACAAGACTGAAGGACTCTTTTTGTGCACTCAAGAGTGTTCCATTCAGAATAAATCGTGTTTCCTCCATCGACATGGCGTACGCGGTTTGGTTAATCAGTTGCTTGAGGACCCCTTGTGAGACGACCACCCCGTCGTTTGGCTGTGGGGTGGGGAGGGTTGGGAAGTCCTCTGGAGGTAACCCGGGGATCCGGAAACTCGCCGGGCCGCAAGTAATGATCGCAGTATGATTTTTCTTTGCCTCGAGTGTAATGGGGTCGTCTGGGAGCTCCCTGATAATCGTGGTGAGTTTTCTCGCTGGTAGAGCAACGGCCCCTTCCTCTGTTGGTTGTGTGGGTGGAAATCGACATTGAATCCCCACATCGAGATCTGTGGCAATAAGTGTCAACTCATTTTGGGTGGTTTGGAAGAGGATGTGGGTGAGGATGGGGAGGGTGCTGCGGTCGTTGACAACATGCTCAACAATTTGCAGGTGTTTTAGAAGTTGTGGTTGGGGGATGGTTAAGCGCATTAGTCCTCCTCACAAGTGATTAAAAAAAATCCTGGTGTTTTATCCACACTTTAGAACGACATACGTCTATGAGTTTTTATTAAATAAAGACCGTAGTGTAGTCGGTGTTGTGGAAAAGTGGAAAACTACTTTACTGGGTGGTGTTTTGAGATGAAGCAACCACTGATTGGTTCAAATGCTCCACTAAATGTTTCTTGTGGCCATCCTGTGCAATATCACGCGCAATTTTTCCAACCGCATGCATCACAGTGGTGTGGTCTCTTCCCCCAAATGCCCTCCCAATCTCCGGAAGTGACGCTTCTGTTAAGCGACGACACAGAAACATCGCGATCTGGCGCGGATAGAGAATAGAGCGCTGCCGTCGTGCCCCACGGAGCTCGTTAATGTCAATTTGGAAATACTCAGCGACGTGCTGCTGAATGGCCCCAAGAGTGATTTTCGAACGCACCTCCCGGACCATGTCTTTGAGGACTTCGCGAGCGACCGCCGCCGTTTGGGGCTTATTGAAGAGGTGGCAATACGCGATGACGCGAATGAGGGCTCCCTCGAGCTCTCGAATGTTGGCGGTCACTTGTTGGGCAATGAACGACGTCACCTCATGGGGAACGTCCACATGGGCCTCTTCGGCTTTCTTGCGAAGAATCGCGATGCGGGTTTCAAGGTCAGGGGACTGAATATCGGTCACCAACCCCCACTCAAACCTCGACACGAGCCGTTCCTCGAGGCCGGCAATATCTTTCGGGGAGCGATCGCTTGAGATGACGATCTGTTTGTGCGCGTCGTACAACGTATTAAACGTGTGAAAAAACTCTTCTTGGGTCGCTTCTTTCCCGGCAATGAAATGAATATCGTCGACGAGCAGGACGTCCACAGTCCGATAACGGTCTCGAAACTTCGTTGTGGTTTTAGTTTGGATGGAGGAGATGAGGTCGTTTGTGAACCCCTCACTTGAAATATACACCACGCGGCAGCCAGACCATCGGTGCAAGACCGCGTGCCCAACCGCTTGCATAAGATGCGTTTTCCCCAGCCCCACCCCCCCGTAAATAAACAACGGATTATATGCTTTTGCTGGGGATTCTGCGACAGCGAGTGATGCCGCGTGAGCAAAGCGGTTACTCGGTCCGACGACGAATCGATCAAAGATAAGGTTGGAATTCAGGCCGTGCAGCCACTTATTTCCCTGCCCGCCTTGGAACGGCTGAGTTGGAGAGGTTAGGGCCCCGAGGGATGGGGACCTTGCAGTCGTTCTCTGAGGCGATTCGGCTATCCCGGAGCTTTGGGTGGTTGTGACGCGCACTTCTCTTCCCCCAACAAACGGACGAAGCGCTTCGAGATAGTGGGCCGCAACCCAGTCCCTGAAAAACGCATTCGGAGCCTCGAGGACGAGAGTGGCGGTCGTAACAGATGCGACGGAAAGCGGGTCAATCCAGCGACTCACCACTTCAGAACCCAGGCGGGTTTTTAACGCTTCCTTTGCCCAGGACCAATCAAAATGGGAGTTTTGCACAGTTTCCACACGTTTTGCACAGGGTCTGATTTCGTCGCTACTTGAGCGCCGTCACAGAGAGTGACATTATAGCAACAGACTTCGCAGACCTCAAGTGCTTTCTCCTTGCGCCGGGCATCTTGTATCCGTATAATACGTTCATGAAGAAGCACCTGCGTAACAAATCAAATATCAAGCGGAAGCGGACGCACGGGTTCCTCAAACGAACGAGCTCTCGTGGCGGGAGACGGACGCTGCGCCGTCGTCGACAAAAAGGCCGCTGGCAACTCGTTCCA
>Ga0209515_10004206_pt1 | contig 19671 bp, 17 predicted proteins | sample Subgroupgradi54m_FD_187454 | JGI IMG/M metagenome (GOLD analysis project Ga0209515, IMG submission 187454) | Subsurface groundwater microbial communities from S. Glens Falls, New York, USA - GMW60B uncontaminated upgradient, 5.4 m (SPAdes)... ...
TGCCGCCTTTGGACCATGGAACGATGTGATCGGCCTCCCAGGCGTCCCATTCGCACTTCACGCCGGCGCACTTCAATTTGACCTGGCAGTGACAGCCATCACGTCGGAAGATCGCGAGACGTTGTTCGCGGGAGAAAAGGCGCTGGTCATCCTTGAGTTGAATGTCAGGAGCGGCTTCGAAAAACTTACGAAGTAGGAAGTCCTGGCGCCATTCCAGCGAATCCTCGGAATCCGTGCTGTGGCTGGTGCGTTCCTTGTAGGAGAGGAATTCCGGATCGCGTTTGTCTTCGGGTAATTCCTCTTGCTTGGCACGATCGGCTTCGAATGAGATGAACCAGTCCCGGAGTTTGGGCTGCCAGCCTTGCATGACGTATTTCTCAAGGCAGTGGGATACCAACGAATAGAGGGAGACCACGCTGAAACGCTCCAACTCGGGAGTCTTATCAGGAAACACCTGAAGCAGAGCGTCCAGAACCCGGTGAACTTTCTTGGCCTTCGGCGAATTGACATCGAAATCGGCCTGCTCTTCATACATGGTATTGAGGTTGGTGTTCTTGACGTTGCAGGGGCCGCCGTTCAGCTCCAGGGCTGTCATCTGCGCTGCGATGAGATCAAAAGTGAAGCGGGCGTTTGCGAAGCCGCAGTTAGCAAAGAAGGGGTGGGCGGCCAGTGCCTTGATGAAATCTCGCATCTTCCCAGACATAGCATTCCGCCTTTCCTGCGCCTTGAGCGTCGTTCCATTCTGCAAGCGGAGGAACATTTCGCGGACTTCCTCTTCGTCAGTTGCACTGAGAACAATCACATCGAGGCTGTAGGTATCGAAACGTAGGCGCAGGTCGTCGGGCAAATCGGCATACTTCATCTTGGCCACGGTGATTCCATTAATCGGGTCACAATCTTTGGGTAGGGCGAACTTCCCAGCGTGGAATTCGAAGATGGCTCTCAACCGCTGCTGCCCGTCCACTACGTCATACTTGTCTGGGTTGAAACCGATCTTACGCCAATAGAGTTTGGGGATGTCGTATTCTCGTAATATCGTATCAATCAACAACTGCTTCTGCGGCCGACTCCAAACTGGCGGGCGCTGGAAATCTGGATTTGTATCGATACGGTTTTGGATTCCGCAAACGGACAGCACGGGCCACGGCTTCTTGCTGATTTCCATGAATCCCTCCTTCTTCTTGACAGAGCCACTTGGGAGGCGCGGCCTACGTTAGGGTTGACCGTAACGCCTGATACCCCTAAAACACGGAGGCGTTCTTCCTCCAGCCGGCTAAAGCTATTTAGGACTTGAAGGCGTTCCAAATATGCCAGCCCAGATCAACTAGGCGGGACTACTAGGCCGCCTCAGGGTTTCACTCAGTTTCCGACTCACCTCTTGAGTCATGTGGACGGCTGGCTAGTCTCCTACGCCAATCTAATTGCGTCGCCACAGACGGGGCGGTATCATGTCCACAATAATCCATGACTCCAAAGCTAATCCGTATAGCTTCTGATCTCGTTACCTCACGCGAAGAGGTCTGTCGCGGCTTCCTCAGCCAAGCTCAAGCAAAGAGTCAAAAAGCCACTCCCTACGTTCAAGAAGCCCAACAATTGTGGTCGGCGCTTCAGAAGGTCTCTCAGCCAGCTCAACTCTTTGAGAGCGTGGAGCTGCGAACGCTCGCCACAGCCATGGGCTTCTCTGACAAGGCGCAGCGCTACTTCTCTGACCCTCAGCTTCGTGAAGCCATAAAGCCCGTCCTCGACCTGATTTCAAAAAACACCGGTAGCGACTTCCGCACAGAGATTCTTTATCGTTTTCTCCTTACACGCGGCGATACGCTGGGCGGTGAGATGAGAAATCTGACGGGAGAATCCGGCCCGACTAGATTCATCGCAGCCGCAGTAAGAGCACTCAAGAAACGTGGAATTGATCCCGTATTTTTCCATGGCAAGACAGGCGAAACGAAAATCAAAGGAATCGCCTGGGATCAAAGAGCGCTGTTCTTCGACTATAAGCCAAAACTCATCGATAAGAACGTTGATGTGATCCTGATTGAGAATCCTGTAGCACCAGATGTGCGACCAGAAAACTTGGAAGACAAGACCTTGTACTTAGCTTGTGGGGAGTTAAAGGGCGGGATTGATCCGGCAGGGGCTGATGAACACTGGAAAACAGCTGGAAGTGCTCTGGAGCGAATCCGTGACCGATTTGGTCGTCGTTGTCCGAAACTGTTCTTTGCAGCATCCGCTATCCAACAGGCGATGGCGAAGGAAATCTACGCACAATTGAAAACAGGGAAGCTGACTCACGCGGCTAACTTAACGGTAGAGAAGCAGTTAGAAGACCTAGCGAACTGGCTGATCTCACTTTAAAGCTCGCCAGACATAGACACACTTCCTGAGCTCCTCCCTCCCGTGCTCGCCCATTTGCTGACTACTATTCCCTTTTCCAACTGGGAGAACCCAAATCCTTTCCACTTCAAACCCGACTTCCTCAGCGATTCGCGACAACATCAAATCCACTGGAACTGCGATTCCGGCATATCGAACGTTGTCGTTCACCATAATGAACGGGGCGCCGGGCTTTAGTATTCTCCAACATTCGATCAGGGTGAATGTCAGCTCCCAGAAATAGTTCTTCACCATCCTGGGAATGCCGTTATTGTTGAGCTGATCTTCTTCTTTCAATGCTTCCAAGTAATCGACAATATGCTTGAGCAGCTCTTGCGACTGAAAAATAGCCTTCGCTTTTTCAAATGTCTTCGGAGAGAAGAATGCGTCTAGTCCTTTTTTTTCTCGGTTTTCAACCGTGCAAGACACCATCCTCTGTCTGAAAATTCGAAGTGCGTCTTCCTTCACCCCCAACAGAGCCAATTCAAGCGCATACGTTCGAGTGTAGTCATAGCGGTTGCAGTACGGGGGAGAGGTTATGAGGGCGTCAAAAGAGCTTGCCTGTAGCTTCGGCAGTTGTTCAAGACATGAGCCGTAGATGACTCGGATCCTTCCATGCCGTGGTGTTGGGGCAAGATCAAGGAGACTGGGACTACCGTCCAAATCCTCGATGAACTGACCCAACTTCTCCCGAATCGCTACATTGAAATCTTTGATCGTACCCTTATTGAAGGGTTTCTCTCCCTGCCGTCGTCCTGATCGATAATCCCAACGGAGATACTGACCATCTTTCCTGGTGAAGCTAATTTCTTCCAAGACTGCAAGCGCAGCAGCCCTCAGGACAGTTTTGACGGATTGCTGCTTGAGATTTGAAACCGCCCTCAAATACTTTCCAAGTAGTTCATCGCTGCTTCGAGGAAAAGCACCATTTGTAATCGCCAGATGTGGAAAGGAAATCCCCTGCTGCTTCAACTCAATCCAATGATTCGATGCCTTCCACTTTTTAAGCGCCGAGATTACTTCGGAACGATGCGAGATAGCCTCTCGACGTGCCTTGATGATCTCGCAACCTATCGGAAGCAATTCGATGCCAGTTGAACTGAGCCCCCTCCGACTTGCCACGAATAGTGTGGCCCCGCTTCCAGCAAATGGATCAATGATTTCCCCTTTGGTGACTTTGCAGCGGTCAAGCACATAGTCAACGAGCGCAGAAGAAAACCCCTCCTTGTACTTAAACCATCGGAAGCCAGGTTCGTTTTTATTGGCCTGGAAGCTTACGAGGGTTCGTCGCAGATCACGGTTTACCTGGAGCTTTGAGGCGAAGTGACCTTCGAGACGAGCGTCGGCCGCTTTGATTAACTCAATCCGGCTTAGTGGGGTTTGTTTTTCGACGCTCGTAATCATTGGTGGTTGCTCTGCCTTACTGTATGCCATTCTGACCCACCTGTAAATAAAAAGACCTTCGCTCTTTTGACCTTCCTCCATTCATTAGGGCACCGGCTGGTGAAGAAGGTGCTCGCGCATGACCGTCGAACCATCGAGGTCTGGCACCTGCCTGCCCTACAAACGACTAGAGCGGAGTCCCTCGATGGAGGGAACATCCGCTCTGGGCCGTTTGATTGGCTCCCCGGGGAGGACTCGAACCTCCGACATGCTGATTACAGGTCGCCCCTGCGTTTCCGCAAGGCCTGGACTATCTCTTCACCATCCCCCGCGGCTTCTCTTCGAGAAACCACACTGGGGGTGCAGGTGGCGGGCGCTTAGTCTCTGCACCTTCCCTGAACCTGGTGAGGCTCAGGGCTTGGCTCAGGATTACCGTTCTGAGCGGACGCTCAATGTCCCAACGTCGTAGGCCCGCTCAGGGCAGGCTTCCCTGAGTTCACCCGCAGTTTCATCCCCGCTTTCACGAGGAAGCTGCCATCAAATCAATCCCTCGACTCGCCGTGCGACCGCACGGCTCGCTCGGGATCAATTCCGCCAGCCACTGACGTCGGCTTCGCCTCCGTCAGTTGCGGCGTCATTGACAGTCAGCCGCTCTACCAGCTGAGCTACCGGGGAATGTGCCGGATATTCTACCTGAAGTTTGAGTTGGAGGATAGGCTTCTTCGAATCGGGGGCGGCATCAGAGGGGCGAGGCGGGACGAGCGGAGTGTCGGAAACGACGGGTTTCCGGTCCCGGGAAGTTTCGGCCAGGCCGAGGAACATCCCGCCACTGAGCTGCGCCGTCTTCCGTCCCCTCAGGTGTACAAGATGTCCCTCAGTGCCTGGAACTCATCCCAACACCTTTGGAGGGGCGGGGCCTGCCGTGGTTCGACTCGCTTCGCTCGCTCACCACGGTCCTGAGCGGAGTCGAAGGACCGCTGCGCCACCCCACCCGTCCTCGCCGCGCCGGATGATCGCCGTCGTCGGCTCCGGGCGGGTGGGGGCCTCGCGGCTGCGCGTCACCCGTCCTGCAAGAGGTGTTGGATGGACTCTAGAGACTTTTGAGATGAGTGTCTGGCACCTTTCAGGAAAGGTTTCAGCAGGCCCCAGCGCGGAAGCGCCCGGAGCGCCTGAGCGTGGAGCGGGGCCATGACAGCAACGCCGTCCGCGCCGCCCTCGGTGACCAGGGTCTTGAGCCGATCCTCCCGGCCCGCGACAACAACACGGTAGCCACGCATCCGGATGGGCGGAAGCTCCGCCGCGACAAGCGGCGCTGGCTGATCGCACGAACCCATGCGTGGCCCCAGACGGTCCGGCGGCTCGTCGTGCGCTATGCGTATTCGGCGGTCAACGGCCTGGCGCTCGTTCAGATCGCGTGTGCCCCCGGTGACCCTCAGACGGGTGGTGGGATGACGACTAGGGAACGTATCGCTTCATGACGTAGAGGAGGAACCATGAGGCCTGTTGGATTGAGAACCTGCGCTGACAGGTTTTCGACATTGACGGGCATGGTCATCTATGGCATCCTTGTTCCTCGTCCGGAACGGCGCCATCAACTGACAGGACCCCCATGACCCCACTGATTGCCCCGCACGGCGGCACGCTCGTGAACCGGATCGTGGAAGGGAAGGAACGGGAGGCATGGCTGGCCAAGGCCCCGAACCTGCCCGTCATTGAGCTCGACGCGTGGGGGCTCTCCGACGTGGAGATGCTCGCCATCGGCGGCTTCAGCCCGCTCGAGGGGTTCCTGACGAAGCGGGACTACGAGTCCGTCGTCGCGTCCCGCCGGCTCTCCGGCGGCCTGGTGTGGACGATTCCCGTGACGCTGGCGGTCTCCGCCGAAGAGGCGCGGGGGCTCTCGGGCGACGTCTCGCTGACCGCCAACGGGACCGTGGTCGCGATCCTGCACGTGGAGGAGACGTACCGGCCGGACAAGACGCGGGAGGCGCAGGAGGTGTTCCGCACGACCGAGACCTCGCACCCCGGGGTGGCGCGGCTGCGCTCGACCGGCGAGGTCTATCTCGGCGGGCGCATCAGCATCGTCAACCGGCCCAAGGCCGCGACGTTCCTCCCCTACCGGCTTGACCCGACAGACACGCGGCGGGTGTTCAGTGAGCGGGGCTGGCGGCGCATCGTGGCGTTCCAGACGCGCAACCCCATCCACCGGGCGCACGAGTATCTCCAGAAGTGCGCCCTCGAGATGTGCGACGGGATGCTGCTCCATCCGATCGTGGGCGAGACGAAAGGCGACGACGTGCCCGCCGCCGTCCGGATGAAAAGTTACGAGGTGCTGCTGGCCAACTACTATCCGAACGACCGGGTGGTCTTGGCGGTGAACCCGGCCTCGATGCGCTATGCGGGCCCGCGCGAAGCGGTGTTCCACGCGCTCATCCGGAAGAACTACGGCTGCACCCACTTCATCGTCGGCCGCGACCACGCCGGCGTCGGGAAAGTCTACGGTACCTACGACGCCCAGCGCATCTTCGACGACTTCGATCCCGCCGAGATCGGCATCCTGCCGCTGTGCTTTGAAAACACCGCCTACTGTCCTGCCTGCGGCAGCATGGTGTCGAGCAAAACCTGCCCCCACCCGCCGGAGCGGCACATCAGCCTCAGCGGGACGAAGGTCCGCGAGCTCCTGCAGGCCGGGACCCCTCCGCCGCCGGAGGTGTCGCGCCCCGAGGTCGCGGCGGTGCTCATCGCCGCCATGCGCCAACCGGCGCGCGCCGTCTAGCAGGCGATGTTGAGGATGTCCCGCGCGTGCTACGACGAGGTCATCGCCCACTGCCGCAGCCGCTACCCGAAAGAGGCGTGCGGCATCCTGGCCGGGCAGGGGGAGCGGGTCACGCGCGTCTACCCGATGACGAACGTGGAGGACAGCCCCATCGGCTACGCGATGGAGCCCCGGGAGCAGCTCCGTCTGGAAAAAACGATGCGCGCTCAGGGCGAGCGTCTCGTCGGCATCTACCATTCCCATACGGCGAGCGAGGCCTCCCCCTCCTCCGTGGACGTCGAGCTGGCGATCTCGCCGGAGGTCTCCTACGTCCTCATCTCGCTGAAGCGCTGGCAGCGCCCGGACGTCAAGAGCTACCGGATTGACGGCACGACCGTCACCCCCGAGCCGCATGCCGTGGAGTGAGGGGCGCGGCGGGCATGAAGCGGATATAATGGGCGAACGCTCCCCAGCGCACAGATGATCCCCCCACCTGTTTGGGGCTGCCGTAGGCCGCCCGCTGACATGTGCCAGAGACACCGGCAGACCCGTTTCATCGACTCCTTCCAGTCCCGCCGTCTGCGGGGCACACGGGTGGTGGGATGAATACCACCAAAGGCAAGGTTGCGTCGAACGTGCTCGAGCTCATCGGCCACACGCCCATCGTGCGGCTCGCGCGGGTCGTCGAGCCCCGCATGGCGACGGTGCTGGCCAAGCTCGAGTCGGCCAACCCCGGGGGCAGCGTGAAGGACCGCATCTGCCTGGCCATGATCGAGGACGCGGAAACGCGCGGCCTCTTAACCGCGGGTGCCACGGTCGTGGAGCCCACGAGTGGCAACACCGGCATCGGCCTGGCCATGATCTGTGCGGCGAAGCGCTACCGCACCATCCTGACCATGCCCGAGACGATGAGCGCCGAGCGCATCCAGATCCTCAAGGGCTACGGCGCCGAGGTGGTCCTCACCCCCGCGGCTGAGGGCATGGTGGGCGCCGTGAAGCGAGCCGAGGTCATCGTGAGGGAGACCCCCGGGGCCTTCATGCCCCAGCAGTTTCTGAACCCCGCCAACCCCGAGGTGCACCGGCGCACCACCGCGCAGGAGATCCTGCGCGCGACGGACGGCGAGATCGACGCCTTCGTCGCCGGGGTCGGTACCGGCGGCACCATCACCGGCGTCGGCGAGGTCCTCAAGAAGCGCCATCCGGCCGTCAAGGTCATTGCGGTGGAGCCGAAGCGCTCGCCGGTGCTCTCCGGCGGTGCGCCGGGCCCGCACATGATCCAGGGGATCGGCGCCGGCTTCGTCCCCCAGGTGCTCAACCGCGCCATCATCGACCAGGTCATCCCCGTCTCGGATGAGGACGCGTACGAGACGTCGCGTCGGCTCGCGAAAGAAGAGGGGCTGTTCGTCGGGATCTCCGCGGGTGCTGCCTGCTGGGCGGCGCTGAAGGTGGCGCGAACCCTGGGCCCGGGCAAGACGGTCCTGACCGTCCTGCCCGACACCGGAGAGCGGTACCTGAGCCTCCATCAGTTCTTCGAGGGCTGAGCGCATCAGCGGATGAGTACCTTCACGAGAGGACTGCGGGTGGACCAGTCGCTGGACACGCGGACCATGGCCCACCCGGCGAGCTACCGTGAAGCGGTGGGGCGGTTGAACGCCATGGCGGAAAACGCCATCCTCGAGCTCTACATCGACGACAACCAGTCGCTCCGGACCATTCCCTTCGGCCTGCGCGCGGAGGGGCATGAGATCCTCGTGAGCGAGCCGGCGGCCAACGGGGTGCGGCTCCTCGTGCGAAAACGAGCGTTACTGCCATGAGCAGTAGGAATTGTAGATGTTGGATTTTAGATTTTAGATTACCGAATCCGCCTCTACACCGCGACGCCAAAGTCCAATCCAAGATCCAAAATCCAAAATCCAAAATGCCATGAGCTACGTCGTAGGTCTCAAGTGTCGGGAGTGCGGCCGGCTCTATCCCAAAGAGGTCCTCAACGTCTGCGAGTACTGTTTTGGCAGCATCGAGGTCGACTATGACTATGACGCCATCCAGCGCACCCTGAGCCGGGCCGCCTTCGCCTCGCGCCCGAAGTCGCTGTGGCGCTACCGGGAGCTGCTGCCGATCGAAGGCGAGCCGACGGTGGGGCTCTCATCGGGGTTCACGCCGTTCTTCCGCGCCGAGCGGCTCGCCGACACGCTGGGGGTGCGCGAGCTCTACATCAAAGATGACTCCGTGTCGCACCCCACGCTCTCCTTCAAGGACCGCGTCGTCTCGGTGGCACTGACCCGGGCCAAGGAGCTAGGGTTTGACACCGTGGCCTGCGCCTCGACCGGCAACCTCGCCAACGCGGTGTCGTCGCACGCGGCGCGGGCCGGGCTGAAGTGCTACGTCTTCATCCCGGCGGACCTGGAGATCGGGAAGGTGGTCGCCTCGCTGATCTACCGCCCGACGGTGGTGGCGGTTGAGGGGACCTACGACGACGTCAACCGGCTCTGCGCCGAGCTCTCCGCCAGGTATCCCTGGGCGTTCGTCAACGTGAACATCCGCCCCTACTACGCTGAAGGCTCCAAGACGTATGGCTTCGAAATCGCCGAGCAGCTGGGCTGGTGCGCGCCGGCCCACATCGTGATCCCCGCGGCCAGCGGGTCGCTCATCACGAAGATCGCCAAGGCGTTCAAGGAGCTGCGCCGCATCGGTCTGCTCGCGGAGTCGCCGACCAAGCTCTATGCCGCGCAGGCCGCGGGCTGCGGGCCCATCGCCGCGGCCATTCACGAGCGCTCCGACATCGTCAAGCCGGTCAAGCCCAACACCATCGCGAAATCGCTGGCCATCGGCAACCCCGCCGACGGCTACTACGCGACCAAGGCGGTCCTCGAGTCGGGCGGCTGGGCCGAGGCGGTCAGCGACGACGAGCTCGTCGAGGGGATGCAGCTGCTGGCCGAGACCGAGGGCATCTTCACGGAAACCGCCGGCGGGGTGACGCTGGCGGCCGCCAAGAAGCTGATCAAGCAGGGCGTCATCCCGCGCGACGAATCGATCGTGCTCTGCATCACCGGCAACGGGCTCAAGACCCAGGAGCCGCTCGTCAACCGACTGGGCCAGGCGGTGCGGATCAAGCCGACGATCGCGTCCTTCGAATCGACCCTCGCCGGGCAGCTGGCCGGCGCATCCACAAAACGCTAGGGCGGCGAAGGGACCCTTCGCCCGACACGAGGAGGAGTGATGCCAGTGACCGTGCGAATCCCGACGCCGCTGCAGCGGCTGACGAACGGACAGGACGAAGTGACGTGCGACGGCAAGACGGTCGCGGAGCTGCTCGGTGACCTCGAGCAGCGCTACCCCGGCATCAAGGAGCGGATCTGCGACCCGCAAGGCAAGCTCCGCCGGTTCGTGAACGTGTTCGTCAATGAAGAGGACATCCGGTTCCTGCAGGGCGACCAGACCGGCGTCAAAGACGGCGACGAGGTGTCCATTATCCCCGCGATCGCCGGCGGATCCGGAGTGGCGAAGTGACAAAGTGGCGAGGTGGCCAGCCCCTTGCGAACTTCACCGGCCACTTCGCCACTCGGCCACTTTGCCACTGAAGGACGAGAGGATGTTGTCGAAGGAGCAGGTCGCCCGGTACAGCCGGCAGCTCATCCTACCCGAGATTGGGGTCGCGGGACAGGAAACGCTGCTTCGCGCCTCCGTGCTGATCATCGGCGCCGGTGGCCTCGGCTCACCGGCGGCGCTCTACCTGGCCGCAGCCGGCGTCGGCACCATCGGGCTCGTGGATCCCGAGACGGTCGTGCTGAGCAATCTCCACCGGCAGATCCTGCACGCGACCGAGTCGCTGGGTCGGCCGAAAGCGCTGTCGGCGAAAGCGCGGCTGGTAGCGCTCAATCCCGGCGTGACGGTCCGCGCGCACCAGGAGCGGCTCACGGCGGCCAACGCCGCGGAGCGCCTCCAGGGCTACGATGTGGTGCTCGACGGCTCAGACAATTTCCCGACGCGCTACCTCGTCAACGACGCGTGCGTGCGCTCCGGCACGCCACTCGTGCACGGCGGAGTCGTGCACCTGCGCGGGCAGGTGCTGACGGTTTTGCCCGGCCGGAGCGCCTGCGTGCGGTGCGTCTTTCCGGAGCCGCCGGAGGTCGGCGCCGTTCCGAGTTGCCAGGAGGCCGGGGTGCTCGGCTCGGCCGCCGGGATCCTCGGCAGCCTCATGGCGCACGAAGCGCTGAAGCTGTTGTTGGGGCTGGGCGAGCCGCTGACCGACCGGCTGGTGGTGTTCGAGGGCGACCGGAGCCGGTTCCGCGAGGTGCCGGTGCGACGCGATTCCGGCTGTGCCGTCTGTGGTGATGTTCCGTCTCTTCGAGCATGGACGGAACGCACCGAGGGGTGTCAAGAGGCTTCAGCTGTCAGAAGTCAGCATGTAGCTGACCTCTAAACGTGGCAAAGGAGGGTAGATGGCCCGCAAGCAGGTGACACTGATCTTCCCCCAACATCTCATCAAGGAACCGGTCATCTACATGATGGCCAAGGAGTACGACGTCATCCCGAACATCCGCCGCGCCAAAATCACGGAGAGCATCGGCGAGGTGACCTTGGAGCTCGAAGGTCCCGAGGACAGCCTCAAGAAGGCGGTTGCGTTCCTCGAGAAGAAAGGCGTGAAGGTCGAGCCCGTCGTCGGCGACGTCGTCAACTAATCCGTTGAGCCCGTTAGCCGGTTTACCGGTTGGCCCGTTCACGAGGCAACGGGCTAACGGGCAAACGGGCTAACCGGTCAACCAGACAGCATGACCCTTCGCCGTCCGCGTGCCGCGCTCGTCAGAGACCACGTCCTCCTCGCGGCGGCACTCGCCCTGATTGGACAATGGATCGTCATCCACGCCAGCCGCGTCCCGCTGGGCCCGGTCGCCGAAACGGTGCTGCCGGGGCTGGCCATCTTCGGCGCCGCCACGCTGCTCTCCTGGGGCGCGGAGCTGGCCCAGCTGGAGATCGCGCAAGCGCTCGCGCTGGCGGCCCTGGCGCTCGTCGCGGTCCTGCCCGAGTACGCGGTGGACATGTACCTGGCATGGAAGGCCGCCAAGGAACCGGCCTATGCCGCGTACGCGGCCGCCAACATGACCGGCGCCAACCGGCTGCTCATCGGTATGGGCTGGTCCGTCGTCCTCCTCGCGTACTGGGCGCGCACCCGTCAGCGGACGATCGCGGTCCAGCCCGCCCAGCGGCTGGAGCTCTTCACCCTGCTCGTCGCCACCTGCTACGCCTTCGTCATCCCGCTCAAGCACACGCTGTCAGTCGTCGACACGATCTTCCTACTCGGGCTCTTCGTCTGCTATATCCGGGTCGCCAGCCGCGGGCACGTCCAGGAGCCTGGGCTGGCCGGTCCGCCGGAGCGGATCGCCCTCCTGCCCAAGCCGTGGCGCCGCGCGGCGACCCTCGCCCTGTTTCTTCTGCCGGCGTACGTCATCCTCATCTCGGCCGAGCCCTTCGCCAATGGGCTGCTCCACAACGCGCGGCGGCTGGGCATCGAAGAGTTCATGCTCATCCAGTGGCTCGCTCCGCTGGCGTCAGAGACGCCGGAGTTCATCATCGCCGTGATGTTCGCGCTCCGGGGCAACCCGACGGCAGGCCTGGGCATACTCATCTCCTCGAAGGTGAACCAGTGGACGCTGCTCGTGGGGCTGCTGCCGATGGTCTATGCGCTCTCCGGAGGGCACCTGCAGCCGATGCACCTGGATGCGCGCCAGGCCGAGGAGTTCTTCCTGACCGCGGCCCAGTCGCTCCTCGGCATTGTCGTGCTCGCCAACCTCAGCTTCGGGATCTGGGAGGCGCTGCTGCTCCTCGGACTCTTCTCTCTTCAGTTCGTCTTCCCGACCACGCAGATCCGCCTCCTGCTCGGCTACACGTACCTGATGGTGACGCTCATCTACCTTGCCAGCCCCGCGTTCCGCCGCTCGGCGCGCGACCTCATCCAGTTCGGCTGGCGCTAACACAACCACTTGAGAGAGCGGCGGGACGCTGTGCCTCTAGGGTGTGGTGAACGGGGATGGGAGCCTGCGCGTTCCGTGTGGCTGTAACACCCGGTTGGTGTGTCTGCCGGCGTGCGCTATAATAGCGTGTACGTGTTCGTGCGCAGCAGTGGTGAGCGATAGGGAACCGCCAACGCACCTGACCATTCCAAGGAGGCGGTTCCATGTCAATGCGCCCCGCATGTTAGGGTGCATGTGGGGGCGCATTTAGGACAGGGAGACGGGATGGCACGCAGACCAGCGTCACGGAGACGTACTCGTTCCAGCGCACGACCCCAGGCGCCAGCGTCATCTCCCCCGCGCCGCCTGCCGGTCGCCGGGCGACGGCAGACAGGCGCCGGTTCTCCCGCAAAGACAGGCGCTCGCCGGCTCGCCGCGCTCGTCTCCACCCTGGCGAAGCGCGTCGCGTCACACGCCCGCCGGGCGACGGCGTCGAAGGCCAAGCAGCGGACGGCGCCTGTGTCTTCCAGCCAGCCGGCCACGGCGAATCCAGTGCCATTCGTGCCCGTCGCACGCCAGTCGGTCGTGCGCAAGCCGGCGCGCGAACCGAGCGTGCGCCTCCGCCCCGCCGTCGGGGCAGGCCGAGCGCGTTCCGCACCGGGTCGTCCGGTGAGCGCGACTCCCAGGGCAGCAGCACTTCCTCTGCCGTCCGCGGCAGCAAGCCGCGTGCGCGTGTCCCCCGCCGCGATCCCGTCCACTGCATCGGTCGCCGGAATGTCGGCCATCGCCGCGCCGGCTCCGGAAGAGCAGTACTCTCTCCCCACCGGCTACGGCGATACCCGCATCGTCTTAATGGTCAAGGATCCCTGGTGGCTCTATGCCTACTGGGAAGTCCAGCCGCAGGTGGAGCGGACGGTCCGGCACCAACTGACGCCGGAGGAGGTCATCGGGCTGCAGACCGTCCTGCGTGTCTACGACGTGACCGAGGTCGCGTTTCCCGACCACCCGGCCCACCGCTGGTTCGATATCCCATTTTCCGGGCTGGCCATGAACTGGTATATTCACACCAACGCCCCGAACCGGTCGTTTATCGTGGACGTCGGCCTGCTGACTCGCGGCGGCCGGTTTCTGCGCCTCGCGCGGTCGAATCGCGTCACGACGCCGCGGGTGGGGCCGTCTGAGGTCATTGACGAGGCCTGGGCGATCGACGACGAAACCTTTTGGCGGCTCTTCGGCGCCGCCGCCGTTGGGACGAGCTCCAGCCCATCGAGCTGGACGTTCGCCCCCTCCTCCGTGCACACCTGGCTGCCCTCGGGGACTGCGGCGGCGCGCCCGGCGCTCGTGCAGGGGTTCTGGTGCCGGGTGAACACCGATCTCGTGATCCACGGCGTGACCGAGCCGCGGGCGACAGTTAGCATCCAGGGCCGGCCGGTGCCGCTGCGCCCAGACGGCACCTTTACCATTCGCCTCGCGATACCCGATGGGGTGCAGACGCTCACCATCGATGTCACCTCAGCCGACGGCACCACCACGCGGACCATCACGCCGACCGTGACACTCGCCTGGTCCGGGACGCTCGAACCCGAGCGCCCAGCCAAGCCGTTCCGCCCGAGCGGGAAGCCGGCCGACCGGCCCTCGTCCGGAGGAGCCGCCTGATGGAGCCACGCGGCCTGCTCGCCCTCGTCCTGCACACCCACCTGCCGTTCGTGCGCCACCCGGAGCACCCGTCCTTCCTGGAAGAACGGTGGCTCTTCGAAGCCATCACGGAAACGTACCTGCCGCTCCTCGAGCGGTTCCACCGGCTCGCCGATGAACGCGTGCCGTTCCGCGTCACGATGTCGTTCACGCCGCCGCTCCTGGCGATGCTCGCCGACGGGCTGCTCCAGGCGCGGTACCTCCGCCACCTCGAGCAGCTCATCGAGCTCTCGGCGAAAGAGATCGAACGGACGCGCTGGCAGCCGCCGTTCCACCGTCTGGCGCTCTTCTACCACCATCGGTTCACGACGGCGCACCGGCTCTACGTCGAGGGTTACCGGCGCGATCTCATTGGTGCCTTCCGCCGCTTGAGCGAGCGGGGCGTCCTCGAGCCGATCGCCTCGTGCGCGACGCACGGCTACCTGCCACTGATGGAGACCCAGCCCGCCGCCGTGCGCGCCCAGATCCGCATCGGTGTCGCGGCGTTCGAGCACGCCTTCGGCCGGCCGCCGGCCGGCTTCTGGCTACCCGAGTGCGGCTACCAGCCGGGGCACGACGCCGTCCTCAAAGACTGCGGCATCCGCTACTTCCTCACCGACACCCACGGGATTCTCTTCGGCTCACCCCGGCCGAAGTACGGCGTCTACGCGCCGGCGATCTGCCCCAGCGGGGTGGCGGCGTTCGGCCGCGACATGGAATCGTCGAAGAGCGTCTGGAGTGCGGAGGAGGGCTACCCGGGCGACTTCGAGTACCGGGAGTTCTACCGCGATATCGGCTTCGACCTCGACTACGACTACGTGCGGCCCTACCTCAACGGCGACGGCGCGCGCCTCTCCACCGGCATGAAGTACTACCGCATCACCGGCCGGACAAGCGACAAGCAGCCCTACGATCCGGACCGCGCGCTGGAGAAGGCGGCGGAGCACGCGGCCAATTTTCTCTTCAACCGCAGCCAACAGGCCGAGCACCTCTCGTCCGCGCTGGGCCGGGCCCCGATCATCGTCAGCCCGTATGACGCCGAGCTCTTCGGCCACTGGTGGTTCGAGGGCCCGGACTGGCTGGAGCTCGTCATCCGCCGGGCCCACGCCGACCAGCCGGACGTGCGGCTCATCTCGCCCGCCGACTACTTCGAGCGCTACCCCACGAATCAGGTGCTCCAGCCGTCGCTCTCGAGCTGGGGCAACGGCGGCTACAGCGACGTGTGGCTCAACGGCACGAACGACTGGCTCTACCGCCACCTCCACAAGATGGCTGAGCGGATGACCGACTCGGCGCGCGCTCACCCCCAGCCCGACCCGCTGCGCAAGCGGCTGCTCAACCAGATGGCCCGCGAGCTCCTGCTGGCCCAGTCCTCGGATTGGGCGTTCATCCTCAAGACGCAGACCCACACCGCCTACGCCTACCGTCGCATCCACGACCATCTCGCCCGCTTCAGTGCGCTTGAGGAGGCGGTCCAACGCGGCTGCGTCGACGAGGGTTGGGTCGCCGGCGTCGAGGAGAAAGATAACAGCTTCCCGTTCCTCGACTACCGGGTGTATGCTGGCTGAGCGTGACGGGATAAGGCAGATTCGCGCGAACGGTCGCCTCTCAACGGCAGATAACGCGGATGTCGCGTGTTATCTGCTTTATCATTTTGTTGGCCGGAGTTGTCGGGGTGGATCCGTGTTATCACGTCGATGAACATTTATTCCATCGCCTCCGAGGTGGACCCCTTTGCCAAAACCGGGGGTCTCGCCGACGTCGCGTCGGCGCTGCCGAAGGCGCTCGCGGCGTTCGGCCACGACGTCCGGGTCGTCCTGCCGCTGTACCGGCAGGTGAACCGGGAACGCTTCGGCCTGCGCGCGACGGCGGCACGCGCGTCGGTGACACTCGGGCAGCAGACGCGCACCTTGCGCGTCTGGGAGGGGACGCTGCCTGCCTGCGCCCCAGACGCTCTGCTTCGCTCTGCGAAGCAGAGCGAAGCGTCTGGGGCAGGCAGGCCGAAGACCGGGGTCCCTGCGTACTTCCTCGAGTGCGCCCCGCTCTTCGACCGCGACGGGCTCTACCAGGACCAGGGGACAGACCATCCGGATAACCTGGAGCGGTTCAGCGTCTTTGCGCAGGGGGCGCTGCGCCTCCTGAGCGCACTGGGCTGGAAGCCTGACGTCGTCCACGCGCACGACTGGCAGGCGGCGCTCGCCCTCGCTCATCTGGCGGTTGGGGCGCTGGGCCGCGAGCCGTTCTTCGCCGCGATAGGGCGAGTGTTCACCATCCACAATCTCGCCTACCAGGGGCTGTTCCCGCGCGACGCGTGGCGGCTCACCGGCCTGCCGGACGAGGCGTTCTCCCTCAACGGGCTCGAGTACTACGGTCAGCTCAGCTGCCTCAAAGCCGGGCTGGTCTTCGCCGACGTCCTGACGACGGTCAGTCCCACCTACGTGCGCGAAATCCAGACGCCGGAGTTCGGCTGTGGGCTGGACGGGGTGTTGCGCGCGCGCGGGGAGGCGCTCGTCGGTATCCTCAACGGGATCGACCCGGAGGAGTGGAACCCGCAGACCGACCCCCACCTCGCCGCCCGCTACTCGGCCCAGGAGCTCGCCGGCAAGTCGCTCTGCAAGCTGGCCCTCCAGCGCAACCAGCGCCTCCCCGAGCAGCACGATCTGCTGATCGGCATGATCCAGCGGTTGGCCGAACAGAAGGGCGTCGACATCTTCGTCGAATCGCTTGAGGCGCTGATGGCGCTGCCGCTGCAGATCGTGATCCTGGGCACCGGCGACCCGAGGTACCACGAGCAGCTCACGGCGGCCGCCAAGCGATTTCCCGGCCGGCTCGCCGTGAGCCTCGCGTTCGACACGGCACTCGCCCACCAGATCGAGGCCGGGGCGGACGCCTTCCTCATGCCCTCGCGGTTCGAGCCGTGCGGCCTCAACCAGATGTACAGCATGCGCTTCGGAACCGTGCCGATCGTCACACGCGTCGGGGGGCTTGCCGACACGGTGGTGGATGTGAGTTCCGCGACGAGTGCGGCGAAGACGGCGACGGGCTTCGTCTTTGAGGAGCACTCCGCCCGCGCGCTGGTGCACGCGGTGCGCCGCGCCGTGAGTGCTTTCGGCGAGCACGGGCTGTGGAGGGCGCTCGTACAGACCGGCATGCGCCAGGATTTCTCGTGGGCCCGCTCCGGCCGCGCCTATGTGCAGCAATATGAGCGTGCGCACGCGCGCGCCATCAAAGCCGCTCAAGGCTCAAGGCTCGAGGGCAACCCCACTCCTCCCCTTCAGCCTAGAGCCTAGAGCCTTCAGCGCCTTGGGGATGATTGCCACGGTGACGCTCAATCCCTCGCTCGATGAGTGGGTGGAGCTGCCCGTCCTGCGCCTGGGCCGGCTGAACCGCGCCACCCGGTGTGCCCGCTATCCCGGCGGCAAAGGCATCAATGTCTCGCGCGTGGTGCATGAGCTCGGCGGGCGGACTGTCGCCTTCGCGCTGGCCGGCGGCGAGGACGGCGCGATCCTCAGCCACTGGCTGCATGGATTGCGCCTCCAGCATGAGTTCGTGACGGTTGCCGGCTCGACGCGCAACAACTACAAGATCCTCGCTGGCGGCATGCTGACCGAGATCAACACGGCCGGGCCGACGACGTCCGCCTCTGCGTTGCGCGCTCTGCGCCGCCGGCTCCTGCGCCGCCCCCTGCCGCGCTGCGTCGTGCTCTCCGGCAGCCTGCCGCCGGGCGCGCCGGCATCAAGCTACCGCGATTGGATCCGCGCGCTCACCCGCCTCCGCATTCCGACCGTGTTGGATGCGTCTGGTGCAGCGCTGCGCCTGGGCATCACCGCCCGTCCGTGGCTGATCAAACCCAACCGTGAGGAGGTAGAGGAGTTCCTGGGCCGCCGGGTGTCGAGCCTAGACGCGGCGGCTGATGCGGTGCGCGCGCTGTTGCGGCACGGGCCACGTGTCGTGGTCCTCTCGATGGGCAAGGACGGGGCGGTGCTGGGAGCCGCGGGCCTCCCAGGGCTGTGGTTCGCGCGGCCACCGTCGGTAAGGTCGCAATCCGCCGTGGGGGCCGGCGACTCGCTCGTGGGTGGCGTGGTCACGGCATGGGCGAAAGGCGCGGGGCTGCTGGAGGCGTTCCGCTGGGGCATGGCCTGCGGCGCCGCAACGGCCATGGCACCGGGCACCGAGCTGTGCCGACGCCGAGAGGTTGAGCGGCTCGTCCCGCGCGTCACGCTGCGGCGGGTGGGGGCCCAGGAGCAGGCTGCTGTCGCTACGGGGCGGGGCTGTCCGGTTCAGGTGCCGGGGTGGGATTGTCCGGCTCGGGCTGCGGCGGCTCCACGGACAGGACGACCATCCCCTTCATCCCGCCCCGCTCGTAGAGTCGGCCGGTCACGGTGACGGTCTGGTTGGCGTAATCGTAGACGAGCTCGTTCGGGTCCTCGCCCGGTTCCTCCGTCAGCAGCAGGTAGAGCGCGCCCGTCTTGGGGTCGAGCAGGGCGAGCGTCTGTCCGCCATCCACCGCCTCGTACGTCTGGTCGGTCAGCTCAGGTCCGTGCTGCGCGGTCTTGAGGTACGTCGCGGGGTCCACCACCTCGACCTCCAGGGTGTGCTCTCCCTGTGTGAAGGCTGGCGGTGGGGCCGCCAGCCCCAGCGCGAGCCCGAACGCTCCGACCATCAGTGCTCGTCTCATGTGCGTGCTCTCCCCCCGCTTAGCTTCTTGTGTCCCTCTCAATGCGCCCACGATTGGATCTTCACAGGATGGCGCATGGACCCTGAGCGACGCGTGGTTCGACCGGCTCACCACGATCCTGAGCGGCGTCGAAGGATCGCAGGGGCACCCCTCGACGCGCTTCGTCCTTCGACTCGCTGTCGTTCGCTCAGGACAGCCCCAAGCGAAGTCGAGGGGCGCTTGCTCGGGGGACATAGAACCATCCAGAATGTGCAGGTGCCTAGGTGGTTCCATGTAGCTCTAGCTGGTTCCGCGCGGTTTGTCAAGTGAGACGATAGGGGGGTAGTGACGCATTTAGCCAAGAAGTGATGCAACCTCCTCTAGGCTCCAAACATGGTTTGAAACACCAGCTTCCATAGCTGGCGTAACCCGTAAGCTTTGGTGAATGCGGCAGAAGTTGTAATGCATGTAGTGGAGTGCGACAGCGTGGGCGTGATTCTCTACTTTCTTTGAGAAGCCATTGGTCAGCCTCGTAAAGCGCCGCATGGACATTCTCATGGTCAGATTTTGCCGCTCCGCAAAGCTCGTCGAGACATGCTGGGGGTCAGGCTTTCCCTGAACGCGGGCATATTGAACGGCCATACAAACTGCGGGGCTGTACCTGACCTCTTGAGGCGTCGGGTCGTTGCCGTAGATTTTGACGAGCATGGAGTAATCAACCTCAGACCCAAATGCCCCTTCGATTGCTTCCAAATAGGGGCGGTGGCCGTCCGTGGTAATCTGAACGCGGTGCTTGAGGGAGTTATACTCGAATGTTGTGGATGAGGATGAACGAACAGGCGTATCCTTGGTTGAATCAGTGGAATCTCGGCGTGTTGGAGACA
>Ga0209515_10004207_pt1 | contig 19662 bp, 17 predicted proteins | sample Subgroupgradi54m_FD_187454 | JGI IMG/M metagenome (GOLD analysis project Ga0209515, IMG submission 187454) | Subsurface groundwater microbial communities from S. Glens Falls, New York, USA - GMW60B uncontaminated upgradient, 5.4 m (SPAdes)... ...
CCGCCTGGCCCATCTCGATAAGCAGCCCGCCCGTCCCGGCCTGCTGGAATTCCTCCGCCATGAGAACGCTTTCGCGCCCCTGGCGCCGGAACAACGCAGCAATCTGGACGCGGCCGGTTCGCGCCACGCCGTCTTCATGCTCACCGGCCAGCAACCCGGTCTGTTGGGCGGTCCCATCCTCTGGTATTACAAGGCGCTCACCTGCGCGGCGCTGGCGCGGGAATGGTCCGTGCGTTTGTCCCGGCCCGTGATCCCGATCTTCTGGGTGGCCGGGGATGATGCGGATCTCAACGAGTGCAACCATCTGGACCTGTTGGACAAGCGCGCGGCGGACGTGCGCGGGGATCTGCGCCTGGAATTTCCCGACGCGCACCGGACCTTGGCCATGGGCGAGCGCCGCGTGGATCCGGACGGCCTGGAAGATCTGTTCAAGCGCCTGGGGAAGATCTGGGATGCGGACATCATCGACCCCTTGCGTCGCGCGTATCCGGTTCCCAGCACTTTGTGTTCCGGGTTCCTGCGTCTGGCCCAATCCCTGCTTGGCCGCGAAGGCATCCTCTTCGTGGACGGCTATTCGAAAAACCTGCGCGCCCTCGCCCGTCCCGTCCTTGAGACCGCAGCCGCCGATTGGGAAGGCTGGCAGGACGCGTTGCTCAAGGGCACGGCCTCGGCCCTCGCCGCCGGCATCCCCACCCAGGTGGAGCTGCGACCGGGCGTCGTGCATGCCTTCGCACTCCGGAATGGGGAGCGCCATCGCCTCTTCGCGGAGAGCGGGGCGGAAAAAAACGCCGCCGGGAAAAATGGGGCCGCGGATCAGGGCGCGTTGGATAGTGGCGGCGTGGAAGACGGCAAAGCCGGACTGTCCGCGGGCATCCTCTATACTCCCGATCGGCCCAACCACGATCTCCGCGCGGATCTTTCCGGTATGGAACTGACCCACGACGTGTTCAGCCGCCCGTTGGCGGCGGACGCGATCTTCCCCGTGCTCGGTCATGTGCTTGGGCCCGCGGAACTACGCTACTTCGCGCAGTTGGCGCCGCTGTTCCTGCGGGTGACCGGGGACATGCCTCTGCTGCAACCGCGCATGAGCGCCGTGCTGGCGCCGCGGGATGCCTTTGAGACTTTTCTCAGCGAAGGCATGGATCTCACCGAGGTAATGCGCTTCGGGCCGTCCGCCTTGCGCGCGCGCCTGACCGAACGCGTATGGCGCTCGCATCCCGCCTCATCGTTGCTGACGCCTGGGCCGGGGGAGAAGTGGCTGGAAAGCCTGCGCAAGCAGCATACCCGCCACTTCAAGGACATGGGCCCGCTGGAACGCTTCGAGAAGACCCTGCATGCCTCGTGGAAGCGCTATCTGCGCGGCCTGGAACGTTCGGCCTACGCTTCCACCGCCTGGAACAAGCAGATCCTGTTCGACCAGTTGCGCTGGCTGGGCAACGGCATGGGCCAGGATCGGCATATGGGCCTGGGGACGTTGTTGCAGGAGATCGGCCGGGAGGGTTTCGCCAAGCTGCGGGAGTTGGTTGATCCGGTGAGTACGGAGTTGCAGGTGATCAAGTACGGGAACGTGGTTGGTTGAGAGCGGAGGGGGTTGAGGCATGGAACGTTTCATCTGCATCAGGTCTGGAGTCCGGAGTCTGGAGTCTGGGGCGAAGAAAAGCCCTTTCCATGTGAGTTATCCGAACGAACTGGTTTTTCTTGGTTTCGCCCCAGATTCCAAGGCGCGTAGCGCCGGACTCCAGACTCCAGACGGAAACATCATCGGAGGCCAGTCGCATGGCTAAGGCACCCAGTTCTCCTCACGCCACCTCTTCCACTTCGCTTTCGCCCGTCGACTACATGGCCATCGGCGCGCACCCGGACGATATCGAACTCGGCTGCGGCGGCACTTTGCTGCGCCTCGCCGCGTTCGGCAAGCGCGGCGTCCTGGTCGACATGACCGACGCCTCCATGGGCACGCGGGGCACGCCCGAGATCCGCGCCAAGGAGGCCAAGGCCGCGGCCAAACTGCTCAAGGCCGAGCGCGTGAACCTGGGGCTGCCGGATGGCCGCCTCGCGGACGGATGGGAGGCGCAGAAGCGGCTTATCGATCAGATTCGGATTTGGCGCCCCAAGGTCATCCTCACCCATCATTGGCGCGAAGAGCACCCCGATCATGAGCAGACCGCGCATATCGTCAAACAGGCGATGTACAAGTCCGGCCTGGCCAAGCTGGACGTGGCGGGCAAGCCCTTCCGGCCCGGGCGCCTGTTCCATTTCCTGGGCTTCGAATCCCATGAGCCTTCCTTCTGCGTGGACATCACGCCCTTCTGGGACGCCAAGCTCAAGGCCGTGCTTTGCTACAAGAGCCAGTTCCACAATCCCAAGTCCGGCTCCTTCAAGGGCAAGACCGACCTGGCGAGCCCGGCCTTCCTGGAATTCCTGACCGTGCGCAACCGCTTCTGGGGCCAGCGCATCAAGCGCCGTTACGCCGAAGCCTTCGTATGCAGCGAGCTTCCGGAAGTGCATGACCTTACCGCCCTGGGCGGGGAAAGATTCGCATGAAAATCGGCATCACCTGTTACCCCACCTACGGAGGCAGCGGCGTGCTCGCCTCCGAGCTCGGCAAGTTCCTGGCCAAGCACGGCCACGAGATCCATTTCATCACCTCCACCATCCCGTACCGCCTGCAGCGCGATTTCCAGGACCGCATCTATTTCCATACCGTGGACATGGAGCCCTATCCGTTGTTCGAGCATCCGCCCTACGATCTGGCGCTCGCCGCCAAGATGAAGGACGTTTTCGTGCAGGAGAACCTGGATCTCCTGCACGTGCATTACGCCATCCCCCACGCCATAAGCGCGTATCTGGCCTCGCAACTTCTCAAGCCGCTTTCCATCCCCTTCGTGACCACCTTGCATGGCACGGACATCACCTTGGTGGGGCAGGAAAAAAGCTTCTTCGACATCACCCGCTTCAGCATCAACGAGAGCACCATCGTCACCGCCGTGTCGGATTATCTCAAGAAGGAGACGGAATCCATCTTCAACCCCAGCAAACCCGTCCACCGCGTGCACAACTTCGTGGACCTGGACCTGTTCCGACGCGCGCCCTTCGCCTGCCATCGCACCAATTTCGCCAAGCCGGAACAGATCATCTACATCCACATTTCCAATTTCCGCCCCGTCAAACGCATCCCGGACGTGATCAAGATCTTCGCCAAGGTGCGCGAGGCCGTGGACGGCGTGCTGGTGCTGGTGGGGGAAGGCCCCATGCTGCGCGAAGCCAAGGAGCTGGCGGTCAAGCTGGGCGTGCAGCAACATGTACGTTACCTGGGCAAGCAGCTGGACATCGTCAGCATCCTCGGTTGCTCGGACGTGCTCCTGTTCCCTTCGGAATCGGAAAGTTTCGGCCTGGCTCCGCTGGAGTCCATGGCCTGCGAGATTCCGGTGGTGGCGACCAACGCCGGCGGCATCCCGGAAGTGGTCACCCACGGCCGCGACGGATTCCTGTCCCAAGTGGGCGACGTGGATTCCATGGCCGCCCACGCGATTGAACTGGGCCGTTCCAAGGCCATGCGGGTGGAAATGGGCAAGGCCGGACGCAAATCCGCCGAAGCCTCTTTCAGTCCCAACCTCATCGTCCCGCAGTACGAAGCGCTGTATGCCAAGGCAATCGGCCGCTAGCCGGCCGGTGGCCGGCGCACGGCGTCAGGCTCATGGACCGCGGTTTGCCATTGGGCAAATTCCTTGCGACAAAATTTCCCCAAAAACCGGCCCCTTCCAGCGCCCGTGTTACGAGGTTTTTGAAGCCCTTCGTAGGCAATGCGGACGATTCGGGCCAATTTGTACAGGTGTAACACTTCCTTAAGTAACCTACTGGAAACAGACCCTTCGCTTGGCATACAATGAAAGACCAGTAGCCGAGGGGAGAATGGGAAATGGAAAGCGCCAAAACCATCCTGGTGGTCGATGACCAGGACTCGATCGTCCAGCTCGCCAAGACAGTCCTGTATATGGAAGGCTACACGGTGATTTTCGGATGCAGCGGCGAGGATGCCTTGTTCGTCAACGAGAAGCATCCTTTTCCCATCCATCTTCTGCTCACGGACATCCGCATGGGCCCGAATCTCAATGGCTGCGATCTGGCCGTGTCGATGCGCATCATGCGCCCGGAAATCCGCGTCCTCTACATGTCGGCCTATGCCGATGATGAACGCGTCAATGAAGAGGTGGCCGCGGGCTCGGCCGCCTTTCTGGCCAAGCCTTTTTCGCCTTCGCAACTGGTGGCAAAGGTGGCCCAGGTGTTGGCGGCCGCGGCCGAACCCCAGCGCTGAACCCGCTCCGGTACATCCGTCTCAGTAGATCCGCGCCTCAGTACATCCGCAATACGCCGCGGCCGTCGCGCCGGGCCTCTTCGCGGGCGAATTCCGCGACCAGCTTGCGGGGATCCTCTGCCAGCTCCCGGTTGGCGCGCAGGGTGGCGGCCTTGGAGGGGTTGGCGAAAACGGCCCGGAACGCCGTCGCCTGGAGGGAATCGAAATCGGGAAAGTTCTCCTTGAAGCGGATGATGAACTCCGCGGCCGTGAGCCGCGAGGCGGGATTCACGCTGCGCAGCAGGTAACGCGCGAGTTGCTTCTGGGCCATCAGAATGCCGGACAAGCCGAGGAAGCGGTCCCGGTTCTCCAGCAATTGGCCCGCGTCTCCGCCCCGGATGCCGTACAGCGTTCCCGACCAGGGCGACATGTAGAACGCCAGGGCTTGGCGGATGGCCGGGCTGGGAAGCGAGTCCGCCGCCAGTTTCAGGGAGTCGGGAGGCAGGGGCCGGGCGCAGGCTTCCAGGTTCCAGTAGAAGGGCTCCACCGCACCGTTGAGGTCCGTGGCCGGTCGTCCCGTGACCCCATTGGACTTGAAGGCCGGGGCCAGGGCGGCCAGGTAACTCAGGCGTAACGCTCCGTAGTTCATCACCGGCTTCGCCTCGAAGCCGGCGGGACGGGTCCCCTCATAATAGATTTTGAAGGCGAAACCCAGCTTGCCGGCGGGATTCATCCAAGCCTCGCGCAGGCGCCGGCCGAAGCCCAAGGCATGATCGCGGGTGAGCGAGCCGGCGGTCAGGGAGTCGATGGCCTCGGGATGATGCAGCAGCACGGAGACGACCGCGGAAGCGGCCAGGGAATCCTGCGCCGTCCATACCGGGCCTTTGATTTCATTGGGTCCGGCTGCCTCGGACGGGAGCGCCGGGGAAATGGAGAAGAGAACGGCGGGGAGAACGAAGGGAAGTACGGCGAAGCGCGCGTTGTAAATGGTGCGGGAAATGGCGCCGGAAGGGGTAGCCAAGCGGTTACGCGCCTGGGTCACGCATTGAGCGTGCCTTTCGTGGACGGAACGCCCTGGACGCGCCGGGACGGCGAGACGGCCATGGAAAGCGCCCGCGCGAAGGCCTTGAACATCCCCTCGATGCAATGGTGGGTATTGGTCCCGCGCAGCAGATCGATGTGCAGGTTCAGCTTGGCGTTCTCGGCCACGCTCTGGAAGAAATGCTGCACCAGTTCCGTATCCAGGTTGCCGATGCGGGCGGTGGGGATGGCCGCGTTGTAGACGAAGCTGATGCGCCCCGCCAGGTCCAGGCAGCAGCGGGCCAGGGCCTCGTCCATGGTCACGTAGTAGAAGCCGTAACGCTCCATGCCCTGCTTGTCGCCCACGGCCTTGAGCAAGGCCTCGCCCAGGCAAATGGCGATGTCCTCGGCGGAGTGGTGCATGTCGATGTCCTTGTCGCCTTTGCATACGACGGACAGACCGATGCCGGAATGCTTGCGGAACAGGTCCAGCATGTGATCGAGAAAAGGCGATCCGGAATCGATGGGACCGTCGATGGCGTTGTCGAGATCGAGCGACAACACGATGTCGGTTTCCTTGGTCTTCCGCTTGATGTCCGCTTTACGCACGGGTTCCGCCTGGTATGAGGATCGATGATGCGAGGTCCGGCGAAAGCGTTTCGGAATTCTGGAGTCGAGACATCAGTGCTTCCCGGGGACCTTGACGATGGATTCCATGGACTTGGCCAAGTCGGCCGACTTCTTGGGAGGCTCGATGACATACCGCTTCTGGATCAGGGCCGCCAGGACCTTGGTGTTCTTCTCGAACTCGTTGGTGGCCACCGTCAGATAGAACAGGACCAGCGGCAGGACGAGGGCGGTGATGAGCAGTATGGTTATGGTCATGGTCAGAAGGTTTTCAGGGTGGTCCCGTATATCTTAAACCTTTTCCGGTCGGGAATCACGTTCTTGCCGCCGATGCTTACCTCTACGGCTTTCCGCTTGGAAATCGCGATGACGATGGTGTCCGTGTGGCTCACCTGCATCTGTTTGCCCAGGCGCAGCATGGTGGCGAAGTCTTCCTTGCCCGAGCGCATGACCTTTACCCCGACGCTGTCGATCAGGGGTTTGACCACGGCCAGGGTCAGGTGGGAGGAATCGATGGGGGCGTTGGCCGGGGAGGGGACCTGGGCCGAGGGAGATCCGGGGACGGCGGCGACGAGGGGTTTGCCTGGTGTTCCTTGAACGGCGGCGGTCATGGGCTTGGCTGATGTTCCCGGTGCGGCGGCGGCAAGACCGGGCGCGGCCGGGACCGCGGGGGCGCCCGGAACAGGGGGCTTGATGGGCGAAGGACCGGCGATGCGGGACGTCGCGCCCAGGCCGCGGGTCTCGCCGGAATCGGGCGAGGCCTTGGCCAGGGAGGAATCCGGCGCCAGGGATTTGCTTTCCAACAGCGTGTCCTGGGCGGCAGGGGCCAGGGTTTCCGAGGTCGAATCGTGCGCCGGAAGGGTGGCGGCCTTGGACGAATCGGAATCGGACACGTTCAATTTGCGGAACAACAGGAACAGCACGACGAACAGCAGAACGAAGATCCCGATGAAGATCTGCTTATGCGTGGCGGTATGGGTCTGGGTGCGATCCTTGTAGGGCGCGATGGAGGGCGCGGCATGCACGGCGCCGATTTCCTTGTTGTAGCGCTGCACCAGGGAGATCGGATCCAGATTGAGATAGCGTCCGATGGAACCCAGCAGGGCGCGGATGTACGGATCGCCGGAAAGGAGATGGTAGTTCCCTTGCTCCAGGGCTTCGAGAACCTGGGGGGAGATGCGCAGATCGGCGCACAGCTTGTTCGCATCGATGTTCGCGGCCTGGCGGGCTTCCTTGACGGTTTGTCCGATGGCCACGCCTTCGCTTGCGTTGCTTTGGCGGCCGTCGCGCCCTTCGGTGCCGATGGTTTCGTCGTTCATGTCACTCCTGGTCGAAATAGGGGCCGAGCATCCGCAAAGTCAGCTGGATGGGAAGGCCCATGACGTTGTAAAAGCAGCCGTCCACCTTTTCCACCAACCGGGCCCCGTGTCCCTGGATGGCGTAGGCGCCGGCCTTGTCGAGAGGTTCTCTGGACTCGGCGTAGGCGCGCAGGGTCTTTTCCGGCACGCGCGCGAAAGTCACTTCCGTCACGCTCGCGCCCGATTCCAGCACGCGGCCTTCCCGGGCCAGCGCCACCCCGCTGACCACCTGATGGGTGCGGCCGTTGAGGGCCGTCAGCATTTCCAGGGCGCCTTCGGCTCCCTCGGGTTTCCCCATGATGCGTTCGCCCAGGATCACCACGGTATCCGATCCCAGCACCAAGGTGTCCGGACCCAGATCGGCCATGCAGGCGGCCTTGCCGCGCGCCAGATGTTCCGGAACCCGCCGGGGATCCATGCCGGGAGGATTGATCTCCTCGTAGTCCGGGGTCTGGATGGAAAAGTCCATGCCGAGCATGCGCAGAATCTCAACGCGACGCGGCGAGCGGCTGGCGAGGACCAGCTTGGCCTTGGGCGGCTTGGATGAGTTCAGTGCATTCTGCGAAGTCGACATAAAACCTTTGAAGCCATTGAGTTGAGAGAGCCCGGAATCCGGACGCCATGCCTATAAGTTAGTTTAAGTCGCCTACGGCTTCACCTGGTAACGCCGGGGTTCCGCCCCTATGTCCCGTAAAACCACGCCCCGGAAAACGCGGTCCAATCAATGCGTCAGGCGTTTGGCGCGCGTGTCGCTGGTCTGCAGCTTCACATCCGGCAAATCCGTGATGCGGATGTTGAAATTCCAGCCTTCCGAAATGCCCTGCGGAGTCCAGTTGAAGTCCATCTGCCAGCAATGCAGGGTGCGGTGGAACGCGAAGGAGTGCCGGGAAAACTTGCCTTCGGAGAAATTGTAGTCGGTATCGTAGGACATCTGCCAGCCGGGGGTGGGGTTGAGCTTGAGGCTGCCGCTGGCGCTGTGGGTGCGGGTGCGCTGGAAGGTGCCGTTGGAGCCGATCAGGTGTTCGAAATCCGAGGCGTTGTCCCCGCCCACCCGGGTGGAGGAGAACTCGAAGTTGTAGTTCATGTCCGCCGACCAAGGCGTGGTCTCGAAGCGGTCCGTGGGGTAGCCGTAGGTATCCTTGATGCGCACGCCGTCGTTGAAATTGCCCGCCACCGAGACGCCCTTGCGCCAGCCGAAGCTGTAGGAGGAGAGGATGGGGGAGACCAGGCGATCCCGTTGCTCGACCGTCTGGAAATCATCGTAGAGCTTGTGCACGGTGTTGATGGTGAAGGCCACGTTCTTGGTCAGATAGATGCTGAAGGTGCTGGGGATGTCCGTCCATTCCCGCGTGTCCTTGGCGAAGTTGTAACTGATGGACGAACTGGCTGACAGCAGTTTGTACGGCTCGGCCTTGGGCGCGGCCGCGGTGGAGAGGCCTTGGGAGTTGTTCCCAGCCAACGGGGTTCCGGCCTGAGCGTTTCCGGCGGGGGCCGCGGTTCCGATGGCGGGCGCCACGTCGTCGGGCGCGAGCTTGATGTCCACGTCGTTGCCGAGAGTGAAGCCCACGGTCTTCTGTTCCGCCTGGAAAGCGCCCACGCCGATCTTGGGGTTGGGGAGGAAGCGCGGATTGCTGTCCAGCTTGGGCGCGTAGGTATAGCTCATGGTAGGGATGATGGTATGGCGGATGCCCGCGAGCTTGCCGAACCAGGGCTTGCCTTCCGGCTGGGCGATGCCGTAGATGCGCGTGTCAAGGCTGGCGCCGGTGTTGAAGAAGGCGAAGTATTCGCCCGGCGCGCCGGAGCCGTCGCTCCAGGCGGTGCGCACCGGATCCGTCGAGTCCCCGCGCTGGGTCGCCGTCCAGGTCTCGCTCACGTTGACCGAAGGCGTGATGTTGAAATAGTGCAGCAAGGGATATTTGCCGGAGAGGCTGAGATGATCCAGGTAGCCGACGAAGGTGTTGGTGTCTCCGCGCGCGGTTCCCACGGTGGGATTGCTCACCATGTTCACGTTTAAACGGTTGTCGAAATTGTAGGTCAGTTTGCGGTACCACGGATCCTCCAGGCCCAGCACCGGGGTCTCGTCCTCGGACTTGGGGAACAGGGGCGCGCTGACGCGGAAGGCCAGGTTGGGGACGTCGCGGTTGAGCAAGTCCGTTGACAGATTGTAGTCCTGGTCGAAATCGGCGTTGAAGGTGGCTTGGTTCCAATCGAATTGGCGCCGGTAGCCCAGGGTGGCGTTGGCGGTCTGTTTGATCTGCTCCTCTTGCGTAGTCGCCGAGTTGCTCACGACGTCCTTGTCCGATTGGAACCGGCCGGTTCCCTTCAGGGTCTGCTTCTGATCCGGCGTGATGTTCTGATCATGCGCATAGTCCAGGCTCCAACCTGCGCGGGAAGGATCGAATTCCCGCAAGTAGTATTTGCCGCCCAGGGATCCGTTGTACTCGTACCGTTTATTGTAGCGGAACTGGGAGTTGATATTGGTGCGGTCGAACGTGCCGGCCTGGCCTTCGATGATGTCGCCGGAGGCCAGGAAATCCGTATAATCGTTGATGGCCCAATAGTACCCGAGTCCATTCAGGTAAAATCCCAGGGACTGATCGCCGCCGAACTTCGGCTGCAAAAGGCCCGAGCGCCGTCCCGATCCCAGCGGCAGCACCATCATGGGCAGGATGGCCACGGGCACGTCCCCGACGTTCATGACGATGGGGCCGGAGAGCACTTTGGACTTGGGCTCCAGGATCATGCGCCTGCTGTAGAAGAAGTAATGCTTGTCTTGCGGCAGATCGCAGGTGGAGAAATCCCCGCGCGCGATGAGGATCTCCCCGTCCTTCTGTCGCCGGATCTCCACGCCGTTGAACGTCTGGTTGCCCTTCTTGGAAGAGCCGTAATAGATCTCGCCTACCTTGGTCTTGAGGTTGTAGCGCATGCGGTAGCCCTGGATGGGCGGGTTGGCGGGATCCTGGATCAACGGCGCGCCCATCGCCTCCACCACGTTGTCCTGGCTGTAAAACACGATGGAGTCCGCGACGAGGGAGGAGCCGCGGTAAGTGAGCAGGGCCTTGTCCGAAAGCGAGAAGCGATCGCTGCGGTAGCGGATGCGTTTGGCGGAATAGCTGACGGTGTCGCTCCCGGTGCCCAGGGAATCCGCCGTGACCGAATCCTTCTTGGCCTGGATGGAGTCCTTAACGGCTTTGGCGAGGAGGCTGTCTTGGGCGGAATGATCCAAGGCGTGCATCGGATCCGCAGCGCGGGCCGGAACGGCCAGAAAAGCCGAAGCCAAAGCAAAAACGAAAGCGATGGAAATGAGGCCGGAAATGCGCGTGAAGGATTGATGGCGAACGGCGAAGCAACGTACTCGGGAACCGGCATTCAAAAAGCGTTGAAGCGTGGAGTTGCCCTGCAACTCCGAAGCGAAACGCATAGAGGCTTTCAAAAAGCGTTGAAGCGTGGAGTTGCCCTGCAACTCCGAAGCGAAACGCCTGAGAGCACTCAAAAAGCGTTGAAGCGTGGAGTTGCCTTGCAACTCCGAAGCGAAACGCCTATGCCTTCTCATCGGGGCTTTAAAATAGAAAGAATTCCGGGATTAATCCGGGACCAGACCCCACTTGCGAGACGCCTAAAGGCATAAAAAGCGTTGAAGCGTGGAGTTGCTTTGCAACTCTGAAGCGAGACGCCTATAACAGTTTCAGCCGCTCTTCCGGGGAGAGCAGGGTGACGATGCGGACGGCGAAATTCTCGTCGGCCACGGCCACTTCGCCTTTGGCGATGATCTTGCCGTTGATGACCAGGTCCACGGCCTCGCCGGCCAGGCGGTCCAGCTTGACGATGCGCCCGGGAACCAGGTCCAGCAGTTCCTTGACCCGCATGAGCTTGTGCCCCAGTTCCATGCTCACCGGTAGGGAGATGTCCTGAAGTTGTTCCATGGTCAGCTTCTTCTTGGAGGATCGTTTGTATTCGGTGGGCATTAGGACCTCGGAGTGGCGGCGGAGGGAAAAGGTGGGTTGGAAGCGGAGAAAACGGAACCGATGGATGAAGGGCGGTTGGATTTGGACCCAGGGGAACTCTTAAATGAGTTCAAGTCTGGAGTCTGGAGTCTGAAGTCCGGAGCAGGATGGGAGGCGATCTTGGTTGCTTGGGATGCCAGAGAGGCGGCGGCGAATGCCCTGCCGTTGGCCAAAGCCGCCCATCTCTTTATCTTCGGCTTTCGCTCCAGACTCCAGACTCCAGACTGCAGACGTGAGGCTGCTATGTAGTTTAATGATTCACCCAAAACTCCACCCTCTCTCATCTGCACTTCTTCACAGGATTTCCAAAAACGACCGCGCCTTGCCAATTTCTTCTTCCGTCCGCGACTGGAAGCGTTCCCAGCCGTCCGCCTCGATCTTCAGTTCCGTCCGCACCGCGGGATGGATGTTGGCCGTGCTGGCCAGAGCCGGCTTGCCGTCCTTGAGCCCTTTGGACAAAGCGTCCGCGGCATGCACGATGTAGATGAGATTGGTGGTTTCCGATCCTGAAGACGCCTCGAGCGCGATCGCCTCGGTGGGCGTATGGTGCAGGCGCATGACTTCGACGTAGGGGATGGGCAGGTTCCATTTGCGGGCGAGCCAGCCGCCGATGTCCCCGTGGGTGAGCTTGAGGACGGATTGTTCCGCCGCGAGTTGGCTGATGCCGGCCTTCTCCTTGACGAGCATGACTTTTTCGAATTCCGCCGTGAGCTTCTGCGACAGGACGATGCGGCCCATATCGTGCAGCAGCCCGGCGATGAAGGTCTCTTCCACGAAGTTGGCTTCCTTTTCCACGGCCAGCGAACGGGCGATGGCGCCGGTCAGCAGGGAATGTTCCCAGAATTTGCCGACGTCGAAACCGTTTTGGTTCGCGTGTTTGCCGAAGGCCTTGAGCACGGATGTGGTCAGGACCACGTTGCGGATGGTGCTGAAGCCGAGGATGACGATGGCCTGGGTGATGGTGCTGATGCGGCCGGGAAATCCGTAAAACGCGGAATTCACCAATTTGAGGACCTTGGAAACCAGCGCCGGGTCCGAGGCGATGGCGCGCCCGAGTTCTTCGGCCGAGGTACGGGGATCCTGCATGAGGCGGGTGATGGTCGCCATCATGGCAGGCAGGGTCGGCAGGTCCGTGATTTTCTGGACCAGGACCTTCAATTCATTGGAATCGGGGTTCAAACGACCGTCCCTCCGGTCCGCGACTCCCCTGGCAGCGGCGGGGTCCGGCCCCCCTATTTTATCTCCCAGCAGGCAAGACAGGCAACTTAAAATATGGGATAATTGAGTCAGTTCGATGTTTGTGATCAAACCAGCCCAAACCCGGCCGGGCATTCCGGTCATGGCGCTTGCCATAGCGTCGTTGCTCGCTTTGCCCGGAATCGCCCGCGCCGAGGCCTCCCTGGAAGTGATGCAGGAACTGGGCAGCGGCTTCGGCCGCATCAGCCCGCTGGGATTGGCCATCGCCGGCTTCAGCGTCGTCCTGCTCATGGCCGGTTTCGTGGTCTTCGAGATCGTGAGATCGGACAGCAAGCAGCGGGAGAAGATCGATATCGGCTGGCAATATTTCGGCGAGATGGCCGGGCAGAAACGTCTGACGCCGCAGGAGACGGACATCCTCCGCCGCATCGTGGAACTGGGTAACGTCAGCAGCGCGGACATGGTCTTCGACTCCTCCTTCATCTACGAGGACGCGCTGGAAGCGTTCCTCAAGGACAACGCCAAGCAAATGGACCGGGACGAAACGCAATACGCCCTGCTGCGCGGCCTGCGCCTCAAGCTCGGCTACTCCCATCTTCCCTCCGAGGTGCCCATCAACAGCACGCGTCAGCTCGAAGAGGGCATGCCCGTGAGCCTGCTCGACGGGGAAGGCGCCATCCGCAAGGGGCGCATCCAGGAGGTGAAGGAGAAATCCTGGACCGTGGTGCTGGAAACGGAAATCCCCCCGACCGTGGCGGTGGGGGCGGCCGTCGATCTCTCCCTGCTCCGCTCCGGGGACGGCGAGTACATCGTAAAGCTGGCCATCATGGCGACGCGGCTGGGACAGCGCCAAATCTACCTTCCGCACACGCGCACCCTGGAGCGCAAGCAATTGCGCAACTGGGTCCGCATCGACGTGAACATCCCCTGCCGCGTGACCGTGATGTCCCGCCAGGAAGGCTGGGAGAAATCCATGGGCGGCCCCGGCGTGGGCATGGTCCTGGAAGGCCGCATGCTGGATCTGAGCGGCGGCGGCACCTGCGCTCGCTTCACCTCGCCCATCCCGCAAGGTTACAAGCTCTCCCTGAATTTCGATCTGCCCGGCACCTCCCTGCGGGGCGTGCAAAGCGAAGTGATGCGCATGACCTCGGTCATCAAGGGCAATCGCGAGGACTTCGAGCACAACCTGAAATTCATGACCATGGAAACGGCGGCGCAAGAGAAGATTGTGCGGTACGTTTTCGAAAAGCAGCGGATCGATTCGCAGATGCGGGGACCGATTAAAATTGATTAGGACCCTGGTGTCTCTCGCCGATCAGGGGTTAGGGATTAGGCCTCGCAGACTTCTTTTCTTCGGTAAGGGGTTAGGGATTAGGGGCTAGGGTTTAGGGGTCGCTGGGACAATCTTTCTCGGGTCAGTCCGCCTGCTCGGAAACTTGACGACTCCGGTAAGCGGCGGTAAACAGCCCCGCCGTTGGACCAGTTGTAGGCGTCGACACCGCTCGCGAGCGCTCGCTCCCGGCTCACAGCCCCTTGTGGGCTGTTCGCAGCCGCCCCTCTTACTCCGATTCCCACCCTAACCCCTAATCCCGAACCCCTAACCCCTTCTTCCTTCCCTTACAATCCTCTTACCTCAATCCCCCCTCCTCCTTTCCCTAAGTCCCTCATTCTCCGTGCGTTCCTTCATTGAAATCCGTTTTCCTGCGGTGCTATAATAACAGGGTTGAGAAAATTCAGCCTGGATTGAGAAAGTTCAGGATATCGAAAGCCGGGGGCTTAGTTGGGCTTCAAGGAAAAAGTGCTGAATGCGATACAGGGCGAGCCGACCACGGTCGGCATCGATATCGGCAATTACAGCATCAAGATTTCGCGCATCGCGCATCGTCCCGGAGGCCCGGTCCTGTTGGGCGCGGGCATCCACGTGCTCAAGCCGGATACCATCGTGGGCGGGGAGATCAAGAACCGCGACGAACTGCTGCAGTCCCTGACGGCATTGGTCCATCGCACGGATCCGACCGGCAAGATAAAAGACGTCATCCTCTCGCTGTCGTGGTCCTACGGCGTGATCGCGGACCGAATAAAGCTCAAATCCAACAAGGGCGAGAGCGATGAGGAAGTGATCCTGATGGAGGCCGGGCAGCGCAGCCCGTTCGACGTGGACAACATCACCCTCGATTACAAGATATTGCACAAGAGTCCAGAGAACGACGAGATGGAAGTGCTGCTGGTGGCCGCCAAGCTGCAGGTGATGCAATCGTACATCGATCTGCTTTACGAGGCGGGCCTGCGGCCGGTGGTCATCGACGTGGACGCCTTCGCCGTGACCAATGCCTATCTGCTCTCGGCCCCGGTGGAAGACGCCAATAAGGTGGTCTCGCTCATCAACATCGGCGAGCATCTCACCAACCTGACCTTCCTCAAGTACGGGACCTACCACAGCACGCGCGACATCGCCACCGCCTGCGATTTTTTCGTGAAGACGATCATGAAGAACCTGAAGGTGGAGCGCGAAGAGGCCGCCAACATCCTGCGCGGCAAGAACACGGAAAAATACAACGCGGCCACGCTCAACCGCAGCATCGAATTCTCCGCCGAAGAGTTGTCGGTGGGCATCGACCTGGCCTTCAGCTATTTCCAGTCTTCGGAAAACAACCTGAAGGTGGAGAAGATGGTCATCTGCGGGGGCGGCGCCTGCATCCGCGACCTGGCGGGCATCCTGGCCAAGCGCCACAACGTGGAAGTGGAAATCACCAATCCCCTGCAGCATATCGCGTACGACGAGAAGAAGTTCAGCGGTCCCATTCCCGAGAACATCTCCACCATCCTTACGGTGGCCACCGGGCTGGCCTTGAGGCGGATATAGCATGGCAAGCATCGAAATGACCGGCGTCAAAGCGCCGGATTTCATCCACGTAAACCTGCTCCCGATCGAGTACCGGGTGGTCAAGAAGGACTACTCGTACCTGATCGATATGCGCATCCTGGTCTCGGTCACCGCCCTGATTGCGGTATCGGCGGCCTTCGTGATCGGACAGTCCTTCTTCCGGGCCAACCTGGACAGCAAAAAGGGCCAACTGGCGGAGGTGCAGAAGGAGATCGGCGCCAACTCCTACGTGGGCGCTCGCATCAAGGAGCTGGAGAAGCTCCGCGACGACAAGACCGCGAAGAACAATTCGCTCAAGAGCATCAGCGTCAGCAAGAAGAAGTGGGTGCGCATCCTGGAAGGCATCAACAAGTCGATGCCGTTGAACATGTGGATCGAATCCATCAAACAGTCCGAGCAGAACGACAATGAGCTGGAGCTCAAGGGCCGCACCTACGTGTTCCCGGAAATCGCCGAATACATGATCGAGCTGGAGAAGAACGAATACTTCTCCAAGGTCTTCCTCAACAGCATCGAGTTGCAGAAGGAACAGAACCGCACCTCATTCATGTTCACCATCCGCATCAACCTGAATCCGAACGTGGGCATCGACGCGTTGTCGCCCGCAACGCCCGCCATGCCCTCCCATGCGCAGGCCAAGGAGGGCGCGTGAAGGGTTTCAATCTATCGATGAACGCGCGGCTGTGGCTTTTCGCCGCCGCCGCCCTGCTCGTGATCGCCTACATGGGCTACACCTTCTACGACACCGAATACGTGGAGTATTCCAACAAGGTGGAGCGCCTGGATGGAGACATCCGCAAGAAGAAGGGCGAGCTGCGCCAGATCCTGGCCCAGAAGCAGCGCCTCAAGGATCTGGAGGCCGAGATCGAGTTGGCCAACGTCGAGTTCGCCAAGCTGCAGGAGATGTTCCCCGACGAAGAGCTGATTCCCCGCCGCCTCATCGACCTGACGGCCGTGACGCGCAAGTCCCTGACGATTCCCACCAAGTTCCTCCCGCTGCGCGTGGAGGAGAAGGAATTCTACAAGGAGAACCATTACGCCATCACCATCTCGTCGAGCTATCATGCCCTGGGCATGCTCTTCGGGGAGGTTGCCAACTTCCGCTATCCCACCGCCATCAACAAACTCCAGATCGAGAAGGCTCCGGATCTGGACAAGGAGGTGGAGGAAGCCAAGGATCACGGCGAAACGCCGCGCACCATCGTGGCCAATTTCCAACTGACGACGTTCACTTCCAAGCGATGAATTTTACCGCCCAGCGTCCGGTTTCCGGACGCTGGGCGCTGGGAAAGTATCCGATTGACACCATGAGAAAATCAGAACGCATTTACATCGCCCGCCAAGCCGAAGGCGTCGTTCAAAAAGGTGGGTGCATCGGCCGCCAAGCCGAAGGCGTCGCCCGAAAAATCGGGTGCACTGCCCGTACAGCCAAAGGCGTCGCACGCAAAGCTGCGCCCGCCTTGCTGGGAACGGCCTCCCTGGTCATGGTCCTGTTCGCCTTCGCGCCCGCGCATGAACTCAAGGACGTCTCCCTCTTCTCCGCAGGCGGGCAGGTCCATCTCAAGCTCGGTTTCTCGCCCAACGGATCGGAAGGCGATTACCCGCTGTATTTCCAGAAGACCGATCTGACCAAAGGCACCATCACGCTGTCTTTTCTGGAGACAGAATCCGCGTACCCCTTGGGCCGCCATCCCCTGGAAGCCAAGGCGCCAGCCCTGGCGGAAATCACCTTGAAGAAGATCACCAGCCCCAGCGGGAAGAATTTCCTGGGCGTGGAGTTGAAGCTCAAGCAGGCCCCCATCGGCGACGCGCCCGTGCAGGCCATGCCCAAGGGCGTGCTCAGCGTCGATCTGGGCAAAGGCAAAGGCAAGTTCGCCTGGTCCCTGGCCAAATCCATCAAGGAAGAAGACTCCTATCTCTCCGCCAAGGCGGAAGCCCCTCCCAAGCTGGATGGCAAGAGCGCCGGCAAAGGCCCGAAGGGCGCGCCCGCGGCCACCGAGACCATGGGCAAGGACGAAGCCGCGCGGGCGGAACCCGTAACACCCGCGGAACCCTCCGAACCGGGCGTCCCGAAAAGCGAACCGTCCGCGTCTTCCGCATCACCGTCCGCGGCAGGATCCGCATCCAAGGCGGGATCGCCTTCCGCCGCCGTATCGGACGCGCCCGTAGCCGCGTCGGAATCCCAGGCCTCCCAGTTGACGGAAATGAAATTGCTGGTCACGGCGGCCCAGGAGAATCTGATTCTGGTTTTCAATCCACCGGCCTCTCCCAACTATACCCCCAAGAAGAACGCCAAGGATTCCTCCTGGCTGGAGCTCACTTTGGACAACGTCACCTCGGGTCTGGCGAAGAGGGAATACACCCTGCCCAAGAGCGCCATCTTCAAACGCGTGAAGGTGAATAAGCTGGGCGCCCGCCTGCAACTACGCATCCAACTGGCATTGAACGAAGCCGTGAACATCTTGCCCCAGGAGGGTGGTCTGGCCCTGTCCGGTCTGGGCAAGGGCGATGCGTCTCCGGCCTTCCAATGGACCACGGCCAAGCCCGAGGGGCTGGCGAGCGAAAGCGCGGTGGAGAGCGGCGAGCCGGTGAAGTCCGCGCATGAGGATGGGGAGGCGCTTGAGGCCGGCCATGGCGGCGGCGCGGGCAAGGGCTTGTCCTCCAGCAAAATCTTCTCCGTGGGACCCGGGACCAAGACCATGATCCTGCTCAAGGATTCGGCGGTCCTGAAAGATGCGCCAGGCGCCAAGGGCAAGCTCATCCGGAAAATCGCGGTGGGCGAAAAGGTGGAGAAGATCGAGAACCTGGGCGCGAACCTGCGCGTGGTGGCCGGCGCGGACACGGGATTCATCAAGGCCGGCGAAGCCGTCTATGAGGACGAAGTGACTCCGGCCCAGGAAAAGGGAATCCAGAGCCGCATCGACGCCAAGGCGGCCAAGGCCGCGAAGGAGGAAGCGAAGGTCGCCGCCGCCGCCGCCCGCGAAGAAGCCAGGCATGCCGCTTCCGTCGCCAAGGAAGCCGAGAAGCAGCGCAAGGCCGACGAACTGGCCAAGAAGAAAGCCGACGCCGCGGCGCTGGCGCAAGCCAAGTCCCAGGAAAAGGCCCAAGCGAAAGCCGCGGCCCAGGCGCAAGCCGCCGCGCAGGAACCGCCGCAAGGCATCCAGGAAGCGCAGGCCCAGTCCATGTCCGCCTCCGATAAACCATCCGGCAAGAATCCCGGCAAGGCCCAGCCCGGCATGGCGACGGCAGGACAGACTTCCGCGGGCGGACCCAAGCTGGCCATCGCGGACAATCCGGAATTGGCGGACAAGCTGGCCCAGGAAAAACTGGCGGCGGAAGATGAGAAGAAGCGCATTGAGCCCGAAGAGAACCGCGTGTCCTACAACAGCTACGGTCGTCGCGATCCCTTCATCCCCGTGGAACAGGGCGCCTCGGACAACGGCATCGATATCGATCAGATGAAGGTGGTGGGCATCATCTGGCAGGCGCAACAACCGATGGCGGTTCTGGAACATAACCGGGAAGCCGGAGTCTCCTTCACGGTGAAGGAAGGCGATCCGGTCCACAACGGCCGGGTGGCGCGCATATCCAGGGACGCGGTGACCTTCGACATCAGCGAATACGGGATCTCGCGGTCCTACAGCCTGAAATTGGTTTCCTCGAAGGAAGGGGCTAAAAAATGACGTTTTCGATTCTCCGGGGCTCGTGCATTGCGGCCTCCCTCGCGGTCTGCTTCGCCACCGCCGCGCTCGGCCAGGACGCGCCCGCGCCCGCCCAGCCTACGGCGATCGGATCCAACCACCGCCAGAATTTCAACTTCTCCAACATGGAGATCCGTTCGGCCTTCAAGGCGCTGTCGGCATCGGGACGCGTGGACATCGTGGTGGCCCCCAACGTATCGGGCCAGAACGTGAACCTGCAGCTGACCGACAAGACCTGGCAGGAGGCCATGCTCATCCTGTGCCAGATGTACAGCCTGAAATACCTGGTGGAGGACAACTACCTCTATGTGCAGAACGTCGCGGACTTCAACAAGTCCTCGGTGGAAAACGCGGCGGCCCTGCAGCAGGCCGGATCGATGGCGCCCCTGATGCGCGACATCATCAAGCTCAAGAACGCCAAGGCCAAGGATCTCGAGGAATCGATTAAAGGCCTGTTGTCCCAGCGCGGCCGTATCAACGTGGTGGAGCGCAACAACGCCTTGCTGGTCTTCGATACCCGCGCCAACATCCGGGAGATCCGCGCCGCGGTGAAGGACTTGGACATTGAGACCTACCA
>Ga0209515_10004209_pt1 | contig 19650 bp, 34 predicted proteins | sample Subgroupgradi54m_FD_187454 | JGI IMG/M metagenome (GOLD analysis project Ga0209515, IMG submission 187454) | Subsurface groundwater microbial communities from S. Glens Falls, New York, USA - GMW60B uncontaminated upgradient, 5.4 m (SPAdes)... ...
TAGGAGTGGCTTTTCTGGCCCCTTTAAAACCAGAATTACCAGATGAACCCCAGGCAACAGTATTACCAAGTGGGTCAGTCAAAGTAACCAAGGTATTATTAAAGGTAGCAGTGACATATACTCTGCCTGCTGTTAACTTAACTTCTGTCTTTTGTTTTTTGCTTATTATTTTCTTCTTAGCCATATTATTATTTGTTATTTAGTCTTTACTTCCTCAGTTTTTGCCGGCGCGGCAGTTCCTGTTTTAGCTGTATCTTCTTTTTTGATAGCCCCAATTGTTTTTCTCTTACCTCGTTTGGTCCTGGCATTAGATCTTGTTCTCTGACCTCTGACAGGTAATCCTTTTTTGTGACGTAATCCCCTAAAACTACCAATTTCTTCCATTCTTTTAATATTTTGTTCAATTTCCTGATGTAAATCTCCTTCTACTTTAAATTCTTCAACTGATTTTTGCAGTTTATTTACTTCTTCCTCAGTTAATTCCTTAATTCTTTTGGCTCCATCAACCCCGGCATTCTTAATGACTGAGACCACATTGGAGCGGCCTATACCAAAAATATAGGTTAAGCCAATATCCACTCTTTTTTGTTCAGGTAATTCAACTCCGGCAATCCTTGCCATTACTTAGGTTCCTCAACTTCCCTGTCAGCTGAAAAAATGCGATTGTTATTCTCGTCGATAACATAGGCTGCGTAGATATCTGCCGTATAAGCTGCACCTAAAATCTTTTCTTTATTAGTAATATCTTCTTGTTTTCTTTCTGGCATCATATTTTATCCTTGTCTTTGTTTGTGCCTTGGATCTCTTGGGCAGATCACAAACAACACGCCTTCGCGCTTGACTACTTTGCAAAATTTACATCTTGTTTTTATCGACGCTTGTACTTTCATAATTTAACAATTAACTATTTGAGTCTAAATGTGATCCTGCCTTTATCTAAATCATACTGTGGGCTCATCTCCGCTCTGACTCTATCACCTTCCAAAAGCCTAATATAGTGCATTCTCATTTTACCCGAGATATGGCACAAAATCACCCTGCCTGTAAGTTCGGACAGGCTAACACTCTTTTCAATCTCTACTCTAAATAAAGTATTTGCTAAAACTTCAATTACTTTACCTTCAATTTCTATTACATCTTTAGCCATTTATAAACACCTCATATTATCAGAAATAGCTTCATATTACAACCCCATAGCATTAAAAGGGAACTTGGTCAAAATTTCAGCTTTTCCCTTTCCCACAATCACTGTCATCTCAAAAAGTCCCCCAACTGAGCCATCTGCAGTTGAATATGTCCAACCATCCTCTTGTAGAACTAAATCATATCCTCCTTGTGCATAAATAACTTCTATCGCCAAGGCCATGCCTTTTTTTAAGCTCACACCCATGCCTTTTTGCCCATAGCCTGGTAGCTCAGGCTCTTCATGCAAGTTTCTGCCAATACCATGGCCTACCAAGCTTCTAATAACAGCGTAACCAGCACCCTCAACTTTTTCCTGTATTGCAGATGAAATATCTCCTACTTTGTTTCCATCTACAGCCTGGGCTATACCATCAGCCAAAGCTGCTTGTCCAACTTTTAAGAATTTTTCTTTTCCTCTCTGTTGTCTTTCGTCTTCTGTCTTTTGTTTAACTAAAATGCTCCATGCACAATCTGTGTGCCAACCTTTATACTCAACTGCCAAATCAATACTGACTAAATCATCTGCCTGTAACTTGCGCTTCGTTGGTATACCATGTACGACTTGTTCATTAATTGTGACACAGGTAGCAAACTTATAACCCGGCACTGTTTTGTAAGACAGTTCTCCGCCCAGGCGATAAATTTCCTCTCGGGCAATTTTATCAAGATCCAAACCACTAACCCCAACTTTGACACCAGCCAGAGTTTTTCTCAAAGCTAAACCGGCAATCTGTCCGCTTTTCCTCATCAAAACTAACTCATAGCGGTTCCTAACTATTCCCATAATTTAGCTTAAAGCATTTCTGATATTAGTTTGGACCTCATTCATACTTTGTTCACCGTTAATTTCTGTTAACATTCCCTTTACTTTATAATGATTAATCAAAGGTTGAGTTTGGAGATGATAGAAATTAAGTCTTGTTTTAATAAGTTCCTCAGTATCATCCTCCCGTCCTCTTTTTAAAAGCCTATCCATAATGGCTTGATCACTTAATTTCAAATAGAAAACTTTATCAACCTCTGGATCAAACAGTCTTAATTGTTCTTCTGTTCTAGGATAACCATCAAGTATAAAACCATGCTGGTAATCTGGTTGTTTCAATTTAGATGCAACCAACTCAGCAGTTATTTCATCATCCACCAATTTTCCTTGATCCAAAATGATTTTAATTTTTATTCCCTGATTGTTATTTTCGCTGGCAATACTCCTAAATATTTCTCCTGTGCTAATACTGGGAAGATGTAAATACTCAGACAATAACTTTGCTTGGGTTGACTTACCAGATCCTTGTGGGCCAATTAAAAGTATCTTCATCTTCTAGCAAATACCTCATAGCTTCTTTCAATCAACTTACTTTCAAAAGTTTTGGCCGTATCCAAAATTACCGAAACCACAATCAAAAGTCCTGTACCACCTAAAATCAAGGTTTGAATACCAGTTATTTTTGAAGCAATGGAAGGCAGTATGGCAATTGCTCCCAAAAATACAGCTCCAGCCAGAGTAATTCTGACCATAACGTAATTTAAATAGAGGGCGGTTTGAGTACCTGGTCTAATACCCGGGATAAATCCTCCGTATTTTTTAACTTCATCAGCTACTTTGGTAGGATTAAAAATCACCGCCGTATAAAAATACGTAAATCCGACTACCAAGCCAAAATAAACCAAATTATAAATTAAGCTTCCTGGGTTAAAATTAGCAGCTAAAAATCTTCCCAAAATTGCCAGTTGTGGATTATTGAGCTGAGCAAGATAGGTTCCAGCAAAAGAGGGAATAAGCACTAAAGAAACGGCAAAAATAATCGGAATAACACCTGCTTGATTAACCCGAAGCGGCAAATAAGTTTGAGCTCCACTGCCCCCTTCTTTAGACCCTGTAAATCTTCTGGCATAAGCAACTGTTATTTGTCTTCTGCCTTCATTTATAAACACTATGCTGGCAATAACCAAAACTGAGAGTCCTAGTAAAATTAATATGTTTAAAGTTTGGGCTTGATCCACCACAGAAGCTGTTTGAGTTAAAACAATGGGCAGACGGGAAACAATCCCAGCAAAAATCAACAGCGAAATACCGTTTCCAATTCCATATTCGGTAATAAGTTCTCCAAGCCACATCAGGAAAATTGTTCCGGCAGTCATACCAATTATTATTGCCGCAATTTGAATTGGAGTTATCTGAAAAAAAACTCCTTGATTTTTTAATAAAACAAACATACCAATAGCTTGTACTAACCCCAGTGGAATAGTCAAATATCTTGTATACTGATTAATCAGTTGTCGACCGTACTCTCCTTCTTTAGATAATGCTTCCAGTTTTGGAATAATCATTGTTAAAAGCTGAATGATAATTGAGGCATTAATATAGGGATTAAGTCCTAAAGAGATTATGGAGAAATTAGCTAAAGTCCCTCCGGAAAAGATATCCAGCAGTCCTAAAAATTGATTTGAAGCAAAAAGATGTTGCAGAGCCAACAGATCTACTCCTGAAACGGGAATATGAGAAACTATTCTAAAAATTATGACTATCCCTGCGGTAATTAAAATTTTTTTTCTTAAATCTTTTATCTTAAATGCCGATATTATTGGTGCAAGGATATTAGACATAATCTAGCTTTCCGCCTTTTTTCTCTATCTCCACTGCCGCCTTTTTAGAAACAGGCAATTTAATAACTAATTTAGTACTAAGTCCCTGATCTGCTAAAAGTTTAACACCATATTTCAGATCTTTTTTATCAATTAATTTTACTTGCAAAAGCTGCTCTAAATCTACCACTGTATTGTTCTTAAATCTATTTAATTTACTTAAAGATATTGCTTTTGGTTTATAGGAAATAACTGTATTGCCTAAACCTAATCTTTTAGGGAGTTTCTTGTAAAAAGCGAGTCCTGCTCCGCTAAAATTAATCGGAATTTTACCTCTGGCCTTTTGGCCTTTGGTTCCACGGCCGGCAGTTTTACCCTTGCCAGAACCAATACCTCTACCCAATCGTTTTTTTTCTCTTGATGCAATCTTTGGTAAATTATTTAGTTTCATCTTCTGTTCCCTTGCTAACTTTTGACTCTTTTGTTTTACCTAAGTCAGACGTGTTCTCTTTAAATCTTCTTAGTCTTTTTAGTGCTTCCATTGTAGTATAAACATTCGATGCTTTATTTTTAGTGCCCAAAGATTTAGACACCACGTCATGAATCCCGGCAGCTTCCACCACCACTCGGACTGCTCCTCCGGCAATTACTCCTGTTCCAACTGGAGCTGGCTTTAGTAAAACTTGCGCTGCTCCATACTTAACCAAAATAGTGTGAGGAATAGTCCTACCTTTTAGCGGAACGGAAATTAGATGTTTTTTGGCATAAGTTGTGGCCTTTCTGACAGCAGATTGAACCTCAGCAGCTTTACCCAAGCCTACTCCAACCCTACCCTTACGGTCTCCTACGACTACTAACACTGAAAGCGATCTTCGATCGCCTCCTTTAGTCTTTTTAGATACCCTATTGACCTGAACTACTCTTTCAAAAAACTCCGATTCTGGTTGAGATAAATTCCTGCCACCTTGATTATTTCTGTTAAAGTTTGAGTTTTGCATATAACTTCCTAAAATTCTAAGCCTCCTTCTCTTGCTCCACTGGCCAGCTCTGCTATTCTGCCTTGATATTTAAATCCTCCTCTATCAAAAACTACAGTTTTAATTTTTTTACTTTTGGCTTTTTGGGCCAAAACTTTGCCCAACTGATAAGCTTTCTCTTTTTTAGTGCCAGGCTGTTTAATATCAGAAGCGGACACGTAAGTTTTGCCGCTATCATCATCAATAATTTGAACAAAAATATGCTTATTTGACCTAAAAACAGATAGTCTAGGTCTTTGGCTAGTTCCAAAAATATGCTTTCTTATTTTTAGATGTTTTTTTAATCTATTTTCTTTTTTCATAATTTTCCTAAATTAAGCACTTTAACATTATTTAGCTCCGGCTACTCCTACCTTGGCACTTTTTCCTGCCTTCTTTCTGATATACTCACCTTCAAATCTGATACCTTTTCCTTTATATACATCAGGCGGTTTAATCTTTTTGATATTGGCAGCAATCTGTCCCACTAATTGTTTATCCGAACCTGTTATCTTAATTTTTGTGTTATCAGAAACCTCAAAATTTATTCCAGCTGGTGCTTCAATCTCAACCGGATGAGAGAATCCGACATTTAAAACTAACTTGTTACTGTTGACCTCTGCCCTAAAACCTACTCCCACCAATTCCAAATTTTTACTCCAGCCCTCTATTGCTCCAGCAATCATATTAGCAATCAGACTTCTGGTTAACCCATGCAAAGCTTTTGACCTTTTTAGATCATTTTTCCTTTTTACTATTACCTTACCATCCAAAACTTCTACTTTAACTGCCGGAGCATATTTTAATTCCAGATTCCCCTTTGGTCCGCTAACCGTTACTAGATGACCGTTTACTTCAACAGTCACACTAACAGGTATTACAATAGGTAAGTCGCCAATTCTACTCATATTCTTCCTTTCTACCAGATAAACGCTAGTATTTCTCCTCCTACTTTTGATTTTCTAGCCTCTTTCTCAGTCATCAAACCCTTTGGAGTTGAAATCACTGCTATACCTAAACCATTTAATACATATGGTAAATCAGAAGCGCCTGAGTAAACACGAAGAGAGGGTTTGGACACTCTTGTAATATCCGTTATGGCTGGTTTACGCTCGTTATATTTAAGTGTGACCAAAATTTCTCTCTCCTTTTGAGAAACAGCCTCCAAATAGCCTTCTTTTTGCAAAAGCTTCATTAGGTTTAGAATCAGTTTTGAAAACTTAACTGAAACTGATTGCTTGCCTACCAAATAACCGTTTTTTATTCTAATTAAAGCATCTCCTATATTATCCATATCACCAACTCGCTTTCTTCACACCCGGAAGAAGTCCTAAGTGCGCCATTTCTCTAAAACAAAGTCTACAAAGGCCAAATTTACGAATAAAAGCACGTGAGCGCCCGCATCTTAAACAGCGGTTTCTTTTCTGTACTTCATATTTAAATCTTTTCTTAACAATATTCGATACTTTAGCCATATGTTAGTAACTTAAGCCAAGAGTCTAGATTCTAGACTCTCCTTTCTTAAAAGGCATCCCTAAATACTCCAGCAGTTTTTTACCTTCATCTTTATTTTTGGCAGTTGTAGTAATAGTGATAGCCAAACCCCTTTGTTTATCAACGGTTTTATAGTCTACTTCTGGAAAAATGGTTTGCTCTTTTAAACCAATGTTTAAATTTCCAAAACTATCAAATGATTTATCCGATATCCCCTTAAAATCTCTCACCTTTGGCAAAACCACACTGATCAGTTTATCCAAAAAATAATACATTCTCGCTCCTCGCAAAGTTACCATCATACCAATTGGCTGACCCTTACTGACCTTAAAAGAGGCCACCGATTTTTTAGCATGAGTTACAACCGGAGTTTGTCCTGCTAAAGCAGATAAATAAACTTTGACTTTTTCCAAAACTCCTTCATTATCTTTTGCCTCACCTAAACCAATACTAATTACAATCTTACTGACTGCTGGCACGGCCATTTTATTTCCTAGCTCCAGTTCTTGGCCCAACTTATCTCTAACTTCATTTATATATTTATCTTTTAGTCTATTCATTTAATCTCCTTTTTACATTTTTTGCATACTCTAACCTTAGTTTTTCCTTCCATTTTGTATCCTACTTTTGTAAGCTTTTGGCAATTGGGACAGATTAAACCTACATTAGAAATGTCCAAAGATTTTGGGATGTTAATAATCCCACCCTCCACTCCTTGCATCGATCTGACATGCCTTTTATATAAATTAACGCCGCTCACAAAAACTCTTCCCTCCTTAAGCTTGACAAACTCAACCGTTCCCTCCTTACCTTTATCTTTACCAAGCAATATTTTAACTTTGTCTTTCTTTTTAATTTTCATAGTGTTTGTCTACCATACCTCCTGGGCCAGAGAAACTATCTTTGAATATCCCTTGTCCCTTACCTCTCTAGCGATCGGTCCAAAAATACGGGTGGCCCGTAAATTACCATCATTATCGACAACTACCCCTGCATTGTCATCAAATTTTATATATGAACCATCGTCACGTCGCAGCTCCTTTTTACACCTAACAATAACCACTTTAACTATTTCGTGGTTTTTAACTTGACCATTTGGGTCAGCTCCTTTGACAACCCCTACCACAATTTGCCCTAAAGTAGCCTTTCTCTTACTTGAACCTCCCAGAGGTTGAATCACCTGTAAAACTTTGGCTCCGCTATTATCTGCAACCGTTAACCTTGTTCTATGCTGAACCATTTTTTATTTGGACAATTCTGTCCGACCCTTCTTTTTTGATTTAAGTTTCACTGTGGAATTGTCCATCACAACCTTTTGACTCGCAACTGCTTCTTTTTGTTTGTTTTCCTCTAACTTTTCATTTGCTTCCGGCATTACCTCTGCTATAACTTCCTGCGCTTTTTCTTTCATCTGTTCCTCGGCAATTTCTGCCAAACTTCTACCTAATACTTTAACTACCCTCCAGTGTTTATTTTTAGAAATAGGTTTGCATTGTATGATTTCCACAATATCTCCTGTTTTTACTCCCACCAAATCATCAACCAGATACTTTTTGGTTCTAGTGAAGGTCTTTTTATATAAAGGGTGTGTGGCAATTCGCTCAACTAAAACCGTCGCTGTCTTCTGCAATTTTACTGATATTACTCTACCTGTCATATATAGTAACTAGTCACTAGAATCCAAAGTCTAGGAACTAGTTTTCTCTCCTTTCTGCTCATCCGCTGTTGATTTTTTACTTGAACTTTTAACTGCTGTTTTTTGACTTGTGACTGGCTCTTTACTAGAATCTTGACTCTTAACTCTTAACTCTAATTGTTCCAGTAACTCTTTCTGTTTCATCACTGTTAAAACCTGGGCTAAATCTTTTCTTTTTTTAGAAATAACCTTCAAATCTTTTAATTTATTCATATTTTTATCAAACATTGCCTCTGCAATTTCTTTTTTAATAAGCTTTGCCTTATCAGATAACTCTTTTATTGATAATCCTTTTGTCTGATTTAGATCATTTTTCTTCATAAAACTTATACTGCCTCCTTACTGACAAACTTAAGTTTCAAAGGTAACTTATGTGATGCCAGTCTCAATGCTTCCTTAGCAACATTTTCTGTGACTGCTCCCATTTCAAAAATCAATTGTCCAGGCTTAATTACTGCCACATATCCTTCCACATCACCTTTGCCAGAACCCATTCTACTCTCGGCCGGATGTTTGGTAATAGGTTTATCAGGGAAAATCCTAATCCAAATACGACCGCCTCTTTGGGTGTAATGAGCCATCGCTCTTCTGGCTGCTTCTATTTGTCTTGCACCAATCCATCCAGCTTCCATGGCTTTTAATCCAAAATTGCCAAAGGCAAGTTTGTTACCCCTGGTCGAAACCCCGGTGCGTTTACCCTTAAATGTTTTTCGATGTTTTGTTCTTTTTGGAGCCAGTAGTGCCATATTATATTTCTACCTCACCTTTATTTATCCATACTTTGACCCCGACATATCCTGATTTAGTCAGTGCCGGGTAAACAGCAAAATCAATATCTGCTCTTAATGTGTGCAGTGGCATGGTGCCGGAAGCTTTCCATTCACGTCTGGCAATTTCTGCTCCACCAATTCTACCTGATATAACTACTCTGACTCCTTTTGCTCCAACCCGCATAACCCGATCGATTGCCTGATTCATTACTCTTCCGGCAGGCAATCTTTTAGCCAGCTGTTCAGCAACTGATTGGGCCACTAAATAAGCAGACAGGTCAGAGGATTTTAACTCCATTGGTACAACTTCCAAGCTATTATCATTTTTTAAGTTAAGTTCCTTCATCAAAAACTTTTTAAGTTCTGTTAATCCAGATCCTCCTCTGCCAATTAAAACTCCAGGACGGGATACAAAAATTATCACTTTTAGTTTATTAACAGCTCGCTCTATCTCAACAGATTGAATACCAGCCGGGCGTAGCTTCTTCATCAAAGCTTCTCTTACTTTTATATCCTCTAAAACAAATTGTTTATATTTTTCGCCTTTAGCAAACCAGCGCGATTTCCAGGTAGCTCCAATACCCATTCTAAATCCAACCGGATGTATTTTTTGTCCCATAAGTTAGTAACTAGTCGCTAGAGTTTAGAATCTAGGATTTAGCTTTTGTTCCTTTCTTTGCGTTAATTGTTTCTATTTTTTCTTTACTTGACTCTTCGTCTATTTTTTCATTTTTTATTTTTTTACTACGAACTACCAACTCATCACTCAAAACTATCTTTATATGGCTCATTCTTTTTTTATAGGGCTTTACTCTTCCTCTAGTTCCGGCTCGGAAACGGCGCATTTTCATACTTTCATCAATCTCCAGCTTTTTAAACTCTATCTTTTGCAAATCCATTCCAGCCACTTTGGCATTTGCCAAAACTGTTTGCAAGGCCTTGATCAAATCTTTGGCAGCGTATTTTGGGGTAACTTGCAAAATATCTAAGGCTTTGGTAGGTGTCATTGTTCGAATCATGTCAGCTACCAACCGCAGCTTCCGAGGACTTATATGAATGTATCTTTGTATTGTTTGTGCTTCCATTTAGGTTTTCTCCATGGTTCTTTTAGTGACTTGTCCGTGTCCTTTAAAGGTTCTAGTTGGTGCAAATTCACCTAAGTATTGTCCAACCATGGACTCAGTCACAAAAACAGTGACAAAGTTTTTACCCTGGTGAACTAAAAAGGTATGCCCCACAAATTCAGGTGGAATCTGAGATCTTCTAGCCCAGGTTTTTATAGGAATCTTGGCCCCAGTGGCTTTTTGAGCCATCACTTTTTTAAGCAGTTTTGCATCAATATATGGTCCTTTTTTACTAGATCTACTCATATTCTTGCATTCCTTTCTAGATTAAAACGCAAAAGATCATTAGAATTCAATCCAAGCCATATCGAAACTCTCCCTTTAGCGAAAGTTTTTATTACTAACCGACGATTTCCTGAAGATGGTCGATAATCTTCTGGCGTAGGTCCTAAGGCATGTAATAACTCAGGATGTTCTGCTTCTATTTTAGCTCTAGTAGCCAGAGCATCTTCCTTATTTGAGAAACTAGGTGCTATCGGTAATAAGAATGTGCTATTTACCTCAGCAAACGCTACCATCCTAGTAGGATTGTGTAAGTCCATAACCATAATATCATCTGGTGTAAGATCTCTCTTAAGCTCTACCATATTATTTCCTCCTTTTAAGAATCAATCTGTTACTTCTACTTTTTTTGTTTCTGGTTTTGCCAACTGCTGGTCTTCCATAAACTGTCATTGGTCGCTTTCTGCCAATTCCAGATCGACCCTCACCACCACCATGCGGATGAGAATCAGGATCCTGGGCTACACCTCTGACTGTTGGCCTGATTCCCATCCAACGTGAGCGTCCGGCTTTCCCGATTACCCGCTGCTTCATCTCTTCATTTCCCAACACTCCAATTGTGGCCATAGCCTCAAGGGGAATCATTCTAACTTCTCCTGAAGGCATTTTCAAATGAGCAAAACCTGCCTCTTTAGCTAAAAGTTGCAGTCCCACCCCAGCACTTCTGCCAATTTGTCCACCTCTACCTGGCAGCAGTTCCACATTATGAATCAAAGTGCCGATGGTAATATTTTTTAACCTCATGGCATTACCCGTTCTTGCTTCTGCCTTTTGGGCAGATAAAATTTTATCTCCTAAAGATAAATCCTTGGGAGAAAGTATATATCTAAATTCTCCATCGCTGTATTTAATCAAGGCTATATTAATGTTTCTGTTTGGATCATATTCAAAAGCTACCACTTCACCCTCAATCCCAAACTTATCTCTTTTAAAATCAATCTCTCGGTAATATCTTTTGTGCCTGCCTCCTTGACCTCGAACAGTTAAAACTCCGTTAGATCTGCCAGAGTGTTTTTTTAATAACCTCTTTAAATTTTTAAGTTTTAAGTTATAGTTTTGAGTTTTGAGTTTTGAGTTTTGAGTTTTCATATTATTTCCCTGTAATTACCTTTCTTTGAGTAGTTGGTGCTGCACCTGTGGCGCTTTTTTCTACTCTGATCTTTGTTCTTCCTAAAAGATCTTTTTTCTCTTTTAATTTAATTGGCTCTCCTTCTGCGGTTGTCACAGTTACTCCTTCAGCTTGCCCATCTTTTGGGGTTTCAAAAATAGCAATTTTATCGCCTTTTTTAACTTGTACCAAAGCTTTTTTTAATCCAACTGTCTGATAATTTTTTCTGACTCTTTTTTGTTGTTTTAGCTCACCCTTACTATTGATTGTTTTTACACTGATAACTTTAACCTTAAATTTTTCTGCCACTTGCTTGGCCACTTGAGGTTTAGTGGCCTCTTTACCCACCTCAAAAACATATAAGCCTGTCTCTGCTAGCTTCATAGATTTTTCAGTAATAATCGGTCGTTTAATAATCACTTCTGCTCCTTTGGCGCTGGTTTAACTAATCTCTCCACAGCATCTTTAGTAACTATAATCATTTGATGTTTTAACACTTCATACACATTAACTAAATTTACCGAGATGACATCTACTCCGGGAATATTCCTGACTCCACGAACTACATTGTCTTGTTTAACTCCTGTAATAAATAAAGCGCTTTTGCCAATTTTTTCCATAAATTTACTGATCTCCTTTGTTTTTCCAGAGGCTTTTTCCAAGCCGGTTACTCCAACTATTTGCTTTTCAGACATTTTTGCAGAAAAAGCAGACACTAAAGCTGCTTTTTTCATCTTTTTAGGTAGCGCTAATCTTACTTTTCTCGGCTTTGGTCCAAAACTGATTCCTCCACCCACAAAAATCGGGGCCCTGATAGAGCCATGTCTGGCCCGACCAGTACCTTTTTGTCGGAAAATTTTGGCTGTTGAACCTCTGACTTCTCCCCGGGTCTTAGTGGAAGCTGGATGGAATTTTTGATTAGTTGTATAAACCCTAATAGCTTGAGCCAAAAGAGTTTTGTTTATCCCTGCCCCAAAAATTTCTTTAGGTAAACTCATCTTTCCGGCAGCTCTACCTACTAAAGAATAAACAGGAATGGATAATCTCGTTTGTCGTGCATCGTTTATCGTTTTTCGTTTTGGTTTCTGCGATTTTCCGATTGACGATTTCTTAACCGGCATTTTGTTCTCCTTTGTCCGCTGTAGTTGCCTCCGCCGCCGAAGTAGCTTCAGCTACGGAGGCCGAGTTAATTGAGGCGGATTCTACTGGTTCAACTTGCTGTGCTGATTTCTCTGCTTCTTCTCCACCTTCTTCAGGTTTCTCCTCTGGTGGTGGAGTATAACCTTTAATTTTTCCCAGTTTGTTTACAATCACTAGTCCCCCAGTTGGTCCAGGTACTGCCCCTTTAATAATCAACAGATTTTTTTCGCTGCTTACCCCAACTACTTCCAAACCGCTGGTTGATGTCCTAGCAACTCCCATATGTCCAGCCATTTTCTTACCTTTATAAACTCGCCCTGGAGTTGTACCTGAACCAATTGATCCTGGAGCTCTGTGCCGATCTGATTGACCATGAGTTTTTGGACCACCATGAAAACCATGTCTGCGCACTCCCCCTTGAAAACCCTTTCCTTTGGAAGTCCCTGTTACTTTAACCATATCTCCAATTGAAAAAACCTGGTCCAGTTTTATTTCTGTTCCAGGCTTTAAATCTTCTGTCTGTTGGCTGTTGTCTGTAGACTGTAGTCTAATTTCCCTAAACCAGCGGATTGGTTTGTCAATCCCAACAGCCTTACCATGGCCAAGTTGAGGTTTGCGAACTGATTTTTTGGTTCCAAACCCAAGCTGGATGGCATTATAACCATCTTTGCTACCTGTGGTTTTAACTTGGGTGATAAAATTCGACATCACTTCTACCCTAGTCGCCCCGACCCGTCTGCCGCGAGCATCATAAGTACTAGTCATTCCTTTTTTCGTACCAAGTAACGTGTTAATCATCTTTTTGCATTAAAAAGAGTGAGTCAGGCTTTTGCCTGAGCTCACTCAGTAATCCGTTTCAATCGCCGTATCATTTTAACGACGCACGATTTACTGAAAATATCCTTAAAGATACCTTTAAGAAGTATTAGTCATTTTCTAACTAAATTCTAACATGAATACAGGCTCAAATGCAAGCAAAGAAAATTGATCTAGTTTGACCCACTTGACATTAGGGTTTTGTTTGGTGTAATGTAAAAAAGGTAAAAGAGTTTATCGGAAAGGGGGTGAGTAATAGAAATGGAAAAGACAATTAAGCCAAGTATTAAATCTTCAATGCTTCGAGCAGGCAAGAAAACTTATTTCTTCGATGTTAAGGTTGCTTCTAATAACAAAAAGTACCTAAAGATTACTGAATCTTCATTTGAAGGAGAAGGTAAGGAAAGAAAATACAATTCTTTCTTAATCTGGCCTGAAACTATCACTGATTTTCAATCAAGACTATCTGAAGTCAGTGGCGTAATGGCACAGTAAGATGGTTAAAATGCCGGCGCCGGCACAAATTACATCTTCACTTCAATATCTACTCCAGCTGGAATTTCCAGATGCATTAAGGAATCAATGGTTTTTTGGGTCGGTTCGACAATGTCAATCATTCTTTTGTGGGTTTTTATCTCGAAAGCTTCTCTAGCATCTTTATCAGTGTGAGGAGAACTAAGTACTGTCATTCGCTCAGTTTTTGTGGGAAGGGGAATTGGACCGACAATTTTAGCTCCAGTTCGAAGAGCTGTATCCAAAAGAGACTCACAAGTGTTATCAAGTACTCTGTGATCGTAACTTTTTAATTTAACTCTAATACGGCCTCGCGGCATCCAATTATTCCCCTTTCAATGTACTAACTACAATAAATTACTAGGCTATTATTTTGGTAATAACTCCAGCTCCAACGGTTTTTCCGCCTTCGCGGACTGCAAACCTTAAACCATCTTCCATAGCAACAGGGGTAATTAATTTACCAGTAATTTTAACAGTATCACCTGGCATGGCCATCTCAACTCCTTCTGGCAGCTGAACTTCACCAGTCACATCTGTAGTTCTAATATAAAACTGGGGCCTGTAACCTTTGAAAAAAGGGGTGTGTCTTCCCCCTTCTTCTTTAGATAAAATATAGACTTCTGCTTCAAATTCGGAGTGGGGGGTAATTGAGCCGGGTTTGGCCAAAACTTGACCGCGCTCTACATCTGTTTTCTCAATACCACGGAGCAAAATTCCAGCATTGTCTCCGGCCTGACCCTCATCAAGCAGTTTATGAAACATTTCAATTCCTGTCACAACGCTTTTTTTGGTCGGCCGAATTCCCACAATTTCTATTTCTTCATTAACTTTAACCTTACCTCTTTCAATTCTACCGGTTACAACAGTTCCCCGACCTTTAATAGAGAAAACATCCTCAACAGCCATAAGAAATGGCTTGTCTACATCCCTGACTGGAGTGGGAATCCATTCATCAACTTTGGTCATTAACTCTTCAATGGCTTTGACAGATTCGCCGTCACCTTCTAAGGCTTTTTTAGCTGATCCGCGAATGATTGGAGACTGGGGATCGTATTCATATTTTTTAAGTAAATCCCTTACTTCTTCTTCCACCAAATCTAGCAACTCAGGATCATCCACCATATCTACTTTATTTAAGAAAACTACAATTGCTGGTACCCCCACTTGCCTGGCAAGCAGTAAATGTTCTCTGGTTTGCGGCATCGGACCATCAGGCGCAGAAACAACTAAAATGGCGCCATCTGTTTGAGCGGCGCCAGTGATCATATTTTTAATATAGTCTGCGTGACCAGGCATGTCGATATGAGCATAATGCCTTTTTTCTGTTTCATATTCTTGATGGGAAATGTTAATGGTAATACCGCGGGCTTTTTCCTCAGGAGCATTGTCAATTTGATCAACTGATCGCTCCTCTGCCAAACCTTTACCTGCCAAGACTTTGGTAATAGCGGCGGTTAAAGTAGTTTTACCATGGTCAACATGACCCATAGTTCCCACATTAACGTGTGGTTTGCTTCTGTCAAATTTTTTCTGATCTGCCATAATTGCCTTAAAAACCAGCCTTTCTCTTGAAGCTGGTAAAGAAATCTTACAATACAATCTCTTAAATTGCAAGCATTAAATTGAAAAATTTGATTAGGCTAATTTGGCTCGATGAGTTAGAATATTAGCCCAAGTTAATGCCTCATCAGCCCAGATTTCATTAGGAGTGCTGTTTTTTAATTGTTCAAATTTTCTTTTAAAAGTAGTGTAGGTGGATTTGAATTTTTCACTTTTATGCACATTCTCGAGCTGATTAAGATAAGTTTCAGTATCATAGATAAACTGTCTTATTCTTTGGGTTTTTCCTTCCATAGCCCATTTGGAAAGTCTACCCATATTAACTGCAATATTTAAAATTAACTCTTCTGCATTCATTTCAATAAATTGTTAATTAGCTTTGATATTTTCTCGCGAATAGTTTGGTCTAATACTGTTCTGTTGGAATTTCCATCATTTGGGCGAATATTAATCATGGAGTCAAAATCTACTTCTGTGGTTTCTAAATCTAGCCCCCCACCCCAGAGATCTTTTTGTTTACTGCCTTCTTTTAAAAGTAACTGCTCTCCTTCAACATGTCGCAATCCACCAGCAGTGAGAATATTTTTTTCAAGATCAACTACAAATTTTACATATCCCTCCAAATCTTCAGCAGCTTTTTTTAAATCTTCTTGACTAATTTTTTCTTTAACTAGAATTAACATGGAGTCATTTTAACATAACTACCAGTCTCACTCTTCGCGGAATTTTGTAACAATGAATGGCCACACCCGGTGTGGGTTAGTATCGACACATCGGGATTATTCAGGGATATTTTGCCAAATTTGAGGCTAAAAAGAAGTTATCTTTCCACTCTACCTGTAAATCCAGAAGACTCAACTATTTTGGCAGTGATATTACTAGGAACTGTTTCATAATGGTCAGCTTCCATGTAATACGTGGCCCGGCCTTGAGACATGCTTCTGATAGCTGTGGCATAACCATGCATCTCAGCCAGAGGAACCAGTGCCAAAATGACTCTGGCATTCCCGCGGGATTCACTGGATAAAATCTGAGCTCTTTTAGAAGATAAGTCGCCAATAATTTCTCCTAAAAATTCCTCTGGGGTGGTTACTTCCACCTTCATAATCGGCTCCAGTAAAATCATGTCAGCTTTTTTAGCAGCTTCAGACAATCCCAAAGAGGCGGCAATTTTAAAGGCTATCTCAGATGAGTCAACCTCATGATATGACCCATCATAAACTACCACTTTAATATCCGTGACCGGATATCCTGCTAAAATTCCAGTATCTTCTTTTTCAATCACTCCTTTTTCAATTGGGGGAATATATTCCCTGGGGATAGCACCTCCTACCACTTCTGATTTAAATTCTCTGCCTTGACCACGGGGAAGTGGTTCGATTCGAAGTAGACAATGTCCATATTGGCCCCGACCACCTGTTTGGCGAATATACTTACCTTCGCCTTCGGCCACTTTAGTGATAGTTTCTTTATAAGCCACTTGTGGCTGGCCCACATTGGCTTCAACTTTAAATTCTCTTTTCATCCGATCAACCAAAATCTCCAGTTGCAGCTCCCCCATTCCGGCAATAATGGTCTGGGCTGTTTCTGGATCAGATTTCACTCTAAAAGTTGGATCTTCTTCTGCTAATCTTTGCAGGGCAAAACCTAATTTCTCCTGATCAGACTTAGTTTTGGGCTCAATGGCCAGTGAAATAACCGGATCAGGAAAAGAAATATTTTCCAAAATTATTGGGGCAACCTCATCACAAAGAGTATCTCCAGTGATAGTATCTTTTAGTCCAACAGCCGCTACAATCTCACCGGCATATGCCTCATCAATTTCTTCCCGGTCATTAGCATGCATCAAAAGCAACCTTCCCACTCTTTCTTTTATTTGTTTAACCGGGTTATATACATAAGAACCGGACTTTAACGTTCCAGCATACACTCTAATAAAAGTTAATTTTCCCACATGAGGATCAACCTGAATCTTAAAAGCCAAAGCAGCCAGAGGAACAGATGGATCAGCTTTCCTGATTTCCTTTTCTTCAGATGCTGGTTTAATTCCTACTACCTCAGCAATATCCTGAGGAGATGGTAAATATTCCACCACACAATCAAGCATTAGCTGAACCCCTTTATTCCTTAAAGATGACCCCGCTAAAACAGGGACAATTTTATTTTCAATAACTGCTTTTCTTAAAGCCTTTTTCAGTTCTTCAACCCTCATTTCCACCCCACCTAAATATTTTTCCATTAAAATATCATCAGTTCCGGCAATTTCTTCTACTAATTCTTCTCGGTGTTTTTCCACTTCAGCCACCATATCAGAGGGAATTTCTGTTTCATTAAAGTTAGCACCGGTTTGGTCACCTTCCCAGATGTAGGCTTTTTTAGTTAAAAGATCAACCACTCCTTTAAATTCATTTTCTTTACCAATTGGCAGATTATAGGCAAGCGCATTAGCTCCTAATCTGTCTCTAGCTGATTGAATAGTACCTAGAAAATCAGCTCCCACCACATCCATTTTGTTGGAAAAAGCAATCAAGGGCACCTGATATTTATTAGCCTGTCGCCAAACAGTTTCTGTTTGGGATTGAACTCCGGAAGAAGAATCTAGCACAATTACTCCACCATCTAATACCCTTAAAGATCTTTCCACCTCAGCTGTAAAATCAACGTGTCCGGGAGTATCAATTAAGTTAATTCTAGTTTCCGCATCTTTAAATAAAGCATCATCTTTCTTGGCAATCCAAAAAGTAGTAACGGCTGCAGAAACAATGGTAATTCCTCTTTCTCTTTCCTGCTCCATCCAGTCAGTAGTGGTGGTACCTTCATCAATATCACCTATTTTGTAGGTTCTACCAGTATAAAATAAAATTCGCTCGGTGGTGGTGGTTTTTCCTGCATCAATATGAGCAATAATACCAATGTTACGAATTCTATCTAAGGGGAAATCTCTTTTGGTCTTAGCAATGGCCATGTTACTTACCTGCTTCCAAATCTCTAATTATTTTTTTGACTTGTTCTATCTGAACACGCAAAGTTACAGCATCTTCAATTGCCATTGTGTATGCCGCATTTTCCGATAAATCCCCTTCTTGAGCTGCAACACCTTTTTTATGCTGAACTTCAATAAGCTGTTCCTCTAGTTTTTTGAGGTTTTCATTCCACATCTTTAATTTTTCCTGTCTTAATTTATTGTCCATAGTCCATAATCGAAAAAGCCTCCCTCAAACTGGGGAGGCAACAAGTAAATATTAATGAATCTGATCCTAAAAGTCAACACTATGCGAAAACTGTGCTAAGTCTAGTTAAGCGTATGTCCTGCTTTTGATAAAAGCTCGATCGCTTTTTCTAGATTTTCTTCTTTTACCAAAATATAATCTGTGTCGAATGTTGAAACCACAAAAATACTAATCTCTCCTTCAGCTAAAATTTTAGAAAGATTTGCTACTATTCCCACCAAAGAAAAATCCACAGGGCCTTTAACTTTTAAAATTTTCCAATCTTTTTCAATTTTTTCTGCAGACCCAATATTTTCCTGAAGACAAACCACTGATAATTCATCTTTAGTTTTGGTAATGGAATAAAAATCACCGTAATATGACCAGTCAGGAATAGGAGTGGTATTTTTAAATCTACAAACTGCAAAAGTGCCTTTTAAAACCTCAAGATTAAGCTGCATTTTAGGTATTATAGCTCATATCCCCACCCTGGTTGCCATGTAAATGGAGTAATCACTAACTCTTTTAAAGATCTTCCATTTATTAAATGCTCTAATCCATATTGGGTAGCCCGGTGTCCAATAATCATTACTTTTTTACCATTGTAATTTTTCTTTAAATCATCAAAGAAATGTTTCATTCTTTGGCTTGTTTGTTCATAACTTTCCCCGTTGGGAAAAGGTTTAGAGATATGTTTAACTTTTTCCTTATCCATTTCTTCTGAGGGATGTTGAGTTAAATCTCCATAGTCACATTCCCTAAGTCTTGCATCTTTTATTATTGGAAATTTGCCATTAAATGCAATTTCTGCTGTTTGATATGATCTTTGCAAATCAGAACAAAAAATAGCATCGAATTTTTGATCTTGATATCTTTCCCCTAGCTCCTTTGCCTGTTTTTGCCCAAAAGGGGATAGCGCTACATCATTATGCCCGGAAGATAAATGAGCCTCATTATCAAGAGTAGTTGCATGCGCTTCAAAAATAATCTTAATCACTTAAAGATCCTTTTCATAGAAAATAGCACTAAATACTACGGACTGAAAGTCCGTAGGTTTGAAGAAAGAGGCTGAAAGCCTCACTCCTCCAGAACAAACTCCTTTGCATTTTGATTAGATTTTTCATTGTGATGTTTTAAATACTCATTAACCA
>Ga0209515_10004210_pt1 | contig 19646 bp, 18 predicted proteins | sample Subgroupgradi54m_FD_187454 | JGI IMG/M metagenome (GOLD analysis project Ga0209515, IMG submission 187454) | Subsurface groundwater microbial communities from S. Glens Falls, New York, USA - GMW60B uncontaminated upgradient, 5.4 m (SPAdes)... ...
CATTCCAAGCAAGGCTTTTGTGGCTCTATCATCACGAAAAAAGGAGCGGAGGTTCATATGAACCTATTATATCAGAATGGGTATATGGCAACAGGCTTACTGCGTGTTGTTACGATATTCAATCCAGGTGTAGGAGCTAGAGTTCTCTACTGCATGCTCAAGGTTGGCGCTAATCACGCGATAACTGACAACGCACATACTGGTGGTGTCTATGTTCGTGTTCAGATGGATGATGGTAGACTCGACGACGTCGCATACGATGAAGAGTTGCGCAGCCATCACCAACATCCCACCACAGGCGTGTCTTTTTCAGGCATCCGCATTCGCCAGATTCACGAGGTGCTACGTGTCGCGTGTCTGTGTGCAAACGCTTTCCCAGCACTCGGAATCGTGGGCTGGGACATTGCGTGCACCCCCAGTGGACCAATCGTGATTGAGGGTAACAGCAGTCCTGGCCTCACGATTATTCAGCGGACCTATGTAGGGATGGTGGATACATTTATGCCTTCTGTTGAGAAACTGCTTCGCCGAAACACTGAAGGGATTGATCTCCCTTAGATCGGAAGCCGGCCGATCGTAAGGAGTGTCCTCGCGTTTTCTCGAATATGAGTAGTCGAAAATAATTCCCCTATCGCTTACCTCGCCATGATCTGATCCCAAATCCAGCCCCTCATAGCGACAGACACACTCATGAGCATGTGAGCGACAACCAAAGCGTATCAATCCCATTGGATTGCGTAAACACATGAGTAACTACACGCTCGACAAGCTTGGTTTTTCTCCAACATCGAGAATAGTGCTGCCGAATCATGATGATCTAGCGATGGATCATGGGGCAAACACGGCGTTCGCTGAATTAGTACAGAGAGGTTTCGTCAAGTCGGGTTCCGTTATGGTTCCCTGTCCGTGGTTCCCACAGCTCGCCAGAATGGCAAGAAGTAATGCGGCGCTTGATATTGGAGTTCATTTGACCCTAACGAGTGAATGGTTTGACTATCGATGGAGACCATTGTCGACTAGTAATAAGTCATCGGGATTAATAGACGCCGACGGCTTCTTCTGGAGAAATCGCACTCTTCTTCGTCAGAATCTAAACATTGAAGCTGCCGAAATAGAACTTCGCGCTCAAATCCGTACTGCGATTGAGGCTGGTATTGATGTCACACATCTAGATAGTCACATGGGGGTTGGACTGCTCCCGGAACTAGTCAACGTCTATATTAACCTTGGGCGTGAATACGGGCTGCCAGTCTTGTTGCCTAGAATCATTATGGACTCTCTCAAGGTTTTTAAGATGGATGGCATACAGGTATCGTTTTATGATGAAATTGTCAGTGCCTTAGAAAAGATGCTCTATCCGATGGTGGATCATTTTAGCATCACTCCTGGATTTTGTTCCATGGAAGTCAAGAGTGGATACGAGAGCCTTCTCTCAAATGTCCCAGAAGGAATCACCTTTCTTTCTCTGCATCCCAATGCTCCAGGTACAATAGAGTTCATCGACCCCTCCAAACACTCTTGGAGAACGGACGAGTACAGAGTATTTAGTGAGTTTTTCGGGTCTGAATCGCTTGAAGCACACGGCATCAAGACCATAAGTTTCAAAGAATTAAGAAACGTTCTGAGAGCGACCAAACGCGAATGACCATCGAAACTCCGGAGCCTCGGGCTATGAATGATGCACAAAGAGCTTCCTTCGAGAAGGATGGATACCTTATTTTGAGCAACAGTCTATCGCCCGAGCTACTTCAAGAACTGATTCTTGCTGTAGACAGGCTCTGGTCCGAACACTCTTCCAGGAGCTCAGATACCTACCTTCATCAGTTTGATTTCCTTTGCAGAGATAGAGTATTTGTTGACTTGCTAGAGCTTCCTGCCATTCTCTCGATAATTTTGGATATCCTTGGGTGGAATATCTATCTATATCATGCCCATCTCGATGTTAATCAACCCATTGCCCAAGAGAATGCACCAGCGCTGAGTTGGCACCGCGATAACGCTCGGATGAACAACGACATACGAGATGGCTATTATCCGTTATTGGCAATAAAAGTATCGTACTGGTTAAGCGACGCTTCTGAAAGTAATAGAGGAAACCTCTGCCTTATACCTGGAAGCCATAAGTGGAACTATTCTGAGAAGTTGCGTGGTAATAACACGGATTTTCCAGAGGGGTCGATTCCGTTGCTAGTCAAACCGGGCGATATAGTGGTGTTTGACAGTAGAGTTTGGCATTCCAGAAGCAATAATTATTCTGATGTGACCAGGAAGGTTTTGTTTTATGGCTACTCGTATCGATGGCTGCGTGCTAGAGATGACGTCAAGATCCCTGTAGAACTTTTGAGGAGTGCCACTCCTATCCAACTCCAGCTACTTACTCGGACAATGGATAGTGGAGCATACGACCCCCACGACGACGAAACTCCTCTTCGGCACACCCTCCTTCTCCCTCCCAGTGCTAAAAATGGTAAACCGTGAGCGCCTAAAAAAGATACTCATTCTCACTCTATATAGCGGAGAAAACGAACTAGCGGAATCTTTGGAGGTATTGAGTAAGCAGACATATACAAATTGGGAGCATAAAATAATTTCGAGCTTGCCCAACAAAGAGGCTCATGAGACGCTTTATTTCTATATAATGTCCCAGTCTTCCGGTTTTGATCTTTTCATAAAATTGGATGCTGACATGGTGCTAATCGGGAGTGATGCGCTTGCATCAATCGTCCGGTTCTTCGCTTCCAACCCAAATGTCGACCAAGCAAACTTCGCTGTCCATGACGTACTGTCAGACTCTCGTATTATGGGGTTGCTCGTTTTTTCGAATAAAGCTAAGTGGTTTGAGAACAGAGATGATCTGTTCGTCGACCATACGCCGGTTATTCCGGGGAAGCGATTGCTGATTTGGGGAACTCCTGCGCCGGTAGCACTGCATTGTCCCAATCCACATTCCTTTCAAGCATTTCACTTTGGCGCACATCGGGCAATGAAAGCCCTCCAGAGAAATCGCACGAGAAAGAATTGGATACAGTCCGCTCTCCAGTGGCATCTTCTCATGCAAGTTTGGAGGCGTTTTCTCGTGCAGCAGACGCGCGAGTTAGGTCTCTTTATGCTGGGTGCTTACAGTGTATGGAGAGGAGAGATCGACGGTAAAGGAAACGAGTATCAAAATGCTAGCTTAAAGAAAGCATACGACAAATACGAAATTTTGGATAGCAGATCAGTTTTGAATCTTCTGAGGGAAGAGTGGGCCTGTGTTTTAGCTAAACATGATTTGCTTTACGTTTTTCTCTGGCCGCGAATTAAATTCTACAAGTTCCGGTCGAGAATCTCAGTCTGGTTGAACAAGGCGGGCGATTGATTCCCGCCATGTGTTACCGGGCGGGAGAGGGGCGAGCGAATCGACCACGTGCGGCGAGGAAGCCCTGGTCGAGCTCCCTGGTACGCTGGGCCTTGGCGACGCGATGTCGCGGGCGACGGTTGTGCGACAAGCCAGCGCGGTCTATTCGGCAACGCAGGCGATGGTGGCGCTGTCGGCGGCGTGGACGGCGGGTCACAGCTCGATCGAGTCGATGCACGAGCGGGACGCACGCGCATTGGGTGTGGTGTTGGGCCTTGAGCGCAGTCCCAGCGTGCGAACGCTGTGGCGCGCGATTGAACAGATGACCGAGCGCTACGACCCTGTGCAGTGGTGGGCTGGGTGGATCATGGCCTTGGTGAAGACCTGTCCACCCACCTTGCCGGTCTGGGGCGTAGACGGTCACTTCAAGGCCTATTCGGGCGACGAGCCGATCGACAAGGGCTGGAACACCAAGCGCCGTCTGGTCGAACGCGGCCTCTCGACCGTGCGCGTGACAGACCTGCACGGAATGACTTGGAGCGACCTACCCGTGCGTGCAAATGACAGTTTGCACGGCCACGTCGCGGCGACGGCGAGCATGTTACGGGAGGCGCAGACGATCGAGGCGGGGGAAACCGGTGTCCTTGTGCGTCCTGTGGTGCTCGCCTTTGATCGCGGGGGTTTCGACTTCGACGTGCTCAACGCGCTGGATGCGCAAGGGGACTGTTATCTCTCGTGGGTCCCGCGGTCCGTGGCATTGCCGGACTTGAACGCGATCGCCCCCGACACCGACGGGGTGGGCGAGGTGCTTTGGACCTCCGCAGCGTTAGGGAAGATCTTCGCTCCGGGCGGCGACATGCAGATGGGTGAAAGTCGGGTCAAAGTCGAGATTCACCCGCGCATCGCGCACATTTCGCGCTTGTTGGTGGAGCGTGACGGCTCGGCGACAGTACCCGCTGTGACCAACCTTCCTCCGTGGGTCGACGCCGCGGAAGCGATGCGTCTATTGCGTGCGGCACGAGGGGTAGAAGAGAACTCCATCAAGGCTGCGCGACACTTTGTGTCGATTGATCACCTCGACGACCGGGGTGCCTTGGGACATCGCCCTGATGACCGCCCGATACCCAACCCCGTCCGGCTCGAACGACAGGCGCTGCTCAAGGCCCTTCAAGGAGCGGAGCTGCAGTTGCGTCGGGAACGTCCGGTGCCCGGCGAGCGGCCCCAACGAGAAATCAACGGCGATCTGATTGTGAACGGGGTCCATCGTCAGTTGGTGAGGGAACAAATTGCGTCGCTGCCTGAGAAAGTCGAGCGTCGCAGTGTGGATCCTGAGGCAGAGCGTGCAGAGCTTGACGTGCGCAACCGTCAGCTGTTGCTTCCCTTGAAAGACGCGACAGAAAACGCCCGTCGATGGCTTCTGTCGATGTTGGCCGAGGGCCTCTCGCCGAGCGCTCATGAGTACGACCAAGACACCCGCGCCCGCACGTTGGAATCACTGCTGCGATCTCCGGGAACCGTAACGTTTCACCCGATGGAGGTGACGATCGAGATGCCGCTGCCACCCACGCCACACCAACGTCTCACCGCAGCACTGCTCGCCCTCGATGGGCGAGGGCTGTGCTTCCTCGACGGGCGTCCGCTGCGATTTCGTTTGGCACCCCGGCCCACCCGAACTGATCTCGATGGCACCGACTCGACCGCTTAAAATTGCAGAACTCCGAACAGGGTGTCAGGAGGTCAGAGTCTCGCTTCTTCCGGGGTACGGCTAAATCGCCCGTCGGCAGTCGCACTTGGAGCGCCTCAGTGTTCCTTGATCGTCTCGATCGCTTCGATGACCGCGAGTGTCGATAAGAGGTCACCTCGGCGTTCCACCAAACTCCGGTCAACGGGATCGCCCGTTCAGTGCCGAATCGCAGTTGTTGTGTCTGTACCGCCGGAGCCCACCGCGATTTGCGGGGCATTGCCGACCTGTGTAGATGAGACGTCCGGCCGGAGTTTGGTGGAACGCCGACCCCCCCTTTTTTTTTGCTTGTTGCTGGACCTCCACTTCAGTGATCGTGTTGCAGACGAAGCGCGCCGCCACATCGAGCGCGAAGGTCGTCCGTTGCACATCGACCTTTTCTTGTGACGGCCGCAGATCAGGGAGGCTGGCAGGCATTGAATCATCTTTGTTAGAATACGTTGTGAGTTGCGGTCCGGGATTTGCGGGGGACGTAGCGGGACTTGTTCGACGAGCGCTTCCCACCAACACGGCCGCTCACCTCAGCATCTCTAACACCCTCCGCCGCGTCTCCTCGTTCGCTCCGGCCAGAGCGGCGAGCAGGTCGTGCGGGAGTTTCTGGATGGCCTCGCGGGTCAAGAGCATTTTCTCGACCTCTGGGCCGAGATGCAGAAGAACAAGGGCGCTCAACACCTGCTCACCGTTCTCGGTGGGCTTCATGTCGAGGTACGTGTCGAAGGTTCTTGCTGCAGCCGTGGTGAGAGAGAGCACGTGGCTCTCGCCAGCGGCGGCGGTCCTAGCCTTGCGCGCTCGTGGCTGCTTGGCCTCCCCTCGAATCTTCGCGATCACCTCGCCCGAAGTGCCATACCCACGAATCGGGTAGAGGGCGTCGCCCACGATCGCGCGGTAGGCAGCACGGTTGCTGGGCTTGAGTAGAATCGATACGATGGGGTATACGCCCTCAGTAATCCCAGCATTTGCGCTGGTTTTCAGCACCCGCTCATCGACGAGGGTGACCTCCCGCTCGCCGAAGGTGAAGATCGAACCGATCTGGTGTTTCGCCCCTTTAACCTCGATCTCCCGCGCGTCGGGGGATTGGCTCTTGGGAGGGAGTTGATGTTCGGGGCTCATAAGAATGCCATCCTCGCCAGCGTCTCCCTCTGAAAGAGCGACACCTTCAATAACAACATATCCCTCGGATTCTGCTTCCTTGACCTTCTTCGCGAACTTCGCCATGTGTGCCTCCGTGAGCGAGAGTATGGAGAATAATGCTGCTTCGCAAGGGAAATCTATTCAGAAAATTTCTAGACCTTCGGAGCTGTTTTAAATGGGCGAGGTGGAATATTCATTCTGAGTGTCGAATCGCACAGAAACTGTGAAGCACTGTGGTCTCACAACTGAAATGTTTGAACTAGCGTAACAGTATTGATGGAACTCAGATGCATTGGAAGCGGCAACGAATCCGCCGCTGGTTTCGGGAGGACACACCAATATCCTTCGTGGGATAGTCCCTCGCCGAAGAGGTTTCGCGATGGGGAAACAATGCCATCGCGCTGGTAGGGTGTAGGATGGTAGAGTTGCTATGGCACCCAGGCTACAAGACCAGATATCTCAACTCCGAGGGTTGGAGTAGCTCTATGAGCAAGACGGTTAGCAGTCCAGAGCAAGAGAAAGCACGCAACGCATCTCAGCATTACCTTAAACAAGCCTTCATTCCTGCGGGGGATCTACCCCAACCGGAGACGATGATGGTGTGGGGAACCTCGTCTATCGATGTTCCTGCCGAATCGGGGGAGGCGGCTTCCCAAATCGAACTTCCACTCAAGATGTTGTCAGACGTCGCTCTCACAAATCTTTTCACGCTCCATATCGCTTCCATCAACGCAGGCAAACAACTCATCTGGCAGCGCTACAGTGTCATGCTCACTGGTAATTCGATTCTTCTTGGATTTCTCGGAGCGGGCGGTGGCGACAAGGTTCCAAGAGTCGTCGTGCATTCCGTCGGCATTCTTCTCTGCGTAGCGTGGTTCGTGATTACATGGGGTGGGTGGGCTGTTTCGACCAGGCGCTTGCGAATCGCGAGTGCATTTAAGTGGCAAGGGCTTCCCGATGCCGCCAATCCCGCCAGTAAGGAATTCGCCAGGGTCGTCGAAACGGGTCTCTGGAGGGATCACATCTTCCTCTGCGCGATGCTGGTTATCGTGTTGTTTACCGCTGCCCACGCTTTTCTCCTCCTGCATCCATCTCATTAAACATAAATGCGCATGAACTGTCTGAGACAACTCATGCGCTAAAGAGGAAGGTGCGACATGAATGTTGGCATCCGTTGTCAGTCAGTCATCCTTTTTTCCTCCCGTGGTGGTTCCACGCAGAGTCAGCCATCGCCATAACAGCATAAAGGCTACCGGACCTCCCCACATGAACAGAAAGAGAAAGCCCCATGCCGTATATGGGTGGGAATCAACATTGAACAACCAGTCTGACATAGTCACCTCCACCGCCCGCCTGCTTCTCGCTCCGCTGGATGAGAGAAGCACGCTGGCCGAGATCGGCCTTGTTCGCGTGCCCTCCGCGTATCGAAGAGCAATGGATGGTGGAGGAAGAGTCCTCTGACTACACTGAATCCGATGAGATAGACACTGTCAATGACTTCGCCATAGGTTGGCCCTCCCCGTAACGTCATGTCGTAGTATTAATAACGGCGCAACTATAAGCGCATGAGAACCGGATGACATGAGCAGAGATTTGTTCCCTCTTCGATCGAGATCAGCCCGTCTGTGTCTTGGGTCACAGTGGGCGCCAGTAACTGCATCGCACGTGGAATTCATGGAGTTCTCCAAACACCGGGGATTCATCATTCGGACCAAACCATGATTGGATTGAAAGATCTCCCTGAATAACTCCATTGCTGAGGGTCATGCTCACGCTATTGAATCGAATAAACGCACTCCGCAGCGTAATCCCCGTTGGTTGCTGACAGATTTGTGCTTCCACAATTAATGAAGCTCCCCGTCGTCTCCCGGACACAATACAGCGTGGGAAATATTCCAAAGTGAGGCCCGTTCCTGCATCGTCTTGGTCGATGCGGACGGACCGAGCTGGATCAGCCGATGTCGCTGTACTCTCGACACAGAGCCAGTAGTTTGGAAAGTTAGGGGGTAATTCATCGTGTGTCTTGGTTCCGCAGGACGTGAATCCGGCCCAAAATATTAAGACAAACAGGTCTCTTCCTTTTCTCATTCCACCAAAGTGTCGTTGCTCTCGATCTTTACGAGGGCTCATCAAAACACCCACGCAATGCCAAAGTCGCCGTGCTCGTTGGGGCCGAACGCCCCAAGGTATTTTCGAAAAAATGCTCCCCCGCCCAGCATCACTCTGAAGTTTCGCGCGGCACCAAAGTTTGTAAAGCGAAAGACGAGATTCGTATCAAACAGAAGCAGAGGTCCAGTGTCAGATCCCGCCGCAATCGATACTCCCAGCCCTAGGCGGGCACTAAATTCGACATACGAAAAGAAGCTTATTCCCAATCCAAGAGATGCCGCAAGTGGTGCAAAATTTGTATTGCGTGGGCAAGTATCGTACAGAAGACTACCCGTACTGCCGCACGGCAGTTGAACGCTCCCTGAAATGATTCCAGCGGTTAATCCGAAAGCAGTGTGGCATCGATTCCCCCAATACGACTGGCGATCGGAAATTCTAACCGAAGATCGGCACCCGTTCCAGGACTCGACACGAGGGCACTGAGGCTAAACCGAGTCCCCGCTGTCATCTGCGGCCTGTCTGATTCCAGCGAGGTCACCGAATGTTCATTGGTTGCAGCATTTCCACCCACGTCAGTCGGTCTGACGGAAGTCCGATTCGACACCAGCACGGTTTCTTGAGGAGGCCGTGCCAACTGGATCGGCGGGATGAGACCAAGCGTGCTCACAACCTCGTCTTGAAGCGCATCGCTTCGAATGCTACGAAAGCGTGGAGAGGGAGTGGCCCCGCGATCGATGGTTAAGATCTGGAGCGCGAGCTGCCCGACTTCCAGTTGAGCTCGGATTGAAATAACAAGGAGGCGATCAACACCAAGTGAGATGGCGAGTCTTGTCGCATCCTCATTCGAAAGGGACGATGATGAGGAAACGAATGCTCTCGCGGCCGCGACGCTTGACCTGTCGAGCAACACGACTTCTTGCCGAGACAACGTTTCACGAATGGCGAGCTGAACCGACGGCGCGTCAAGACCCTCGCCCTCCGTGACTACGGCAACGCGGGCACTGCCAGAGCCTTGAGACGGTGCAGACGTGCGAACGACCGGCGCCGCCACAGATACATTCGAAGAGATGGTGCTCTCGCTTGTTTGTACCACCGAAACAGATCGGAAGACTCTGGACGCGACTGCGTCCCTCCTACTGGTTCCCATGACACCTCGGGAGAAGTGCACGAACATCATGCCGCGCAGACGCACGGTCGCACCAGGTGTCAGTGAGGAGATGGTTTCTGTTAGAGTATCTGCGATCGACACATAGTATCCAGAAGATCCCGGAACGGGAGTTTCTCCGAAAGGAACGATCTGGAACACGGTCTGTCCATGCGTGTCGAAAGACGGTGTGATCGAACCAGTTCCGGCAGCCAAGAAGGTCGCTTCTGTTGTCACCTCACACATGGCAAATCGAGTGCCAGTGGATACAAGTGTCGCGAACGGGACCGAGGTTCCTCTGGCCGGACAACGTGATTCGGTAACATCTTCTGACGTAGACTCGGTGTTCGATCCTGTGGTTGCCCAACAGCCGGAAGTCAGTAGAGCAAGAGCAAAAGCTCCTCGGAGCAGATGATGCGTTGATCGGAACATCAGATCCTCCTTCAAGGTTGGCAAACGCACGCGTAGTAGCCGACGGTGGTGGAGTAACCACAATAGAGAAGGTAGCTGTAACCAGCGTCTCGACAGATCGCATCGGTGCAAAGACTGGTGTACAAGGAACCAGAAGAGCAAAAGGTCAGATAGTTGCCGCTGCAACGGTTCTGTGAGTTGCTACAGGTGCTACACGCACCGCAGTCGGAAGGGCACGACGAACAGGTTTCACTCCCATTGCAGCTTCGGTCCCCACATACGGGAGAACATCTGCCAAGGGTACAGGACTGACCACTCCCACAGACGACACCACAACTTCCACAGTTTCCATTCGTTGTGAGAGAGGTTTCGCATCCGTCCGAGGTCGATCCGTTGCAATCACCGAATCCCGTCTCACATGTCCCTTGTGCACAAACGCCTGATCGACAGAGGGCACTCGCATGCGAGAAATTGCAAGAACGCCCGCAAACACCACAGTTCATCGGGTCCAATTGAACATCAAGACATCGATCTCCACACAACGTGAAGCCGGTGGCACAAGAGATTCCGCAGGCCATCCCATCGCAAGTACTTCTTCCGTTCATCGGAAGCGCGCAGGGAGTACAGGCCATCCCGCAGGACTCCGTGGCCATATTCGAGAGACATCGATCACCGCATCGATGAAACCCGGTGTTGCACACAAAGCTGCAAGACATCCCATCGCAATTCGATGCCCCGTTCAGAGGGGGTGCGACGCAAGGCATACATGAGGTTCCACAGCTCTCAATACTCCGGTCAGCGAAACAGAGGTCCCCGCAACGGTGGAACCCAGTACTGCACACAATGCTGCAAGAACTTCCGTCACAGCGAGAAGCACCGTGCTCAACGGTCGGACATGCAGTGCAGGCCATCCCGCAGGAGTCTGTCGCCATGTTCGAGAGGCACCGATCAGCGCAGCGGTGGAACCCAGGCAAACAGGAGAAGCCACATGCCACCCCATTGCATGTTCCGATCGCATTTGGTGGAGGAGCTGGGCAGGCAGAACATGATGTTCCACAGTTTTCGATACTTGTGTCTGAAGAACAGAGGCTGCCACATCGATGAAAACCGGGGTTGCAGGTCACACTACAGACACCACCGACACAACTCGTCGAACCGTTCATGGAGGTTGGACAGGTTCTGCCGCATCCGCCGCAATGCTCAACCGAGGTCATTGGATCGACGCAGCTCATCGAACACCGGAGCGGAGTCATTCCTCTGCAACCACTTTCGCACTGAGCACCAGACGTTCCTCCGTCTTCCGTACCCATGGAGCATAACGGTGTTGGCTCGTGACATTGAATGCCACACCCGCCGCAATTGGTGACGGTCATGAGCTCGGTCTCGCAGCCGGAGGAAGCGATGCCGTCGCAATCTCCCCGGCCCCGCAGACAAGCATCCCGAATGACACATAGTCCTTGGGTACAGCGAGCGAGCGTCGGAGACACGCCCGGGAGGCGCCCGCAGTCAGAACCACACCCGCCACAGTTCGTAATTTCCACTTGAAGATCGATACATTGTCCAGCGCATCTCGTGAAACCCGTCGGGCATGCTGCATCCGCCACAACTTCAGGTCCTACATCGAGAGCCGCATCATTGACCTCATCTCTTGCATCCAAAGAGGCGGGGAAGTCGATAGAAACGGGTCTGTCTTCGATCATGACAGCGATGTCTGCGGCCCCATCGAGAGAACTTGCGACATTACTTTCCGAAGCACACCCGACGGAAATGACAATGATGAGGACGATCAAAATGGTAGAGAGGGGCATGGGACATTCTTTCGAGAGGAATGGGGTTGGGCGGTACGAAAGAATGTGGGGACGGCAACAATCCCACTCTCGTTCGGATAGCTCGCGTTGCCTTCATTCACGGACGGCGGCACTGGTCCGCCGTGTCGCCGTTGTTGTACGAAACTCTACACGACTCGGTGGCAAGCATCCGTCCACGGATCTCATCGCTCCAATCGGATTCACACTGTTGTTCGCAGGTACTTGAGAAACACCGTGAACAGTTGAGCCCACGGCCGTGAGCGCAAACGGCGGCGCAGGAGGAGCCTCCTCCCGAGGTTCCGCTACCTTGTGATCCGCACCCGGTCGTGCTCACGAGAGGAATGCAGAACATCATGATACGAGAGAATCTGTAGAGAATCATGAAATCAACTCTTTCTTTGTTGTTGGACTTCGACGATATCCTTAGCAATAATGATGAATCGTGAAACTTGGGATGCTCATGAACGTTGCGACCAGCGTATGAATCTACGAGCTCGCGCTGAAGCGCCGCAGAATCAGTTTGGCATTGCACGGTCCACGCGGCACAGACATCGATGACCGTGACACCCGGATTAAAGAAGTCTGCCTGATTGAAGGACTAACTCGAGGATCCGACGCCGCAGTTCGATACACACAGTTCCCAGATAGACAGGTTGCTCCAGGGTATAAACAGTCAGTCGGATGGTCGTCTATAACGCCGTTACAGTCGTTGTCGATGCCATCGCACCGATCGGGAAGGCCGGGGCGTCTGCGAGGATCAGAATCGTCACAGTCATTGCCGCCACATGAACGAGGTGGGTCACCATCTCTGTCACCGTCAAGAACATCGCGGAGACAGACTCTCGCAGAAGGATCGCATCGTTCGTTCGCAGTGCATGGATCCATGTCTGTGCAGTCCGTGTTAACCGCACAAGCTCGGCCAGTCGCGCAACCAATTCTAGGGTCGCAAGTTTGACCCGCCGCGCACAGAGAAACAGAGGGCAAGTGCCAGCAGATGCGTTGCATACACCTGTCTTCGGTGCATGCGACACCATCGTCGCAGTTTGCGGGCGAACATCCCTGGGACGGACTCTGAGGGAGAACCATGGCGTCAGGTGGGAGAGATCCGGCTCCCTCGGCATTACAGGCTGCAAAAACGATCAGCACGATCAGGGTATGAATGAAGTGGGTCACAGAACCTCCTCGACCAACGAGACCCCACACCGAGCGGAGATCCAACGACAACGCGCCCCTTGATGGGAGCGCGTTGTGTTGGTCGCCGTGGTGGAAGTTTCGGGTGGGGGCGAGACTGCGACCAAACCGTATTGGTCGTCAAGGGGAATTTCAGGCGAAGATTCCCGAGGTTTTGTAGATTCTGCGAGGGTTGGCTGGGATGAAGTGGCCGTTGGGTCTCTCGTGCTCTTGGGCGAGAGGCCCAAGAGCACCTCTTGGGGGACCGTGGTCGCGAGGCGGGTCACGGCCTCACGGCGCCGAGTATCAACGAGGTGCAGGTACCTGCGGGTTGAGTTGAGGTCCGAGTGACGCAGCAGCTCGCCCACGGTCGCAAGGTCGGTGCCCATCGTGAGGGCGAGCGTCGCGGTCGTGTGGCGCAGGGTGTGGGGGGTGATCTTTTTCGCCGAGCCCATGGCCTTTCGTAGATTTTGCAAGAGGGCCTCGACCGAACGAATTGAAAGACGGCTCTTTCGCAGGGAGACAAAAAGCGCTTTCTCATGGATATTTGTGTGATCTGGCCGATCTCGGAGCCACCCGCCGAGAAGCACGAGGGCCGGAGCGTTCAGTGGCAGGTCGTGAACCGTCCCGCCCTTCCCGCGGACTCCGAGAAGGGTTCCAGAGCCAAGATCCACCTGACCGAGGTCGAGGCCGACGAGTTCGTGGACCCGCAGGCCGGTCTGGGAGAGCAATGCCAAGATCGCGAGTCCGCGGGAGCGTTCTCTCGGTGGGATGGTGGTTGCTGCCACCAAAAATAATTGACGAAGTTCAGCGACGGAGAGCACGGCCGGATCGTGCGGGGCCTCGCGGCTGAAGGGGATGTCGGCCGTGGGGTTTGACCCCCCAAGGGTGCGCCCCGCCCAGCGAAAGAAGGCCCGCAAGGCGGCCAGCTCTTGGTTGCGAGTCGTGGGTGCCCGTCGATCCCCATTCCTTCGCGTTCTCCCCAGAAAACCCTCGATCTGGGCTTGGGTAGGGCGCTGACCAGGCCCGAGCTCGGATCCCATAAATTCGGTGAGCAATTTCAAGACCTTCCCGTACGTCCGAAGGGTTCGAGGGGCATGACGATCCGCGAGGTAGCGGAGAAAGGCATCGATCTGGTCTCGCATAGGCCGCGAGGGTGACGCTCGCAGCGTACTGGGCGCGCGACCGAAGGAGAAGTCTCTGATCTGTTCGAACCAGAAGACATCGACCAATACGGTTTGGTCGCCGCGGCGTGAAATATCGACAGGATGACCCCGGGTGCCGCCGATCAGTTGGACGCGGTCTTGATCCCAACCCCTGTCTGGGCATTGCTGGTATTGATTCCGCTGGTCTTCGTTCGATGCATACCGAGTGCTTGATCCTCATCCAGAAGGTACCTCGCCCGTTGGGCACCAACACCCGCGTCTCGTTATACATGCCAGCGACCGTCTGTGACAGAGGTTCGCAATTTCTGAAAGTGCCGACCTTTCATTCAGACAGCGCGAAGAATTAACGCGGAGTACTACCAATTCAACCCTTGATAATTCTTTCGTATTGCCCCGGCTTCCTCATCTCGTGCATGAGAAATTTCTTCCACTCTTCTGTGTATACATGGTCCCGATGGGCTTCGTCGTACTGACAGTATTGCACGCTCGTCTTTCTCGGGTCAGTTCCTTTCTGGGGGCGAATTTTATAGAACATACACGCTTTTACATGGTGATAACTGGCGATGAACTTAGCCGTCGGTCCGACTACTTGTTGAACAATCGTCTCAACAGCCTTGCAAACTTCTCCCGGTTTTAGATGCCCTGGGTTCACGACCGATGTGACGGTTGGACGGATCAAAGCCAAAAGATGTTCATACCGCTCCATCTCTTCGGGCTTGGTAGGATCATACTTCACAAATTCCACAGCAAGATCAGCTCGGTCCCCAGAATTTGCAGTCTTTGGAATAATGAAGATTCTGTAACTGTAGCGCAAGTCATTCGTGATGTCCGTGCTCAAGGCAGAACGAAAAGTGCTGAGATACTGAACCACATTCTTTGCCAACGGGAGGTGTAGGCGCCTTATCGCTTCGGCTTGCTCTTGGTTACGAAGATATGAAAACTGCAAGGCTAAGGAGAGGCTTTCGTTCAGCGAGTGTTTCGAGCCGAATACCTTGAACAGAAGATCCTCAAAATTGAACAGGAACGCTTGACATTCACCGAAAATCATTGGATCGAGTATGGGCATCGAACGATGCTCCACCTTGTTCCGTAGGCCAACGAAAAAGTCTATATTGACACGTTCTGGACAATTAATGGCCCCGTAGAACTGCTTTGCGCACTCGCTCAGTTCCCAGGCTTTATAGTCGCCATCGGCTTTGTTGCATAACCCCTCATACACACAAAACCATCCCTCTCGCATGGGATTTTCAACTCGTCACGAGGTAGCTGTCAGGCTTGCCTAACCACCACATTTTGTTGAGGGCAGACAATGCCAACATGATTTCTGTGACCTGTCTGTTCCAGGTTCGTGCAGAGATCTTGTCTGTGAAAATGGTTTTGTAGCGAAACATAAGCATCTCAACCAAAGAACGAATATGATAGCCAGAGGATTCTTTCCAGCGTTTCCTCGTCGTCTTGCGTATCGCTCTCAAGTTTTCGTCTCTGGGATGAGGAGTTGCTTTGTGGTTGCCATGCCACCAAATCTTTGCATCTTTTCTCGGAGGAATAAGGATGGTTGAAATACCTCTTTCTGTCAGAGCGTCATAGATTTTGCTGTGGTCATAGGCACCATCGGCAGCGAAGGCATCAAGGTTAGCTTCTTCTTGATCGAGGAGCTTCTTTGCCACTTCGCCGTCATGGACATTGTTTTCCGTGACTTCGGCGACTCGGATTTCTCCTGTCTCATCAATGCCAATATGAATTTTGAGCCATTTTCGTCTTTTTGAAGCACCATGCTGGCGCACCTTCCATTCTCCTTCGCCATAGACCTTCACGCCAGTTGAATCGATGATGAGATGGGTTTTTTCTTTTTCTCCTCCACCCTTCCTCTTGGGTTTCACTGTCTTCAGGAGAACGACCGACAACGTCTCGGCTCTGCGGGACAAGGTGGAATAGTTTGGCGTGGGAAGAGAGGCGCTTGTTCGGCGGAAAAGGGATGACACGAATCCTTCGATGGCGCGCAGGGGAAGATGAAATAGCTTCTTGAGTGTGAGACAGGATATGATCGCGATGTCTGAGTAGAGACGAGGTGAGCCGTTCTTCCCTGTCTCTTTTTCTGCCCTCCAAGCATCGAGCACGTCCTCACTGACCCAAATACAAAGAGACCCTCGGTTCACGAGGGCGGCATTATATTCCTTCCAGTTTTTGATGCGGTACTTCTGTTTTGGCTTGTTCATACCCTCACAGGGTATCAGGAAGAGGGGTTATGCAACAAAGCCGTCGCCATCAATAATTTCATATCGACGCCGATCATCTTTGCAGCGATAGAATGGTTTTCTTCCCTTCTTGAAAAAGATGGCATGAAACAACGAAGTCCAGGCAATACACATGAGAACGATGAATCCGCCTGAACGAAAGACCGTCGCCGGTTTGTTATAAATATCGACGGCAAGAATGGCGGATTCTCGGGCCTTTTCCAGTTGCATCTTTATTTTCAATGACAGGCGCGCGGACATTACGTCACCCATTTAGAGGAAAGGTACGATGTGAGATTGTCATGACTGAGTAGCGAGAGCGGAGGACGGGCAATGATACTTCTCGTTTGTACCACGATAATATCTCTCCGCCTTCGAGAACCACCGACTGCTACAACCACACCCCAAGCCCAGCGGGACCATCAAGTCCCCGTCCAGGGATGGTGAACGCACAGCGGATCCGCGGCAGGATGCTCCTGCCCCTAGCGGGATCTGCCTCCCTGCAGACTAGGCAACGGCTGGGAGGTGTTCCCCGCAGCCTCGCGTGCCAGCGGCTCGTGAGCACGGAGACCTCTCGGCCGAAGGTGTTCTCGACGTCCCCCCGTTCCGTGGGCTCGACCCCCCAGAGAGCGAATCGGGCGAGGATGTGGAGGCGGTAGAAACCGAGGCCCTGGTTCAGCTCCCAAGCCCGGCGGAGGATGTCACGCAGCACTGGCTGAGGTGCCCCCTCTATCTTCGCGAGGTCCGCCTCGTAGCGGGGAAACCACCCCCGGACCCAAAGGGGGGCGGTGTGGTCCCGAAATTCGCGGGCAACCTCGTCGAGCGACCGCCTGGCCGCAGCCACGTCCCCTGCGGTGAGTTCGATTCGGATGCGCTTCAAGGTGGTGGATGGGCCCTCCGACCCATCGGAGGCAAACTTCCCGAGCTCGGCCTCGGCCTTCCCTATCCACTCCTTGGAGAGACTGACATCTCCGAGAAGGAGCGAACTCGTCGTGCCCTCGGCAAAGGCCCAGCGGGATCGTGCCCGGCGCTCTTCGTCTGAAAATATTCGGCTCCTGGCCACGATGTCACCCGCCCGTGCGAAAGCCCTGACCGACCGTGAGAGAGCTTCTCTCGAACGCCCGGGGTGCAGTGCCGCCTCCATGCGGAAGGCCGATCCTTCGTGCTGGCAGAGCCGGGTGAGCCAGACATCGGGTTCTTTAAGGCGCTCGGCCCATCGGGTCGCACGCCGAAGAAACTGTTCCGCCTCGGCAATCTCGCCGAGTTGCATCGAGAGCTCGGTCGCGAGGGCGAGGGCCTCGACCGTGAGCTTGACCCGTTCTTCGCCGCTCGATGACCTCTCGATCCAGGAAAGTCCCGAGGATCCGTTTCTGTACCGGGTGAGCGTGTGCATCGCCTCGTAGGCGTTGCCCGCGATCATTCCCTGCAGGGCCTCGGCGAGCACGACCCGCGCTTCGGGCATGCTCTCGACGGCGTGGCGACCGTCGCGGACAAGGCGTAGTTGCAGCCGGGTAAGCCAAGCCCGCAGAACAGCGGGAGCGGGGCGCAGGGGGACCCCCTCGGCGAGCACAAGCTGCCACCGACCGTCTTCATTGCCGACTACGAGGCCGCGTGCCTCCGCGACCCGCAGGATGCGGCGCGCCTGGGCGGGCGGGAGAGGTCCAGCGGTCCCACGGGCAAGTTCCGCGTCCGTCTGGGCGCGGCCCTCCTCGTGGGCAAGTGCAAGCAGCACAAGAAGTTCGAGCCCGCGGCGTCCGTCGCTTCCCGTCCACACCCGCTTACCCCCACGCAGACACGCCTCCTCGCCCACGTCGAACTCGAGCGCAGGTAGGGAGGCGTTAGGCGCGATAGGTAGAGGCATGACAACATCTTGTAATCATTAGAGAATTCTCTGCAAGACAGGCTCCTCGATCTTCCTGGGGGAGGCCGTAGGTTCCCTCGCGATGGAACTCTTCCGCATCTTGCTCCTTCTCGCTCTCGCGGCTCTCTTCGGCTGCGCTGGCGACGCCCAAGCGCAGTTCATGAGCGCCTGTCGCACGACGGGGATCTGTGCCGAGCCTCTGCCTCCACCCATCGTCGGTGATCTCCTGGTTGATGTGAGCCTCGGCGCACCCACCAGCGTGGGCATCGTCTCGGAGGATGCGGGCACGCTCCTCGCACATGTGGCTCATCGACCGGGGTCGATCGTGCGCCTCTGGGTTCTCGGTGCTCACCTTGAAGACACCACCTCTGTGTACACGGTGACGGTCCCGCACGTCCGAGGGCGCTCGCCTCGCGAGAAGGCCGCCGTAGAGTCGCGCTTTGTCTCGACCGAAACCGCCCGCGTCGCGACGGTCATAGCCCCATTCTTCGTGCGGCCGAGACCTCGAAACTCACCCATCATCGAGGGCATCGCCCGCGTCGCGATGGCCGACGGATACAGCCTCGGCCGAGTGCTCGTGGTCCTCACCGATGGCCGGGAGGTGAGCTCACTTCTGCACGCCGATTTCGAGTGCGCGCGCCTGCTGCCCACCGTCGCTCAGTTCGAGGGGCAGCTCCACGAACGCCGACTCCTTGAGCCTGCCTCCCTCACAGGGATCGAGGTCGTTCTCGCACGGATGAGTATGCCAGCCATCCCGGGCCGCAACTGCCCTGTCGGCATCGCTCGTGAGCTCCACATCCGCGACCTCTTCAACGCTGCGTTGCACTCGGCTGGGGCCGCACGCGTTGAGATTCAAACCGAGGCACTTCATCTGATCTCAACCCCTTCAACCGAAAGGCACTAACCATGGGTCCATTCATTCGAGGGCTTCGCATCACGGGTCTCGCCCGGCGACACGCACGTCTCGGCGTATACCGCCGCGACGCGAGCGTCAATCAACTGCTCGGGGATCGTCGAGGGCTCGACCCCGAGTCATACATCGAGCACCAGACGTGGCTTCAGGATCAGGGCGGCTCGCGCCTGCAGGATTTGAAGGAGGTGATCGCCGAGCGTGAGCAGACCGGAGCATCGGACAACACGCTCCCGCCCACCGCGATCAACTTCGCGATCTTCTTCGCTGTCGTCGTTGAGGCGGTCGGCGGCACATACCTCATGAGCGGCTTCGGCCTGCCAGACGCCCACCGAATCGTTTTTGGCCTGACCTTTGGCCTCGGCCTCATCCTCTTCACGGCGGTTGTTGCCAAGCGCACGGGAGGGGCGACCGAAGGACCTTCGATTCGCCGAGGAGCGACCACCCTCGTTGTGCTGCTCGGATACTCAGTGGTCATCGGCGCGGTGGTGTCACTCAGAATTTTGGACGCCGAGAACGACGGCAACCGTCTCCAGGCCATCGCCGAGGCCATCATCTTGCTGGTGGCGACATCAGGGCCTCCCTGGGCCACGGACGCTTTGGTGAGGCTGCGAGGACGAAGCC
>Ga0209515_10004212_pt1 | contig 19645 bp, 19 predicted proteins | sample Subgroupgradi54m_FD_187454 | JGI IMG/M metagenome (GOLD analysis project Ga0209515, IMG submission 187454) | Subsurface groundwater microbial communities from S. Glens Falls, New York, USA - GMW60B uncontaminated upgradient, 5.4 m (SPAdes)... ...
CAAACTTTTGGAGCAAAAGTTTGAGCAAAAATCCTGTCTCGAAAAAGACCCAAAGCATAAGAAGTCAGAGTAGTTCCGGCCAAAACCATGCTTCCAGCCGGGATGATTTTTTTCATTACAGACATAGTGGCAGTATAGCACGAGGGTCTTAGTTATGTAATAATCTGTCTTATCATCCGTCTTTATATATGATCAGAAACACAGCGATTATGGAACAATTCATGAAAGCTTATGACGAAATGTCAGACGCGATTTTTAGGCATTGCTGGTTTAAGATTGGCGATAAGGAAAAAGCCAAAGACATAATGCAAGATACTTTTACTAAAACTTGGCAGTATATAAACCAAGGGTCTCAAGTCAGTAATTTAAAACCGTTTTTATATAAGGTGGCCAATAATCTCATCATTGATGAGTACCGCAAGAAAAAGGAACTATCGCTTGATGGGTTGATGGCTGAAGGGTTTGAGCCGGGATTCGATGAGATTGAAAATACCGAAACGGCAATTGATGCGAAGCTAGTCATAAGTACTATTAACCAACTCGATGAGAAGTATAGAGAGGCAGTACTGATGAGGTATATAGATGAACTTTCGCCCAAAGAGATAGCTGAAATTACCGGAGATAGTGAGAACAATATATCAGTTCGAATCCATCGCGGGTTAAAGCAATTACAAGAAATATTAGATAAATAATCAAATTTATGGATAATCTAGAAAAATTTATAAAAAACGCGAAAGGTATTCGTCTTAGCAAGGATGAGAAGGCTACTATCAGGCAGTCGGTTTTAAATTTCATTTCTCAAAATCTTGTAAGATCAGATACTGCTCCCCGTCTTAGTTATGGGTCGAATATATTTTTCTTTAATTATTTTAACCTAATAAAAACTATGGCACTATTACTAATTATTTCGTTGATGGTTGGTGGCGGGGTAGGTTTAGCTGCTGAGCAAGCTTTACCTGGTGATTCACTCTATCAGGTAAAAATCGGAATGAACGAAGAGGTTAAGGGTTGGTTGTTAGTTTCAGAAGAGGCAAGAGCTAATTGGGAGGTTGAACGCGTTCAGAGACGCCTCGAAGAGGCAGAAGAGATGACTTCCAGGGGTTCGCTTAATGCTGAAACTCGAGCTGTAATCGAAGCAAATTTTGAAGCTCAGTCCAAGAGAGTCAGAGATCGAATCGCTAAGTTTGAGAGTAAAGACAACTTCAATGCGGCAGTCGGAGTAAGTTCTAACTTCGAGGTTGCTCTTAAAGCTCACGAGAGGATATTGGCCGAGCTATTGGACGAAGAGACCGATGCTGTATTGAAAATTGAGATAAAGCCGATTAAAATTCGAGTTGGTTCTGAGGCCAGTGACGCAAAAAAATCGAGAGAAGAGAATGAGGATAAAGTTTCAGCTAAGGTGCGAGTAGATATCCAATCAGCTGCTGAAGGAAAACTCAAAGCGGCGGAAAATAAAATCGAAGAAGTGGGAAAGTTCATTAAAAATATGGAAAGCAAACTTGGAGCTGAAGCGACCGCTCAGGCTAAAGCTCGCTTAACCCTAGCTAACCAAACCGTTGTTGAGGGCAAGACCAAGTTTGAAAGCAAAGCTTACGGAGATGCCTTCATTCTCTTTCAGAAGGCAATCCGAATTGCTCAAGAGGCTAAGTTGTTAGTTCAAGCTCGCCATGAACTAAAGATTGATGTTCAGATAAATGGCAGCAGAACAGCGAGTGGTTCAGCGGAAGTTGATGATAAAGATAATGATGGAGACGATGACGATGATAGCGAGATGGAAATAAAATTGGAGACAGAAATTAATGGCAGAGGCAACTCTAACGGAGGATCCTTAAATGGTCAAGGAAAATTAAAGATTAATTTGAGACTCTAGTATTCAAAAAACAACCAAAAAACACCTTGTGGGTGTTTTTTGGTTGTTAGCTATTTTTTTATTTGTTATAATAGAAAGCGATGTCATTATTAAGCAAAGATGGTAAATCTCTAAAAATACTTTTTGTTGCCTCCGAGGCCGCCCCGTTTGTTAAGGTTGGTGGTTTGGGAGAGGTAATGCACTCTCTGCCAAGAGCATTGCGAAATTTAGGCCACGATGCTCGGGTTTTTGTTCCCAAATATGCCACGATAGATATGGAGAAGTTTCCCATGAAAAGCGAGATTAAAAATATTAAGTTAGAGAGCGGAGATAAAGATCCGCACGGTCTATTGGTCTCGAATGTTCTTCGTCATGACGGTCATGATGGTGCTATCAATTATTTCCTTGAGAACATGGAGTATTATGAAAAGCGGGCTAATGTCTATGGTTATGGAGATGATGCGGTGCGTTGGGTGTTGCTATCAAAAGGAGTCCTAGAATTTATAAAGAGATCCGAATGGAAACCGGATGTTATTGTTGCTTCTGATTGGCAGACAGGATTCATTGCTAATTTGGTCCATACCGACTATAAGGACGATCCAATATTATCAAAAATACCGATAATTTTCTCTATTCATAACCTAAGGCATCAGGGCATGTTTGATCCTAAGTTTGTTTCAGAAATGGATTTTGACGCTGGCCAGGCAAAAATTAATGATTTTTTTGATACTAGGACAAATAAATTGAACGGTATGCGGCGGGGTATAATGTATGGTGATGTAATAAATACTGTTTCTCCGACCTATGCTCGCGAGATACTTACTGAAGAATTTGGAGAGGATCTTGATAAACTTCTCAATGAGCGTAAGGGTCGGTTGTTCGGAATATTAAATGGCATTAATACAGAGTCATTAGATCCAGCAACAGATAAGGATTTAGCAGTTAATTATTCAGCCAAGACTCTCGATAAGCGCCTCGAGAATCAAGTAGCTCTCCAAAAGCAATTTGGTTTGCCGGCTACCAAGGGAGATGTTTTTGTCGTTGGAATGGTTGGACGGATGGATTCACAGAAGGGTTTTGATCTTGTTACTCAGGTGCTCGGTTCTTTAATGGAAAATATAAATTTCCAGTTCATACTTATCGGAGAGGGTGATTCTAACTATCGTGTTTATTTCGAAGAATTGAAGACTAAATATCCTGATCGTGTCGGAACCCATTTTTCTTTTGATGCTCGTTTGCCAAGGATGATTTTTGGCGGAGCTGATGCGGTCTTAATACCGTCTAAGTTTGAGCCATCCGGTTTAGTTCAGATGGAAGCAATGAGGTATGGTTGTATTCCGATTGTTAGAAAAGTCGGAGGATTGGCAGATTCAGTTCAGGATTTTGCTCCGGAAACTAGTGAGGGAACTGGCTTTGTTTTTGACAAATATGATCCGTTTTCCTTAACTATTGCCATAGTTCGGGCTTCTGAACTTTACCGCCAGAAAAAAGAATGGGAAAAATTAGTTAAAAGAGCAATGGCTCAGGATTTTTCATGGGAAAAATCAGCCCAAGAATATATCAAACTATTCGAAATGGCGTTAAGGTTTCATCAAGAGAAACAGGAAGGATAATTCTAATCTAGTGTACTGGGCGAATTTTTTACATATTTATCAACCGCCTACCCAGAAAGAGATCTGGGTTCGTCGGATTACCAAAGAATCATACCGGAAACTATTTTCCGGTTTTTTACAAATACCTAATTGTCGGTTAACTCTTAATATTAATGGTGTCTTGTGCGAATTACTCGAGAAGTGGGGTGGCGAAGATGTGATTAGAGATATTAGAGAACTGCTTAAACAGGACAAGCTTGAGCTTACGGGTAGTGCTAAGTATCATGCCTTTCTCCCGCTAATACCAGAAGAAGAAATCAGGCGTCAAATTTTACTGAATGAAGAGTCTTTAGATAAGTATTTTGGCAAGTATTGGCAGAAAAAAGGATTTTTTAGTCCGGAGATGGCTTATTCTGATAAAGTTGCGAAAGTTGCTGCCGACATGGGTTACAAGTGGATTATTATTGATGAGATAGGTTTTCCGCCGGAGAAAAAATATCAATCTGACAAAATATATGAGATAGGCGGACTCGATGATTTTGGCGTATTTTTTCGTGAACGAGCCCTCTCGTTTATCGTCTTATCGGCCCAAATTGGAACCATGCCAGTGGTTACTCGGTATCTGGGCGATCGATTACAAAAAAATGAATATGCTGTTACGGCTATGGATGGTGAAACATTTGGGCACCATCGGCCAGGTATGGAGCAGTTTTTATTTGACCTTTTGTCAGATAAAAATATAAATACTGTTGCGATTAGTGATCTTTTCGAACTATTTCCTAATCGTGAGGTGGTTGGACCGCGTCCATCAACTTGGGCAGTTACCGAAGAGGATATGGAGAGGGGCGAGCCATATGCCCGTTGGAATCGGAAGGACAACGAGATTCAGAAATACCAATGGGAGCTGACTAATCTGGCAGTTGATGTAGCTGGTCGTACCCCTGAACATGAAGCTATCCGCTTAGCTCTTGATATGGCCGTTCATTCCGATCAGTATTGGTGGGCTTCTGCTCGGCCGTGGTGGAGTTTAGAGATGATTGAGAGAGGAGCTTATGAATTGAAACAGATCGTGGTTAGCTCACCAAAATCTACCGATGATGAAAAAAGAATTGCCGAGAAATATTATCAGGACATTTTGTATACAGGTTTTGGGTGGCAGCGCGGTGGAAAAGTTGATGAAATTTCCCGCCAGGAAGACGAAGATGTTTTGGGGCGGCTACATCAAAAAGGAAAGTTATTTATAACAAAAGAAGAGTATGGCCAGATGATTGAAATATTAAAACAACAAGTAACTTCTTCTGCTAAAGATGAAGATTATCATCGGGCGGCGATGCTCAAGGACAGAATATCGGAATTAACTGAAGAGATGGGAAAAGCAAAATCCTCCGACTAGGAGGATTTATTAATAATATTGTATCAACCTTTTTAACTCTAGCGGTCTGTCGGTAAAGATACCATTGACGCCTAATTTTATAAAATAAACTAGATCGTCCTCGCCATTAAATACTCCGGCCCAAACTTTTATTCCCATTTCCTGAACTTTAACTATTTGTTCTGCGAGTTTATCGTGGGGGGCGATTGATTTGAAAAGAAGTTGGCTCATATAAGAATCTTGTAGCCATCCGATCGATATTGCATCCGGTCTGTATTTTTTAGCTAGTTTCACGATATTGAACGGCCAGACAACTATCATGTGGGTTTTAATTTTTGGATCTATTTCTTTTGCGTGAAGCAAGAGTCCTACGTTGGATTCTAGGCCAAAGCCGGGTATCTGGCATTGAAAAGCAGTGAGATAAACTCTTTTTTGAAGTCCGCGATCGGTTATTGCCTTAACCACAGTCTCTACAAGATAATGCGAGTTTTGTTTTAGATCGATACAAAATTGAAGATCATCCAAGGTGGCCACGAGATCTAAAAAACTATTAAGATCCATAACATTGAATATGGAGTTTTCGATTACGGGCCAAGTTAGGCGAGCGAGGTCTGGTTTGGTACTGCCGGGATGATAGATGATAGCTTTTCGATCCTCAGTGAAACAAACATCAACTTCTATGCCGCTAATACCAAGACGGTAGGTACTGATGAGACCCTTGAAACTATTTCCCAATTCATCAATTTCCGATCTGCCTCGATGGGACCAGATTTCCATTAAGCGACCTTATTATAAATGAGCAATGTACTATGATACAATTGTTTTAATGGATAAGGCAAGCACAAAAGAAGCAATATTTGGGGCGGGATGTTTTTGGGGTGTTCAATATAATTTTGACCAGCTAAAAGGCGTGACTGAAACGGAAGTTGGCTATGCTGGTGGTCATCCGCCAGCCGGCGGACGAAATCCGACATACAAAGAAGTCTGTACTGATAAGACGGGCCATGCCGAAGTTGTTCATTTACGGTATGATCCGGTAGTAGTTTCATATCAAGAATTATTGAAAGTTTTTTGGGAAAATCACGACCCAACTACAATGAATCGTCAGGGACCGGATGTCGGAAGCCAGTATCGTTCGGTGATTTTTTATTACGATGATGAGCAGAAAGAACTAGCGGAAAAATCAAAGGAGGAATTAGGCAAGTCTGGAAAATATAGAAATCCCATTGTAACTGAAATAATTCCAGCATCGCCATTTTACAAAGCCGAAGAGTATCATCAGAAATATTTTGAGAAGACGGGCCAGAAGGTATGTCATTAATAAATAAAACCGAAGACGAATGGAAAACCTGTCTAACTCCGGAGCAGTATGAGGTTTTGAGGCGGGCTGGGACGGAGGCGGCTTTTACGGGGAAGTATTACAAGAACAAGGAAACTGGACTGTATGTCTGCGCGGCTTGCGGACAGGAACTTTTTTCTTCTAAGACTAAATTTGATTCCGGCACTGGCTGGCCAAGTTTTACTGATCCGGTGAATAAAGAGCACGTTGAGCTTAAGCAGGATATGAACTACGGCATGGTAAGAACTGAAGTATTATGCAAGAATTGCGGTTCACATCTAGGCCATGTTTTCGATGATGGCCCAAAAGATAAAGGAGGTAAAAGATACTGCATTAATTCTGTAGCCCTAGATTTTAAACCACATAAATGAAACCAATAGATTTTATTAAAATTGCCGTAAGAGATTACAAAAATGTAGGTGCTGTTGCCCCAACTTCTAAATATACGGTAAAGAAAGTGATCAAAGGATTAAAGCCTGAATATAAATATATTATTGAATATGGAGCTGGGAGCGGGGTCTTTACAAAAGAAATCCTCAATGTTCTTCCCCATGATGGAAAGATTATTGCGATAGAGATGAATAGTAATTTTTTGAAAGAATTGTCTAAGATTAAAGACGGTCGTCTAATAGTACTATCTGGAGATGTAACAAAAATTTCTAGGGATTTCTCTCAGTTAGGGTTGCCGAGAGTAGATGTTATTGTCTCTGGTATTCCTATCTCTTTTCTCAAACCTCTAGAAAGAAAGGAGTTAGTTAAAAATACCCACGATATACTCGAAGGAGGAGGGAGGTTCATCGTTTATCAATATTCTTTGAAGATATTACCTATTTTAAAAGATATATTCCGAGAAGTGTCTTACTCGTTTGAGCCGAGGAATTTGCCCCCATGTTTCGTTATGATTGGCGGGAAATAGATTACTTTTGTGCTATAATTATTATTATGCCTCATCGAGATATTGATCTAATTTATCAAAATACTTCCGGCGTGGAAGATGCCCAGCTAGAGGTCGGCCAGAAGGCGCTTAGCGAGTATGTTGATTTTATTTGGAAGCTTGCTCAGGGTGATCAGGGTAATTTTGATTATGGTTATTCTGAATCTTCAATTATTCTGCCCCTCGACGGTGCTTTTAGAAACTCACTGCTTGCAAAAATCAAAGAAAAGAAAAATAAAGAACTCAAGTATATTATGGTCGTCGGCATTGGTGGTTCAAATTTAGGCACGATGGCGTTGTATCAGGCCCTACGGGGACTCGATGTCTTTATGCACGAGGAGGATGCTAAAATAATTTTTCTTGATACTGTCTCTTCGCCCTTAATAAACCAAGCTATAAATTTTTTAAATAATCAAATAAATAGTCCGGAAGAAATACTGGTAAATGTAATATCAAAATCCGGAGAGACGACTGAAACAGTTGCGAATTTTGAAGTTATTTATGATGTTTTAAAAAAGCGTTTTGGAGATAAGATAAATAGCCGTCTCGTATTTACAACAGATAAGGGTTCTAAGTTATGGAAGATAGCTGAGGAGAAAGGTCTTGATCTGCTTGAGATCCCCGAGAAAGTAGGAGGCAGGTATTCTGTTTTCTCGGCAGTCGGACTTTTCCCATTGGGACTGGCCAACTTTAATATTGAGGTTTTTTGGGATGGCGCGGCTGAAATGGTCAAGCGATGTACCAATAAGGATGTTTTTCAAAATCCAGCCCTGGTCTCGGCTATTTCAACTTATATCCACTATACTAATGGGCTCAATATTTATAATAGTTTTTATTTCAATCCCGAGCTAAAGACTCTTGGAAGGTGGTACTCTCAGTTGATGGCGGAAAGTGTTGCCAAGGAATTCGACCTTAATAATCAGAAGGTTAATATTGGCATTACGCCCATAACCTCAATTGGTTCTACAGATTTGCATTCAACGGCGACACTTTTTTTGAGCGGGCCTAAAAATAAATTTACTCAATTCATTCATGCTTCACAGAAGGAAGGTTCACCCCAAGTTCCGAAAGAATTATTTATGAATGATCTGGTGCCTAATATAAGTGGCAAAAGCATTGCCGATGTTATGAATGCGATATTTTACGGTGTAAAAATTGCTTATTTAAAAAACGGTCTTCCATATTCGGAGATTGTTATGCACGATATATCCGAGGATTCTTTGGGTCAATATCTGGAACTCAAGATGTTTGAAACGATGTATTTGGCCCGATTGTTTGGAGTTAATGCCTTCGATCAACCAAAAGTAGAAGACTACAAGAGGGAGACTAGGGAGATATTGAAGAAATTATGATGTATGAATCATAATTTGAAAAATAAAACTGTTTGGATAACTGGCGGGAAGAGAATCGGCCAAAGTGTGGCTGAAGAGTTAGCATCGCTCGGAGCGAATATTGTGGCCAGTTACCGATCATCGAAAGAAGAAGCCGAAGAGTTAGTGTCAAAAGCCAAAGCCCATAATGTAAAGACGCTTGTTCTGCAGTGCGATGTATCTAATAGGGAAAGTGTCATTGGGGCAGTTGAGAAAATTAAATCAGAATTTGGCCAGCTGGATATATTAGTTTTGATGGCCTCGATTTTTAAGCCGGTTAAGTTGGAAGATATATCTGATAAAGATTTTCAAAGTAACTTTGATGTGCATATAGGGGGGACTTTTTGGCCAATTCAGACAAGTTTGTCTTTAATGAAGCCGGGCTCTCATATAATTACTATTTCCGATAGAACGGCCATTGGTAAGATATATTCTGGTTATTTGCCCTATGTTGTAACCAAGGGAGCAGTGGCTAACATGACTAAAGCTTTGGCGGTAGAATTAGGGCCAAAAGGAATTTTTATTAACTCTATTGCACCTGGGCCGATATTAAAACCGTCAGAAATGGTTGATAAAGAGTGGCAGGAGCTACGCAATAATTCGATTATAAAACATCCCATCAATGACGAGGAAGCAGTCATGGAATTTGTTGATACTGTAGTCAGGCTATGTTTTGTCCGTTCAAGCGGTTCAGTATATCCACTTGATTTGGGTCATTTGTGGTAGACCAGGTAGTAGAAGTTCCGATTGCTTATGGCATTATCCCCAAAGGGGATTTTCGGAACTTTCACTACCTGGTAGAATAAGAGTAGTTAATAACTCTCAAATTTTATATTTCTAAATAAAATTTAAAATTTGAACCAAAATATGTCTGGAGGTCTATTTTTTCTTCGCTTGGCCGTCGGTGTTATATTCATATATCATTCCGTACCTAAATTAAAAGATCCGAAATTAATGGCTTCGGGTATCGGTTGGACTCCAACCCAAGTTCTTGGTTTGGGCATTGTTGAGTTCATGTCAGCCCTCGGTATTTTAGGCGGTATTTCCACCAAATTTTCCGCCCTTGTTGTAATGGTTGTTATGTTTGGTGCCATTTATCATAAAATTAAAAAATGGCATATTCCTTTTATGGGAACGAGTAGTACTGGTTGGGAATTTGATTTTATTCTTTTTTGCGCTAGTCTTACGATATATTTAAAATATTAGCAGTATCCTAAGTCTCGACAACTCGAAAATGAAAATCATCATATACACCACTCCAGTTTGTGCCTATTGCAAAATGGCTAAGGAATATTTTAAGTCAAAAAACCTTCAATACCAGGAAATTGGTTTAGTCGGTAATCCCGAGGCTCAACAACTGGTAATGTCAAAAGCAGGCATGGTGGCCGCCCCTATACTTGAAATCAATGGCAAGTTTATAGTAGGATTCGATAGGGTCAAAATAAACGAAGCCTTAGTCTTATCCCGTTAGAGATACCCTAACGGGTTTGCATGGAAATTTATAAGCTATGGTAGTACAGCGACTTTTGCCACCATACGGTGGTAGTAAGTGCTCGCACTATCTCTAACGGGATGGATAACAATTTAGAAACAAAAAACGAATATTTTATAAGGAAAGAAGAAAAAGAGAAGATAAGGAAAGAAGTAGGACGAGATCAAATGATAAAAAGGGGCCTTAAATGGCTAGGTTTTTTAGTTGTGACCGGTCTTTTTATCTGGTGGGCTTATGATTATTTTCAGACCGCTTCTATAAATAAATCATCTATTGTCGGAGAGTATTTCCAAGCCCAGTCGCGTGAACATATTAAATCAGGTGCTGAACATCCTGCTTATAATTCAAATCCGCCAACCGGAGGCTGGCACTATGATCAACCGGCTCAGTCTGGTATTTACGACAAAGAATTTAAAGATGAACAATTAGTTCATAATCTTGAGCACAGTCATATTTGGATAGCTTACAAACCTGATTTGCCGGCCGAGCAGATAGAAAAGCTGGCCGATATAGCTAAGGACTATGGTTCAAAAATAATTATGACTCCGCGTCAGGCCAATGATTCTCCAATAGCTTTGGTTGCCTGGGAGCATTTGCTAAAAATGGAAATGGGGGACGAAGCTCGTACTCGGGAATTTATCGAGGCCTATCGAGGGACTGCTGGTCCTGAAAAAATAACTGATTTTGGTTTTAAAGACTTTAGGACCAAAAAATAAAAAACCCACCTTAGGCGGGTTTTTAGGCACCATCATCTTCATCATCCTTTGAGCTCAGAGTTCTTGTCTTTTCCCCTGAGTATAAGTTTTTTAAGAACTCTTCATCTTCTTTCGTTATCATTACCTCCCAGTCTCTTTTGGGATTTACCCCCGTGTCTATTTTATCTGTTTTTTGTTTTAGCCACTGCTTGGCGCATTTTTCCCAGTAGGACAATGTCCATGAAACAATAACCTTCTCAAATCTAGATTGTACCAAGTGGTCGCACAGGGTAATGTGGTCAGCGATTATCAGCAATCTATATGGCGATATCGCTTGCCCTGTCACTAGGGCCTTCTTCAACTCTTCACAATAACCGTTGAGTATCTGGAGTTCTTCCCGGAGTTCATCACCCATTTGATTAGCCCCCATTGTTTACAGAACTAATCGTATTAGATCATATATTTAACCGGATTGCAATATGAAGGTTTTTATCTAGTTGACTCAGCCATTTATATTTGATAAATCGGGTGCATATGCTCAGTCATAAATTTTCAACTCTCCTCATCATTTCTCTACTTATTTTTAGTATCTTTACTTTTTATTTTGAGGTTAATGCCTCAACGGTTATTTTTTCGGATGGTTTTGAATCTGATTTTTCAAACTGGACTGGCAATGATCCTAAATGGGATACTTCTGGAACAAGCTCGGCAACAGGAGTTCATGGCGGATTGAAAAGAGCTCAAGTTATTGGTGCAACCGACCCGGGAGATGATGTGTTGCTCAAGAACATATCCATCTCCACCAATCAGAGTGTTACTCTAGAATTTTGGCACAGAGTATATAGGGGCCTGGAAGATGAGGATCATGTCTATGTTGAATGGACTGGTGATGGTTCTAATTGGAATATTCTGAATGACTTTACGGCATTAGAAGACTCGGCAACTTGGGAATTTGCTTCATACTCTATTCCAGTTGAGGCGGGTGATAATGCTAACTTTGCAATAAGATTCAGAGCTCATCTCGGAGCTTCCTCAAGTGACATCTTTTATTTAGATGATATTGTTGTATCGGTCGATTCGGTTCCTGAATCTACCCCGACCCCTACCACTACCCCAGAAGCTACGCTTACGCCCACATCCATGCCAACCCTTACTCCAACTCCTTCGCTCACTCCAGTGCCACCTGCTCCCACCCCCATTGCTTCGCCGAAGCCTACAGCAGAGGTGGGGACTCCGACACCTACCGCCAGTCCTAAACCTTCCATTTCGCCGCAAGTGACATCTACACCGAGTAAAACACCTACTCCAATTCCGATTATTACTTCTTCACCTAAATCAGATAAACCGATAACTACACCTCGTGTTATAGTTGATGAAGATTTGACTACTGCAAGTCAGTCACCCGAACCAGACCCTAATCTTTCCGCCTCAATTTCTACCTTTTTCAATAACTCAAAATTCTTTTGGCTCATCGGCATAATGGTTCTGGCGGTAGTATTTTCTTTAGGAAAATTCAAAAAAGACTAGTAGCGACCGATTTCTGTTATGTGCTGACATTGCAGGTCGACACATTTGACTTTGTTGGTTGGAGGAATATAATCTGCGGGATGATTAGGATTGCTAAGGTTGGAATTATTTCTCTAACTATCTTCTCTCTGGTTATATTTCCCACTTCTTCTGTCTCTGCCGGAGATGTTTTATTTGAAACTGTAATCTCACGGTTCTATTCTTGGACAGGGGCTAGTTGGGGAAATCAGCTAAATGGCGGGTTTTCATATGTACAAAGTAACTCTATTACTTATCGGCCATCAACAGATCAGGAAGTATGCACAATCAGGGCCGGATTATATAAATCAGGAAGTCCTGCTGATAGTGTTGTAATGAGTGTGCGGGTAAGTGCTAACAACGGTTCTCCAATCGGTGGTCCAGTTATTGCATCAGTGACAGTACCAGCTGATCAGGTTTCTGGTCCTCCGTTCCTTCCAAATCAAACTGTTTATACAGCTTTTTCTTTTTCTCCTTGTCTTAATCTTACTTCCAATATCCGCTACTCTTTTACTTTAACTCGAACCCAACAACCAAGTGCTTCTGGCAATTATGTTTCCCAGATTAGCAATCAGATCTCATATCCCCAAACCTCATTCTGGCAGTACGTTCCAGCTAACGGTTTTTGGCAGGAGAGCGTCGGTTATGAGCCAGCTCTGAGGCTGGAAGGGCCAGAGGCGCCACCGAATAAGGAGCCAGTTATTATCGTGCCGGGGATATTAGGGTCGAGATTGAATAGAGTTTCTGATGGGGAAGAGGTATGGGTTAATGAAACATCTATGGCACTTTCAAAAACAGATGATTTTCTTGATGACCTAAAACTAAATAGTGTAGGAGAGGGGGTTGTTGATATTAGTACCGGGGAAATTATTAATAGTGCATTTGGGGTTAATCAATATGGTAATCTAATCCAAAAATTCAAAGATAATGGCTATCAGTTAGGTATCGATCTTTTTCTTTTTCCTTATGATTGGCGTTTAGACATAGAGACATCATCTCAAGAGTTAGATTTAGTTGTGGCTCAAGCCCTAAATAATTCTCCCACCGGTAAAATCAATATTATTGCTCATAGTATGGGAGGTCTATTGGTTAAGGATTATTTAATGAGAAAAGGCGATGCCAGAGTAAATAAACTTGTTTTTGTTGGAACGCCTCATCTAGGTTCGCCTAAAGCATTTAACGTCTTAAATTATGGAGATGATTTTGATATAAAGCTACTTGTTTTTGGTTTAAATAAAAACAAGGCCAAAGATATAGTCCAAAATATGTCAGCGGTATATGAGTTATTGCCTAGTCGAGAGTATATTTCTGAAGCCGGTCCATATGTTCAAGACGACCAAGTAACTCTTGATTATGACCAAACGGGACAACTTATGGCTTCTGACCCGTTATTGCCAGATCATCGGAATAGCGGTCTTTTGAATATTGCTGACCAGTTTCATAAATCACATGACAGTTGGTTGCCACAGTCGGCTAGTGTTTATAACCTCATAGGATGTCGAGAGTACGATACGATAGGATCGTTTAAGTTAGATAGCGATGGGTCTATTGATATTGATTCGGTAAGCGGGGATGGGACGGTGCCTCTTATAAGTGCTGAGCATGTACCTGGTAAAAATTACTTTGTTTCATATCCGGAAACGAAGATAAATCACACCGGTTTGGTAAGCGATGATAGAACGATTGATCTACTCTATAATTTTATCGCATCGGATAGCGAGCCAACTTTGCCTGTTGGTGTATCAAAAACATCGGTTGATTGCGATAATGTTATTAACGAAGTAAGGCGTTTGCGATTCAGTACTCACAGCCCGGTTAACCTTAATGTCTATGATAGTCTGGGGAATCATACCGGCCTAACATCTGAAGGAAAAATAGAAACAAATATCCCTGACAGCGATTTTATTCAGGTGGGGGATAATAGTTTCGTGTTTGTTCCTGATGGAACCGGATATTCAATTAAGATCAATGCTTATGCAACGGGCAGTTTTGATTTTAAAGTTAAAGAGCTGGAAAACGGACAAGTTAGTGGATCAGTCGTTTATGATGATATTCCGATAAATAATATTGAGCTAGAGGCAAATTTTGAATTTACTAATATTGCCAGTTCAAGCCATCTTGATGTGGATGAAGAAGGTGACGGCGAAGCGGATATCGGATATTCTTCTGATGGGAGTCAAATTCTTTATCATGATCAAGAAGCACCGGTGATTCAATTAACTTCTCCAACGGCCGGAGAATACGCACGATCAGCCAGTATTTCAGTTGATTTTTCTGTAACTGATAATTCAGGATTCTTTTATGCGTCAGCTAGTTTTGATGGCTTTATTTGGGTATCACCGAGCATTGATTTATTCTTTTCTCGTCTTGGCTCGCATTCTTTTGTTGTAACTGCTCAAGATGGGGCAGGAAACAAATCTTCTGAAAGCGTTGATTTTGTATCAATAGCCACTTACGAAAGCACAATGTCTGATATTAATCGGGCATATAAATTAGGGTGGATATCGACCATTAAGGAAAGAGATTCATATCTTAAGAGGATAGGCCAAGCTGTTAAAATTGAAAAAAGAATAGTTAAGGTTATCGAAAAACTCCCAGATGGTTCGAAGAAAGAAAAACGCATCCAGCGTCTAGAGAAGAAGATTGATAGGGTGTTGGCAATTCAATTTCTCAAAGATTTAGAGAAGAGTTATAATAAAGGGCAGATAAATAAAGAGGCATATAGCTTAATTAAAGAGGATATATTATGGCTTTTAGTACACTAAAAAAAATACTTATTGGTTTCGGTTTTGGCATGTTATTTATTATATCATCTGGTTTATTTACCGGCGGTATTCTATTCGCAGATTTTTTATTGGGCCTAAATCTATCAAGTAATTTTATGTTATCTACTATCCCATATGGGTTTGTGGCTGGATTTATATATCTACTGACCATCAAAATTAAGGGACAGAAAGAAGATATTGTAAGAAGCGGGATTCTTTTTGGAATCGGGTTTTGGCTTTCATTCTCCACATTTTATATAATTGGCTATTTTACATTCTCTGGTTTTAATCTCTAGCTTTTTAGCCATCGTTAAATTTAGTTTTTATCAGTAGGTTACTACTTGCGTGCTGTTGACTCACTAAGTTTTTACATATAATTAACCAGTAGCTTGGGATACTTGACGTTCCTGTGTAATAGGAATAAATTTATTAAATTTGTTGGGTTTTATATAATAATTAAAAAATTGGGCAAATAATAGATATGCATACTGTTTTGAAAAAAGGATTACGTTCGTGGTCGAAGCTCAGAATAATGAGATATGTTTCCATGGTTACTATATTGACCATGGTTTTTGGTTTAGTTTTATGGTCAACGAATTTTAACTCTGCATATGCCGATACGGCTAGTGTTGGAGCGTCAAAAGATGGGTGGGTTGATCAAGCCGCTACTTCTGAAAATCATGGGAATGACTCAGAACTCAAAGTTAAATCAAAGAATAATTCAGATAACAGGAGGTTGCTCCTAGAATTTAATTTACCGTCTCTTCCTAGCGACTATGTAATTGATTCTGCCACCCTGACCCTATATATGAAAGACGCTCCGTCTGATAATAGAACATATGGGGTTTATAGGGTGACTGGTTCTGATTGGATTGAAGGAAATGGTGGGCACGACAATAATCCTTCCGGAGAATTGACTTGGCACAATAAGCCCTCAACTGCTACTAGCGCAACTTCAACAGTAACGACGGGTACCGATGATAACATTTACAAGTCGTGGGATGTTACGTCTGATGTTCTGGGCATATATAATGGTTCTTATAATAATTATGGTTGGACGGTGAAGGATCAATCTGAAAGTAACTCCCAGTCACGTGAGGGTAAATTCAGGTCTAAAGAACATAGCGACTCAACTCAACGTCCTAAATTAGAAATTACGTATCATATATTACCCCAAGGTTCCATTTCCGGTTACAAATTTAATGACTTGAATGGCAATGGTAGCTGGAATGAAGGTGAGCCTGCTCTATCCGGATGGACTATCGTTTTGAGCGGTGATGCAAGTGATTCAATTACAACCAATGACGAAGGGTACTATATCTTTAATGAACTGGAAGACGGTGATTATACGGTTTGTGAAACTCTAAAACCTATATGGATACAGACTTGGCCAACATCTGGCTCTGACTGCGACGATTCTTATGGTTACAATCTAACAATCGAAGACGGAAACACTGCAACTGATAAAAATTTCGGTAATTTCGAGTCGATTACTGTGACAGTAGAAAAAGATGTGGTAGCTCCAGATGGAGAAACTAATGTTGAAGATGATCATAGTTTTACTGTAAAACTTGACGATGAAGAAATAGGAAAAGCAATTAGCGAAGGGTTGGAAGCTGTTTATGGCGGAATTCGTCCTGGCAGTCATACGCTTACAGAAATAGGCGATCCTGACTTTGATCTGCTTCGCATTAGCCACAATGGTAATATACTTAACGGCGGTGAATTTACTCCAATAAGCGGAGAGGACATGACAATTGTCGTAACCAATAAACAAAAGCCGGCCACGCTTATGGTTACTAAGGTCGTTACGAATCATGGCATTGGCGACGCGGTTTCTTCTGACTTCACTATAAATGTTACTGGTACGAATGTCTCTGATGAATCTTTTTCGGGTGATGAAAGCGGTACCACCGTTACTTTGGATCCTGGTGTTTATAGTGTTGGAGAATCTGGCCCGGAGAGTGGTGCAGATTATGCGATGTCCCAAAGTGAAGGTTGTCTCTTGGGTACAATTGGCTCCAATGCCAATGTTACTTGCACAGTTACCAATAGCGATATTCCTACCGGACAAGGCGCAATCACTGTAATTAAAAATGTTATAAACGATAATGGAGGCGAACTTGGAGCTGACAGCTTTACACTACATATAACACCAGAAGAAGATGATTCTATGAATGTCAAAAATGGTGAAGCAAATTTCTTGTCGCCAGCCGATTATACTATTAGCGAAGATGAAGTTTCCGGTTATGAGAATACAAGTACCAGCTGTACTAATGGAGAAACTACTACGACCGATGGTTCTGTTATTCTCAATGAACAGGAGGCCTGGGTTTGTACTGTTACTAACGATGACCAGCCGATGACAATAACGGTTTATAAATATAACGATATAAATGGCGATGGCATACTTCAAAATGGAGAAGAAAATAACGAACCTCCGTTACGGAATTGGCCCATTGCTTTAGGACGCACTCTTCCCGCTCAAGGCGAGCAAATACCGATTGAGATTGTTGCCCTATCTTTGACTGGTTTTGATGGTGCCGCTCATTTCACGGTAGATCAGTCCGGTAACTATAAAGTTTTTGAAGCTAAGAAAGATGGCTGGTTAATGACTTCACCTGGGCATATAGATTCATTCTTCGATATTACCTACAAGATCGATATGGGAGGTAATCAATTGGAGAGAGACTCATTCTTTGATGTGTTTACTGATATAAGTGGCCAGAATGTTAATTTTGATAATCAGAAAAGACCGTTAGTATTTTTGAACCATTTAATTCCTAGTCCGACTCCTACGCCTACTCCAACTCCAACTCCAACTCCAACTCCGACTCCGACTCCGACACCTGAAAACAATGGTGGTGGAGGCGGTGGGGGTAGCCCAACTGGTATAATTCTTGATGGTCCTGGTTCTAATCCTCCTTCAGGCGGTGGTACAGTTGCCGGTGCAAGTACGACCCCAACACCTACTCCAACCTCAACACCTACGCCTAGCCCATCAGGATCAACATCTGGCGGGGGATCATCTAGCTCAGGTAATTCAAGTGGCGGTGAGCCATCTCCAACTCCGGAAGTAACGGGAGAAAGTCCGACCCCTATGCCAAGCGAGACGCCAGCTCCATCAGAATCTCCATTGCCGGAAGGAAGCAATCTGTTTGCTGAATTTCTTAGCAGTCTTCCAGATAGCTGGGTGTGGCTTCTACCTCTCTTTGTCTTGATAGCCCTATTCTTTATATGGCTGAGTAGACGCTCATAAAAAACTAGAATAATCCCGCCGTGGCGGGATTATTTGTTTTCCCAGCTTCTTTAATGGTATAATGAGGTTAATGAATATTAAGAGGTCATCTCAAAACCCTATTGGGGTTTTGAGATGACCTCCCAGCTTTCTGCTTCGATATTCGGCATATTTAGTATCCTAAACTCAGCCAGCTTCTGGTGGCTGGTAATCATTGTGGTCGTAGCCCTAATCTTCTTTAGGGCTAATAATAAAAAGAAGTGAATAATGCCCCCTCTGCGGGGGCATTTTAGATTATTTTAAAATATAGAAAAATTTGTATGAAGATGTAGATAGAAATATTTGCCAGGAAGTGGCATAGGATAGATGGCCACAAGGCACGTGTTTTAAAAATTAACCAATACCACGGTAGGCCCGCAATGAATATTGGAATATTGTAGGGATGGCCGATAGGCCAAGAAACCCATAGATAGTTACTAATTAACATCATCAATACTAAACTTGGAGTCGTGACATTTCTAAAAACTTTTAATTTAAAATTTTGTTTTATAGCTATATAAATAGGTCCTCGAAATAGCACTTCTTCATTTACGGCCGGTATTAAAGATTTATACCACATGACATTAAAGTAGTTTTCTTTAAATGAAGCGAAGAAAATATTTTGGTAGCCATGCTTATATTTTAATATTATTGATGCAATTTCTTCTTGGCTGAACCAGCAATACGCTATTACAATCAAAGCAGCTATAATAAAATAATCTAAAACAAGTATCCCGAGGCAGTATTTTAAATTAGACCAAAAATTATCTTTATCAAGATGGAACTTAAACCCCGCTGTGTCCATAGTAGCTCTATTGTAAAGGTGCTTTGTTCAATATATTAATATGTTACACTAGATTAATCAATGGAGTATCTATTCGGTATTGATCTAATTACTTTAGTTAAAACCGCTGGCTATGTCGGGATGTTTTTTATTATCTTTGCTGAATCCGGTCTTTTGATCGGCTTTTTTCTACCGGGAGATTCCCTACTTTTTACAGCGGGGTTTTTGGCTTCCCAGGGTTTTCTTCATATCATACCGTTGGCTATTTTAACTTTTACCGCAGCGATTCTAGGTGATAATTTTGGTTATGCTTTTGGGAAAAAGGTTGGCGTTAAAATATTTACTCGTGAAGACTCAATAATTTTTCACAAAGATCATCTTAAAACAGCTCAGGATTTTTATGAAAAATATGGCGGCAAAACCATAGTTCTGGCCAGATTTTTACCCGTGGTAAGAACATTTGCACCAATAGTGGCTGGAGCTGGTAAAATGAATTATCGTCAATTCTTTTTTTATAACTTAATCGGCGGGTTAATATGGGGACTGGGTATGCCTTTTCTCGGATACTTTATGGGAAGTACGATACCTAATGTCGATCATTATCTAGTACCGATAATTTTATTCATAATTT
>Ga0209515_10004214_pt1 | contig 19624 bp, 20 predicted proteins | sample Subgroupgradi54m_FD_187454 | JGI IMG/M metagenome (GOLD analysis project Ga0209515, IMG submission 187454) | Subsurface groundwater microbial communities from S. Glens Falls, New York, USA - GMW60B uncontaminated upgradient, 5.4 m (SPAdes)... ...
CGCTGTTTCCTCGGCGAGAGCCGACGCCGACAGCGTAGGGCAGGCGTCTAGCGCTGGGTGAGGGGGCGCGGAGGGCCGGGGGGCGAGGTCTTCGGTCCGTCGTGCGGAGAGGCCGGGAGGCGGCCCTGCTCGATCACCCGCAGGAACGCTTCCACGGCGAGCGGGTCGAACTGCGTGCCGGCGCCGCGCCTGATCTCGGCGGCGGCCGCCTCGATGGCCATCGGGGCGCGGTAGGGCCGCGCGGAGGTCATCGCGTCCCACGCGTCGGCGACCGCGACGATGCGCGCCTCCAGCCGGATCTCTTCCCCCTTGCGCCCCGCCGGGTAGCCGCGGCCGTCCCACCGCTCGTGTTCCTGCAGGACTACCTCGGTGACGTCCTTCATGAAGGTGAGCGGCTCGAGGATGCGTGCCCCCCACGTCGGGTGCTGTTTGACGATCTCGAACTCCTCTTTCGTCAGCGCCCCCGGTTTCAAGAGGATGTGGTCCGGGATGGCGATCTTCCCGATGTCGTGGAGCTGGCACCCCTGTTCCAGCCGGATCAGCCGCTCGCCGGTGAGCCCCAACTCCTCGCCGATCAGGTGGGCGTAGACGGCGACGGCGTGCGAGTGATGGCGGGTGTAGGGGTCTTTCGCCTCGAGCGCTTCCATGAACGCCGTGACCGTGCCGAAGTAGGCCTGCTGGAGTTGCTCGTGCATGGCCCGCAGCGATTGGGTCTTCTCCTCGACGTGGAGCTCGAGGTCGCGGTTCCATTCCTGCAGCCGCAGGTGCATCCGGGCCAGCTCCTCGCTGTGATGCCGGCGCAGCGCGCCGAGGTAGCCGGCCGTGAGCCCGAGCGTGACGAGGACCGAGCTCACGCCCAGACACATCATCAGGACGTACGCGCCGTCGGTGTGCAGGGTCGGGGCCAGCGAGACGAAGATGTGATGGTGCGGCAGCGCCCCGGCGTACTCCAAGCCGAGGACCAGCGCGTACCCGGCGGCGCCGAGGACCGACACCACCAGGCATTGGACGAACGTCAGGAACAGCGCGCTGAAGATGGCCAGCACGGCGGTCATCGGCACGAGGACGCTCTCGACGCCCCCGGTGAAATGAATGGCGGCCGTCAGCACGACGGCGTTGAGGAGCAGGACGACGAAGTAAATCAGCGTGTCGGGCACGACCCGGCTGCGGCGTTTCAGCGCCCGCGTCAGGACGCTGTGATAAAGGAAGAAAGTCAACAGGAGGAGGAGGCAGGGCCTGACGGGATAGATGAGCCCCACCGCGCGGGCGATGAGGAGGGTGGCGAGCAGCGCCGGCACCAGCCAGTACCGGGTCACCCGGTCGGCAAACAACCAGTTGGTGTAATGTTCCTGCTCGACGGAACGGGACGTCACAGGGTCGTTGCCTCGCCTCCGGGGCCCTAGTATACTATCGCCGATGGCCTTTGTGTATCTCGATTACAACGCCACCACCCCTATAGATCCCGACGTCGCAGCCGCCATGCACCCCTTTTTTGCGGAACGATTTGGGAACGCCTCCAGTTTGCATGCGGCCGGCCGTCGGGCGCGGGCGGCGCTCGAATCGGCGCGCCGGGCAATTCTGGCGACGCTCGGCGACCCGTCGGGACAACTCGTCTTCACCTCGGGCGGGACCGAGGCGGACAACCTCGCCCTGCTCGGCGCGGCCGAGGCGCGGCAGGCCGAGGGGCGTCATGTCATCGTCTCGGCGATCGAACATCACGCCGTCCTGCACGCGGCCGACGTCCTGGCCCGTCGAGGATGGACCGTCACGCGCGTGCCGGTCACGTCGGAGGGCCTGGTGGATCTGGACGCGCTGCGCCGCGCGCTCGTCCCCGGCACGACGCTCGTGTCGGTGATGCACGCGAACAACGAGGTCGGCACGCTCCAGCCGATCGCCGAGATCGCCGTGCTCGCGCACGCGGCCGGGGCCTGGCTGCACACCGACGCCGTCCAGTCGTTCGGCAAGGTGCCGGTGTCGGTCCGCGCCCTCGGCGTGGATCTCCTCTCGCTCTCGGCGCACAAGCTCTACGGCCCGAAAGGGGCGGGAGCGCTCTACCTGCGCCGCGGCGTGACCGTGGCGCCCCAGCACGTCGGCGGGCCGCACGAGCACGGCCTGCGGGCCGGGACCGAGGCGGTGGCGCCGTGCGTCGGGATGGCCCGCGCGGTGGGGCTGGCCGTGGAGCGGCTGCCGGCGTGGGCGGGAGTGGCCCGGCTGCGGGACGCACTCGTCGCCGGCCTGCAGCAGCGGGTGCCTGACGTCGCGCTCAACGGGTCGCCGACGGCGCGGGTGGCGAACACCGCCAACGTCAGCTTCCTCGGCTGCGAGGGGGAACCGCTGCTCATCGCGCTGGACCTGGAGGGGATCGGCGTCTCGACGGGGGCGGCTTGCTCCTCCGGCTCGACGGAGCCGTCCCATGTGCTGATCGCGATGGGACTGCCGGCGCAGCAGATCCACGGTTCGATCCGCTTCTCGCTGGGGCTCTCGACGACGGAGGATGAGATTCACTACGTGTTGGACCGTCTCCCGGCAGTCGTGACGCGGCTGCGGCAGACGGCGGCGACCCATGCTGATTGACACCCACTGTCATCTCGACGATCCGGCGTACGCGGCCGACCTCGACGCGGTGCTGGCCCGCGCCGCCGAGGCCGGCGTGGGCGGCATGCTGACGATCGGCACCGACCTGGCGAGCAGTCGGCGGGCCGTGGCGCTGGCGGCGGCGCGCCCGACGGTCTGGGCGGCCGTCGGCATTCATCCGCAGGACGCGACCCAGTGGACCGACGAGGCCGATGCCGCGCTGGAGCAGCTGGCCGCTCAGCCGAAGGTGGTCGCGATCGGCGAGGTCGGGCTTGACTACTATCGGGAGACGTCGCCGCGCGCGCAGCAGCAGCACGCGTTCCGCCGGGCCCTCCAGCTGGCCCACCGCCGGCGGCTGCCGGTCATCATCCATTGCCGCGACGCGTGGGACGACCTCTTCGCGATCCTGCGCGAGGTGCGGTCGCCGCCGATCGTCCCACAGGGACTTCCTCCGGTCGCCGGCGTCCTGCACTGCTTCACGGGCGACGCCGCTGCGGCGAAGACCGCTCTCGACCTGGGCTTGACGATCTCGTTCGCCGGGAACCTGACGTTCAAGAACGCCGAGCCGCTGCGGGCGGTCGCCCGTCAGATCCCGACGGATCGGCTCGTCGTCGAGACCGACGCGCCGTACCTGACGCCGCACCCGCGCCGCGGCCGGCGCAACGAGCCGGCGGAGGTGGTGCAGACGGCGACGGTGCTGGCCCAGCTCAAGTCACTCCCGCTCGACGACGTCGCGCGGATCACCTCGGTCAACGCCTACCAGCTCTTCGGCGTCGGCCCGGCGCCGGCGCGCGGGGTGATCGCCTACGCCATCCGCGACTCGCTGTACCTCAACATCACCAACGCCTGCACCGACCGCTGCGTCTTCTGCGCGCTGAGCGACCCGGAGTTCTGGGCGGGGACCGGGACCGCCCCGTTCGTGAAGGGGCATCATCTGCGGATGCCGCGCGACCCGTCGAGCGCGGAGCTGCTCGAGGCCGCCGGCGACCCGGCGCGGTACCGCGAGGTGGTCTTCTGCGGCTACGGCGAGCCGACGATCCGGCTGCCGGTGCTCGTCGAGGTGGCCCGCGCCCTCAAGCAAAAAGGGGCGCGCCGGATCCGCCTCGACACCAACGGCCATGGCAACCTGATCCACAAGCGCTCGATCGTCCCCGACTTGGCTGGCCTCGTGGATGAGGTGTCGGTGAGCTTGAACACCGCGACAGCCGAGCAGTACGTCGAGATCTGCCGCCCGACGTTCGGCCTGCCGACGTACGAGGCGATCAAGACGTTCATCACCGAGTGCAAAGGGGTGATCCCGACAGTGATCGCCTCGGTCGTCGCCATGCCGGGGGTGGACGTCGAGGCGATCCGGCGGATCGCCGAAGACGAACTGGGCGTCACCTACCGCGTGCGGACGTACGACGAGGTCGGATGAGCGAGCGCTGGCACGTGGCGGTGGTGTTGCTGGCCGTGGCCATCGTGGTCGGGCCGCGCTGGCGCCCCCGTCCGTCCCCTGACCCGTGGGAGCAGGACCGCCGGCAAGTGGCCCAGCAGCTGCAGCAGGAGGCGAGCCGGTGGTCGCCGGAGCAGGCGCGCGCGCGGCTGGCGTCGTCACCCGCGCTGGCGTGGCGGGTCGGCGCCCTCTCGTGGCTCTTCGCCACCGCCGTCGGCATCGGGTGTGTCGCCGGCTGGCGGGCGCTCCGCCGACGACGGGCCGGCAAGCCGTGGCTCCGCGGCGCATGGTGGCACGTCCCGGTCGTCCCGTGGGGCGTCTGGGACGTCATCAAGGTGTTCGCGTGGTTGATCGTGCTGACGCAGATGGCTGCGCTCGCGGTGGCCGTCGTGCTGCGGGCCTGGCATCTGCCGTGGCCGGACCGCTATCTCGCCGCCACCGTGCAGACGATGGTGGCCGACGGCCTGGCGCTGGCGCTGGTCGCCGTGCTGATCGTCCGGCACCACCGCGCGCCGGTGAAGACGCTGGGGTTGCACGGCCGGGCGCTGGGCCGGCAGATCACGGCCGGTCTGCATGGCTACTTGGTGTGGCTGCCGCTCTTTCTCGTCGTGGTGGGGCTCGTCGCGCTGATCAGCCGGTGGGGGGCGTGGGAGGTGAAGCCGCAGGCGGTCGTCGTGATGCTGCTGCAGGAATCGCGGCCGCGGCGGCTCCTGCTATTGATGGGGATGATCGCGCTGGTCGGGCCGGTGGCGGAGGAGATCATCTTCCGCGGCGTGGTCTACGCGGCGCTGCGCCGCCGGTGGGGTATGCGCTGGGGCCTGCTCGGGTCGGCCGCCCTGTTTGCCGGGCTGCACGGCGACCCGCTCGCGTTCGGGCCGATCTTCGTGCTGGGCTGTTTGCTGGGGTGGCTGTATGAGCAGACCGGGTCCCTCGTGCCCTCGATGACCGTCCACTTCGTGCACAACAGCGTGATGCTGATCACGGCGCTGACCGCCCGCGATGTCCTGCGGTTCCTGGGGACCGGCTCGTGATCGCCCCGAAAGTGCAGGCGGTCCGATGGACCGGTCGTGCCCTCGCGCTGATTGACCAGCGGTGCCTGCCGTCGCGCCTCGTCGTCCGCCGGTGCCGCCGGCTGGAGGAGGTGGCCGAGGCGATCGAGACCCTGCAGGTCCGCGGGGCGCCGGCCATTGGTATCGCGGCGGCCTACGGCGTGGTCCTCGGCATCTCCAACGGGGCGGGGGCGGACCGCGCGACGTTCCGCCGGCGGTTGGCCGCTGCCGCGGCGCGGCTCCGACGGACGCGGCCGACCGCCGTGAACCTGGCGTGGGCGCTCGACCGGATGGCGCGCGTCGTCCACACGCATCCCGACGACAGTGTCCGCCGGTGGCGGCAGCGGCTGGTGGCCGAGGCGCGGGCGATCCACGCCGAGGACCGCCGCCTCTGCGCGGCGATCGGCGCCGCCGGCGCCGCCCTGCTCAAGCCCGGCGACACGGTGATGACCCACTGCAACACCGGCGGGCTGGCGACGGGCGGCCTCGGGACGGCGTTCGCCGTACTGGCCACCGCCCACGCCCAGGGGAAGCGGATCCACGTCATCGCCTGCGAGGCGCGGCCGGTCTGGCAGGGGGCGCGGCTGACGATGTGGGAGCTGCAGCGCTACGGCATCCCGGCCACGCTCATCTGCGACACCGCGGCCGCCAGCACGATGGCGCGCGATCGCATCGCCGCCGTGATCGTCGGCGCCGATCGCATCGCCGCCAACGGCGACACCGCCAACAAGATCGGCACCTACGGGCTGGCCGTGCTCGCCCGCGCCCACGGCATCCCGTTCTACGTGGCGGCCCCCAGCTCGACAGTGGACCTCGCGACGGCCAACGGCGCGGCGATCCCCATCGAAGAGCGCTCCCCGGCGGAGGTCACGACACCGTACGGCCTGCCGATCGCCCCGCGCGGCGTCCGCGCCGCCAACCCGGCGTTCGACGTCACGCCGCATGCGTTGATTGACAGCATCATCACCGAGCGCGGCGTGTTGCGGCCCCCCTACACACGCGCGCTCAGGACGGCGCACCTTCGATGAACGTTGAATCGCTCGGCGAGTTCGGATTGATCCAGCGGCTGGCCAAACGGTTGAAGTTCGGCCCCGGCGTCGTCAAAGGGATCGGCGACGACTGCGCCGTCGTCGAGGGGCCGCCGATGTGGTATCACCTGCTGACCTGCGACATGCTGGTGGACGGCGTCCACTTCCGGTGGGAGCAGGCGAAGCCGGAACAGATTGGCTGGAAGGCGCTGGCCTGCTCCGTCAGCGACGTCGCGGCGATGGGGGGGCTTCCGCAGTACGCCGTCGTCTCGCTCGGCGTGCCGAAGGGCTGCGCCGTCGAGCGGTTGGAGAAGTTGTATCAGGGGATGCAGCGGATGGCCGACACCTGCGGCGCGGCCGTCGTCGGCGGCGACACCGTCCGCGCCCCGCGCCTGACCGTGGATGTGACGCTCTTCGGCCGCGTCGAGCGGACCCGCCTGCTCCTGCGCAGCAGCGCGCGGGAAGGGGACCACCTGTTCGTGACCGGGGCGCTCGGCGGGGCGGTGACGTCGGGCCGGCACCTGACGTTCACCCCGCGTTGGCAGGAAGCCCGCGCCCTCGGCGAGCGGTTCCCCCTGCACTCGATGATGGACCTCTCCGACGGGTTGGCCGGCGACCTGCGGCATTTGGCGACGGCCAGCCGCGTCGGCGCGGTGGTCGAAGAGGCCGCCATCCCCCGCGCGAAAGGGGCGACGCTGAAAGCGGCGCTCACCGAGGGAGAAGACTTCGAGCTGTTGTTCACGGTGCCGGCTTCCGTGTCGCCGGCGCTCGTCGAGTGGGCGGCCGGGGCCCTGCGCTGCGGCGTCACGAAGATCGGCGAGATCGTGCCGGCCAAGCAGGGAGTGACGCTGCAGTCCAAGTCTGGCCGCCGCGTCCCGCTGGCTCCCGGAGGGTACCGTCATTTCTGAGAACTTTCCTCGTGGCCGGTGCCAGGTCTTTAGACCTGGCACCGCACAGTGGGTTACGCGAAGCGCGGCGCAGACGCAGGCGCTGGGACGGCGCCTCGCCGCGTCGCTGGCCCCCGGCGACGTACTGGCCCTCTGCGGCGACCTCGGCAGCGGCAAGACGACGTTCGTGCAGGGGATCGCCCGGGGGCTCACGGTCCGCGAGGCGGTCACCAGCCCGACCTTCGTGCTGGTGCGGGAGTATCCCGGCCGCCTGCCGGTCTATCACCTCGACCTCTTCCGGTTGAATCAGCTCGACGATCTCGAGACGATCGGCTACGACGAGTATGTGGCGGGGCGGGGGGTGACGCTGATCGAGTGGGCGCAGAAGATGCCGCAGGCCCTGCCGCGCGACTACGTCGAGTTGGCGTTCACGGTGAGCGGCCCGGCCGCCCGCACCCTCACGGCCACGCCCCATGGCCCCCGTGCCGAACAACTCGTGCGGACCTGGCGGTGAAATATCTCGGGTTGGAGACCTCGACGCGGGCGTGCTCGGTGGCGGTCAGCGATGAGGCGACCCTGCTAGCCGAGATGACGGTGGCGGGGCAGGACCGGCCGTCCGATCAGATGATGCCGGCGGTCCAGCAGGTGCTGGCGGCCGCGGGTCTCGTCCTCGCCGACCTGGATGGCGTGGCCGTCAGCGCCGGGCCTGGGTCGTTCACCGGCATCCGTGTCGGCGTGACGGCGGCGAAGACGCTGGCCTACACGCTGGGGAAGCCGGTGACCGCGGTGTCGAGTCTCGACGTGCTGGCGGCCAACGTCCCGGCGCCGCGCTGGCCGCTCTGGGTGCTCGTGGACGCCCGCAAGGAGAAGCTCTACGCGGCGCGGTATGAGATATCCGAGAATGAATGGCCATCGAGGGCTGGCGAGGAACAGCTTGTGGCATTGGACCAGTTGTTGCCGCAGCTGACGGGGGAGGTTGTGATCCTCGGCGACGGGCTCGTGCGCTACGGCGCGGCGATTCAGCAGGCGTTGGGGGCACGATGCCACCCGTTGCCGCCGGCGCTCTGGGTGCCGAGGGCCTCGGCGGTTTGCCGGTTGGCGGCCCAGTACCCGGTCCCGGCGCCGGATGTCCATGCTCTCGCGCCGCACTACCTGTTTTCCAAAGAAAGCGACATCACAGGATGGTGACGCAACCGTTGCCATCAACGTGGGTGGACGTGGATTTGGGGGCGATTCAGCAGAATGTCCGCCAACTGCGCCGCCTCCTGCGTCCGACGACCCAGCTGATGGCCGTCATCAAAGCCAACGCCTACGGGCACGGCTTGCTCCACGTCGCCGAGGCGTTGAGCGGCGCCTCGGGCCAGCCGCGGCTGGCGGATGCCTTCGGCGTGGCGGCGCTCACGGAAGGGATCGCCCTGCGGAATCACGGCGTGACCCTGCCCATTGTGATCCTGGGGCCGATCGCCCCGTCGGAAGCATCGCTGGTCGCCCACCACGGGCTCACGCCGACGGTCTGCACGCGGCCGGTCGCGCTGGCGCTGGCCCGTGCCGCCCAGCGGGCGAAAGAGCCGGTCCGCGTCCACGTGAAGGTGGACACCGGCATGGGCCGCTACGGCGTCTGGCACACCGAGGCCCCGGCGTTCATCCACTGGGTGCGGCGCCAGCCGGGATTGCTGATGGAAGGGCTCTACACGCACTTGGCCAGCGCCGTGCAGGACCGGGCGGTCACCGCGCAGCAGTTGGCGAGGTTCCAACAGCTCGCCGCCCGGCTGGAACGCGTCGGTTGTTACGTCCCGCTGAAACACGCCGCCAACAGCATGGGCCTGCTCGGCTACGAGGAATCGCACTGGGACATGGTCCGCGTCGGCCTGGCCCTCTACGGCCTCTGCCCGAAGGCCGGCTGGCGGCCGCCGGTGCCGCTGACACCGGCCCTGCGGTGGCAGGCCCGCGTCGGCTTCGTGAAGACGGTGCCGGCCGGCCGGGCGATCAGCTACGGCGGCACCTACCGCACCCCCCGTCGCACTCAGGTGGCGACGATCCCGGTCGGCTACGCGCTCGGCTACCCCCTGCGCGGGTCCAATCGCGCCGAAGTGTTAATCCGCTCCCGCCGCGCCCCCGTCGTCGGCCGCGTCACGATGGATCACCTGATGATTGAATGTAGTCCCCGGGCGCCGGTCAGGGCGGGGGACACGGTCACCCTCCTGGGCGGCGCCGGCCGCCTCCGTATCCGCGCCGAGGAGCTCGCTCGCTGGGCCGGCACCATCGCCTACGACATCCTCTGCGGCATCAACCCCGCCGTCCCCCGGCGGTACCTATCGATCCCTTTGCTGCGGCACACGCCGTTGGCGACGGCACTCTAACTGCCGGATCGCCTCGAAAATCGGGGGTCCCCGTTATTTTCGTTTCGAGGCCATTTCGAAAATAGCGAGATCGAGCGCTCGGCCTCTGGACCCAGGCGTAGAAGGTTTCGCTAAACGTCAAATTATTATTGCGATATTCATCCCCGCATGAGATAATCCTTTCCCCCGCGGAAAGGACACGGTTCTCATCCATGGAATTCCAACCAGCTCCGGAGCGTTGGGTTGCCACGACTCCGCGGGGTCGGCGGATTCGGTTATCCGAGGCGGCCTGGGTCCGGAAGATTCTGGTCAGCCATCCAGAATTCGCTCACCCCCCAGCGTACGAGCAGGAGATTCGTCTGGCCGTCGAACAGCCAGAGTATATCGTCGAGGGGTGGGAGGGGGAGTTGCTGAGCTTGCGGTGGTGCCCCGTCGCTCCGAAGGGGCCCAAATATCTTTGTGTGGTCTATCGGGAAGCGGAGCCGATTGGGTTCGTGATCACCGCCTTCTTCGTGTCGCGGTATGGTAAACTACTGCGGAGGGTCATCCGATGGCAGCGCCATCACTGATTGAGCAAACCAAACTATCGTACGATCGCAAGGGAGATGTGCTGTACATCTCTTTTGGCGAGCCCCAACCTGCTGATGACAGCGATCTCACCGACGAAGGGGTCATCATCCGGCTGCGCGAGGGCCGGATCGTCGGCCTTACCATCCTTAACGCCACCAAGAAAGTCCTCGCCGCCAAGGCGGCGTAGGCGCCGTATTTCGCCGTTGACGGCGGCGGGCTAACCTCTATATAATACCCCCACGCCCCAGAGTCGGACGCTGGGGCGTCCTCTTTCTATGACACCATCGTCGAAGGCGACCGCGGCCCCCTCACGCGACCTGCGCTCCCGCAGCCGGCTCCTGCTGGACGGGGACGACCGCGCGCCGGCCCGGGCCATGCTGAAGGCGATCGGGTTCACGGACGAGGACCTGCGCAAGCCGTTGGTGGGGGTGGCCAACACCTGGATCGAGGTGATGCCGTGCAACTACCATCTGCGGCGGCTCTCGGAGCAGGTCAAGCAAGGCATCCGGGCGGCGGGGGGCACGCCGATCGAGTTCAACACGATCGCCATCTCCGACGGGATCTCGATGGGGACCGAGGGGATGAAATGCTCGCTGATCAGCCGCGAGGTCGTGGCCGACTCGATCGAGCTGGTGGTGCGCGGGCATCTCTTTGACGCGGTGGTGGCGATCTCCGGGTGTGACAAGACGATCCCGGGGACGGTGATGGCGCTGGCCCGGCTCGACCTGCCGGGGCTGATGCTCTACGGCGGCTCGATCGCGGCCGGCCGCTTCGAGGACCGGGACGTGACGATCCAGGACGTCTTCGAGGCGGTCGGCGCGTGCGCGGCCGGGCGGATGTCGTCGGCGAAGCTCCACGAGCTGGAAGACACCGCCTGCCCGGGCCCCGGCGCCTGCGGCGGGCAGTTCACCGCCAACACGATGGCGACGGCGATGGAGCTGATCGGGATCTCGCCGATGGGGATGAACAGCATCCCGGCGATGGACCCGGCCAAAGACCAGGCCGCGTTCGCCGTCGGCGAGCTGTTGATAGCCCTGCTGCGCGAGGGGGTGACTCCTCGGCAGATCCTGACGCGCGAGGCGTTCGAGAACGCGATCGCGGGGATCGCCGCGACGGGCGGCTCGACCAACGGCGTTCTGCATCTGTTGGCGTTAGCCCGCGAGGCGAGCGTGCCCCTGGCGTTGGACGACTTCGACCGGGTGAGCCGGCGGACGCCGCTGTTGGCCGACCTGAAGCCGGGGGGCCGGTTCACGGCGCCCGACATGCACCGCGCCGGCGGCGTGCGGCTCGTGGCCCAGCGGTTGCTGGAGGCGGGGCTGCTGCACGGCGAGGCGAAGACGGTGAGCGGCCGGACGATCCGCGAGGAGGCCGAGCAGGCCAAAGAGACACCGGGCCAGCCGGTGGTGCGGCCGCTGGCGAATCCGCTGAAAGCCACTGGTGGCCTCGTGATCCTGCGCGGGAATCTCGCCCCGGACGGCTGCGTCGTGAAGATGGCCGGGCACACACGGCTGACGCACCGCGGCCCGGCGCGCGTGTTCGAGAGCGAGGAGCAGGCGTTCGAGGCGGTCACGCAGCGCCGCATCAAGGCCGGCGACGTCGTCGTCATCCGCTATGAGGGGCCGAAAGGGGGCCCCGGGATGCGGGAGATGCTGGCGGTGACCGCCGCCATCGTCGGCGAGGGGCTCGGCGAGTCGGTGGCGCTCGTGACCGACGGGCGGTTCTCGGGGGCGACGCACGGGCTGATGGCCGGGCACGTCGCGCCGGAGGCGGCCGTCGGCGGGCCGATCGCGGCGGTGCGCGACGGCGATCCGATCTCGTTCGACGTGGAGCAGCGCCGGCTGGACGTGGACGTCCCGGCGGGGGAATTGGCCAAGCGGCTGGCCTCATGGACGCCGCCGGCGCCGCGCTACACGAGCGGCGTCATGGCGAAGTACGCGAAGCTGGTGTCCTCAGCCTCGGAAGGGGCGGTCACAGGATAATCTCATGGCGAAGATGAAGGGCGCGCAAATCCTGATCGAGTGTTTGAAGCGGGAGAAGGTGGACGTCCTGTTCGGCTATCCCGGCGGGGCGAATCTGCCGATTTACGACGCCCTCTACGACTCGTCGCTCAAGCACGTGCTGGTGCGCCACGAGCAGGGAGCGGCCCACATGGCCGACGGCTACGCCCGCGCCACCGGCAAGGTCGGCGTCTGCCTGGCCACCTCCGGCCCCGGCGCGACCAACCTCGTGACCGGCATCGCGACGGCGTTCATGGACTCGATCCCGATGGTGGCGATCACCGGGCAGGTGCGGACCTACCTCATCGGCAACGACGCGTTCCAGGAAGCCGACGTCTGCGGCATCACCCGGCCGATCACCAAGCACAACTTCCTCGTCAAGGACCCGACGCAGTTGGCGCGCACGATCCGCGAGGCGTTCTATATCGCCGGCACCGGCAAGCCGGGCCCGGTCCTCGTGGACATCCCGGTGGACATCTCGCAGGCCGAAGTGGAGTTCGTCTGGCCGGAGAAGGTGGAGCTGCGCGGGTACAAGCCGCACCGGTTCTACGACGGGCACCCGGTCCAGCTGGGCAAGGCGCTCGACCTGATCCTGAGCGCCAAGCGCCCGGTGATCTACGTCGGCGGCGGCGCGGTGATGTCGAACGCGACGGCCGAGGTCCGCGAGTTCGCGACGCTGACCGGCGCGCCGGTGACGACCACCTGCATGGCGCTCGGTATCTTCCCCGAGAGCGACCCGCAGTCCCTGCGGATGCTCGGGATGCACGGGGCGGCCTCGACCAACTACGCGGTGCAGTACTGTGACCTGCTGATCAACGTCGGCGCGCGGTTCGACGACCGGGTGACCGGCACCGTGGCGACGTTCAGCCCGAAGTCAAAGAAGATCCACATTGATATTGACCCGGCCTCCATTAACAAGAGTATCGTGGTGGACGTGCCGATCATCGGCGACGTCAAGCGGGTGTTGACGGAGCTCAACAAGGCGCTCGAGCAGGAAAAGAAACGCCCGGACCTCAGCGAGTGGTGGGACCAGATCCGCGAATGGCAGAAGAAACACCCGCTCACCTATCAGCCGTCGCGCGACGGCGCCAAACTGAAGCCGCAGTACGTGCTGGAGGTGCTCTCCGACCTGACGCAGGGGAAGTGCCTGATGACCACCGATGTCGGCCAGCACCAGATGTGGGCGTGCCAGTTCTACCGCTGGAACCAACCGAGGACCTACATCACCTCCGGCGGCCTCGGCACGATGGGCTACGGCCTGCCGGCGGCGATCGGCGCGCAGTTCGGCCGCCCCGACGAGCGGGTGATCTGCTTGAGCGGCGACGGGTCGTTCGTGATGAACATCCAGGAGTTGGCGACGGCGGTGGACCACAAGCTGCCGATCAAGACGATCATCCTGAACAACGCCAACCTCGGCATGGTGCGGCAGTGGCAGGAGATGTTCTACAAGCGGCGGTTCTCGTACAGCGGGATTCGCCCGCCCGACTTCGCGAAGGTGGCGGAAGGGTTCGGCGCGCGCGGGGTGCGGATCACGAAGGCCGAGGAGGTCCGCCCGACGCTGGAGAAGATCCTCAAGGACGACGACTGCTGGGTGGTGGACGCCATCTGCGATGAGGATGAGAAGGTGTTCCCGATCATCCCTCCTGGAAAAGCAATAGACGAAATGATCATGGATATGGCGTAATGAAAGGCCACCCAGTACGAAGGTTGAGTCTCCGATTAGCAGGACGGAGCAGTCGTCTGGTTGCATCATGGAATCGGCAGCCACTTGTTACTGAGATGATCATGGACATGGCCTGACGCCGATGCCCGCGCCCAACAAACACACCTTGTCAGTGCTGGTCGAGAACAAGTTCGGGGTGCTGGCCCGGATCGCGACGATCATCGCCGGCCGCGGGTTCAACATTGACTCGCTGACGGTCGGGGAGACCGAAGACCCGACGACCTCCCGGATGACGATCGTCTTCCAGGGGGACGACCGGACGATTGACCAGGTCAAGAAACAGCTCAACCGGATGGTGGACGTCATCACCGTCCAGGATCTGACGAAGGGGGAGTTCATTGACCGGGAGCTGATGCTGGTGCGGGTGGCCGTCACGTCCAAGAACCGCGCGGAGGTGATGGACATCGCCCAGAGCTTGAAGGCGAAGGTGGACGACGTGGGGACCAAATCCCTGGTCCTGCAGATCGTCGGGGACACGGCGAAGATCCTCTCCGCCCTCGAGCTGTTGAAGCCGTACGGGATCAAGGAGATTGTGCGGACCGGGCGGATTGCGATGGCCCGCGAGGTCCAGCCGGAGACGACGAAAGCCAAGGCGACGAGCGGAGTCTGATAATTAATGGCGCTGACTCAGGCGCAAGCCGTGCGGCGGCTGGAATTCATCGGGCTGTGGTTATGGCAGGTTCCGGCTGCGCCGGCCGCCCTGTTGCTCAGCATGGCGATCCTGGGTCTCACGGTGGGGGAGTACAAGGGGGTGTTGCCTCCCCATGTCGCGACGTTGATGCTCGCACCCGTCAGCGCTCTCGCGGCCGTGGCGTGGATGATTGGGCGGGGTTTGAGGAGACACAAGAATTGGGCGCGTCGAGTCGTGATTGCGATCTCCACGGGCAGCCTGCTGTTCAGCATCGCAGTGTTCATCGAGAGTATCATGGTGGGTGTTGGGTGGCCGCTTGTGATGTACCTGGGGGTTGGCGGGTTGAACGTTTACATCCTCAACCTTCTCAGGCCGTCGGCGGCTGGGTGGGTTTGTTTGCCGGAAACAACCAATTCCCCCGCTCAGGGAGTGATGTGATGGTCAAGCGGACGAATGAACGGGCACGGTTTGAAGTCCTCGTGGAGGAGTTGAAGGGCGAGTTTCGGGCGGTCACGGAACGGTTGGTGATGTTCGAAGAAAAGGTTGACCGAAGATTTGTCGAGCTCGATGGGCGCATGGATCAGCGGTTCAGTATCGTGGAAGCCGCGATCATGGAATTGTCCAAGGGTTTGCAGGAAGTGCGAGGCGATGTCCAGGCGGTCCGCAGCGATATTCGACAGTTGGACGATCGCATGGGCCGGATGGACCAACGAATGGAAGTTCATGAGCATGCCCATCAGTGAGGATCGGTGATATGGCGAAAATCTACTATGACAAGGACGCGGACCTGGCGGTGCTGAAGGACAAGACGGTCGCGATCCTCGGGTACGGGATCCAGGGGCGGGGCCAGGCGCTCAACGCGCGCGACAGCGGGGTGCGCGTCGTCGTCGCCCAGCGCCCGGGCGGGGCCCACTACAGCCAAGCGGTCGCCGACGGGTTCCGGCCGCTCTCGGCCGACGAGGCGGCGGCGCAGGCCGACATCATCCACGTGCTGCTGCAGGACACCCTGCAGGCGGGGGTGTACCGCGAGTCCATCGCCAAGCACCTGAAGCCGGGCAAAGCGCTCGGCTTCTCACACGGTTTTAATATTCACTTCCACCAAATTGTGCCGCCGAAGGACGTGGACGTCTTCATGGTGGCGCCGAAAGGCCCCGGCTCGCTCGTGCGCCAGCTCTACACCGAGGGCAAGGGGGTGCCGGCCCTCGTGGCGGTGGCCCAGGATGCCTCCGGACGGGCCAAGGCGACGGCGCTGGCGTTCGCGAAGGCGATCGGCGCCACGCGCGCCGGCGTCCTCGAGACGACGTTCGCTGAGGAGACGGAGACCGACCTGTTCGGCGAGCAGACGGTGCTCTGCGGCGGCGCCTCGGCGCTCATCAAGGCCGGGTTCGAGACGCTCGTCGAGGCCGGCTACCAGCCGGAGGTGGCCTACTTCGAGTGTCTCCATGAGCTGAAGCTCATCGTGGACATGATCTACGCCACCGGCATCCGCGGGATGCGCCAGCGGGTGTCGGAGACGGCGCGGTTCGGCGACCTGACGCGCGGGCCACGCATCGTGGACGCGGCGACGAAGGAGCGGATGCGGCAGATCCTGCGCGAGATCCAGTCGGGGCAGTTCGCGCGCGAGTGGATCCTGGAGAACCAGGCCGGCCGCCCGGTCTTCCAGGCGCTGATGAAGCAGGACGACCGGCACCTGCTCGAGCTCGTCGGCGAGCGGCTGCGGGAGATGATGCCGTGGATCGGCGGGGAGTCGACGCCGCCGGCCGCGGGCAACGGGGCCAAACCAGCCCGCCGCAAGAAAACGATGGTGAAGGGCAAGCGATGAGCGATCGAGTCATCATTTTTGATACGACGCTGCGGGATGGGGAGCAGTGCCCCGGCGCCAGCTTGACGCCGCCGCAGAAGCTGGAGGTGGCGCGCCAGCTCGACCGGCTGAACGTGGACGTCATCGAAGGGGGCTTCGCCATCGCTTCCCCCGGCGACTTCGAGGGGATCCGGCTGATCGCCAAACACATCAAGCGGCCGATCCTTTGCTCGCTGGCGCGCGCGCTGCCGAAAGACATCGAGGCGGCCGGCCAGGCGCTGAAAGGGGCCAAGCGCCGCCGCATCCACACGTTCGTCGCCACCTCCAAAGTCCACATGAAGTACAAGCTGCACAAGGCGGAGGAGGAGATCGTCCGGCTCGCGGTCGCCGCGGTCAAGCAGGCGCGCCAGTACACCGATGACGTCGAGTTCTCGCCGGAGGACGCCGCCCGCACGGAGCCGGCATTCCTCTACCGCGTGCTCGAGGCGGTCATCACCGCCGGCGCGAAGACGGTCAACATCCCCGACACGGTCGGGTTCGCGATCCCGGTCCAGTTCGGCGAGTTGATCGCCGGTATCAAGGCCAATGTGCCGAACATTGACCAGGCCGTGATCTCCGTCCACTGCCACAACGACCTCGGGCTCTCGACGGCCAACTCGCTGGCCGCCGTGCTGAACGGCGCCCGTCAGGTTGAGGTGACGATCAACGGCATCGGCGAGCGGGCGGGCAACGCCTCGCTCGAAGAGGTGGTGATGGCGCTCAAGACCCGGGCGGACCTGTTCGGCGTGACGACCGGCGTGAACACGCCGGAGATCTACAAGTCGAGCCGGCTCGTGTCGAAGCTGACCGGCTTCCTCGTCCAGCCGAACAAGGCGATCGTCGGGGCCAACGCGTTCGCCCACGAGTCGGGCATCCATCAGGACGGCGTGCTCAAATTCAAGAAGACGTACGAGATCATGCGGCCGGAGGACGTCGGGTTCGGCGAATCAAAACTCGTCCTCGGCAAGCACTCGGGCCGCCACGCCTTCTCCGCGCGGTTGAAGGCGCTCGGGTTCACGCTGACGGAACCGCGGCTGCAGACCGCGTTCGAGCGGTTCAAACGGCTGGCCGACCAGAAGAAGGAAGTCTTCGATCAGGACCTGATGGCGATCGTCGAGGACCAGTTGACCGACGTGCCCGAGCGGTACCGGCTCGTCCACCTGCGCGCCACCAGCGGCACCGGCATCGTCCCGACCGCGACCGTCCGGCTCCAGCGGGGCAAAACCATCCTCGAAGGGAAGGCCAGCGGCGACGGCCCGGTGGACGCCTGCTACAAGGCGATGAATCAGATCCTCGGGTTCAAGGGCAAGCTCCTCGAGTACACGATCCAGTCGGTGACCTCCGGCAAGGAGGCGCTCGGCGAGGTGACGGTGCGCGTGCAGGCGAAGGGGACCGTCGAGCACGGCCGGGGGGTCTCCACCGACATCATCGAGGCGTCGGCCAAGGCGTACCTGGGCGCGATCAACCGCTTGTTGCAGCGCCCGCGCTGGCGCGCCGCGGCCGCCCCACGGCCTTGAGCCGAGCGACCCATCCACCGGATGGGTACCCCGCCGCCGACGCCCGCGTCTGGAAGCTGGGGATTCTCGGTTACCCGCTCGGCTACTCCCTCTCGCCGGTGATGCATCAGGCGGCCTTCGACGCCCTGGCCGCCCGCGGCGTCCGGGGCGCCTACGTCGAGTATCCCGTCCCGCCGGAAAATCTCGAGCCGTGGCTGACCGAGCAGGTGTCCGCCCTCGGGCTCGACGGGTTCAACGTGACGATGCCGCACAAGGAGCAGATCTTCGCGTGGGTGAAGCAGCGCGGCCGGCTCCCGAATCCCGAGGACGAGTGGGTCGGCGCCGTCAACACGGTGAAGATCGACGGCGGCGTCTGGCAGGGATACAACACCGACGGGCCCGGGTTCCTCGACGTGTTCAGCCGGCCGGGCGTGCATGAGCGGCTCGGCCGCGCGTTCGCGCTGGAGTCGTCGCGCGTCGTCCTGCTCGGGGCCGGCGGCGCCGCCCGCGCCGTCGCGTGCGCCCTCGTTTGGCACAAGCGGATCGGCGAGCTGGTGCTCTGGAACCGCCATCGCGCGCGGGCCGAGCATCTGGCCGCGTCGGTCGCGCAGGTCTGCCGGCAGGGGGCCGGGCGCGCCTGCGCCGTCCGCGTCGTGGACCAAGTGACGGCCCGCGACGTGGCGGACGCCGCGCTGCTGGTCAACACGGTGCCGGTGGCCGACGAGCTGTTGGTGGAGCCGGACACGCTGGGCCCGGGGCTCGTCGTCTACGACCTCGTCTATCATCCCCCGTGGACGGCCCTGCTGAAGGCGGCCAAGCGCCGCGGCGCGGTCGTCATCAGCGGCCTCGAGATGCTGGTCAGCCAGGCGGCGCTGGCGTTCCGCCTCTGGGTCGGCGACCGCGGCGAAGCGGTCCGCCCGCTGATGGCGGAGGCGCTGCGGCAGCGCGTGGGGGACGAGTGGCCGTCGTAATCGCGGGCCTCCTCGGGCTGATCGTGGGCAGTTTCCTGAACGTCTGCATCTGGCGGCTGCCGCGCGACGAGCAGGTGGTCCGCGGCCGCTCGCACTGCCCGGCGTGCGGCGCGATGATCCGGTGGCACGATAATATTCCGCTGGTGAGTTTCATCCGGCTGCGCGGGCGGTGCCGGGCCTGCCGCGGCCGGATCAGCTGGCGGTATCCGGCGGTGGAGCTGTTGACGGGACTGGCGCTGGCCGCCGCCATCGCCCGCTGGGGGGTCAGCGGCCCTGGCGTCGTCTACGCGGGGCTGTTCTGCGCGCTGATCGTCGTCTCGTTCATTGACGCTGCGGAGCAGATTATCCCCGACGTGATCACCCTGCCGGGGTTGGCGCTGGGCGTCGCCGCCAGCGCGGCGTGGCCGGCGCTGCATGGGACCGGCAACCGGGTGGCCTCGGTACAGGCGAGCGTGGTCGGCGCTCTCGTCGGCGGCGGCTCGATCTACCTGATGGGGCTCGTCGGCCGCTGGCTCTTCAAGAAAGAGGCGATGGGGATCGGCGACGTGAAATTGATGGCGATGCTCGGGGCGCTGCTCGGCGGGCCGCGCGCGCTGCTGGCGTTCCTGCTCGCCCCGATCTTCGGGTCGCTCGTCGGCATCCCGATGCGGCTGCGGTCCGGTGCGGAGCTGATCCCGTACGGGCCGTTCTTGTCGGCGGCGGCGGTGCTCGCCCTCTGGTGGGGCGATCGCTGGATCGGCTGGTATTGGCATACGGTGGGAGGTTTCTAAATGTTGCGCTATCTGACGGCGGGTGAATCACACGGGAAGTGCTTGGTGGCGATCCTCGAGGGGATGCCGGCAGGACTGCCGCTCGAGCCGGAGCGGGTCAACCATGAACTGCGCCGGCGCCAGCAGGGCTACGGGCGCGGCGGGCGGATGCTGATCGAGCAGGACACCGTGCAGATCATCTCGGGCGTGCGCCGCGGCCGGACGATGGGCAGCCCGATCGCCCTCGAGATTCAGAACAAGGACTGTTCGATTGACGCCCTGCCCGCGGTCACGCGGCCGCGGCCGGGGCACGCCGACCTGACCGGCGCACTCAA
>Ga0209515_10004215_pt1 | contig 19624 bp, 21 predicted proteins | sample Subgroupgradi54m_FD_187454 | JGI IMG/M metagenome (GOLD analysis project Ga0209515, IMG submission 187454) | Subsurface groundwater microbial communities from S. Glens Falls, New York, USA - GMW60B uncontaminated upgradient, 5.4 m (SPAdes)... ...
GCTGGGGAGCTTGGATTCGAACCTAAAACATTTTAGGAATCTAACTGATTAGAAATCGAACTTTTTTAGCTTTGAAAAATTGAAATAACTGAATTAATTAAATATTTTAGCTTCGGGTGAGCCGCCGGCGAGTCGAACGCCGAACCGATTCCTTAAGAGGGAATTGCTCTGCCAATTGAGCTAGCGGCCCGTACGCTTTATAAAAAAGTGCTGATTTAGTATACTATAAGAGGTTTATCATAACAATACTTGCGCCTGTAGCTCAACTGGACAGAGCACACGGCTTCGGACCGTGGGGTTGGGGGTTCGACTCCCTTCAGGCGCGCTATAAAAAAAACGAAAGTAACAAGCCCATTTTATCCTTTACGTGTTGCATCATTGTACGTAGAGATGATTCTGAGCTGTCTCTCGCAACAAAGCTAACTGTACTTATATTCCTTTCGTGGCTTCAAATGCCTATTTCGTGATATAATAGCTTCTAGGAAATTATTAATTTAATCGATTAATGAAAAAAGTTACAAAATTTATAAGTCAAATTTTTAGATACATAAAAATCCATAAAATAATATCTGCAGTTATACTTATTACGATCATAGCGCTTATTTGGTTTATAAAACCAACTCCTCAACCCAAAACATTGACAGAAAAAGTCCAAAAGGGAAAATTAACTCAGACAATTTCAATTACCGGAAATGTAGAAGCCCAAAATATCGCAAGCCTCACTTTTAAGGCTGGTGGAACACTGGTGTATCTTGGAGCAAAAGAAGGTGATAGTGTTTCGGCGTATCAAACTATAGCGGTTCTTGACCAAAGAACAGTTCAAAAAAATCTGGAACAGGCTCTAATTAATTACTCTGAGCAAAGAAATACATTTGACCAGACACGAGATAGTAATCAAAACCGTACCCCCGATCAGGCATTAAGCGATGCAATGAAGAGAATACTTCAAAATAATCAATACGATCTTAATAAATCTATTGTGTCGGTAGAACTTCAGGATTTAGCAAAGCAAGACTCCGTGATTACTACTCCAATTGCCGGAATTGTGACTCATGAAGACGCACGGCAAACTGGGCTGAACATCACATCTCTTACAACTTTCACGGTTGTAGATCCCGCTAGTCTTGATTTTGAAATGGATGCTGACGAAGCAGATGTTGGCAAAATTAAAAACGGCGACAGGATATCGGTAGTTTTAGATGCATACCCAGACCAAACATTATATCTTTCAGTCGATACTATTGATTTTGTATCCCATACCACTTCAACAGGAGGGACTGCATTTAAAGTGAAGGCAAAACTTAAAAGCTCCGATATATCAAAATTTAGAATCGGCATGAGCGGAAATGCAGACATCATTACTTTTGAGATAAATAATGTTTTGTCAGTTCCAAGCTCGGCTATTTTAAATGGCAATAAGGTCTATGTTTTAAAAAATAACAAATTCGAAGGAAGAACTGTAAAAACAGGACTTGAAACTGATTTAAGAATAGAGATACAATCAGGGCTTTCGGAAAACGATGAAGTGGCAATCGATGCTTCAAAGGTCAAACTATAAAATGCTGAATGAAAACCATAAATCCTCTTATAAAGTTGACAAGTATTATTAAGGACTACAAATCTGCTGATATAGTTACCAAAGTTCTAAAAGGAATATCTCTTGAGATTAAACGTGGAGATTTTATTGCGATAACCGGCAGATCAGGAAGCGGTAAGTCAACCCTTATGAATATACTAGGTCTTCTTGATACCCCAACAAGCGGAAGTTATATCTTAGAAGAAATTGATGTTTCAAAATTTAATGAAGATGAGCTTTCTGATCTTAGAAATAGAAAAATAGGATTTATTTTCCAGTCATTTAATCTCTTGCCAAAACTGACAGCTTTGGAAAACGTTGTGCTTCCTTCAATCTATGCAGGTATGAAAACAAAAGAAAGAATTGAGAGAGCAAGGGAACTACTTACAAAATTTGATCTTGAAAATCGTTTAAATAATAGGCCAAATCAACTTTCAGGAGGACAGCAGCAAAAAGTTGCAATCGCAAGATCCCTTATGAACAGTCCAGAGATAATTTTAGCGGATGAACCGACAGGGAATCTGGACACCAAATCCGGAAAAGAACTATTAGATATAATAAAACAATTAAATAATGATGGTAAAACAATAATAATGATAACACATGAGTTAGATATCGCAGCTCAGGCAAAAAAAATAATAAAGCTTGCTGATGGAATGTTAGAGAAGTAATTTTATGAATATAGACGAGCTCATAAAGCTTTCCATAAATGCGCTTTTAACAAATAAGCTTAGAACGTTTTTAACAACGCTTGGCATTATTATTGGCGTTTTCTCTATTATACTTCTTATTTCAATCGGAACTGGACTTCAGGGCTATATAACTAAACAGATTTCTTCTTTGGGCTCAAACGTTATCTTTGTTTTGCCAGGAAATTCGGGTGGACTAGGCGCAGTTATTGCGAATAAACTTACAGTTCAAGATGCAAAAAATCTGCAAAGTAGAATGGTGTCTATAGCAAAAGTATCTCCGGAGCTTAGACAGCTTGAGACTCTGAAGTATAAAAATTTTAAAACTAAAGGGGCTTTCGTCGTAGGAACCTCATCGGAATATCCTAATGTTGTATCAACAATAAAGTTAGTACAAGGAAATTTTTTTACTGCGGGACAAGAACGCTCCGGTGTAAATGTAATTGTAATCGGTCAGACGGTTTATGGCAAATTTTTCAAAGACAAAAATGCAATAGGAAAGCGAATTTTTGTTGGTACTAAACTTTATAATGTTGTTGGGGTTTTTGATAAAATTGGATCTTTCGCAGGCGTAGACGCTGACAATATCGCTGTTATTCCTGTTGAATCTGCAAGTCAACAATACGGAATAAATTCAATAGCAAGGATTGACATTTCTGCAAACAGCAACGAGCTTCTCCCTGTTGTAATTAGACAAATTAACCAGATTTTGTTAAGAAGGCATACGACTGATGACTTTTCGGTTCAAACCTCTGACTCAATTATCTCTACTGTTTCTAATATTACTACAGTTCTTTCAATAGCATTGGGAGGAATCGCTGCGATATCACTTCTGGTGGGTGGCATAGGAGTTGCCAATATAATGCTTGTATCCGTAACTGAAAGAACCAGAGAAATTGGGCTGAGAAAAGCACTTGGAGCACGAAGAGCGGACATATTAAGACAATTCCTTTTTGAAGCAGTTATACTTTCTATAGGAGGTGGGATCATCGGTATTACTTTTGGCGTTGTAGCATCATTTGTTCTTTCTAAATTTTTCGTGTCAGAGGTAACTCTATGGTCGGTTCTACTGGCATTTGGTTTTTCAGCAGCTGTTGGAATAATCTTTGGAATGGCTCCTGCTATAAGAGCGTCACGACTTTCTCCGATTGAAGCACTAAGATATGAATAATAACTCTGTTATACGCAACAACAATTTAAAAAAAAAGTTGTTAACTTTTTTAAAATTTTTTATAGGCTGGCCGATATCAATTATTTCCATTTTTTTTCTCGTAAAGCTTTTTCTCCCAAACTTAAATCAAATTATTGGCAAGATTCAAAACCCAAACATACTGCTTATTTTATCTGGGATTATTTGCTTTGTAACTTTTTATTTTCTCCGTTCTTTTCTATGGAAAATGCTTCTTAAAGAAAAAGGGTATAACATACCTCTTAAAAAAGCATCTTTTTTATGGGGTCTCTCCGAGCTGAAAAGATTTATTCCCGGAAATATTTGGTCTTATCTTGGAAAAGGCATTGCTTTTTCTCAAAAAGGAGTTGGGGAAAAAATTATTCTTGAATCGTTATTATTTGAAGCAGAATTTTTTATTTTATCCTGCACAATAGTATCGATTTTTGCAGTTTCATTTTTACTTGAGTCTGTATTTTTGATCAAATATTACTCACTCTTTTTAATTCCTGTAATAGCTGTCATTGTTTTTGCTGTATCTGCCATATTCATATTTAATAAACGCCTAATAAAAAAACCTGCTAAAACTTTTTTTTCTTTCCTTGCCAATACGCTTCCTGACCTCTCTCCTTATGCCAACTTTAAGCTTCTTCTCATATCTATTTTGTCTCTGATTTTCTTTGGTCTTGGAACATATTTAACCATCGTCTCGGTAGTTTTTTTAAATCTCTCTTCAATACTTTGGTTTATAGGTTTCTTCGTTTTTTCACTTTTCTTAGGATACATTTCTTTTATAACACCTATGGGACTGGGAGTGCGGGAGGGAGTAATAATAATAGGTCTTTCAAGAATGCTGACGCTTCAAATGGCAGGTTTTGTCGCAATCTATTCTAGAATAATACTTATCATATCGGAATTAATATTTTTAGTTATGACTTTCATTTGGAAAACTGCAAGAAATAAATTATTTTTAAGAATAGAGAGCTTCATAAAAAAACATCCCCATGAAATAATACTCGGGTTTTTAATAGTGCTTTATGTCATCTATTTTACAGTAGCCAGTTTTCAAAGATACGATAACTTTTATTCGGGGCGCTTTGATCTGGGCAACATGGATCAGGCTGTCTGGAATACGATTCATGGAAGAATCTTTAAGGTCACAGATCCAAACGGTACGAATATTATTTCTCGTTTAGCATTTCATGCCGATTTTATACTGGTTCTCCTTGCTCCTCTATATTTTATTTGGTCCAATCCCAAAATGCTTCTTCTTGTTCAGTCTATAATTTTAGGAATTGCAGCAGTTTTTGTATTTTTACAAAGCAGTGATTTACTGAAAAACAAAAATCTATCTTTTTCTTTGTCGTTGGCTTTTTTGATGAGTCCTTCTATTCAGTTTTCTAACTTGTACGATTTTCATCCTGTCGTTCTTGCAACAACATTTCTTCTTGCTACTTTCTACTTTTTGAAACAGAAAAAATATTTTTGGTTTCTATTCTTTTTGGTTTTATCGGCTCTAACCAAAGAGCAAATCTGGATAATAGCAGGCTTATTGGGCTTATATGCATTTTCTATTGAAAGAAAGAAAATTCTAGGAATTACAATTGCTGCTATATCCTTTATAACTTTTTATTATTTAGTTTGGCATGCTATACCCGACGCATTGGGAGGAAAACATTTTGCTCTATCCTATTATTCCGACTTTGGGGATTCTCCTACAATCATAATAAAAAATATTATTTTCTCGCCGCAAAAAACCTTGTTTGCGATTTTACAAGAAAAACAACTTTTATATCTTCTAAATATATCCCTTCCTCTGGGATTTTTACCGTTATTAAATCCTCTGACTCTTATTTTTGCAGCTCCAGATTTGTTGATAAATCTTTTAAGCAAAAATGAACAGCTTCATGAGATTTATTATCAATACTCATCTTCGATTACACCATTTCTATTCATCTCTACAATATACAGCATTAAAAATCTTATAAAATTGTTTCCTAAAATTCATATAAATATTTATATTTTTTACATTGTTTTTTTTGCATTTTTATCTGCTGGCATATTTGGTCCTCTTCCCGGATCATTAAAGCCGAATATAAACATGTTTATCAGTCCTCAACCAGACAGGGAGATCATTAATAATTTTATTTCAACTATACCCCAAAAGTTCAGTATTGCATCAACCAACAATCTGGGATCTCATCTTTCCCATAGACAAAAAAATTTTACAATACCCGTTGGGATTGATCAAGCAGACATAATTTTGTTTCTCTTAAATGACCCGTTTGCTCAGCCTTCTTTAAAAGCTCAGAAACAATTTGCAAAACAGATGGAAAATGATAAAAACTATATTCAAGTTTTTAGAAAAAATGATTTTATTGTATTTGAAAAAAGAAGTCATTACCTAGAATCAGGACGAAAAAAAATTCATCAAGTTAAATTATTTCCACTATCCATACCTACCTTGGCAAATAGGGAATATGAAGGAGGGGCAGTAAATATAGAAAAGAAAATTAACTCGTCAAAGTCATTTACAAGCTATATAATTTCTTATCCATCAGATGGTCTTAAGATATATGGATTGATGAATATACCAAATTCAAAAAAGCCAGAGAATGGATTTCCGGTTGTTATAATAAATCACGGGTATATCAATCCAAAAGACTACAGCACGATTGGCTCGTACAAAGCAATAACAGATTATTTTTCATCAAGAGGATTTCTTGTTATAAAACCTGACTATAGAGGTAATGCAAATTCAGAAATTGATGATACAGCACTTATGAGATTTGCTTATCCAATTGACGTAATGAATCTGATTGTCTCAATAAAAAGCATTGGTAATGCAGATGCGAATAGTATCTATTTATGGGGACATTCAATGGGAGGAGAGGTAACGCTGGAAGTCTTGGAAATTATTGGAAAAGATCCGGATTTATCAAAAGGAATAAAGGCAGCTGTGCTTTGGTCACCTGTTATCGATCCTATTAGATGGTTTTCAAAATCACATGTACCTCAACTTCCAGAAGCGAGAATTACACCTTTTCCATACGCAAAGACTTTTCAAATACTAGGGACACCAGATCAAAATCCTACACTTTGGCAAAGTCTTTCTCCTCTTTCGTATCTTTCAGACATAAACACCCCTTTACAAATAAACCAAGGAACATCAGACAAAACAGTTCCCTACTTATGGTCTATTGAACTTTATAATGACTTAAAAAGCTTAAACAAAAACGTGGAGTCGAACCTATACCCAAATAATGATCACAATATAACAGAATCGTGGAGCTCTGCCGCAGGAAATTCCTTAAAATTCTTTCGAAACAACTAGCTTAACTTTTAGCCTATTGTAAATAATCTTCAAAAAGTTCTACGATGGTAGTATGGTTACTGTTATAAAAGCATCTGGGCAGAAAGAGCCGTTCTCGGAAATTAAAGTCCGTAATTCTATAAGAAGAGCGGGGATCCCCCAAGGAATACAAGAAGAAGTTTTAAGACATATAAAAACAAAGATCTATGAGAATATTCATACATCGGAAATCTACAAACACATTGTTGAATTTTTAGAATTTTCTACTCAACCTTTTAATAAAACGAGATATACGCTAAAGCGGGCAATAATGGATCTTGGACCAACAGGACATCCGTTTGAAAACTATGTTGCCGAAATCTTAAAAATAAAAGGATATCAAACTCAAGTTAGACAAATTTTGGAAGGAAAATGCGTGTCTCATGAAGTAGATATTATTGCTGAAAAAGACGGACAAAAAATACTGATAGAAACTAAGTTTCATAACAACCCGGGGACAAGATCAGATGTGCACGTTTCTCTATATACAAAAGCAAGATTTGATGATTTAAAAGATAATTATAATTTTACTCAAAACTGGATAGTTACAAACACTAAAGTAACAACAGACGGAGTCGAGTATGCTCTTTGCAACGGTATGAAAATTATTGGATGGAATTATCCGGAAACTGGAAGCCTGCGAGATTTAGTTGAAAAAGCAAAGCTTTATCCGATAACAGCTCTTCAGTCACTTTCCCAATCTCAAAAACAGTTACTCTTGCTCCATGGAATTGTTCTTTGCAAGAATATTTGTTTAAATCCTAATATTATTAAAGTCTTAGATCTTCCTATAGATAAGAAAGAAAAAACTATCTCGGAGCTGGAATTTTTATGCAATGAGAATAATGATCCTATAAATCTTTAGCAAGTTTTGTTCTTTCATATCTGTCTGCTAAATATCCATTTGGAACGGTTGTAAGTTTATCTGCGTAAATTAAAAATCCATTTCTTATCGTATGATCTCCGAATTTTTTATTAATTTTATCAATCGCAGTTGCAACATTGCTCTTTTTAAAATCTTCACTAAATAACGACAGGGAAATATTCTCAGAATCTTCAAGACTTGAAACCCATAAACTTATTTGTCTTATAAAAGAGCCTTTTAGATTAAAAGCATTATTATCTTCCGCAATTAAAGACTTGAATAGATTAAAGATTTCCCTTGAATCATCAAAGTAAAAACTGTAAGTTTTGCGTTTATTAATATTTATATTTCCTCGCAGCAAAAATCCTAAAGTTCTTGCTTTCTTATTAAGTCTTCTAAGTTTTATTGATATTTCTTCCCAAAGTTCATAAATATTTTGAAGTATTTTTCTCATGTCATATTCGTTTTTAGGCAAACAATAGCTTCTTCCGATAGACTTTATGGAAGGAGCTGTTGTATATGGAACTACAGGACTATCATCAAGGCCTAATGAAATATTTTTTAGAAATTGTGCTTCCGATTTTCCAAATTCAAGAATTAACCGGTCATAAGAGATATTGCGCAGATCAAGAAGTGCCCTAACTCCTATTTTATTCAATCTGTTTTTAATTCTTTCTCCAATGCCACAAACATCCGTAAGCTTTGCGCTTTCATAAACTTTATCAAGGTCTTCCGGTTTTATTTCAAAAACTCCATCCGGCTTGTTAAGACCAGAGGCAAGCTTTGCCAAAAGCTTATTATAAGAAATGCCAAAAGAAGCTGTTATATAGCCTCCTATTTCTTCTTTTATTCTTTTTTTAATTTCATCAACTATCCCAAAAACTCCATTGAATAAATGAGAGGTCGAGGTAACATCCAAAAAAAGTTCATCGATTGAAAACAGTTCAACAAATGGGGAATAGTCTTTACATATATTAATAAACTTTTTGGAAACGTCAAAGTATTTTACAAAATCCGCTGGAACAAGAATTAAATTCGGGAAAACTTTAAAAGCCTCGTAAGAGCGTGTTCCGGTTTTAATTCCCAGTTCTTTTGCTTCTTTGCTTGATGCAATAATGCAAGTTCTTCCGTTCGTTGCCGTAACCCCTATAGGCTTGTCCCGCAAGTCAGGATTATATTGCTGCTCAACGCTTGCGAAGAAAGAATCAAAATCAATATGGAGAATTTTATCCATATTTTAAAAATAGTAGAAAATTATACGAAAAACAATAGAACAAAAGTAGACTTAAGATATCAATTTAAAGTCCGTAAGAGGAAAGAGGAGCATTGCCTATATGATTGCGATGAAGAGTCATTATGAAAGAATCACACTGCAAAAAACCCGGAATAGTAGAAAATGCTCCTGAAAATCCGTCGATTTGAAGAATTGAGATAGCGTTATTATTGAAAGATCCATAGGGATAGGCAAATATATTAACAGGTTGTCCGGTATGTTCTTCAAGCTGCTGCTTTGCAGTTTTAATCTCAAATTGTATTTTATCCATATTCCCGTAACCTATTGCATAGTGAGACCAGGTATGATCAACAAAATACGCAAGTCCGCTCTGTTTTATCTGATTTATTTGATCCCAACTCATATTATCTTCGCCTCCTATAAGCCCTGTTGCAATCATTAAATTAACCTTAATACCGTATTTTTGAACAATTGGAAATGCATCTTGGGAAAAATCCCTGTATCCGTCATCAACTGTAACCAAAATGCTCTTTGGAGGAAGAGCAGAATGGGTTTTTAGAGAATTTATAAGAACATCTGCGAAAATTGTATTGTATCCATGCTCTATTAAATATTTCATTTGCAAATCAAAAAATCCGGGATAGACATTTAACGAGTCCTGTCTTTTCAAAGCCGCCTCTGCTTGCGGCCTAATGTGGTGATAAAGAAGAACAGGGACTCTCAGGCAAAATCCGTAATTTGGGACAGGAGTAGATGTCGGAGTCAGAGTGGAAATGGGACTGGGAGTTGGTGTAGAAATGGCAGAGAGAAACGGCGTTGAAGATTTAGTGCTAAGAGATACTGGTGATTTTAATATTTCGTTTTCTCTTGGAGCCATTTTTAATTCTATGGACCCAATCACTAAAACTGCAACAAAAAGAAAAAGGACTTGCCAAACTCTCAAATTAGATTTTTTCATACGTATATACCTAAGATATTATCAAGCTTTCTGACATAAGTAAACTTACAGACGTATAAGCGAGTATCCGGTTGCATTGTTAACGTGATTTTGGGTCACATTGGTTGACTATGTGGGAACTTTTTATAAAGAAAACTATGTATTTCCAGATTTTTGGCTAGGTAGGGAAGATTAAATATTCTGAGTTGGTTTGGGAGAAGTTGGAGTTCCCAACTGCCTGGAAAGCTCGTCGGCATGGAATTGTCTTCTTTTAAGCTCATGTAGTACAAATACACCAGCTCGAGTATCTAGCGATAGAGATTCAAGCCAAGGGCGAATAAAGGGTGCCTGAGCAAGAATATCATCAGTTGTTAATGGCTTAAATTCCTCTTCTTTCTCATGTTCATCGTAGAGAGCGGAAAATTCTTCCAGTTGGTCATAAGTCTCAACAGGATTATTCATCATACGAGTATCTTTTGTAATAGCCTCTATCAACACTAATTTTTCTTCCTGATAAACGTAAGCAGTAGAAGTTGTCACTTTCGGATTGCTATACCCTTCTTTTTCCAGTTCTTTAAGTATTAAAAAAAGATATCTTGCCCCAAACCAAAACTGATCAGCTTTCATTTTAGGTACAGCTTTCTGCATTATTTCATATTCAACTTGAATAACTTGCCAAAGACCTATTTCCTCATCTTTCATTAAAGTATCCACTAATGCTTCGTCAATGTTGTTTCGGCCAACCTTAGCAAGAGCTCTTAAAAAATCACCTTCTTCTACATCAAGCAGATGGCGCTGTTCTCTCTGTGGCTTTGTTTTCTCTGGCATGGGCCGTATTATACAACAACTTAAACTCTAATTTCTATTCTAGTGAAATAGTCGTTATTTATATATAGTTTTTTGAGGCTTAAAAATTGAGCTGGCTCTGGTTGACTATGTGGGAACTTTTTATTTAAATTTGTGAATTTGAAAGCGAGAAGGATTTTATTAAGAACACTATTTTGAATGAGGAAGTGTTTCTCCTCTTATCATTGCAGTCATTGTTGGAATGATTTGATCAGGAGATAGTAATGTAACACCAGTATTTTTAAATCCTGCAAGAAAAGTCCCCACATTTCCTAACAACACTCCAATATTCTCAGGCGTAGCCTCACTTGTTTTACCGCTTCGAACACATTCTTGAATAGATAGGGGCATTAATATTCCAAATGTATCAATAACCTCATGCATACGATCTCTAGAAAGTTGACCTCTCAGTCTTCCAGCCAAATTTCTATATGGGTGATCTTTAGCATTATTAAGCACATTCTTTGCTTGCTGAAAATATGAATCAGCTTGTTCAGGAGTCAACGTGGTATACAACAAGTCAACTTTTGTTTTTTCTGAGATAACACTAGGTTCTTGTTCTTTGCCTCTTTTCATTTCAAAACAAATTTTAACATAATGAGAATTGATTGTCAACTATAGGTTGTAAATCGTAGCTGGCTCTGGTTGACCATGTAGGAACTTTTTATGCGAGACTGTGAGCATAGTAGAACATTGGTCATGGCTTAAGTTGAGGTTGATACTACTTGCGAACTTGATGTCGTTCTGTGGGAACAAGTTTGTCGGCTTTAGTAAAAGTAGTCTTTATTGTTTGTACGAATAAAGACTTTCGTTCATCTTCTGAAAGTTGCTCCAATGTCTCGACAGAATGGTCGATACTTGTTGCAACCACGCTGTTGGGTGATGCAAATGTTCTATCCTGGACGTTACCATTTTCTAAACAAGTATCAATCCAAGCATCTGCTCTGAACGATAATATTTTTCCTTCGGCTGTTTTTATGGAGCTAATTACGACTTCATTACTACGACCATCTTTTTCGTCTTTAATGCGCCAGACAGGAAGTCCTTGCCACCAAGGAGCACATTCAAGGTCTCTTTGTTGCCCTTTGGCTTCCTCAGTTACTTCACGTATTGCCTGCTGTATGACATTCAATATGGCATCTGGTAAAAGAGCATTGTATTCATAATAACCCAATCGCTGGTTGCCAAGTTGTTCACTTTTCATGAGCGACATTATAACTCTAATCTGGTACCGAAGTCAAACTATAGACATAGATGAGCTGGCTCTGGTTAACTATGTGGGAACTTTTCATGAAGGTCTTTCTAACGGTGGTCTTCCTACTGGTTTTCTTTGATAATTATTCACGGCTTCACTATTTATAAACCAAATTTTACCAATCTTAATACCATCTAAATCACCCCTCAGAGCCAGTCTTCTTACTTGTGAAACATCAAAACCCAATATTTCAGCTGCGTCTTCTGAAAGTATATAGCTACTTCCATCGCCTTCAAATTTAGTTGTTTTTTCTGTGCTTAGAATAACAATTGAGCCAGGGTCAAATACATTTGCTTGATTAAGTTCTTTAGTCGCTGTCTCAATTGCCACTTGTCTTCTAACAGAACGATTATTATGATGGCGTTTTGCGGCTTCTAGCCTTTCCATTACCATAGTAGCGAGCAATTATAGGCTAAAGGTAATTGAAAGTCAAATTGAGGCTAAATCGTAGCTGTGGGCATTAGACGATGTTAGAACCTGCTTGGCTCGTTAAAATTCCTGATTCTTGACTATTCCCAAATGCCGTGACGGCACTTATTGCGACCAAAGAATTTGTGCTCTCAACATTAAACTTTTTTCTCATAGTAAATAGGCACCTCTTTAGGTAATCGTAACCTATCGGTAGATCGTTTACTATCGTTTTATTACTTTTCCCTGCTGCCAATGACTTAAAAACATCTTCTTCTGATCCCGTCAATTTCACATCAGGCACATTCGGTAATTGTTCTGTATCTACTAAACCATCTTTTATACTCAGAACAATTGCATTTCTCAGAGTGGCTGGAAAAATTCCTCTTTTCTCCAATCTTCTTGTGATTATCTTTTTACGTTCTTGAATGCTAGACGGCCTAACCGTGCCGATTCTTTTAGCAATCTCAACGTCAGAATCAAGACCATCTACCAGGCATTGCAAAACCTCGACTTGCTTAAATGTAAACAATGGTACGTTTTCACTTTGTGGAACAACCTTGTAGCCTTCCCTCTCAATAGCCATAACTACAATACATAACACAAATTTCCGTCAATGTCCAATAGAATTGCAGGATTGGGGAATAATTTACTCAGCCTCAAAATAACTAGGCTGGCTCTAGTTGACTATGTGGGAACTTATTATGAAATAACTCCGAAAGGGTGACCTTTGGAGACATTATCCGCTAAATGAAGAAAGGCGAGTGTCTGCATAATTGAATCTGAATTTTCGGCAAAGAATCTTTCAGTTTCCTCCTCGATAAATTCTTCATATTTATCTTCTTTCTCATCTTTTCTCACTCCTAATTGTATTACTAAATTAGCGTAGGGAGATTTGTAATGTATATGAGCAATCTCATGAACCAAAGTTATTGCCTGTTCTATTTCTGGATCATCACTGTCTATGATTATTTTGTATTGCTCTCTGCCTAAATCATCATAGGTTTTAGTCGCACTTAATGTGCCTGCAGTAAAATATGACTTAAAGACTACTGTTTCTATTCTTGTTCTTAAAATATTTTTGAAATCTTCAAGTCCTATTTGGGTCTCAAAAGCAGGTCTTGTCCATTCAGTTTCTAAAGCTGTAACCATAAGTGTCGGTAGTATAGCAAATTTAATCGTATATTTACGATACTCTAAAATATATGGGATCGTGGACGATTTCAGAACTTATGAATGGAAGTATCCGGAGTTGATTTGGGAGAAGTCGGTACGATTTCTTGTTTAATTTTTTATTTTACTTTGACTGGAGCTGAAAGTGCTTTTCTAAATTTATCAAATATTTGTCGAGGTTTAAGTTTTGATAATCTTTTAACCAAAACCTTGTTTTCATGTCCATATTTTCCAACACCAGTAGTAAAATCTTCCAGTCTTTGTCGACCCATATCTATAAAAGATCTTAAATGTTGTCGTGCGATGTCTTCGTCTGTTCCCCAACGAATTTCATAACCTTCTGAAGTAACGTAAAGACGCTCTTCGCCAGAGATTACTCCACCCAGTATTTCAACTGATTGACTAGTTTGGTTAAGAAAGGCAATAATACCAGGCTTACTCCTTATTTGATCGATTAAGTCAATATTTGCTAATGCACGTGGAATAATATCTTTGCTTTCTTCAACTGCTTGTTCGACTATCCCAAGCTCATGACGAGCTTGCTTTGCCAAATCACCTATGGGTAAAGAAGCTATGTCAAAAGGTTGAGGAGTTTCTGCTGTCATAGTCATAATGATCGATAATATACCATGGGGATAGTTCAAAGTCAAACCAGCTGTGGGCATTAGACGACATGAGAACCGTTTTCATCAGTGTTTGAGTTGGGGGAAATATAGTCGCCCATAGTTAAATTTACCAATTATCTATATCAACTGGTTCTGGTATGGATTCTTCATCGGGTTTACGATCAACTTCTAATCTTACCCCTTCAATAGTTAATGTTAATGGTTCAATTTCGTCATTTACGACTTCTCCATTTGTAATTTCTAAAACACTTCCATCTTTTCTTATCGCTCTTGAAATTTGTTCTGGAAATACAATCCTCTGACCAGGCTTAATTAGAAAGTCTGCCTGAGATTTCTGATCTGGAATTGCTTTCCATTCTTCGCCTGGTTTCAAATCCCAAACTCTTGTTCTTATTCCCGATGTAAGAAGAGAAGTTGATACTGCAGTTCGTGACCAGGCTTCTGCTGACATTTCGCCTGATGGTCGATTTTTTGCTTCTTGTGTCATTTCGTTTACGAATTATATTTTGTTTAGATTCATTTGTCAACTATAGGGCGTAGCTGGCACTGGTTGACTATGTGGGAACTTCTTATGCACAGCACAAACATCAATCTTTTTTATTCTTATAAAACCAATAATAAATACCAAATATCCAAACACATATTTGAACAATGGAGAAAACCAATAAGCCTCTTTGTTTGTCGGCGTATGCAGCAATAAGAAATAGAGATTGACCGATAAGACCAATAACAAATCCCCATTTGTTCTTTAATGCAACTAATAATAACCCTAAACTTCCGAAAATGAAAATTCCTGCTGCAAATAAATTATCCATATTTTTTCTGAGCTTTATGATCAGAATTTATTATATCACTATAGCGTCAAGTTTTGAGGCTAATCGTAGCTGTGGGTATTAGACGACATTAGAACCGTTTTGTATGCGTTGCGCTAGGGGAAGTATGGGATCGAAAGCATAATTTATTTTATTTGAAAAACTTATGATATAATCTTGCAATATGACTGCGGAAACAGGAAAATCCTATGCTAAAGTGCTTGCCGCAGAAAGAACAGCTCTTATAGTTAAAGAAGTTGAATCAGAGGAAAAGATACCTTTTATACTCAGGGCAACAAATAAGAAAGTAGAAATTGGGAAAAGAAAAAGTCGTAAGCATCCTCATTTCCGAGTTCCTATTAATGTGGGTGAGGAGAGACTTATTGGTAACTTATCTTTAACTGTAGATACCGCAAGCCTATTAGATCGAAACGTCCATGTCACGATTCGCAGGCAGGAAGGGCACCCTGCTATTTTTACCCTAGACGATGTCTTTCAAAAAGGCGATGTTTTACAGTTTGGCTCTGAAGCAAAAATTGTTCTTAGGAGATTTAGACAAGACGGCAGACCATTGCTGCATATGGCAGTTGCCCGAGAAATAAGAGTTACCTCAAGAGAGAGATCTCATACCTTCCATTAATTCGGATATATGCTGTTGCTATTTAGCCTTATTTGTGATTAAATCCATTTTATGTTAGAACAAAGAGCGGAAGGTCGTCAAACTCGATTAAGGGATCTCGAAATTCTCAATGGACATGAGGGTAGGAGAACCTCACAAGTTTCGTATACTCGTGAAAGAACACAACCCAGAAGAGAAATAAAACCATTGTATAGGGAAATTCAGTATAATCAAGAATTAGCAAGTCAATTTTTTGAAGACGAAATCCAGATAGTAAGATTACTTATTGAAAATGCAATCTTGTCTGGAAGATATACACCTGCTGATTCAGCTAGAAGTACAGAAATCAAAAAGGACACTGTGTTTGTAGTATTTCCTGCTTCTGAAAAGGATAATACAGATATTTTACAAGAACTTGATGGAAATCCTGTATCGAATTTGTCTTCCGATGAACTTATTGGTGTGTTTGAAAAAATAAATGGAATGAGAAACTACCTATCTAGTTATCTTTTTCATACACAAGGTGTAAAGCCTCAACATTCAGAAGATATTATTTCGGAAGCAATATTAAAAGTATGGGGATACGCACAGAGAGGAAAATTAGGTTCTGAATACTTGGAGGGAACAAGACTGAAGGCTTTAATGCAAAGAGCCGTAAATTTCAGTAGAATTGATTGGTTTAGAAAACGACACGGAGCTACAAGAAAAGTTAATCCGCAATATTTCTTTGAAACTTATATTTCGGAAATAGAACCTACCAGTAGCGATTATCATAAATTAGGACGAGAAGATGCTGGATTGGAAGAGGTTGAAAACGAAAATGAGAACGAAGAATATAGACAATATATAAAATATGCTCTACCACAATTAACAGAATACCAAAGAAGAATCGTGGTTTTGAAGGCGTACTTTAATTTAACAGCAATCGAAATTGGCCAGATCTTGGACAAAAGCCCGAATACAGTAAAATCCACTCATAGCCATGCATTAGAAAAATTGAGGAACTTTTTAACAACATAAAAGAAGTAAACCCAACGTGTATCGTGCAGCATGTACTCGTGACGCTATTCTGAAGTTAAATCGTAGCTGTGGGTATTAGACGACATTAGAACCGTTTTGTATGCGTGATTTGTGCTAGGGAAATGTCCTTGATGATTTCAGAACAGTTGATTGGATTGAAATGCCTAGATGCCCAGAGATAGTGTTGGAGCTATCCACTATGTTCTTAGAAGTCTAGTTCTTGGCCATATAATCGACATTTCCAGACGAGCTTAGAACTATAACCACGACGGTTTAGGTGAGTCCATAAGTCTGGACCCATTTTGAAGAATTACTTCTTCAACTTTTAAAGCCGCGTTATTAATTCCGAGAGACGCTCCTCCCGAGGGACTCATTTTAGTACCTAGGTTCCTTATAACTCTAGCAACACCAATGTGAGATCTAACTTTACCGATTATTAAATCGTCTGCTAAATCATACAGCTTTTGCTCTGCTTCTTGATCTGTCATAGGCTGGGGTTCTACTGTTTCACCCACAACTATTTGGCTATTAGGACCACCATAGTAAGATTCAAGGGTTACTGCTGCACCTTGTGCCCTATGGGCTAGATCTCGGTACACAGCTGGTTTTATTTCTGAACTCATGAGAAGATTATACATCTTTAAAACAATTTGTCAACAATAATCGTAGCTGGCACTGGTTGACTATGCAACATCAATATACTTTTGCAATTTAATGACAGTAGGGATTGGAACTGATGTATAATATGCTTATGACTGTTGATGTTAGTCCACGGATCCACGAAGGAGTAGCAACTTTAAGTCCTGTTATTGATTTTGATAAACCACCTCAGAGAATCGAAGAATATAAGTTTGGCGAACAAGTTACAAGAAATAACTTTACACATTTTCTAATCGATAGTTTTGCAAAATCAAGAGGTAGTCTTGATGCCCAAGCATATTATATGAAATGGATTGGAATACATACGGGTACAGATATACCAACTATAATTTCAAATTTTATTGATAAAAAAGGTGTTAATTGTCTAACAGATGCTGAAGGAATAGCAATAACAAGTGCTTATGAAAGCATAAGAGGTCATAAAAGAGCTAAAGATTTGGAGACAGAGAATGATCGATCTTTTTCTTATGATTTAAGTGGACAGCTTGATGATATTTTAAAACTTTATCGGAATTTAGGCAAAAAACTGTTTTTGAAAAGCATGGGAACAGAAATAAATGTTAAAGAAATGGATGAAAGTGTTCTTGCTATGGAGAAACCTGATTTCCTGAATTGGATAGCGACAAAAGGTCGATCAATATCTCTGTTGGAAATAGTAAGAAGGCGTTAAATTAAAAGCTAAGCTATTCCAAAGTTTACGATTAGGAATTAAGTGGTTCTTTAGCTGCCGGGCTTGGATTCGAACCTTTTTTAAGCTTAAAAGGCGATCTTGTCTCGGCTCAAATCCATCCAGTTTATCTTGAATCTACCTCAAGAACGAAAAGCATTCTCTTCCTAGCCCTTAAGCGTGGTTGGCAAAGTCTATGTTACTATATTTATAGTATGGAGACAAAAGAAGATATGGAGAAAAACACTTCTTTTGGGAATGTTTCTGCCCTAGAAGAATTTGACAAAAATAGATGGAAAAAACAATTTCTGATTGGAATTTTTATTGTTTTACTTGCTATCTTTACTTATTTTGTTTTGTCACAGAATAAAAAAACTACAAATTCAAAGTACACAAACAAAACCTTAATAAATACCCCTGTAATTACAAGATCTATCTCTCAACAAACTAATGCAATTAAAAGAGAGACTATTGGTTTTTTGCCATCCTGGTCCGTAGCGAAAAAGGTAAAGGTTTACCCCAAAGACCTTACCCAGATTATTTATTCAGGACTAAATGTTAACAAAGACGGTAGCATTATAAAATACGACGAAAATAACCTGCCTGTTCTGGAATGGAGCTATTTCAACTCTGGTTATTTTGACAAGATTAGGAAAGAAGCGTCAGTCAGCGGAACAAAAGTTTTACTGTCGATCAAATCTTTTGACAATACGACAATAGATGATATTATAAGCAACCAAACTGCGATAAGTAAATTAACTGGAGGGTTGTCAGCATTAATAAAACAATATAAGCTTGACGGAATAAATATTGATTTTGAATACTTTACGGATACCAAATTCCCTACTTCCAAATATCTTCCTAAGTTCTTAGAAGAACTATCTTTAAGATTAAAAAAAGACAACCCAAAAATTGTTGTTTCTATAGATGTTAACGCAACTGTTGTAGTGCAAGATAAAGCTTACAATATGACAGCGATTAGTAAAGCAGTCGATCAAGTGATTCTTATGGCATACGATTATCGTCAACAAAATTCAATAGTATCAGGACCACCCGCTCCTATTTATGGCGAGGTGAATGAACACAGTATCTGGGAATCGGTAGAATCTTTATCGGGTCGGGTTCCAAACAACAAGCTCATCCTAGCCATTCCATTTTACGGCTACGAATGGCAAACGTTTACTGACAAACACAAAAGTTTTACCATAGAAGGTAGTGGCGCTTTAGCCACGTATGAAAGGGTTAAAAAACTTTTAGAAGAAAGAGGCGATATCATAAAATCTTGGGACGATATTTCTAAATCCCCATGGTTATCCTACATGCAGTATGGAACGATTAAACAAATTTATTACGAAGACGATAGGTCAATTGCCGAAAAAATAAAATTTGCAAAAGAAAAAAATATGGAAGGGATTGCCATCTGGGCATTAGGTTATGAAGGAAACTATGTAGAACCGTGGAAAGTAATAGAAAGAGAAAATAAAAATTAAGTAAATTATTGTGAAGAAAGACAGCACTCATTCTCCAAAATCGAATGACCATCTTGAAAAGCACCATCGATAAAATTAGTCAAAGATATTAAGTATTTTCTGAGTAGGCTGAGATACATCGGTAAGACTTTTCAAGTAGAATAACTCTACTGATTGGAGGTGAAACCGATGTCAAAACGCAAATACAATCACGGGTACAAATATCCAAGCTATTTCATAGAACCGGA
>Ga0209515_10004216_pt1 | contig 19622 bp, 17 predicted proteins | sample Subgroupgradi54m_FD_187454 | JGI IMG/M metagenome (GOLD analysis project Ga0209515, IMG submission 187454) | Subsurface groundwater microbial communities from S. Glens Falls, New York, USA - GMW60B uncontaminated upgradient, 5.4 m (SPAdes)... ...
CGCTTACCCAAACACGCGGGATGCGTGGGCGCGCCATACGGGGGAGTTAACTTTGTAGAACGGCTACAGCAACTGCAACGACCACCACGTTGGGGTTCGCTGCGCTCACCCCAACCTACGGGCTGGAATAGAAGAGGAGCGAATTACTTTTCGACGGTGGACGAGAATGAATCCTCATACGCTTTAACGGTCGCCACGAATTCCCGGTCGTAGTCCGAAAGTTTCTTGTCTGAGTAGCCGGGATCCGCTTTGTACCATTTCTGCCGCGCGAAATAAGATTGAAGTTTGGGGTTTTCAAATCGCCTGCCTCGCGAGGCGAAGACGTAGTTCCTCAGAATCGATGCGGTTTCACGGTCGATGCGGCGATCTGAAAGAAACTTGAACAGTGGCGACTGGGCGTAGGGCCGATGTTTCGGGGGGGTCGATGGTTCGTTTTCCGACTGACCAGTTATCTTCTTCCACAGTGCTTCCGTAAGGGTCGGCGGTGGAGGCTCAGAGTATCCGCGCAATTCGTCGAGGTCAGCCAACCCCCACATTTCGGAACCTGACATGCTCAAGATTTGATCAATCGATTCACCTCCCTGTTGAATGTGGCCTCCCTTGATATGAACATTGAAGTCAGGTTTAAAGTTTTCGAATCTCAGCTTGTACATTCCCGCACTTATTTCCTTTGGTGCTGGCGTGATCGTGAAGAAAGGAGAATACGGTATTGCCGAAAGATCAATTTCAAATTCGGCCCTTTCAATGGTGCCTTGCCAGCGTGCACCGGTTTCGACCACGTAGACGAAATTGAACTGCGGCGGGGATTCGGTCGCCCCTGTGTCATAACTGTTGTTGAGAATGATCGTTTCGCCCGGTTTGAACTCGACGCTCCACACGTAAGCGCCATCTTCGTTCTGTAAAAGGAGCGATTCTTTGGAGTGGTCAATCACTCGGTGTTCTACGGCTACTGTGGCCGCGTTCACACTGGCCTTGAAGTTGCGGATCGTCCATTGCTTCGTTTTTTCGTTCGGGTAATTTATGTAATTGTCAGGAAACCCCATCAGCACAGTTACAGCGTCTTCACTGGTGTTCCTAAATTCGAAGCGGCAATCCACATACCAGCGGTCATCGAACTTGTTTCCTGCATAACGGATTCGGATCGATTCGCGAACCATGCGGATCTGCTTACTATTGATAGGTACTACCGTGTCGGCGGACCCGAAATACGCGGTGTCGTTGCTCCAAGCCACAATAGGCCACGCTGCTAGGCACAGCAGTAATCTGGCGGTCCGGTAAAAAAAGCCGCTAAGAAATTTTTTCACGGAATATCCCCTTACTTCTGCAACCGCTTAAGAAACACCGCCATCTCCTTCGCCGCCTGAATATCCCCCTTCACTTCCGCAGCCCGAATCCCTTCTTCAAAAGCCTTGATCGCCTCATCGTTGTGATGGTCTTCCGCCAGCGACTTGCCGAGTAGTTTCCATGCGGCGGAGTACTTGGGATCGTGCGTGACGGCTTGGCGGAAGTGTTCGGCGGCTTTGTCGGCGTGGCCGATTTTTAGGTATTCGTTGCCGAGGCTGTAGCGGACCAATGCGTTGTCTTGACCACGGGCCAGCATGGCTTCGAGGTTGTCGATCATCGTCATCGTATGGCCTACTCTTTGGCTTGCTTCGGGCTCAGGCCGAGCTGTTTGAGCTTGCGGTAGAGGTGCGTGCGTTCCATGCCGGAGAAGCGTGCGAGTTCCATCATGTTGCCTTCGTGCTTGATCAGGTGATGTTCCAGGTAGAAGCGCTCGAATTGTTCGCGCGCCTCGCGCAGCGGTTGGTCGAAGAACGAACGCAGGGCGTCGCGCACGTCGACCGAGGCGCGCGTGTGGCCTAAGGCTTGTTCGATTTCTTCCTCGCCGACTTCCTGGCTGTTGCTGAGAATCATGACACGCTGCACGACATTGCGCAGTTCGCGCGCGTTACCGGGCCAGCCGTGGTTGCGCAGCAGGTTGAGCGCGGCGGTGGTGAAGCGACGATAGGTGACGCCTTCGTTGTCGATGAGCCAGTTCACGTACGTGCTCACGAGTTCGGGGATGTCTTCGCGGTGATCGCGCAGCGGCGGGATTACGAGCGGCACCACGGCGAGACGGTAATACAGACTTTCGCGCAGACGCCCGTCGGCGACGGCCAATTTCAGGTCCTGCGTGGCAAGCGTGATCAGGCGCGCATTGAAGCCCACCGGTTCGCGGCCACCGAGGCGGGTGAAGTGACGCTCGCCGAGCGCGTGATGCAATTGCGCCTGCGTGGCAGCATCGAGTTCGGTGACATCGCTCAACACCAGTGCGCCGCCGTTCGCTTGTTCGAGCACGCCGGGCAGCACCACGCCGCCTTGTTCGCTGCCGAACAGATGCAGCGCGCGATTGGCGACCGGAATGGCGGCGAAATTCACTTCGATGCACGGGCCGTGATGGTGCCGGCCGTGCAGGTGCAGATGACGCGCGGCGGCGGCCTTGCCGCTGCCGGGTTCGCCGACGATCATCACCGGCGAATCGATGGTGGCGATGCGCTCGCCCTGCGTGCGCAGTTCCTGCATGACGCGCGAGCGGCCGACGAGAAACGTCGCCGTGTCCGACTGCGCGCGCAGGCGCTGGTTCTCACGCCGCAGCTTTTCGGATTCGAGCGCGCGCTCGACGGTGACGAGCAGCTTGCCCATCGACAGCGGCTTCTCGATAAAGTCGTAGGCGCCCAGGCGTGTGGCCTCGACGGCGGTCTCGACCGTGCCGTGGCCGGACATCATCACCACTGGCGCATCGAGCGCGCCGTCTTTCGACCATTCCTTAAGAAGCGTGATGCCGTCGGTGTCGGGCATCCAGATGTCGAGCAGCACCAGATCGGGCCGCTGGCCCTCGAACAGCGCGCGCGCCTGGGCCGCGTTCTCGGCGGTCTGAACGCGGTAGTGCTCGTCTTCGAGAATTTCCTGCACCAGGCGGCGGATGTCGGGTTCGTCGTCCACCACCAGGATGTAACTGGGCGTCGCGCGCACTTGCGCGACATTGGGTGAATTCTTGGAAACGGGCGCTGCGATCATTGAATGCGTTCCTTGTCGGAAAGAGACGGTCAGCCATCTCGGCGAAACAATCGGCCTGGTTCTACACCTGCTGCACCGACACCTTAAATAAATGAAGGTGTCGGCAAGAGGTTACGTCGTATTACCCGCGCGCCGCAGGTGTTCCGGGCCGCGCGCCGCGCCCAGCCTCATTGTCCACAAGCGCCGTGGTGGCCACCAGCGGCAAGTGCAGGGTAACCGTCGCCCCGCCCCCCTTCAAATTTCTGGCTTCGATGGCGCCGCCGTGTTCCTCGACGATGCGTTTGACGATGGCGAGCCCCAGTCCCGTGCCCTTTTCCTTGCTCGTGGCATAGGGCTCAAACAACCGGCTCATGAGCGCTTCGGGAAAGCCGGGCCCATTGTCCTCCAGCGATAATTCAACGCCCTCGGGGTGCAGCCGTGTGCGCAAGTGGATCGTCGGGCGTGTCGTGTCGACGAGCGCGTCACGCGCGTTGAGCAGCAGGTTATGCAGCACCTGGCGCAGGCGTCCGGGATCGGCGTTGATGGTCGGCAAATCCTTGTCCAGGTCCAGGCGCAGCGACACGTTGGCGTGCTTGTCGTCGGCCGCGCGCAACGGCACCACGTCACTCGATTTCACCCCGCGTTCGGCCCGATACAGTTCGACCACGTCGCGCACCAGATCGTTCAATTCCACCGGGCGCGGCTCCATGTGCGAGGCGCGGCCGTAGTCGGCGAAGGCGTTCACCATCGCCTTCAATGCTTCAACTTGCTCAATAATCGTGCGCGTGGCGCGATCGAGCGTGGCGCGCTCGTCTTCCGGAAGCTGCGCCAGGTATTTGTGGCGCACGCGTTCGGCCGAGAGCTGGATGGGGGTAAGCGGGTTTTTGATTTCGTGCGCCATGCGCCGCGCGACCTCGGCCCAGGCGGCGTCGCGCTGTGCCTGGATCAGCGCGGTGGCATCGTCGAACACGATCACGTGGCCGCCGCGGCGCGTCACCGGGCCGGGCAGGCGCGTGCCGCGCACGATCAGCGTGCGCCCGTTGCTTTGCGGCGACAACACGGCCTGGCGCTGCCATTCCGATTTGGTCGACGCCAGGCCCTCGCGAATTGCCTCCACGAACGGCGCCAGGTGCGGAAACGCTTCTTCCAGTATTTCGAGCGGCTCGTGGCTGACGCCGCCCAGATCGGCGTTCAGAATCTGCACCGCCGCGGCGTTGTAGGTGCGCAGCACGCCGCGGGTGTCGATCGACAGCACGCCCGAGGACAAGTGCGTCAGCACCGTTTCGAGATACGTGCGCTGCACCACCGCTTCCTGCTGACTGCGCTTCATCTGCGTCTGCGCGCGGTGCACGCGCCGCGTCATGTCGTTGAACGAGGCCACCAGCAAACCGATTTCATCGTGCGTCGTGACCGGAATCTGGGTGCGGTAATCGCCGGCGGCGACCGCGCGCGTACCTTCGGCCAGGTCGCGGATCGGCGCCACCAGCCGGCGCGCCGAGAACAGCGCCGCCCACACCGCGATCAGCATGGTGAGAAATGCCACCAGCGACAGCGTGAGCGTGAAACCGAATTTAAGCGGGCCGCGCAGGTACAAAAGTTTTTCGTATTCGGCGTAGGCCGATTGCACCGAGTCGCCGAGCTTGGCGTAGCGCGGCGGCAACGCCTGGATCACCTGCAGCAGGCGCACGGCGGCGCCGACCTCGCGCGCGTATACCGGCACCACCACGCGCAGGCGCAGACCGCCGCGCGGCGCGGCGTCGAGGTTGGCGTACGCGGTGCCCTGACGCACTTGCGCCAGGACGGTATCGGTCGGTCGGCTCGGTACCAGCGCGCCGGCGCGAAATGCGTCTTCGCTGCTGGCCGCGAGAATGCGGCCATCGGCGCCGAAGAGCGTGAGCTCGGTCAGGTTGTGCTGTTCGCGAAAATTGTTGAGCGCGGCGATGGCCGAGCGATCGAGCGCGCCGCGGCGTGCGGGCGCGATGATTTCAAGTTCGCCCGCCATGTCGTGCGCGTTCTTTACCAGGTCCTGCTTGAGCGCATCGAGCGCGGTGCGTCCGAGCAATAGCGCATCGTCGAGCGCCTGTTCGATCTTTACGTCGAACCAGGTATCGAGACCGCGGTTGAGCGTGTGCACCGAAAAGATGAACACCACCGACACCGGCAGCACCGACAGCAATACGAACACCACCACCAGGCGCAGCGTCAGACGTGTGCCGAGCACGCGTGCGCGGTATTGATCGACGAGGTGAAAGACGTTGAGCAGGATCAACGCCAGCAGCAGCACAATGCCGATGACATTGGCGAGCAGCAACCATGAGTACCATTGACTGAAGAACGCGGAGTTTTGCGTTGCCGCGTTCATCATCAGCAGCGCCGTCAGCAGCAGCGCCGACAACACCGCCAACGGCAGCCAGCCGGTGAAGTGGCGGCTTAGTCCGCTGAGGGCGAGACGTTCCATGCACTCCATCCGCTATTGAGGTGCCACGACGGCGTGGTGTACGCGACCGGTCGCAGCGGCGCGGGCAGCGCCTCGATATCAAGATGTGCACGCAGCTTGACGCTGTATTCATCCTCGGCAGAAATTATTGTGTCCGGTAACGGCAGGCGCAGCTCGCTGATGATGCCGAGGTTCTTGAGCGCTTCGCCGAGCGACAGAAAGCTCTCCTGCGCGGCGCCGGTATCCAACAGGTATTGTCCCGATAGCGCGTGGTAGCGCAGCACACGGCGCAACGTCCACGTCGTCAGTCGTTGATCCCACAGCACGGTGCGCTTGCGATACAGCCGCAGCTCGATGATGACGGGCAGCTCAATGCCCTTGGACAGCGCCTCTTCGACCTTGGGTGTGAGTCCGAGATCGAGCACGCCGTTTACCACCAGCGCGTTGCTGGAGAAGTGCGTGCGGATGTCGACGATCTTGAAATCGGCATACGCGAGGGAAGACGACAGCAGCGCCGCGCACAACAGTGCGGCCAGCGCCGATGGCCGCCGCGCGGTGCGGCTAGTTTGGTTTGCTGAGGCAGGCATAGAAGAATCCGTCCATCGTCCCTGAATCGGCGCCGGGAAGAATTTGCACGCCGTGACGGCGTTTTTCGGCGACCGGCAATTCCAGTGCGACTTCCCGCGCATCGGGGTGACGTGCCAGGAACGCGGCGATCTGGTGTTCGTTTTCGACGGCAAGCACGGAGCAGGTCACGTACAAAAGCTTACCTCCGGGGCGCAGTAACGGCCACAGGCTGTCGAGGATACGCGCTTGCGTGGCGGTTAGCTTGTCCAGATCCTCCGGCAGGCGCCGCAGTTTAATGTCGGGATGCCGGCGGATCACGCCGGTGGCGGAGCACGGCACATCGACCAGGATGCGTTCGAACCCGCGCTCGTCCCACCAGGTCGCGAGGTCGGTGGCATCGGCGGCAAGCACGGTGGTGCTAAGTCCGAGGCGTTTGAGGTTCTGCTGAATCATGGCGACCCGCGTGGCCTCGACATCGAGCGCAATCAGCTCGAGATCGGGTGTGCGTTCAAGCAGGTGTGCCGTTTTACCACCGGGCGCGGCGCAGGCATCGAGCACGCGTGCGCCCGGGGGCGCATCAAGCAGCAACGCCGCCAGTTGCGCCGAGGCGTCTTGCACCGACACTTCGCCTTCGGCAAATCCCGGCAATGCCGTCACGGACACCGGCACCTCGAGCATAACCGCGCTGTCGGCGCAATCGAGTGCGCGCGCCTCGATGTTCGCCGACCGCAGGCGTTCGAGATAAGCGGCCCGCGTCTGCTTGCGCAGATTCACGCGCAGCGTCATCGGCGGGCGCTCGTTGTTCGCTTGCAGGATGCGTTCCCAGGAATCGGGATGATCTTTCTTTATTATGTCGATCAGCCACGCCGGGTGACTGAAGCCGGCCTCCGGGTTGCGCGCGAGGATACCATCGGCGCGCGCCGGGTTGCGCAGGTAGTTGCGCAGGCAGGCGTTGATCAATCCGCGCGCCCACGGTTTGCCGAGCGTGTCGGTGGCGTCGACGGTTTCATCGACGACCGCGTGCGGTGCCACGCGCATGGCGCGCAGTTGGTAGAGCCCAAGCAATAGCAGCAACTTCAGGTCCTGATCCTTGTCCTTGATGGGACGCTCGAGCAATTGCGCTGCCACGGCATTGAGCTGGTGGTACCAGCGCACCGTGCCGTAAGCCATCTCCTGGATCAGCGCGGATTGCGATCGATCGGGCGCCAGGCGCTCTTCCAGCACGGCATCGAGATAACGCCGGCGTTCGACGACGTCGCACAATGCCTGCACGCACACCGCGCGCGGATCAATTTTACGAGCGGGTTTGGTTTTGCGTTTCATCACCCGAGTCGCTCGCCGGTTTGTACGCGGCTGCCGTTCACGAAATCCTGTGCCGTCAACACCTTGCCGCCCTCGGCCTGCAGCTGCGTGAGCACCACGACGCCATCGCCGGTTTGCACATGCAGGCCGGATTTGGTGGCCGCGACGATGGTACCGGGCGCCGCTGCTTGCGTGGTTTCGCGCGCGCCGGTTTCCCACACCCGCAACGACTTGCCGCGGAAGGTGGTGCTGGCCACCGGATACGGATTGAACGCGCGGATCTTGCAGTGCAACGCGCGTGCGGGTTGCGACCAATCGAGCACGGCTTCTTCTTTCTTCAACTTGGGCGCGTAGCACGCGCCGATTTCGGGTTGCGGCTGCGCGATCGCTTCGCCGCACGCCAGGCGCGCGAGCGTGCCGATCAATGTCTGTGCACCGAGCGTGGCCAGCCTATCGTGCAGCGACTGGGCGGTATCCGAATCGTGGATCGGTGTCTCGGTGACATCGAATACCGGCCCGGTGTCGAGACCGGCTTCCATGCGCATCACCGCCACGCCCGTGACCAGATCGCCCGCTTCGATGGCGCGCGCAATCGGTGCCGCGCCGCGCCAGCGTGGCAACAGCGAGGCATGCACGTTGAGGCAACCGTGTGGCGGGATGGCGAGGATCGACGGTGGCAGCAACTGGCCATAGGCGATGACGACCATCGCCTCCGGCGCATACGCGCGCAATTCCGCTTCGGCCTCGCGCAGCTTGGGTGGCTGGTGCACCGTCAGTCCGTGCGCCAGTGCACATTCCTTGACCGCGCTCGCCATGACTTTGCGCCCGCGACCGGCGGGTCGATCGGGTTGGGTGTAAACAGCAAGGATTTGATGGCCGGCTTTGATCAGTGCCTCAAGCGCGGGAACGGCAAACCCCGGCGTACCGGCGAAAACCAATTTCATTTAGTGATCCTTAAAAAACTCGAACCGCCGAGACGTCGAGGAAAGCGGGTTATCCCTTTATTACATCGCCAGTCGCTGCTGCTTTTCGAGCTTCTTGCGGATACGGGTCTGCTTCAGCCGTGACAGGTAATCGACGAACACCTTGCCATCGAGGTGATCGATCTCGTGCTGAATGCAGGTGGCGAGCAGGCCGCGGGCCTCCATCTCGAAGGCCTTGCCGTCGCGGTCGAGGGCACGCACCTTTACGTGCTCGGCGCGGGTCACGGAATCATAGACGCCGGGGACCGACAGGCAGCCTTCCTCGAACACCTGTTCGCCGTCTTTTTCGAGGATTTCCGGATTAATGAAGGCCATCAGCTGGTCGCGGGTCTCGGAGAGGTCGATCACGACTACGCGCAGGGAGACGTCGATCTGGACCGCGGCCAGGCCGATGCCGGGCGCGTCGTACATGGTTTCGGCCATGTCGTCGATCAGCTGGCGGATCTCGTCCGTCACCGTGGCCACACGGTCAGCCCGGCGGCGCAACCGCGGGTCGGGGTAGTGGAGAATGTTGCGTAGAGCCATAAGTCTGCCGGATGCGTTACGCCAATTTCTTGCTAAACTGGATAACGTTCAGTTTAAATGATCCTGAAACATAAGAAAATTTGGCCAGAGCATTTGACCCCCTTAACCGGCCGCAGCGCTGCCGCGTTTTAAGGGCCGTAAACTAAACTTGAGGCGCCTAATGGAAAAGCCCAAGCGCACCCCGGTTCTCAAAGCATTCGTTCTTATTATACCCGCCGTCTGCGCGTTAATCGCAGGCCCGGCACGCGCCGATGAGGTCCAGCTCAAGCCGGACCATCCGGAGCGTTACACGGTAAAAAAAGGCGATACGCTGTGGGATATTTCCAATCGCTTTCTGAAAAGCCCGTGGCTGTGGCCGCGGGTTTGGAAGATCAACGAGCAGGTCAAAAACCCGCACCTGATTTACCCCGGTGACGTCATTCTGCTGCGCTATGTCGACGGCCAGCCGGTACTGACGGTGCTGCGCAATGAAAAGGTGCCGTTGGCGGAAGCCGGCGCGCCGGAAACTAAAGCGGCCGAGCCGGGATTGCCGGCCCCCGCTGCCGGTAGCAGCGGGCGCACCGAAAAGCGCTCGCCGGGTCTGCGTGTGGAACCGCTTGGCGGCGCTATCCCGACCATTCCGCCGAACGCAATTATCCCGTTCCTGACCTATCCGCTGGCGATCGATGAAGACGGGCTCGACAATGCCGGCTACATCACCACCGGCCTCGATGATCGCATCGCGCTCGGTAATAACAGTGAGTTCTATGCGCGCGGCGTCGACGACAAGGACGAGTACTACAGCATCTTCCGGCGCGGCAAGGCGATGCGAAATCCGGAAACCAACGAGCTGCTTGCCTACGAGGCGGTGTATCTGGGCGATGCGAAAAAGCTTGAGCCGGGCGATCCATCCAAGCTGATCGTGACGAGCTCGAAACAGGAAATCCAGCCCACCGATCGCCTGCTGGTGGCGCCGCCGGTCGGTGCCCTGCCCTATTACTATCCGTCGGCACCGACCACGCAGGTGCGCGGGCGCATCATTTCTGCGCTGAATGCGGTCGCCGAAATCGGGACCTACGGTGTTATTGCGATCTCGCTCGGTAAGCGCGAAGGCATCGAAGAGGGTCACGTGTTGCGGGTGTTGCGCCACGTCGGTACGCGTCGCGACCCGGTGACGCGCGATAACTACAAAATGCCGGAAGAAGATTCGGCGCTGATAATGGTGTTCCGCGTTTACGAGAAAGTGAGCTACGCGCTGGTGTTGAATGCCACGCGTCCCGTGCACATACTCGATGCCGTCGTCACGCCATAAAAATAAGAAACCGTAAAATAAGAAAACAGTTTCCGTCGATCCAAGGCGGCCAGGGAGGCCACCGATGTCGTCGCCCGTCATTTCCCCCGAACTGGGGTTGTGGTTCACGCTGCATCACCTGCCGCAGGCGGGTGGTCGCACGCGTCTCGATTTGCTCGAAAGCTTCGGCTCCATCGACGCCGTGTTCGGCGCCTCGAGCGCGCAGCTCGAACGCGTGCTTCCCGGCAAACGCGATACCATTGCCACTATTCTCGACGGTCCCGATGCCGGCCGCGTGGAGTCGCTGCGCGAATGGCTGGCGCAAGATGGCTCGCATCACCTCGTCGTCTGGACCGATAACGATTATCCGGCCTTGTTACGCGAGATCGCCGATCCGCCGGCAGCGCTGTATGTGCTCGGACGCCGCGATGCGCTCGCGTGGCCGCAGCTCGCCATCGTCGGTTCGCGCAATCCAACCCCGGCCGGTGTCGACAATGCACGCGCCTTCGGTCGTGCGCTGGCGCACAGCGGACTGTCGATCACCAGCGGACTGGCCCTTGGTGTGGACGGTGCGGCGCATCGAGGCGCGCTCGATGCCGACGGCACGACTATCGCGGTCTGTGGCACCGGGCTTGATCGGGTCTACCCGGCGCGGCATCGCGAGCTCGCCCATGCGATCGTCGAGCACGGCGCGCTGATATCCGAATTTGCCCTCGGTACCTCGCCGCGCCCGGAAAATTTCCCGATCCGCAATCGTCTGATCAGCGGACTCTCACTCGGCACGCTGGTCGTCGAGGCGGCGCTCGAAAGCGGCTCGCTCATCACGGCGCGGCTGGCGCTCGAGCAAGGTCGCGAGGTGTTCGCCATTCCCGGCTCGATTCATTCGCCGCAGGCGCGCGGTTGCCACGCACTTATTCGCCAGGGCGCGAAGCTGGTGGAGAACGCCGACGACGTGCTCGAAGAACTCGGCGCACTGGCCCAGTTTGCGCAAACGCGCATGCCTGTATCCACGGCGCCGAAAGCGAAATTACCCGCCTCCTCGGCGCATCTGCTCGAATGCCTCGGCCACGATCCGACGACGCTCGATGCGCTCATCGAGCGCAGCGGATTGACAGCCGATGCTGTTTCCTCGATGCTTGGGGCGCTCGAGCTCGACGGCTTCGTCGCCGCGATGCCGGGCGGGCGGTACCAGAGATTGCCCGGGTGAAGCGGATCGCGCGTAGCGTGCTCGCCTCGCCCCCTTCCCGCGAAGTGCGAGAGGGAATGAGGGTGAGGGCAGTCGTGGATTAAGAAGACTTACGAATTTTTGTTAGTGAAGCGGTCGAATCGACAAGAGGGCAGTCGCCGTTCGGGGTTTGGTCGAGTGTTTGGGCGCCGCTTCATTAACCCAATCAAAGGGCCGGAAGGCAGCGAACGAAAGTGAAAGAAAACGTCCTCGATGTGTTGATGTACCTGTTCGAGAATTACATGGACGGGGGCGTGGATGAGGCCCCCGAATTCCCCGTCGATCAAGAGGCGCTCGCCTCGGAACTCGCCGAGGCCGGCTTCGCCCGCGGTGAAATCTCCAAGGCATTTTCCTGGCTCGAAGGCCTGTCGCTCGCGCGTGACCAGGGCACGGAACTCGTTTCCGCCGGCCTCGGCGGCATGCGCCACTACAACGCGATCGAGCGCAAGAAACTCGATGAACGTTGCCGTGGATTCATGCTCCAAATGGAAACCGCCGGTGTGTTGAGCACGACCACGCGCGAGCTGGTGCTTGATCGCGTGATGGCGCTTGAAATCGAGGAAATGTCGCTCGAACAACTGAAGTGGGTGATGTGGATGGTGTTGTTTCATCAACCCGGACAGGAACACGCGTACAGTATTCTCGAAGACCTCGTGTTCGAAGAACGACAAGGTCAATTGCATTGACGAGCGCCGGCCTCGACGTCGCGTCCGTCGGCACGACGCGACGTGCTGACCGCCCGAAACTTGACAACCCCCCCACGTTGGCGCCAACAATCCGCGGCGCGGCCGATCGCGACTATATATATAGAGCGGCGATATCGTGGATGCGCCGCGAAACCAACTCCTTAACTGCCTGACTGAAACGATGTCGAAAAATCTGATCGTCGTCGAGTCGCCTGCGAAGGCGAAGACCATGGCCAAGTACCTGGGCAAGGAATTCACCTGCCTGGCGTCGTACGGTCACGTGCGCGATTTGATTCCCAAACAGGGCGCAGTCGACGCGGAAAACGGCTTCGCGATGAAGTACGACCTGATCGAGAAGAACAAGAAACACGTCGAGGCCATCGCCAAGGCCGTCAAAAGCGCCGACGCGCTCTATCTCGCCACCGATCCGGACCGCGAAGGCGAGGCGATTTCCTGGCACCTGTACGAGATCCTGAAAGAACGCGATCTGCTCGAAGGCAAACCCGTGCACCGGGTCGAGTTCTTTGAAATCACCAAGACCGCGATCCAGGCGGCAATCCTGAAGCCGCGCGCCCTGGCCGATAACCTGATCAGCGCGCAGCAGGCACGCCGCGCGCTCGATTACCTGGTCGGCTTCAATCTCTCGCCGCTGCTGTGGAAGAAGGTCCGCCGCGGTCTGTCGGCCGGGCGCGTGCAGAGTCCGGCGCTACGACTGATCGTCGAGCGCGAGGAAGAGATCGAGAAGTTCATTGCGCGCGAGTACTGGACCATCGAGGCCGATTGCGCCGCCGCCAACGAAAAAAAGTTCGGCGCCAAGCTGACGTACTTCCAGGGCGAAAAGCTCGAACAGTTTACGATTGAGAATACGCCGCGCGCGACCGAGGTTGAGACGGCGATCAACGCGGCCGCGCAGGGCAAATTGCGCGTCGGCCAGGTCGAGAAAAAGCAACGCCGCCGCAACCCGGCGCCGCCGTTTACGACCTCGACGCTGCAGCAGGAGGCCTCGCGCAAGCTCGGCTTCTCCGCCCAGCGCACCATGCGCACGGCGCAGCAGCTGTATGAAGGTATCGACATCGGCGGCGAGACCGTCGGTCTCATCAGCTACATGCGTACCGATTCGGTGAACCTGGCCGGCGAAGCGTTGACGGAAATCCGCGAAGTGATCGTGCAGCGTTACGGCGCGCAGAACCTGCCGCCCGAACCGCTGGTGTACAAAACCAAATCGAAGAATGCCCAGGAAGCGCACGAAGCCGTGCGTCCGACCTCGGCCGCGCGCGCGCCGGATTCAGTGAAGCAATTCCTGTCGCCGGAACAGGCCAAGCTGTACGAACTGATCTGGAAACGTACCGTCGCCTGCCAGATGGTGCCGGCGGTGCTCGATACCGTGTCGGTGGATTTGATCGCCGGTACCGGTAACATCTTCCGCGCCAGCGGCTCGACCGTGAAAGAACCGGGCTTCATGGCGGTGTACCTGGAAGACACGGACGAACCCAGTGCGGATGACCAGGACGGCCAGACGTTGCCGCCGCTCGAGAACGGCCAGATCGTGGACCTCACGCTGCTGCGCAAAGAACAGCACTTCACCGAGCCGCCGCCGCGTTACTCGGAAGCGAGTCTGGTGAAGGCGCTCGAAGCCTTCGGCATCGGCCGGCCGTCGACGTACGCCAGCATCATCTCCACGCTCGAGAGTCGCGAGTACGTGATCATCGACAAGCGCCGGTTTTTCCCGACCGACGTTGGGCGCGTGGTCAATAAATTCCTCTCGGAGCACTTTCTTAAATACGTCGACTACGAATTCACCGCGCGCATGGAAGACGATCTCGACGCCATCTCGCGCGGCGAAAAAGAATGGCGCCCAGTGCTGAAAGAATTCTGGGACGATTTCAGCGCGCAGGTGAAGTCGAAAGAAAACGTCGAGCGCCCCGGCGTCGAGATGATGGAAGAGAAGTGCCCGAAGTGCGAAAAGCTGCTCGCCAAGCGCCTCGGTCGCAACGGCTACTTCATCGGCTGCACCGGCTATCCCGAATGCGACTACACGCGTAACGTCGACGAAGACGCAGCCAGCGCCGCCGCCGGCCCGCAGATCGTCGAGGGCCGCAACTGCCCCAAGTGCGAATCGAATCTCGTCATCAAGCGCGGCAAATACGGCAAGTTCATCGGCTGCTCGAATTACCCGAACTGCAAGCACATGGAGCCGCTCGAGAAGCCCGCGGACACCGGCGTGCAGTGCCCGGAGTGCAAACAGGCGACCATGCTCAAGCGCAAGTCGCGCTACGGCAAGATCTTCTATTCGTGCGCGCGTTATCCCGACTGCAAATACGCGTGCTGGAATCCGCCGATCGTGGAAGCGTGCCCGAAGTGCAACTGGCCGATTCTGTCGATCAAAACAACAAAACGCCGCGGTACCGAGAAGGTCTGCCCGCAGAAAGAATGCGGCTTCGCAGAACCCTATGACGGTGAGGTGCCCGGTGCAGAACCCCAAGCGGCCCAAGGCTGAAACCCTGATTCGTGGTGGCGGACGGGCGCTGGCGATGCTGGCGCTCGCCGGCCTGTTGGCGTCGTGTTTCTTGCGCACGCCGCCGCCCGGCATCGGCGAAGCGGTTGCGTGGTCGAGTCTGCCCGGTTGGCGCGACGAGCATTCGTCGCAATCGTGGCCGGCGCTGCTCGCCGGGTGCAAGACGCTGGCCCAGCGCGATGCGCGCTGGGCCGAGATCTGTGCCGACGCGGCGCTGCTCGCGAATCCGGACGACGACGCAGCGCGCGCGTTTTTCGAAAGCCACTTCACTCCTTATATTGTGCGTAATCAGGACGGCGGCCCCGACGGGCTCGTCACCGGTTACTACGAGCCGATGCTGTTCGGCAGCCGCACCCGCACTGCGCGTTTCGCCTATCCGGTGTACGCGCGCCCCGACGATCTGCTGGTGATCGAACTCGGTGAGCTCTATCCCGAGCTCAAAGGCAAACGCGTGCGCGGACGCCTTGATGGCAAGCGCGTGGTGCCGTATTACTCGCGCGCGCAAATCGAAAACAACAAACGCCTCGCGGCGCAGGCCATCGTGTGGGTGGACGATCCGGTGGCGCTGTTCTTTTTACAGATACAAGGCTCGGGACGCGTGCAGTTGCCGGACGGGCAGATGCTGTTTCTCGGTTACGTGGATCAGAACGGACATCCGTTCCGCAACCTCGGTAAACGCCTGGTCGATCGCGGCGCACTCAAGCTCGAAGACGTTACCATGCAGACGATCCGCGACTGGCTCGCCGTGCATCCGGAAGAACGCAACGCGCTGCTGAACAGCAATCCGAGTTACGTTTTTTTCACCGAGCGCGAGGGCGACCTGCCCGGCCCGCTCGGTGCCCTCAACGTGCCGCTGATTCCGGAACGTGCGATCGCGGTCGACACCGGCTTCATCGCGCTCGGCACGCCGGTGTGGCTCGATACCACGCTGCCCGATGAGGCGCACACGCCGTATCGGCGCCTGGTGTTCGCGCAGGACGTGGGCGGCGCCATCAAAGGCGCCGTGCGCGCGGATGTATTTTTCGGATTCGGCGAGCGCGCCGAAGGACTGGCCGGCCAGATGAAACAGCCGGGGCGCATGCACGTGTTGCTGCCGACGCCGCGTTTAATAACGCAAGACGAACGAAGCGGAGCGAAGTAGGGCTTCGTTTATTTTGAGATCAACGAAGCGGAACCCAATGCGGTTTCGTTCTTGTCCGATCCCTGCCACGTCTGTATCGATGCCGTCGCGGCTCGCGGCTCGCCACACGGCAGCACGCTGGCGATCGGATACAACGCCAGCTCGCCTTCCATCACCATCGCATCTTTCAACAATTGGCCCACCGACACGGCGTTGTCCGCCAACGCCGGCCCATCCTGTGTGAGCGGTGCGGTGCGTAATCGCAGTGCCAAGGCCTGTCCCGCTGGCACGGTGCGAATCGACGCCGGTGGCACCAGGCCGGCGAGCCGGCCGCTCTCGTCGCGCGCCGCGATCAATACCACGTAGGCCCAGCTCTCCTCGGCAATCTCCATCGGGCGCGTGTAGTAGCGCACTGCGCGTTGCGCTACGGGATCACCGGCGATGGCCGGCGCCGACATGGCAATGGTTTTGAACGGCGCGAAGCGCAGCGCGCCGGTGGCGATCACGCCTTGGGGATAATCGCGCGCGAGCCGGTCGAGCAGTTGATCCACGCGCGTGTCGGCGTCGAGCCGGATGCGCTCGCTCGGCGCGCGCCGCGCCGGAACGTAAACGAAGGCGTTACTCTGGAAGTACCGGTTGCTGGCAAGGTGGTAGTAACGCGGCGAGGCACGGTTGGTGTGACGCACGAACACGCGCCCGCCGAGCGCGAGCGCATCGCCCAAACCTTCCCAGCCGCCGAGCGCGGCGGCGCCGAAACCGACGTCCATGCGCTCGGCGTCGAGGTAGAGGTCTGCAAGCTCCGGCGGCACCTGCGCATCGTAGCGGCTGCGCATGTCGCCGTTGAGGCAGGTAAACGTCGGTTCCACCGCGCCCGAGAGCAGCACGCCGATACTCAGTGCCATCAGCACCGCCGCCAGCGCGATTTCGCGCTGGCGCAAAAACGCCACGACGCGTGCTACGACGAGCCGCATAGGGCCGAGAGCTCTTCCCCGATAAAATTCCGGCGCCAGCCACGCAGCAGCGCGCACGCCGGATCGCGGCGCACCAGGCGCAGCAATTCGCGCTTGGGCGCAATCAACGTCTGGCTCACGCTCGCTTCGCGCGCGCGTTCCTGCACCCGCGCACCCAATTTTTTGAGGAGCGTCATTTGTGCCGGGTCGAGTCGTTCAGGCGTGTCCCACCGTGGCTGGATTGGCGCGGTTCGAGCTTGTGCGACGATCTCAAGCAGGGCCACACCGTCGCGACGCACGACGCTCGGTTTGATCTCCGGAATCGCGGCGAGGGCGGCAATCGAATCCGGCATCCGGCGTGCCATCTCGACCAGGATCGGGTCGGGCACCACCCAGCCGCGCGGCAAATCACGCTGCTGTGCCTGACGCTCGCGCCACGTTGCCAGGGCCGCGAGGATGGTCTGGGCCGGCGGCGCCAGCATCGCGCCGGCGCCGAGGCGACGCCAGGCGTTCTCGGGGTCGGTGCGGTACAGCGCCGGGTCCGTGAGCGTGGTGCATTCTTCCACAAGCCATTGCGTGCGGCCCAATTCTTTCAGGCGCGTCTCGAGATGCAGATACACATCGCGCAGATACACCACGTCGTCCTCGGCGTAGCGGATTTGTGAATCCGACAACGGACGCGCCGCCCAGTCGGTGCGCGCCTCGAGTTTGTCGAGTTTGTGTCCGGTGATGGCCTCTACCAACGCGCCGTATCCGAGCTGATCGTCATAGCCGACTAGCGAGGCCGCGATCTGGGTGTCGAACACCGACGGCGGCGGACCGCCGCGAAGATCGGCAAACACCTCCAGATCCTGACGTGCCGCATGCAGCACTTTCGTGATGTGCGGTGCGTACACCAGTTCGAGCAGGGGCGTTAAGTCGCTCAATGCGAGCGGATCGACGCACACGACGGTATCGGGCGTGGCGAGCTGCACCAGGCACAGGCGCGCGCGATAGGTTTGCACGCGCATGAATTCGGTATCGAGCGCAATCCACGGCGCCCGCGCCAGGTGCGCACAAAGCGACCGCAGCGTGTCGGCCGTGGTGATCGTGGGGCTAGTCTGGTCTGGCATGTCACCAGTGTATTCGCGCACGCATTTTTTGCCATGACGAACCTCCATGTTGGCCGCTGATCTTTTGGTTTATAGTTGTCGCGATGCAAAAAGAGCCACGGCAAGCGCGCACCAGGCGTGCGGTGTTAATCGGTTTCGGCGCGCTGGTGGTCGTGGTCGGCGTCAGTATCACTATGGTTTTGTTCCCGCGCGGTCTGCGCGGTCCCGAGACGGTGGCGCAGAATTTTTTTTACGCCCTGCTGCAGGCGCCCGACGATGCGGCGCGCTTGCGCGCTGCCGCCCACCTCGACGAGAGCGACGACCCGCAGACACTGGTGGAAGGATTGTCGACGCGCATCGCCCTCGATTTCCTGCGTACGCGGGTGGTTCAAGGCGCCGCCTACAACGTCGATGTGGCCGACTCGCGGCGCTCGGCAGCCGAGCGTTATTATGTCGTGCTGCGCGTGGTCGAGCGCGCCGGCGATGACGCGTCGCTGACCCGGCGTTTCGCGGTCACGCTGCAGAAGGCCGAAAACGGCGATTGGCGCATCGCCACCCTGACGCTCATCGAATAAGGAGCCGGCGCCGCATGTGGCCACTGACGTTGGTCAGGATTTGTGTGTTGCAGGCCGATCCGCAGGATCTTCCGGTATCGACGCCGTGGACCTTGCTCACGGTCGTGGTGTATTGCTTCGCCGATGTCGCCACGGCGCTCGCCGTGACGCTGCCGTTGACGCAGGCGCTGCAGGCGGCCGCGCTCGATACGCTGCTGTTGTTCGCGCTGACCCAGGCGACGCTGAACGTACGACAACAAGGCCGGCGCTTGCGCCAGACGGTGATGGCCCTGATGGGCAGCGGCGCTATCATGGCTGCGGTCACGGTGATGGCTGGCAGTCTCCTGCCCGAGGGCGTGACACCGGAGTTCTTGTGGGCACTCTCGGTGCTGTGGTTGTTTGCGGTGTACGGACACATCCTGCGGCATGCCTTCGACGTATCGTATGCTGCGGGTATCGCCATGACCGGTGCGTATTTCTTTGTATCGCTGTTTGTCACGGCGCCGTTTCTGGCGTCAGTAAAAACATAGCGTCACGGTAAAGGCAAAGTTTCAACCCATGCATATTCACATCCTCGGTATCGGCGGCACCTTCATGGCTGGCGTGGCGTTGTTGGCGCGCGACCTCGGGCATCGCGTGACCGGATCGGACCAGAAAATCTATCCGCCGATGAGCACGCAGCTCGAGGCGCAGGGCATCGCGCTGAGCGAGGGTTACGAGCCGGCGCAGCTGGAGGCCGGCGACGCCAAGGCGCCGGATCTCGTCGTCATCGGCAACGCACTCTCGCGTGGTAATGCGCTGGTCGAGGCGGTACTCGAACGCGGAATTCCGTACACCTCGGGCGCGCAGTGGGTTGCAGACAATGTATTGCGCGACCGCTGGGTGCTGGCCGTCGCCGGTACGCACGGCAAGACCACGACCACCAGTATGCTGGCCTGGATTCTCGAACACGCGGGTTTGAAGCCGGGATTTCTCATTGGTGGCGTGCCGGAAAATTTTGGTATCTCGGCGCGTACCGGCGGCAAACCGTTTTTTGTCATCGAGGCCGACGAATACGACACCGCGTTTTTCGACAAGCGCTCGAAGTTCGTGCATTACCGTCCGCGCACGGCAATTCTGAACAACCTCGAATTCGATCACGCCGATATCTTTCCGGATCTGTTGTCGATCCAGCGTCAGTTTCATCACCTGGTGCGCACGGTCCCGGCCGGCGGCAAACTCGTCGTCAACGCGCAGGACAAGGCGCTGGCGGAAGTGCTGGAAATGGGTTGTTGGTCGTCGATCGAGTACTTCGGCAGCAAAGACGGATGGAGTGCACAAATGCTGGAGCCGGATGGCTCGCGCTTTCGCCTGTCGTTACA
>Ga0209515_10004217_pt1 | contig 19621 bp, 28 predicted proteins | sample Subgroupgradi54m_FD_187454 | JGI IMG/M metagenome (GOLD analysis project Ga0209515, IMG submission 187454) | Subsurface groundwater microbial communities from S. Glens Falls, New York, USA - GMW60B uncontaminated upgradient, 5.4 m (SPAdes)... ...
GGCCGCAAACGCCAAAATCATCATAAAGCCGAAGGTTCCACCAACGGCGGCCTGTTCTCTTGCGCCAGCAAGCCACAAGAGTCCGACTATAAAGATGATAAAAAGGAGGGTCGCAAGCGCAATCAGTTTTTTATTCATATCGTATTTCTATATTATCGCCATCTTTCCAAATGTAGGATGGTTCAACTTCTTTGCCGTTAACAATAAACTTTGGTGTTCCCTCTTGAGAACGTCCGAAATCAGTAATGATTTTCTGAACTTCAAGCGCCGACCAATCTATCACTTCTTTTGCCTGCCCCGTAGGGTCGCGAAGCGACTCCTTCGGGGTTTTCGCGTCTACTGGGATCAGCCCATGCCAGTGAAGTTTGTTGGGTTCGGAATGAGTGTGCTGTCCTTCAAGTTTTCCCTCCTCAAACTTTATGGGTATTTCTTTCCCATCTTTAAATACTCTCACCATTGCGTGAATATGGGCAGTCCAATAACATTTTTGCTTGCCCGCCATAGCCTTGCTTTGCTCGTCCGTAGCTTCACGCGAAGGAAAGGCGGCGGAGGGCTGCTCGGGTGGCGCACTCTGAGGCTGGCAAATCACCAATGGTTTTTCGCTTTGGGCCTTTTCGCCACTGCCCAAAAAATTGGCAATCCAAAAGAAACCAGCTATAGCGGCAATGATGACGATGAGTATGAAAATATTTTTGAGAGAATTATTCATGTTTATTTTCGCAGTAGTCATGAGTTACACCAAACTGATCCTTGACTGTTTGCGTCGCCACCATGCCGCAGAGTTCGCATTTTTTTCCGTGTTCTTCCATATTATTAAACCCTAAAGCTCTCGATAAACCCTTTAGGTTTCAAAATGGTGAGTGAGCTTTTTGTGGCTAAACTAATAATATCTGCTTTAAAAAATTCATTGTCCAAGGTTATAAGATAGTCACTATGCTTCAAAGCTGAAGCTAAAATAGGAGCGTCAATTTGAGAAATGTATTTAGCAGCTTGATTTTCTTCTTTTTTGCTTGGGCTGGGTAATATGCTAATTTTGGATGTGCCGAGAATTAAGAATAATTGGCTTTGTAGGCTTGGCTGATCGGCGAATTTATTCTTTAGAGTTTTTTGAATTTCGCTCAAGCCGTATTCATTGGTTTGAAGCTCAAAGCTGTCTTTCCAAGTATTGATAATATAAAAGCTCCCTCCGGTCGTAGAAAGGAGGGAGGCAATAATAACGCTTGAATCCAAAAATACTTCTGGCTTAGCCATAAACTTCTTTATAAGTCTGTGCCCTGGCCTTTTTAAGCGCCGGCTTTATTTTCTTCCAGTTTAGTTCATCAATTTCAAAATCCGGCTGTTGGCTTACAGCTGTCCTTAGAATCTGAATTTCAGCTTCCAAGCTATTCAATTTTTCCCTAACAGCAATTTTATTCATTATGATATTTCCTTAACCCTATTTTACTCTTTTGCATTAAAGAGTCAAGTCAAGTTCACTTTTTTAGATCTATAATTTCTTGCTTTTAATTCACGATATACTAGCTATAACAGTCCTGGCTAGTCATTTTCCTAAAAACTCGACTATTATTTTTGCTGTTTCTTCTGGTTTTTCTATCGGTAGAAATTGATGCTGGCCATTTGACACAAATTCTGGTTTGAATGGTTCGAATACATTCATCACTCCCATTTTGCAAAGTATAAGGCAAAAAAGATGAGAAATCTTCGGGTAACTATTTATCCAGAACGATCGGCTCATTGCCAAACTTCTGCCTTACGTTATATGAAATGAAATCTAAATGTTCATCTAAATCAAATCGCTCTCCTATTGGTTAAAACATGGGCGTTTCTATATTATTTGCGTTTAAGCTTATAAACTTTTAAAATCTCTTCCGTCGGCTGTTCCATGTTCGTTTACGCTTTTTTCACCTCGCTCTGTGGCAACTTTATCATGGTCACATGAAGAGCAACTACTATGATCATGATTGCCTTTATTCATACCTTTCATGCAGAAAATCATACTTAAAGGACAAATAGCGAATAAAGCAAGCGGGGCAAGACTAATAATTGTTGCCCTAAACTGTGGGAACAAGATAGCTCCTACAACCAAAATTACTGCAAGCACTGCTCCGATTTTTAACATTGTTTTTGGACTACACATATTTTTTAATTGTATTACTTTTTAATTATTTGTTTAATATATACCTTATACGTTATGTTCCGCAACTACCGCCACCACCATGCCCTTGTGTTGGGATAAGATTCGGAATTTTCGCGACCTCGGCTTGGATGTTGCCGCTTCCGCTTGCGCTGGAAAAATCTTTGCCCATCACTACCTTGGGATCAACATTGTCCCAGTCAATACCTTTCACCGCTTTGAAGTAGAGAGCATTATAAATGTATTGCTGTGAGAACCAAAACGAATTGAAAGCAAGTGCTTCCCGCCACAGCTCATCTTCGCTTAACCCTTGCGATGCACCGAGCTGCAAGAGGCCAAGAAGGGCTGATCCGTGATTGCAGTCTTGGAAGAAGGTGGAGTTGTTGCAGCACGGCCGGTAAGAATTTTGAGCAATCTTCGTGACTAATACTTCCTGTTCTGGCGTGAGTTTGACGATATCCAACTTATTGAAGTACGCGCCGCCGTTTTTCTCCTTTCCTAAATTCCAACCGCCAGTGGAGGCGAAATTAAACAACGATTTTCCGTTATCTCTGTTAATGGGGCTTGAGTTATTGGAATCCATCTGATTGGCAAGTCCTATCGGCCAGAGAAGATTCACATAGAAGCTTGCATTGTCTCTTGTAAGAAGAATTGGTTTATTTGATGGAGCTGTAAGTATGTCTTTAAGCCCGTTAGGAAATCCCCCACGATCTTTGTAGATGTCTTCGAATTTCGGTCCATCAATGACTCCATTTTCAACCAACTTCACAATACTGTCGCCGAGAACTATTTTGCTTTGAAAACCTTTCTCTGGGATTACCTTTGCCACGACTGCGTCAAAAACAGGATTATTCGTAGTAGCAACATTTGCATTGTTTACCTGATGTTGCTTAAGGTTGAGGACATTGTTGTTTCCTGCCATTAACTGCGCCAGTGCTGGATCTGATTTAAGCATGTTCCAGCCGACAATGAGAAGCACAATCACCAAGACAACAGTACCTCGAAGCCACGGTAGATCTTTTTCTTCTTTGTAAGAGGGATCCTGCGGAAGAGGACAGGCACCGCTTGCACAATCAGCTTCAAGTTTTTTTATATCTTTTCTCGTCAGCCAAATAGGCAACACCAAAAGTCCGACCGAGAGCGCTTTGAGTTCAAGTCCTCCCAAAGGGAACGCTGCCAGCCCTCCGGCGATGCCGATTGCAGCAAGCAACGCCGAACCGCAGACTGGGCAGGCCGAGGCCACTATGCCTACGATAGAACCAAAACCAGTAGCGGGCCCGCCTTTGCTAAAGCTACGGCGGGTAAAACCGAATTTTCTCCAGCGATAAACAAAGAGCGCGGCATTTACACCAAAGAGGATAATAGAGGCAAAAGTCATGATGACATACGGCCAGAAATACAACGGCTTATCATAGGTATTTCCGATTAAACTCGCGATGCTTGAATTAGTGCGAAGGCTCCAGTAGAGAAGGAGAAAAAATGTAAGAGATGCGATGGCACCAATGAGACCGTAGAAAAGTCTGGTAGTGAATTTGCGGTCTTCCATGAGTAATTTTCCCTCAGTCGCGCTCGCACTCAGTTCTTCTGCTACATGGGAAGATACCGCGTGCGAAGTAATCTTGATATGACAGCTGTGGTGTTCTTTGCACCATGTTTCGCACTTCTCCGCCCACTCCTTATCTTCGTACTGCATGCCACACTCGCTACACTTGTAGTATTCTTTAATTTTTTTGATTGTTTGAACCATAATATTTTATTATTACTGATAATTTGAATCATCCTCTTTGTCTGCACGCCTTAATGCTCGACGAATAAAGTACACCAAGGCGCCGATGAGAATAACTCCGAAAATATATTGGCTGTAAGGAATAGCACTGATAGGTTTGGTCAATACATCAATCCAATGTCGAAGAGTGATACTAAATTGCACCGCCCCTTCTCCCATCTGAATGCGATTGGTCATTGCAAGGATAAGAAGCACGAATCCTGTTACGCTGAAAATAAGGAAGGAGATGAAGTTTGCGAGCCCAACTTTAAAATTACCGAAGGAAAGTGTTTTTTGCTGTAATTTCATGCTCCATTTGTCGTATCCTTTTTCGGCGAAGAGCGCCAACAGGAAAAGCGGAAAGACGATACCGAAGGTATAGGCCAGCCCGACACCCGCCGCTTGCAGAAGTGATGGGGAAAGCGCGGCCAGCGAGAGCGCCCCTAAGAGCACTGGCGCGCAACAAGAACTGGAAATACCGGAAACAACGCCCAGTATGTACGCGGAGGCGGCGTTGGTCAGTCGCGGAGATTTCAATTTGGAGACGAATGGCAATTCTATCGTTTTATTGAAGAGCGACATCAGCCCCACGCCGATCATAATCAAGCTCCCGCCCGCAAACACATAGAAGTGATATGCACTAAAGAATGAGGCGATAAATCGCGCACCAAGAACAAGGGGAAGTATGATCGTAGCTACCCCTGCGGCGAACAAGAGCGTCATGCCAACCACTTTCCTTTTTGCCTTAAAGACCGAACCCAAGTATGCCGGAAGCATGAGCGTGATACAGCATGGCGCAAAGAGCATCACCATACCGCCGAAGAATGCGACAATAAGTGATGCACTTGTAAACACGGAATTCATTGTGGTTATATCGGTGGGCATCATATCTTATTTTTGTGCTAAATGTTCTTGTACCGCCTGTACGATGTATTTCGAGTCAACAGACATCACGCCTCCTGCAACCATCATGCCGTATCCAGGCCAATAATCCCTCCTCCACTTAATTGTTCCGTCTATGCCAACAAGCACAAAAGTGTGTCCAGCTCTGCGACCCATAGCCATGCTGAATGGAAGAAGATTATAGTCTTGCTCTGTTTTCGCGCTTTCGTATGAGAGTATAGGAGTTGTGATTTTATACTGAGATATTGTATCTTTCCATTTATCTATCGGGTCAAGCGATACGCTTATGATCTGAACATTCATCTTATCAAATTCAGGCAGAGATTTTTCCAAGTCTGGGATCTGTTCCCAACACGGCTGGCAAGACAGCCCCTCGTTAAAGTAGATCAAAACGTTTTTCTTCCCTCGATAATCAGAGAGCGTAATGGTTCCTCCTGTTGTGGATGGCAATGTAAAATCAGGCGCGAGAGTATCTTGGCTTGATTTGGCAACCGTAGCCGCTTTGTCTTGGTTCATTTTTGCTACGCCCCACCATCCCACAAAGACAATCACTCCAATAACCAGTATACCTATAGTCCAATTTTTTATTCTCCTTTTTTGATAGTCTTGCATAAATTATTTTTTATTTAATAATACCCAAGTAAACAAAATACCTGCGGAGAGCTCTCCCAATACGACTAATGGGAAAAACCGCAAGTATAAAACTGCTATCTATTTAGTAGATTTTCGGATTGAGGATGCCTTGAGAAAAAGCTTCTTGTAAGAGATTGAAAAGCGATGGATGTTGTCTTATATAAAGTCTCCAGCGAGTAGTATAAAGGCTGAATTGCAAAAGCAGATTACGTTTAAGAATCGCGACCGCAATGAAACTTACAGCAAGCAGAATCAATAGAGCAAAATCAAGTAGCTTTTGGGGCGCTGTGGTTGTGAACATGCCTTGCCATTTGGAAGTGTGTCCAGCAATGGTCATAGTGCAGTTTTTGGTTTTGCCGGTAAACACACAACCACTCATTGTGCCGTTGCTTCTTTTCTCCATTCCAAGAGAATGATATGCACTAAAAAATACTACCGAGATGGAGACAATAAGCCCAAAAGCTAGAAGGAAACGAGTGAATTTTTTAGTGGCAATTTCCATAGACGAAGCAATTATAGCATAAATTATTTAATAGTGTAAATTTGTGCATAACTCATCAACTTTTGTGTGTACTTCATAATCCGGAGTCGGATCAGTAGAGCCAGGATGATTAATCAAGACTATAAACTTCTTGGTGAGAAATAGAGACAAAAAGTATCATCTGACTTTTTTTGGTTTCTTTTTTTCTTTTTTGTATGTTTGTCCTTTGGCCATAAAATTCTGGAAAATGATAATACCGATATTATATCACATATAATATCGGTATTATCAAACCAGAGAATGGTTATATACTAGAAATTACTTCAGCTTCATGGCATCGTCCTTGGACATAAACTTGAACATATTTCCACCACACTTGGCGCACTGGCCTTTAGCCGAATATCTGCCGTTTTTTTCTGAAATCTGCGGATTTTTCATCACTTGCATAGTCGGCTTATTATTGGCATCTCTACATCGCATACACAGAGCTTTTAGTTCCATATTTTATTGTTATTATAAGTAATATACTCATTGTACACTATCCTAGACAAAAGTCGAGGATACTTATTCAACCCTTGTGAATCGGAGCGTTCTATCATGGCGAAAACCTCCTCGCAAAATGTACAGAAATCAAAACTAAAAGTAAAGAAATTGTTCTCAGCAAAGCTGGGAGACTTGGACTCGAACCAAGATGACATCCTTCAGAGGGATGAATCCTACCAATTAGATGATCTCCCAGCTTTGCCGACAACTATTAAACGATACCGGAAAAAGTATAGTTTTACAACCAATTATGTAAGCGAAAGGCGGACATGCGTGTCCGCCTTCTTCGAGGAGCAAGTGCATACTACCGTTCTTGCATCTCGGTCAACTCAACTCCGTGTTGTTGAAACCACTCTTCGATTTTCTCAGCGGATAGTACAGTAAAACATCCGCTGTAGAAAGCCAGTCGCTCCTTCAGAATGGCACCTTCTTTGGAGACGACATTAGCCCCCTCCATACCCTTTGTTATGGGTGTAATCATGCTCAGGCGCAGGAACTCTCGGAACTCGGTCAGGAGTTCCATCGAGATGTCCCTGATATTGATGTGAACTACATCCGATTTTGAATATCTCAATTCGCACTCCCTTCACAGGATTGAAAAATACCAACAATTTCTGACTAGATTTTTACACTAAAATAGCCTACATTGCAAACTAACAAAACTAGACTTTCAAATACTTCCGAACAGCAAGGTAGCTTGAAATCGAACCAATAGCCACACCAGACAGAACAATAATCAAAAAGATTTGGCCAAAGTTTGCCGTGTAGTAGTGAAAAATATTCAGACCGACAAAGAAATCCTGCGTGGTGTTGCCAAGCCATATAGTTACGGGATAGAAAAGTATGAGGGTAAGAATGGCCGAAATGAAACCATATATAGCCCCAGCCACGAAGAAAGGTCCGCGAATATAATTCTGAGAAGCGCCAACCAGACGCATGACCGATATTTCATCACGAGACATATATATGACCAGACGGAGAGTATTAAAAGTAATTAACACGGAAATGATTATGAGAAAAATAGTCAGGATAAAACCGAGACGGTTTGCCGAGTTTATTATGTTGGTCAATCGGTCAATAGCTTCTTTGTTTTGATAATAATTTATTTTATCTATGATACCAGTTCCGCCAGTTGCTAGAGCGGTTTTATCGTTGAGATAAGCGGCGATGTTCTGATATTGGGAAGGGTCTTTGGCTTTTATATTGAGAGTAGCCCCAAGAGGATTCTGACCCAACTCATCCAATGCCTGAAGGGTGAACTGGTCGTTCTGATGTCGTTTTTTGAAAGTGGCCAAGGCCTCTTCTTTGGAAACATAAACCACGGGCAAGAGAACTTCTGGCAATCTTTCCAGAGTTTTCTTCATGGCTAAAATATCACTCTCGTTGGCCGTAGTGACAAAATAGACATTTATATCAACTTTATCTTTTATTTGATTTAGGGTAGACCTCAATATTGCACCAGAAAAAATAACCGAGCCAATAACAAAAAGAGTAACCACCATGACGAGAATAGACGACAAAGAAACAAAACCATTACGCCAAAAACTGTAGAAACCTGACCGAGCTGTTCTTTTTATTTTAATCCAAAGCATGATTTTAAATTACATATTTACCCTGCTGATCGTCGCGTATTATCTTACCATTTTCCATCGTTATGACTCTCTTCTTCAGAGAATCTATGACCCCTTTGTTGTGAGTAGTCAGTATGACGGTCGTACCTAGGTCATTTATTTTTTTCAAAATCTGAACTATATCGTACGTGTTCAGAGGATCCAAGTTCCCCGTCGGCTCGTCTGCTATTACTACGTCCGGCTGGTTGACAATAGCCCGAGCGATGGAAACTCTCTGTTTCTCCCCGCCCGAGAGCTCGTGCGGGAAATTCCAGATTTTCTTGCCTAGATCAACCAGGTCGAGAACATGTGGAACATCGGCCTCTATCTCCTCGTCCGTTCGACCGGCCGCTTCCATAGCAAAAGCGATGTTTTCGTATATGTTTTTGTTTGGCAAAAGGCGGAAATCCTGAAAGACCACGCCGATTTTGCGACGGAAGTTATTTATCTGTTTTTTATTGAGCTTGGAAATATCTGTCGATTCAAAAAAAATCTTACCCTTGGTCGGTTTCTCCTCAGCCAGAAACATTTTCAAAAGCGTGGTCTTGCCAGCCCCAGAGTGCCCCACGATAGAGACAAACTCCTTTGGTTCAATAGAAAAAGAGACATCATCCAGAGCGATGGATTTATCCGTATAAACTTTTGAGACTTTATCAAAGTGAATCATTCTTCAATTATATCACAAACACAGTTAGTATTTACCAAACCTCTTTGCCTCTTGGCTTATCATCCGGGAAAATAAGTCCTGTCTGCCAGTCTCGATCATAACCATACGGCCCGATTATCGCTCTAATTTTTTGAATAACTTCTTTAGCAACTATTTCAGAGACTTGGTCAATATATTTAATTTTTCGCTCTTTATAAGCAATTGACTTGATGTGATCACTCAGGATGACTCCTTTTATTTTGCCAATTGAGACAGGGACTTCAAAACTATAGCCTTTAATCTTTTGAGTGATTGGACAAACTATCGCTAACTTTATTAACCTATTATAAGACTCTGGTGAAAGCACCAGAGAAGGTCGACGTCCGCCTTGTTCGTGGCCTTCAGTCGGAGAGAAATTAAGCCAAATTATATCCCCACGTTTTGGTATGTATTCTTTTCTTACCATATCTCTTTACCCATCGGCTTGCCCCAATCCGTCTCAGGATGAATATTTTCCTTCGTTATGCCTTTTAGCAATTCATCTAAGGTATATTTCGGTGAAATTGCTGTTTCAGGCTTCACTTCAAAAGTTAATCTTTTGCGTATAACGGTCACTTTCGAACCAGCTCTTAAGTTAAAGTTTCTTGCTAAGTCTTTTGGCAGTCGCATAGCCAAACTATTACCCCATTTTTGAATTTTTGTTGTCATAATTAAAGTATATACAATGTATCTACAAAGTCAATCTATTCCAAGCCTTTCTCTGCTTCTATAAACTCCTCCAAATCCCCATCGAGGACTGCATCTATGTTGCTAGTCTCTGCTCCTGTACGGTGGTCTTTTACCATTTTGTACGGATGCATGACATACGAGCGGATTTGGTTGCCCCATTCTATCTGGGTGGTTTTAGAAATGTACATACCCTTTTCTTTGGATATGCGCTCGTCTTCTAGAGCTTTGTATATCTTGCCATACAAAATCTGCATGGCTTTTTCTTTGTTCTGACCCTGTGAGCGTTCATTGTCACTCTGAGCTGATAGATTTGTTGGGACATGAACAACTCGCACAGCGGTCTCGCGTTTGTTAACATTTTGTCCCCCTGGACCAGATGAACGAGAGAGTTCCACACGAATATCAGTCTCAGGAATATCTAGATCAGCAGCTTTTGTTTTTTCAAACTTGGGAATAACTTCTACCATAGAGAAAGAAGTGTGACGCTTTTGTGAAGCATTAAAAGGCGATATGCGAACCAAACGATGAACACCTGATTCATTTTTCAGAGTTCCGTATGAACCCAAACCTAGGTGAGACCTAGGGCCAGAGATTTCTAATGTAATGTTTCGATAGCCTCCATGATCATTTTCATTCTTATGTAAAATGCTAACTCCAAAACCTTGCTTTGAGAAAAATTTTAGATACATGTTGAGTAGGATTTTAGAAAAATCCTCTGCATCATCACCACCAGCACCAGAAAAAATAGTCATAACAGCGTCGCCTTTGTCATATTTGCCCACACCTTCGATTGCCGATTTTAATTCTTGAATACGCTTTATTATTTCTTGTGCCTTATCTTTATTAGCCCAAAAATCCCCCGAGTTCATCTCGATTTCTAATTGTGCAAGTTCGCTTTGTAATTTTTCTTTATCTTCCATGGACTAATAAAATAAATCCGGATGGCTACCTATGTTCACAAGCGCCAAAACAAGATTATTGTTTTCAATTCTGTATACTAGCAATAAATCTGATTTTATATGACATTCACGACACCCATTAAAATCACCTGACAACTCATGATCACGAAACACAGCATCCAACTTTCTCCCTTGGGCAAGAGTATCTATAATATAATCTAAACGTTCTGAAGAAAACCTGCCGGATTTAGAAAGTTTTTTATAAGCAGTCCTATAAGACGAAGTGTATCTAATATGCAACATAAAAAATTAAGACTTCAAAATAGCATCGTGTAGTTCTTTTGCATTCTTATAAGACTTCCCATATTTCAAAGCATACTCAGTTTCTTTTACCATCCTTTTTTCAAATTCCGGTGTATATCCATTTGCTGTAAGAACCGGAAAGGGCAACGACTGACGTCGAATGACCTGATGTAAAAAAAGTTTGATACCAGAAGATAAATCAAGACCCATGTCTTTGAAAGTTTTATTTGCATCTTTTTTTGTTTTTGTATCTATACGTATTTGTATTGTTGAGTTCATATAATTGAGCTAAGGCAATAATGATGTAAGTGTATTACAGTGTCATTACATTGTCAATATGTATTGAGCCGAAAATGGGAATCGAACCCGTGTTCCTACTTTACGAAAGTAGTGTTCTGCCACTGAACTATTTCGGCAAGATTTATAAAGAACGAATAAACTTTTCCCGCTTTTCACTGCTGCCAATGAGTAAATGATACAATTCATAATTATCAAAATCTGGATGTAGTGTTTTTAATTCTTCTGACCATTGATAGACTTTATCATGAACAGCATATGAATCAGCATCATACGCTTTTATCTTCAAATCCATGAGTTCTGCTTTTAGTTCTTCTCTATTTGGTACTCCTTCCATATTTTTAATTATTATTAATTTGGAGCCGGTGGAGGGACTTGCACCCACGGCCTCGTCATTACCAATGACGTGCTCTAACTGCCCGAGCTACACCGGCCGATTAAGTTATACTACTTCAAATTTTTCAAATCTTCCAGTACTTCCTCGGCGTGGGTTTCTGGATTTACTTTTTCGTATACTTTTGCGATTTTACCTTTTGGATCAAGGAGGAATGATGTACGGAAAGTTCCCATATATTCGCGTCCCATAAACTTTTTCTTACCCCAAACGCCATATTTTGTGACAACTTTTCTATCTTCATCTGCTAGCAGAGTGAAAGGCAGGTGGTATTTGTCGGCAAACTTTTTGTGGCTTTTGGTTCCTTGGATACTTATGCCAAAAACTTTTAGCTTCAGCTTCTTGAAATCCGGCATCAATTCCCCTATGGCGCAGGCTTCCTTTGTACAGCCCGTTGTGTCATCTTTTGGATAAAAATAAATCAAAACCCACTGCCTACGGTAACTAGAAAGCTTATGATTTTTTCCATCCTGATCCGGCAGTATAAAATCTGGGGCAAGTCCGCCTGTTTTTAGTTTAGACATGAATCTAATATATCATTTCTTCTTCCACTCAACCAATTTGCCCGTGGCGATCTCGATTTTATCTGCTTTGCGCAGATTTTTTATTTGTTTTGACGACAGTATTGGGTGGTGTTTTATCTTATCTAAATGTTCATGAATTTGCCAGATATCACCCGATGATGTCCGCCAATTTATACCCGAAAGTTTCGACAAATCCAGAAGTTCAGAATATTCTCTCAAAGTTTTCCGACCATCGTTCAAAAAATATTCATGGAAAAAAGACAGGGCCAGTTCTCTAACGCTTCTATAAATCGGCTCTCGATACCGCAGAACACCATGATTGGTTTTGGAAATTGCCCCGAAACAGCCAAACTGTTTGAATACAGCCACAACATGGTCATAGTCAAAAGGTTTTTTGGCAGAGCGTAAATCCAGAAGCCATGGTCTATTTCCGTGGAACTCCAATACCGCCGCGGCAAAAACTGCCCCTTCCAGACAGTCAGCTCTACCACTCTCCAAAACCTTTCTCGGCGACATACATGTCCCCCACTTTTCCTCAAAATTAAAAGGAAGAAAGTTCAGATAGTCTTGTATCTTTTTGGGAGAGTCTAACTTGCGAAAAAGTTTGATTTCTTTTTTAGTATAGTCAAATCTTTTCATTAACCTATTATACTAGGATTCAAACAACGATGCGCGGCCGACCGGAATTGAACCGGCAACCTCGTTCGTGACAGGAACGCGATCTAACCAATTGATCTACGGCCGCATTATTCAAAATGCTAGTAAAATATACACTTTTTTTTGACTAAAAACAAATTGTGTCGATGCCAAGAGTTGCACTTGGGACCTGTCGCTTATGAAACGACCGCTCTTACTAACTGAGCTACATCGACATAAAATAATGATGAAATGCCTCTATTAATCCTAGCATCTTATACTGTAGATTAGAACCACGCAAGACTTTTAATCTTAAAATACCATTGTAAGTATCATAATTTTCATAAACTTTTTTTGGAATTACATTAACATAATAAGGGTTAGAAAAACGCCTCAATGGGATTTTTAAATACTTTGACCAAAAATTAGTAATCTTTTTTATACGTGGTTTGTGAACATGATTGATTTGTATCGTCGCACAGATTTGGCTTTCATCAATCTTTAAAATATTAGTCAAAAAGTTTTTCATAATTTTTAACATAATAGGATCTGAGTTGACAAAGATAAAACGTGAACCGGTTTTTGAACCTTCGGCCCAAAAAAGACACAGACCAGCAATAAGCAAATCCCTATTAGAGACTTTCCGAAGGAGAGAAAAGGCTTCTTTCCTATTGTTTTCTATAGATTCTCTTTTCTTTCTTCTGTTTGACTCTGCACCCATCCATCTTCCCATAGCACTTCCTTTCCGTTGTTTTAATTTTTCTATTTGTGCAGGAGTAAGAAGGACATCTCGGCACCATAGGCTTACTGAGCTTTTTGAAACATTTAGTTCCTGCGCGATGGCACCTATAGATATCCCCTCTTTTCTTTTTATCCTCGCTTTAATTTTATCTTCGTATCTTGCCATATATTACATTATATCATAAGTGCAATAGTAAAGAGCTCCCTGTTGATAACTATTTTATGCTTTACGCTAACTTGCACTTAGATCAAAAAGCCTATAAACTATACATAGCGGGGTAGAGAAGTAGTATCTCGGTAGGCTCAAATCGTATGGGCCCACCACGGAGAAATCCGTGCGTAGCGCACTCGTCAAATTCGGAGAAATCCTCTCTTTATAAGAAAGACAATTCCGAGCTAAATTCAGCTGGAACAACTAGCTAATAAATGTGTAGAGACTAGATGACGAGCTCCTTCGCTTGAAAAGCATGGAGATGGTATAGTCCAGACCACAAACTAAAGAATTAGGGTGGCGAAAGTCATAGTGGTAAGCATAACCTGCAGACTCAGGTGCAAATCCTGACCCCGCAACAAGAAAGAAAAATCTGCTAACACTCCGTGTTAGCAGATTTTTCAGATTATCTTGAACTCTTCAAAAACAGTTTGATACAACTCAATGACCCTCTTGGTCTCATGCTGATTTATTATAAACCCTCCACCTTCGTGAGCTATTTGGTTTCTGATTTTGTGGGCCTCCCATGCATTGTCCACTGTTTTGAAATCACCTTTTTCAACCACTTTCAATTTATCCCCGATCGTTTCTCCCATAAGCCCCACCTTTTCTAAAATATCGCCGAGCATAATATCGGCCTCAATAATAGCCAAACGCCAATCGTTTTCATTCGGCGATTGGCTATTTTTCAATATTCTCTCCCATGTTGGATTTTTGACTTCTTTTGGTGCGACCGCTGTATAGAGAAGGGCTGCTTCAGCTTTGCGCAAAGCCACTACTTTTTTATACAAATCCACTATCCAAATTGCAAGGCCAATTGATACTACAAGCATTATGTATTTCAAATAGGCAAAAATTTTCCAAAATAAATTAACGAGGTATGTTTTTAAACTAAAAGCCACTCCACCCGAAAAATATGGAGTACTTGATGTAAAAAAAGCCACAAATCCATTCAGCAAATATAAAATAACTAAAATAGTCAGTATCGTCCAAACAATCTCCACGAAAGGATCTGGGTGAGCAAAGAGAGATGGTTTTGCTGGGCTTTCTTCTTTTTTATCATCAGCCATCCCGTACGAAATAAAAGTTATTTTTTCACTTTTATTTTAAATTACCTATTATTTTCTAATTTATTTCCCGTAAGACAAACTACATAAATTTCGTACGGGACCATACCCTCTATTATACAACAGATTATTCTTTTTTATACTTCTTACCAGCCTCAAAAAGCAAATCTTCTCTGCCACCAGATGCCATGAACTGGATTCCAAGTGGCAAATTTTTCTTTGCCTCGCCGTAGCCTCGTGCAGAGGCTGGGCCTTCAACTTCTACAAAACCGGACGGTATAGATATAGCCGGTAGTCCAACTATATTTGCCGTGACAGTAAAAATATCTTCCAAGTACATAGATAATGGATCAGACTTCTGACCTATTTTCCAAGCTGGGGCCGGAGTAGTTGGTGTTAAAACTAACCCTACTTCAGAAAAAATCTTTTCAAACTGGCTTCTTAAAGCTACTCTGGCTGATTGAGCTTTGCCATAATAGGCATCATAATATCCGGCTGAAAGTACATAAGTGCCCAGAAGAATTCTTCTGCGAGCCTCTTTTCCAAAACCCTGCCCTCTTGTCAACCGATAATCCTGGAGCAAGTCTTTGCCATTTACATGCAGACCGTATTTCACGCCATCAAATCGAGCCAAGTTAGAAGAAACTTCGGCAAAGTTTATGATGTAATACAAAGCTAGACAGTTCGGAAGTTTAATATCTTTGATTTTGTACCCCAGATTTTCCAGAGCTTTGACCGAATCTTTAAAATTTTCCTTGACCTCTGAGTCAATGCCCTCCCCATTTATCAAATCCCACGGCACTCCGATTGATAATTTATTTTTTTTGTCTGCCTTTGAGTATGTTTCATATGTAATGCTTGTACTGTCCAAAGGGTCGTTTCCTTTTATGACATCAAATATTATTTCGGCATCTGTAACTGTTTTGGCTATTGTACCAATGACATCAAAAGATGATGCCGCTGCCATAAGACCATAACGCGAAACACCGCCATATGTAGGTTTCAGCCCGACAACACCGCAAAAACTAGAAGGCTGACGAACAGAGCCCCCTGTGTCCGAGCCAAGGGCGCCGAGAGCCATGCCACTTGCCACTGCGGCTGCCGAGCCGCCGGAAGTTCCGCCGGAAACCCGCGAGATGTCATGTGGATTTCTGGTTACTCCAAAAGCCGAGTTTTCAGTCGATGATCCGAGAGCAAACTCATCCATATTTGTTCGTCCGAGAAAAACCGCACCTTGTTTTTTTAATCTCTCTATGACAGTAGCATCATATGGTGAGACATAATTTTCCAATATTTTAGAACCGCTGGTTGAACGCCATTTTTTGATAACAATATTATCTTTTATGGCAAGAGGTATGCCGAGAAGAGACAGCGATTCTCCCCTAGCTATTCTTTCATCAGCCTTCTTTGCCTGCTCCAAAACATCATCATAGACTTCCAAATAAGCGTTCAGGTCTGCATTTTTACTTTTGATTTCTTCCAGATAAGTTGCAGCCAAATCCACAGAAGAAAACTCTTTTGCATCAAGAGATTTTCTGGCCGAGGCAATTGTCAGATTTTTAATATCAATCATCCCAGTATTTTTTTAACTTTTAGTAAGTTATCTTCTCGAGACGGAGCATTCGATAAAATATCTTCCGTGTACTGACTAGACTGCCTTGTTACTGCATCTTCCCTCATGACGTTTCTAAGAGCAGGCAATTCCAGATTATGGCTCGCAGACATATTTTCTACTTGACTAACATATCCTAAAATAGAATCGATTTCTGGCGTCAGTGATTCCGCCTCATCCGCTGAGATCTCAATACGAGCAAGACTAGCGAGGTTTTGTATGTCTTTTGAAGTAATCACACTTTCTATATTAACATCTTTTTTAATCTTGGAGGAGTCTCCGAAATTCTCTCTCATCCAGAATCGACAGACCGAGATTTTGGGCTTTTTCCAGTTTAGAACCGGCGTTTTCTCCAGCTACCACATAGTCTGTCTCTTTTGAGACGGACTCCGAGGCTGTGCCGCCGAGTAAGCGTATTTTCTCCTTGGCTTCATCTCTGGACATCTTGGCCAAAGTTCCGGTCAAGACAAATGTCTTACCCAAAAGCTTCCCTTTACCAAACTTTTCCACACCTAGTGTGGAAAAGTTGATCTGTTTGAGAAGATTTTTTATTATTTTTTGGTTTTCTTTTTGTTTGAAGAAAGAAACTATTGAATCAGCCATTATTGGACCAATACCATCTATTTTTTCCAGATTTTCTTTTTTGGATTTTTTTAAATTAGAAACAGATTGAAAGTTTTTTGCCAAAAGATGGGCTGTTTCTTCGCCAACTTGCGGAATGGATAGGCCTATAACAAACCTCGGCAGGCTGACTTCTCTAGCTTTGTCTATGGCCGACAGCAGATTGTCAACTGATTTTTCGGCAAACCGAGGAAGTGACAACAAATCTCCTTTTTTCAAAGAGAAAATATCGGCGTATTCGGAAATCAAACTCTGTTCCAAGAGAACATCAATCACTTTTGGCCCGCAGTCCACGATATCAAAAGATTTTTTAGAAACGAAATGATAAAATCTGCGTTTCTGCTGTTCAAAAGAGTTTTTATTAACACACCTCCATGCCGCCCGCCCAGAAATTCTTTCTATTCTACCATCTCCCCCGCATTGGGCAACATGGGTCGGCCAGACAAAAATTTTTTCTTTTCCCGTACGCAACTCCTTGACCACAGAAACGATATCAGGGATAACATCTCCGGCTTTTTGCAAAACAACCGTATCTCCAATTCGAACATCAAGCCGAAGAATCTCATCTTCATTATGAAGTGTGGCCCGAGAAACAGTAGAACCAGCAACCGAAACCGGTCGAAGATGAGCTACTGGAGTCAAAACGCCGGTTCGTCCGATTTGTAAGACAATATCTTCTACCACAGTGGTCACTTGCTGGGCTGGAAATTTGTAGGCCACGCCCCATCGCGGAGATTTGCCAGTAAAACCAAGGGCTTTTTGGATTTTGTTGGAATTAACTTTGATTACGATTCCATCAAGCCCATAGTCCAGAGAATCTTTTTTCTTGGCCCAGTTTTTATAAAACTTTTCAATGCCTTCTAGGCTGTCAAAAACAGAAAAATTCGGGTTAATAGCAAATCCCAGTTTTTTCAAGATGTTTAATTCTTCACTTTGTGTTTCAGGAATCTTTCCATTAAATTCATCTATGTCATAAAGAAATGAATTAATTTCCCTTGAAGCCGTAACTTTCGGATCAAGCTGCCTCATCGCTCCGGCAGCTAGGTTTCTAGTATTGGCGTAAAGCATTTCGCCATTTTTCTGACGAATTTTATTTATTTTCTCCAAATCTTTTTGCCCTATCCATGCCTCGCCGACAACGACTATGCTTATCTTCTCTCGAAGAGAAAGCGGAATACTGTGTATCGTTCTGACATTGTGTGTAACATCTTCTCCGACTTGACCGTCGCCACGAGTGGCTCCACGCACAAGTTTGCCTTTTTCGTATGTCAGAACAAGTTTCAATCCGTCAATTTTCAGTTCGCAGCAGTATTCAATTTTTTCGTTTGATAAATTGGCCTTTTTTATAAAGTTTTTTAATTTCTCATCCCATTTTTTCAATCCCTCAAAATCAAAGACATCATCATATGACCATTGTCGTATAGCGTGCGTCACTTTGACAAATTCTTTCAGAGGTTCTCCACCGACTCTTTCAGATGGACTATCAGAAGATTTAAGTTCTGGATATTTTTCTTCTATTTTCTGCAGTTCAACTAAAAGAGAATCGTAAGCTTCATCAGAAATATCTGGTTTGTCTAGAGTATGATAGAGATGGGAATGATGCTCAATTATTTTTTTGAGCTTTTTTAAACGAATTATAACTGCTGTTGGAGTGTTTTTTGACATGATAAACAATTTTCAATGAATTAATTTTCAAATTGAATCATTGTGACATTGAGAATTGATTGAAAATTGAAAATTTTCCTAGTAGGTTAATGTAACTCCTCTCTCAAAACGGCGAACTGCGCTAGTGTCACAAGTATTATATCCTCGAGAATCTATGTTGGTACTGCCATTGGCCGCTTTGGTCACTCGAACAATAGCACATCCTTTTGTAAAGTTAATACTGAAGATACTTGTTCGGTTGGCCACACCACCACCACCTATAACACTGGGCTGAGCTGGTATAGTCGGCACTGATTGGCTGCCAGTTGATACTGTTTGACCACTGCATGTTATAGTACCAGCCGTATTTATGTCAAAACTACTAATAGGGCCTCCTTTAAGGTCCCAGTAGACAGCACACTCAGTACCGGCATCTGCTGCATAAAAAGCATATTGTGACTCTCTGCTGGCCGAGGCCAAAACCAGTTGCTTCAAAGCAATATTGACCACTACAAAACTAACCACCAACAGCATAGATGTAATAATAATGGCGATGAGAAGTGTAAAACCAGCTCTATTTTTATTATTTTTTATCTTTTTCATATTACTGGCGATTAAAAAGAGTTTCGTTAGCTTGGAATGACCTGTTAATGCCCCTATTAACCCAGCTTATTGATATGATTACTGAAATTTCGTCGGCGGAAATCTGCTGAAATTGTATCTCACGCTTGAAATTTGTCGGTGTCCAGCTTGAAGTATAGCCAAACAACAAAGTAGCTGGGTCTTGATTTATAACTGGACAGCTACCAAATCCCCCAGAGCATGACGACGCCGCTTTAAGTGGCGAATCAATAACACAAGTCTTGCCAAAATAACACGGATCAGCAGGGATACTTGAAAGTGAAGCTAGCCAGTTTGTGGACTGACCGCTTATTGAATGTAGGGCATTTTCATCTCTTAGGTTTTTAATAAACTCCATTCCCTCTTGGGCCAGATAAAAAGCGGTAGTTTCATCTTTGGCAATGTTAGATTCTTGAATACTATTTTGCACAGCGGTAAATGTAGCGGCAATAGATAAAGATAAAATACTTATGGCCACAAGCGTCTCGACTAGGGTAAAGCCATGATTTTTTAAAGCCTTTGATGCCATATTGATACAATTATACATGATATTAAAATATTTTTATACGAAAAAGGCCCGACGTTCGCTTGTAGCGACCGGCGGGCC
>Ga0209515_10004219_pt1 | contig 19619 bp, 24 predicted proteins | sample Subgroupgradi54m_FD_187454 | JGI IMG/M metagenome (GOLD analysis project Ga0209515, IMG submission 187454) | Subsurface groundwater microbial communities from S. Glens Falls, New York, USA - GMW60B uncontaminated upgradient, 5.4 m (SPAdes)... ...
GGCACTATCATCGGCGTAAGGCCCTTCTCCATGAAATGCTTAAGTGCCAACTGCCAGATAGCCATCGTGAGCAGAACGCCGTCGCCTTTGAGGAAGTAGCCGCGGAAGCCGGCGACCTTCGTGCCGCGCTCGAAGTCGGCCATCCCGAGTGCCGTCATCAGCTCGACGTGGTCCTTGGGCTCGAAGTCGAAGGCGGTCGGTTCGCCCCCACGGGCTTCGCTAGGGGCAGGCCAAAGTTTCACCTCGTGATTGTCTGCGTCGCTCGCGCCGTCGGGCACGGAGACGTCGGGGACGTTCGGCACGAAGAGCATGAGCTTCTGCCACTCCTCCATCACACCCTTCAACTTCTCCTCGCTCTCGCTCATGCCGGCCTTGAGAAGGCGCATTGCCTCAAGCATTGTGCTCTTCTCTCCACCATCGGCGCGCTGGATCTCGCTTGAGCGTCGATTCTGCTCCGCACGCTTCGTCTCTATCTCCTGCTTCAGACGCTTGCGTTCGTCGTCTACCTCGATAAGCCGATCAATGTCGACCTCGATGCGCTTCTTGGCCGCACCAGCCTTCACGATATCTGCGTTCTCCCGTATGAAATGTATGTCAAGCATGTCTGCCCATTCTACGACATACCGAGGTGACTGTGAAGGACAACTATGTTAGACTCTCGTCCAGAGGTACATGGAGGAGGGTCCAATGGGGGACGTAGTCAGATTGTTCCCACAACCTCGTCCGCGTCGCAGACGAGGCAAGCCTATGCTGACCAGCCAGATGATACGCAGGCCAAACACAGGAGGAGTAATCGCGATGGCACAAAGGATGATGCCGAATCCGCAGGCGGCCGAGCAGGAGGCGAGGCTCAGGGCGCTGGTGCAAGAAGCCGAGGAAAGGCATGCTGCGCGCACGCCAGAAGAGCAGGAGATGTATGCCTGGGGCGTAAAGGTCGGCTATGCATATAGCGGCATGAGCGACGAGAGTCGGGCGCGTCATACGCGAGAAGAAGTCGCCGGCTGGGTGCTGAAAGACAATGTCGGCCCCGCATATGCCGAGCGAATGCTCGCCGACCCGAAGTTCCGCAAGATTGCCGGACTCACTCCACTCGAATAACTAACCAATACCAACGCGCGGCCTGCAGGCCGCGCTTTCCTATTTGTTTTATACTCAACACTATGGACATACGCGAGTTACCGCGAGAGGAGTGGCCGGGGGCGCTCGAGGAGATACCTCAGCCGCCGGAACGCTTGTGGGCACGCGGCGCGATGCCGCCTGCGGGACACAAGCTCCTCGCCGTCGTGGGCAGCCGCGCGATGACGCGCTACGGGCAAGAGGCCTGTCAGATGCTTATCACAGGACTCTCCGGCTACCCTGTCTCTATCGTCTCGGGCCTCGCGCTAGGCGTTGACACCTGCGCACATAAGGCGGCCTTGGCCGCCGGCCTCCACACCCTCGCCCTGCCCGGCTCGGGACTCGAGGACGCTGTAATCTATCCAAGAAGTAATCGCACCTTCGCCACAGAACTTCTCGAGAAGGGCGGCGGCATGCTCTCGGAGTATCCGCCTGACTCTCTTTCGCGCATACACTACTTCCCCGAGCGTAACCGCCTGATGGTCGGGCTCGCCGATGCCGTACTCATCATCGAGGCCGGCCCCAAGTCTGGCACGCTTATTACCGCGCGGCTCGCCGGAGAATACAACCGTGACTTGCTGTGCATCCCGCACCGTATCGGCGACCCGCATGCCTTTGGGGGGCACCTCTTCGTCCGGCTCGGCGCCGCCCTCGTCACCGAGCCCATGCATATCCTCGAAGCACTCCACATCGCGCCACACGCAGAGGGCGCCGAGCGTGAGGCGCCCACCAACCTCGAGGATGCAGAACAGGTTATCTGGAACATGCTCGAGGAACCACATGCGCGCGATGACATCCTGCGTGAAATTGATGGGAACATTGGTGAAACATTGACTGCCCTCGTTGCCCTTGAACTCCGTGGCCTCATCAAAGAAGAATTCGGCGCGTGGCGCCGTGTGTAATATCTCCCCACTATGACCATTTATTCTTGGAATATGCTGTTCCGCAACAAGCGCCTTGATGAGACGTTCAGCTTTGTATCGAAGTCTGACTTCGATATCTTTTGTCTACAGGAGGTGCCGGGGAGCTTCCTGCCACGCTTGAAAGAACTCCCCTGCCATATTGCATATGCGAGTGATATGGAGCGACTGTTCCCCTACAGGCCGATCATGACCTACAACGTCATCCTGTCTCGGCACGAGATTACGAACCAACAGGCAATCCCATTCCCGGACTATCAAGGCATCTTGCCGCTTCGAACCCGAATTGCCGTACGGTTGCTTCGACGGGCGCACTTCTCCAAGATCCGAAACCGTAATGGTCTCTACGCTGACCTGCACACGCCGTACGGAGAGATCCGTGTTTTTAACCTCCATCTCGTTCTTGCTCATCCCAACTGGCGTTTAAAGGAGTTTGAACGCGCAATGATTGAACGGACCCCAGGGCGCCCGACTATTGTCTGTGGCGACTTCAATATCATCGAGTCTCCAAGAGTTTCTATTTTGAATTGGGCTTTCGGTGGGAGCATTATGGATGCCTTGCGGTACTCGCGCGAGCGCACCACCATCGAAAAGCACTTCGTTAAGTACGAGCTCACCAACCCGCTCGCTGGCTCACGCACACACCCCCTCTCCCGCTCGCAGCTCGACCACATCCTGCTCTCCCGTCACTTGTCTGCCACCTCTGCCCGCGTCCTCCCCGAGCGCCACGGCTCAGACCATCGTCCTATCTGTGTGCGGGTACTGGAGCAAAAAGCTTGACAAAGTATATACGCTGATATAATATAGCTACTAGCGCAACAGAGGAGCCCTTTCCATGATAGCCAGTGGCAGAGTCACTAGACCAACACCGCCGACGCCCTCAAACGTCCCCTACACCATCCAACGCCTCATGGCCCTCCCACAGGGCAAGGAGATCGTCTACTATAGGGGCGACTTCGACGCCGATATAACCCGGTGCAATCGAACGGGCCACGATCGCGGGGCGCCCAACTATGCGGCGTTGCTCCGATCAATCCGCGATGCGGCCCAAGACCTGTCCGCACAGGGCAAGATTATCCTGCCCGAAGAGCGGCCAGGCATCCGCAGTGGCGTGCACTATGACACGCATGGCGGTGGGCGGCGTGCCGTGCCCTACACCGCAAAGTACACGGAGTACGTGGCCATCGGCAACGTATAGCAGCACATCAATCAGAGGAGGAAGGCCGCCCACACGGGCGGCCTTTTCATATGCATCCGCATCGATGGGGCTTGACCATATAAAGGTATGCGAGGTATGTGTTAGGGACGTGAGCCCTGCTTCGCATAAAGCTACGCAGGGCAAGCAAAATGAAAAGACTACTGATAGTCGAGTCGCCCACCAAGGCGCGCACCATAGGGCACTATCTAGGCAAGGACTACACCGTCCTGGCCTCGGTCGGGCACGTACGCGACCTGCCTAAGAGCAATACGGACGCCGTCGACATCGAGGGCGGCTTCGTGCCGCGTTATGTGGTCTCCGCCGAGAAGCGCGAGATCATTGAGAAGATTAAGCACGCCGCCGAGAAAGCCGACGAGGTGTACCTGGCCACCGACCCAGACCGCGAGGGCGAGGCTATCGCATGGCATATCAAGGAGGTCGCTGGGTTGAAGAAGCCCAAGCGCGTCGTCTTTCATGAGATAACCAAGGCCGCAGTTGAAGAGGCCCTCGCACATCCGCGCAATATCGACGAGCATTTGCGCCGTGCACAAGAGGCACGCCGCGTCCTTGACCGTATCGTTGGCTACGACCTCTCGGGCCTCATCTGGAAGAAGGTACGCTACGGCCTCTCGGCAGGGCGAGTGCAATCACCGGCGCTCCGTATCCTCGCGGAGCGCGAGCGTGAGATCAAGGCCTTCATTCCAGAGACATACTTCACGCTCTCAGCAATGTTTCAGGCAAGGTCAGACCTTAACCCGAATTCTAAAGGTCTGACCTTCACGACTACATGCGTAGAGCAACCAAAGACGGCAGAGGAAGCCGAGCGCATCGTGACGAAAGGCCGCGAAGCGTCATGGAGCGTCGCGGATGTGGAGGAGAAGCAAGAGGATAGGAATCCGCGCCCGCCTTTCACCACCTCTACGCTCCAGCAAGCGGCCTCGACTCGCCTGAATTTCGCACCATCGAGAACGATGCGTGCCGCGCAGAAGCTCTATGAGGCCGGGCACATCACCTACATGCGTACCGACTCGGTTAATCTCGGTGCAGAGGCAGTGGCGAAGATCGCGAATATTGTCGAGAAAGAATTCGGCAAAGAGTATGTGAAGGTCCGTGCCTACAAGACAACCAGCAAGAATGCCCAAGAGGCGCATGAAGCTGTCCGCCCTACTGACGCGACTCGCCTCCATGCCGGGACAACACCAGATGAACAACGTCTCTACGAACTCATCCGAGTACGCGCGCTTGCTTCGCAGATGGCCGCCGCCCGCATCATGCGCACAAAGGTCGACGCACAAGCGTCGGACACACGTATTCCACTCTTTGCGGCAAATGGTTCGCGCGTACTCTTCCCGGGGTGGCTCGCTCTCGATACGCGCTCACGCGGTGAGGACGTCGAGTTACCCAAGCTCACGACAGGAAACATGTTGACCTTGGTCTCGCTTTCTTCGCTCGAGAAACAGACGGAACCGCCAAATCGTTATACGGAAGCGGGCCTCATACGTGAGCTCGAGAAGCGCGGCATCGGCCGTCCTTCAACTTATGCGTCCATCATGAAGACTATCCAGGACCGTGGCTATGTCGACAAAAATGGCCGCACGCTCGCACCCACCGCCACGGGTATGGTCGTCTCGGGGTGGCTTGAGGAAAACTTTCCGGAATACATCAGTGACTCTTTCACCGCTACGATGGAAGATGAGCTCGACGAGATAGCGCGTGGCGAGCGCGGCTATAAGGAGACACTTTCAGCCTTCTATGGCCCCTTCGAGAAGGCAGTACGCGCCAAGGATAAGCTCCCGAAGGCCACGTCGCTTGGCGATGCGGGTTCTGACTTCCCTTGCCCACTCTGCAGCAGCCCGATGGAATTCAAGCTTGGTCGCGCCGGCGTGTTTATGAGCTGTAAGCGATATCCCGAGTGTCTTGGCGCACGCACGGAAACAGGAGATCACATGAAAGGCGACGAGCCCATAGGGCATCACCCTGAAACCGGCATGCCTATTTATATAAAAACGGGACGCTTTGGACCCTATGTGGAAATGACGTTGCCCGAGGAGACATCAACGCCAAGGTCAGACCTTAAAGAGGAGAAACCAAAAAAGCGTGCTAAGGGCCGCCCAAAGATAGCGGCGAAGCGCGCCTCTATCCCGCCCGGGACTGACATCTCGCAGATTACGCTCGCTGACGCACTTAAGTACCTCTCGCTTCCGCGCGAGCTTGGAATGCATCCTGGAACCAGTAAACCGGTCTTTGCCTCGACCGGCCGCTATGGCCCCTATGTTGGGAGCGATGGAGATTTCCGTTCTATAAAAAAGAGTGACCCTTACACCATCACGCTCGACGAAGCGTTGGTGCTTCTTGCCGAGCCCAAGCGCCCACCCAAGGGAGTCACACTTGTCCGCGAGGTCGGCAAGCATCCCAAGACGCATCGCCCTATTATTCTCTACAAGAGCAAGCAGGGCCTCTTCATCAAGAAAGGTCTGCGCCGCATCTATCTACCCGAATCTACCGATGCAGACGCATTCTCCCCCGAGCAGGCCGCGGAGTATTTGAAATGACGACGGTCAAAGAGATACTGGCCGCGCGAGCGGGGACAACATCACCGGAGGATGTGGCGCTCATCGAGAAGGCATACGAATTCTCAAGGATTGCGCACGAGGGCCATACTCGCTACTCGGGTGAGCCTTATTTCGTCCACCCATCTGCCGTGGCGAAGATGCTCGCCGCCTACGGCATGGATGCGACGACGATTGCTGCCGGCCTCTTGCATGACGCCATTGAGGACGGCCTCACGACTGCGCAGGCGGTCGAGCGCGAGTTCGGGCCAGAGGTACTCTTCCTTGTTGAGGGCGTGACCAAGCTCGGCACGCATAAGTATCACGGTGCAGAGCGCCATGCCGAGTCCCTTCGACGACTCCTCGTGGCGACCGCCTCTGATATTCGCGTTCTCATCGTCAAGCTCGCCGACCGATACCACAATATGGAGACGCTCGAGCACGTGCCCGAGGCAAAACGCCAGCGTATCGCGCTCGAGACCGTCGAGATATATGCGCCAATTGCCGACCGGCTCGGCATGGGGCGGATGAAGCGCGAGCTCGAGGACCTTGCCTTCCCCTTCATCGACCCGGATGCGTACGCCCACACGCTTGAGGTGCGTAAGTTGAAAACCAAAGAGACAGAGGCGGGCCTTGCGAAAGTACAAAAGGAGCTCCGTCGGGAGCTTGCGAAGAAGGGTCTCGAACATTTCCGCACCGAGGTTCGCATCAAGGGTCTCTGGAGCTTGCACCAAAAGCTTGGACGCAAGCATGACGATATCAATCAGATTTACGACATTGCGGCGCTCCGCATCGTCGTGCCAAAGAATGAGGATTGCTACACCGCGCTTGGCGCAGTGCATGCGCTCTACAAGCCCGTGCCGGGAGAATTCAAAGACTACATCGCCTTCCCGAAGCCTAACGGCTATCAGTCGCTTCACACCACGGTCTTGACCCCCGAGGCTGGCATCGTCGAGGTGCAGATACGCACCAACGAGATGCACCTGGCGGCTCAGTTCGGCATTGCCTCGCACATGTCTTTCAAGCAGCTCGGCAAGCACATTGAAAAGCTCGATAGAACAACGCAGAAGAATATGTTTACGGCACTCTCATTTTCATGGATTCGCGGCATTATCCCCTCATTGATGAAAGTGCAAAAAGAGGAGGTCGTCCCTACTACCTCTTCGACTGCAAAGCCGCCTCCGTGGCTTGCCGAACTTGCCGACGCGCATGCGGAGGTCGCCAGCTCGAAAGAGTTTGTCGAGGGGCTCAAAGAGGATTTTTTCTCCCGGCGAGTTTTCGTCTTCACTCCGAAAGGCGATGTCGTTGACTTACCGGTGGGCGCTACACCGATAGACTTCGCCTATGCCATCCATAGCGACCTCGGTAATCACTTGGCGGGCGCAAAGGTGGGCGGCAAGCTTGTCTCGCTCGATACCACGCTCCATAACGGCGAAGTGGTAGAAATTGTGCGACGGGAGAGTGCGCATCCCTCTCCGAAGTGGCTCGATATGGTCAAGACGTCGCTTGCTAGGAAGCGCATACGCGCAGCCCTCGGCATGACCGAGCCGGAGAAGCCGGGCCGGGCTCGCGCGCCGCGAAGCCGACGGCGAAAAAGTTGACAGGATAGAGTGCTCGTGATATGTATAAAAACAGATTCGGACTGCGGTCCGTGTCGTTCCATTCATTCTAGCAACGGGAGGTAAGTATGCTCGGTATCGTCATCGCCGTGATTATCGCGGCCGCAAGCGCCGTCATCGGTGGACACACCATGGAGGCGGCCTTCCTGTCTGGGCTCGGCTTTCTGTGGGTGTGGTACTGGATTTGGGCCATCGTGACCCTGGTCGTCATCGGGCTCATAATGCTTGCTGTCATGGCTGGCACCACCATCCTCGGTGCCGGTGCTCTCGGTTGGGTCGGTGGCTTCCTCGGCCTCGCCGGAGGTGCTGCAATGTCGGCCTTGGCGATTGTCCTCGTGTCAATCAACAATGCGCTCTTGCTCGGCGGCACCTATCTGCTGATGACGGCGGGCACCTCGACCATGACCTTTGCCGAGTTCAGCACGAACAAGCTGATATTCGGCACGCTATTGCTGGTCATCGGCCTCGTGATGTCGAGGTCATCCAGCTCTTCATCCAGTAACGACTAACCCTGGAGGTTCTGATGAAGGAAGTACTGGCCATTATGGCCGTTATCGTCATGGTGTTTGGCGGACTCGCGCTCATTGCGGCCGCCATCGCGTTCAGCGCAATCCTCAACGGTTGGGTGCTGACCCATCTCTGGCACTGGTTCATGGTCCCGATTTTCGGCCTGCATGACCTGACCATCGTGCCAGCCATCGGGCTCGGGCTCATCGTCAGCTTCCTGACGAACAAGGGCGTCATAGCCAAAAAAGACTCGAGGGAGACGGACTGGAGCGCGACTATCGGCTATCTCCTCTCTCCGTTTATCGTTCTGTTCTTCGGCTACATCGTCCACCTGTACATGTAACGACGCGTGCCAAGGCCCCAGGCGCAACCGCGCTTGGGGCCTTTCTCGTATACAATCAACCGCCTCGTGCGGGCTAGATGCTGAAGTCGCTCACGGAATAAAGGCTCTCATCTTCTTCAGGCTCGAGTTGTGTCGTGTTGGGGTGCATGGGCATGGCGACTACCTCGTCGGCAAGCGAGCCGCTCCCGGCCATCTTTGCGGCGAGCGCGGCAACGAGGTGCGTGAGATCCTCCGGCGAGAAGAAATCGATGAGGAGCCGTCCGCCCTCGACGCCCGCTTCGATGATAACGCGCGTACCGAGTGCCTCGGTAAGCGACTTCTCGAGCTCTGCCATCTCGGGCGTCTTGCGATGCTGGGGGCGAACACGATCTTGCGCTATAGAGCGGGCGATGCGCTCGGCCGCGCGCACCGGCAACTTCTTGAGGATAATTTCCTTGAAGAGCGTCTCTTGCTCCTCCGGCCGGCTCGTGAGCATCAAGAGAGTCCGTGCGTGCGCCTCATGCATCTCCTTACCCACGACGGCACTCTGCATGTGGTCGGGCAATGATAAAAGGCGAATGGAGTTCGAGACATATTCCCGGCTCCTGCCGATCTTGGCAGCTGCCTCGGTCTGTGAGATGCCAAACTCGTCGATGAGCTGTTTCAATGCCTTCGCTCGATCTATAGCATTAAGGTCTTCTCTCTGGAGATTCTCGACGATGGCAAGCTCAAGCTTGGTCAGATCGCTCTCGCCATAGCGGATGACGACTGGGACCTGCGAGAGTCCGATCAATTTGCTAGCGCGGAGCCTGCGCTCGCCAGCGATGAGCTCGTATTCACTCGCCAAGCCGGCCTCGCGCTCGATATCACGGCGCGTGACGGTCAAGGGCTGGAGCATGCCGTACTGGCGTATGCTCTCGGCGAGCGACTTCAGCCCCGCCTCGTCAAAGTCGCGCCGCGGCTGATATGGATTCGGTCGTATCTTGTCGGTGTCGACCCAGAAGACGGAGTCGTATCTGGTCGGTACGTAGCGCGCCTCGTCGTTCATACTAGAAATATATCATGCTTTTGCTCGAACTCATTCTTTGCCTTATAATGGATGCGCGAGCAAGGAACCGAACATCATGGAGCTCGACACAATCAGGAAAGACTTCGTAAACAAATGTGGCTTATGAAACGCTGCATTGTTTTATCGCTCATCCTCATTGTCACCAGCGGCCTCGTTAGTGCCAACCTTGCACTCGCCGCATCCAATAACCTTGCTGTGCTTACGACGACGGGCTCGGAAACAAAACCCAACAAGCTAACGACCGATTATTTATTAAAGAATGCACAGAACGTTTGTATAGTATCTTCCTCTGGATTCGTAGGGACCTGCTCAACCCCGGGAACTCGAGTGTATTTCGGAAACAGCAACGCTAATGTTATGGATCCAAATTGTGCCTCTGGTGGTGCCCTGCCCTGCTCAGATCAGGGTGTCCCGTCCGGGGAAGGACATAGGGATTTTATTGAGGTTGGTTATGTCGGTTCTAACGGTACATTCATCATGTATCCAGGGAGTGAGGTTGACTCGAGAAATCCAAACGCATTTTCATCATCTCAGGCAGCGGATGATTATGCCGCTTCTGCGGCCCCACTACAAGGAAAATCCGTCAAGGACTATAATTGGGACCAAACACCCGCTTACGAAGTCCCTGATACCACGACGACGAATCAGATGGCAAAAAACGAAAGTGGTGCCCCAGTAGCAATTGGTGAAGCCACCATTTATGATGCGACTGGGGGTTGTATAGGAAATTGTACGACGGAAAGTACCCCCCCCCAACACTATAGGAGGCTCCACGGGTGGCACTAATACCGGCTCCAATACAGGTACCGGTGGCACCCAGCTCTTCAACCCGCTTGGCGCCGGCACCGACCTCTCGACCTTGGTCAAGAACATCCTCGCCTTCGTCGTCAAGATGGGCGCAGTGGTCATCGTCTTCATGCTCGTCTACATCGGCTTTCTCTTTGTCACGGCACAGGGCGAACCGGCAAAGATTACGGCGGCACGCACGGCGCTCCTCTGGACTATCGTGGGCGCGCTCATCCTGCTTGGCGCTGAGGCAATCTCGCTCGCCATCCAGTCGACGGTGACCGCTATTTCAAATGGGGGCTAGGCCCCACCTACGCATCACCGATTTCGGCGCAAGACAACGACGATATAGAGACCTATGGCGAGTCCAAGGATGGACAGATAGTTCGCGTAGGGAGCAAAGGTCCCCGACCAGGTCGCTCCTCCGGAGAGACCGATGATGAATCCTGACATTTCAAAGAGGACGAGCTGCCACTTGGTGAAGGTGATCGATTTGGAAGTGTTCATGCGTAAAGTATAGCACGGATATGATTTGAAATGCCTGATTAAAAATGCTAATGTGGAAAATAAGGGGCGAGTGGCGGAATTGGTGATACGCGCACGACTCAAAATCGTGTCCCGCAAGGGTTGAGGGTTCGAGTCCCTCCTCGCCCACTATGGATACTGAGAACGAGATGAGGTTGGCTTATCTTATCGGTCTTGCTCTCGGGGACGGAAATCTCTCAAATCCGAATGGCCGTGCCACACGGTTGCGCATAACTTGCGATGCTCGATATGTGCGACTGGCAGAAGATATCAAGAATGTTATGCGAGACGTCTTTCCGAAGAACAAGGTGTCTCTGGTGCCAAAAGGCATGAAATGTTTTGACATAAGCGTGTATTCAAACCGATTAAATGCTGTCATGCCGTGGCGGGTTGGCAAGGGTCCAAAAGGAGTCCAGCATGCACGAGTCCCAGAATGGATACGCGACAACAAAATATTCTCTCGAGAGTGCTTGCGCGGACTTATCCAGACTGATGGATGCATATACCACGACCGTGGCTACCTCATGATCAATTTTGTAAATAATACTTATGAACTTGCGAGGGATGCCCACGATATGCTGTGTGCCCTCGGATACCGACCGAATTTCATCACCTTGCCGCTCGACGAGCGGCGATCAAAATATACGGTTCGCATAACTCGCAAGAGCGAAAGTCAGCGTCTCCTAGACGAATTGGCCTTGTACAAAAGCTAACCATTGTCTCTCTATCGTATTTTGGTCATCAGCGGAATCGTGCTAACGTGGCGCCAGATTGGCTCTGTGCGAGCTGAACAGATAGGGAGAATCGTGATGAGACAGAGAATAAAGACGTTGCGCGAGTGTGGCTGGCTTGCTCTCGACGGATTCGAGGGTTGGACACAGGCCATTCGGGTCGCGCGGCAAATGCGCGGCAAATTCTTCGGCGTCAAGGTGCATCCACTTGCCTATAGCCAAGTAAGCCCGCGGTGGATTATCAGTGATCTGCAAGAAATCGGGTATCAAACGTGGCTCGATGAGAAATTGGGGGATATTCCGTCTGTGGTCAGCGCTATCGTGACGAGCCTCGCAAGGGGCGGAGCTGATCTCGTCTCTGTCCATGGTAGCGACAGTATAGCTCCGCTCTCTGCCGCAGTGGCCGCATTCCGCGCAGTACCTATCGAGGAATGTGTGCGGCCCATACCAGGGCTCGGCGTCGTCGCCATTACGCCACTAACTTCGATGCGGCCCGAGGACGTCGAGCGCGTCTACAACAAGAGTCTCGAGGAGCGGGCGCTTGAAGTCGCCAAGTATGCCGACATAGCCGGTGCTTATGGTGTCGTCTGTTCGCCACTCGAGGTACGGGCTCTGCGAAGTACCTATCCGGGCTTGAAATATTTCACGCCTGGCATCCGACTACTAGGGTCCCCCAAAGACGATCATGAGCGGATTGGTACGCCTGCATACGCGCTCGCGCAAGGCGCCGACTATCTCGTCATCGGCCGCGAAATCTTGAGAGATGCCGGTGGGGAGGGGTGGAACCCTGACATGCTCGGCGCCGTCGAACGCATCGAAGAAAACATTGCGATTGGCGTCTAGTTCCGAATCATCTGCCCGCCCGGCTCCGCCGGGCGGATTCTGTTTTCCTGTCTCTTGTGTTATGCTCGTTGCGGATCATTCATTCACAGGATGAATCGCGATGGAACAGAACGGACGTAATCAGGAGCTGGTCAGGCATATTGCCCGCATCGGCATGGTGCGGTGGAGCGAGGAACCAGTCACCTTCGTATCCGGTACGAAGTCACATGTCTACGTCTCCGGCCGCGAGGAACTGACGAGCGACCCGGACGCTCTCTGGGCTATCGGTAAAGCAATCGCTCATGCCGCATTCATGGCCATGCCTTCTTCGAATCTGACAGAGCGGAAGAAGTTGATGCTTATCGGGATACCCGAGACGGGCAAGCCGCTAAGCGTCGCAGCCGCGCTCGCGTGGCGGGCGGTTCTGGGCGATATTCAAATCGGATCGCGGACTATGCGCACGAAGAAGAAGGCTCATGGGCGGAGCGAAAACCAACGCTGGGTGGACGGCGAGCCGCGAGACGATGAGATCTACTTCACCGTCGACAACGTCATCACAGATGGCAAGTCGAAGCTCAAAGCGATTGGGCGGCTGCGCGAAGATGGTTATCCGGTCGAGGGCATGACGCACATCATCCTGATTGACCGGAAGCAGGGTGGTGTTGAGCGGCTAGCCAAACGCGGTTACAGGGTCGTGACGCTCCTCGAGCTCCCGACCATCGTCGAATCTCTTGTAATGCGAGGTACCTGGCCGATGGAGCGACTTGAGCGATACCGCGAAGAACTCGCGGCATCTCATGTAGCTTGAAAAATTTCGCCAAAACCGGCGGCCTCTGGCCGCCGGAACTTTTTTAGAGTTTCCCCACCAAGCCGAGGTCGCCGCCCGTGAGCGTGTCATCGCCCGGCTCCCAGGAGGCGGGGCAGACCTGGCCCTTGTGCGTCTCGACGTACTGGGCCATCTGGAGCTTACGCAAAGTCTCTGCCGCTTTGCGACCCATCGAGTTGTCGTGTATCTCCATGGAGCGCAAGATGCCTGCCGGGTCAATGATGAACGTACCGCGCAGCGCCAAGCCCTCGTCTGGTGTTAGGTGCGGCTCACCGCCCTCGATGAGGACACCGAAGGCGTACGCCATCTTGCCGGAAGGGTCGGCCGCCATCGGATACTCAATGGTGCGAATGCCGGGAGACGCATCGTGCCAGGCCTTATGGGTGTAGACGTTGTCGGTGGAGACAGAAATGACCTCGGCGTTCGCCGCTTGGAACTTTGGGTAGAGCTTCGCCAGCTCCTCGAGCTCAGTCGGGCAGATAAAGGTGAAGTCCGCTGGGTAGAAGACGAGGACGAGCCACTTCCCCCGCAGGGTCGAGAGTGAGAGCTTCTTAACTTCGTCCTTCTGGTAGACTTCAAATTCGAAATCGGGTACTACCTCGCCGACCTTCACTTGACAGGTATGGTCGTTGACTGGGTCATGGAATCCGCCGCAATGCTCGCAATAGTTGCTCTTGGTTTCGTTCATGGCATTTCTCGGTTACGTGCGGGCATGATACCATCGCGCGCGATGGGAGCCAACATTCTCTGTATCATCGGACCGACCGCTTCGGGTAAGTCTGCACGCGCAATCGAGGAGGCACTCATTCAAAATGGTGAGGTTATTTCGGTCGATAGCCGACAAGTATATCGCGGTCTCGATATTGGCACAGAGAAAATATCGCGGGAGGAGATGGGTGGTATTCCCCACCACCTTATCGACATCCGCGAGCCACGCGAATCGTATAGCGCCGGGGATTTCGTCGCGGATGCTGTGCGGCTCATCGGCGAGATTACTGCTCGGGGCAAACTCCCCATTCTCGCAGGCGGGACGCACTTCTACTTTGATGCATTGCTTCGCGGCCTCCCCGAGGATACGCCGCCCGACACGAGATTACGTGAAGAGCTTGAGGCGCTCACGAACGAAGATCTCTTTGCGAAAATCCGAGAGGCCGATCCACGTAGAGCCCGCGAACTCGACCCGCAGAATCGCCGCCGACTCATCCGCGCTCTTGAAATTATCGCTGTGCACGACTCTGTCCCTCTTCGTAGCGCCTTAAGACACGCCGTGTCTACATCTGTAGTAGACACGGCGTGTCTACAAGTTGAATGGATTGTTATTAACCCACCACGTGAGGAGTTGCGAGAGCGTATCGATGCACGCCTTGAGGGTGCCTTGGAGCGCGGTCTCGTTGAGGAGGTGCGTCGCGTTCGTGAACAAGTCGGAGATGAACGGTTGAATGAATTTGGGCTTGAATATCGTATCGTGGGCGAGTATCTACGTGGCGAGCGTTCGGAAGAATCGCTCCTCCCTGCCCTCTCGGCGAAACTCTGGCAGTATGCCCGCCATCAGAAGGCTTGGCTCCGGAAATTAAGGGTTTCGTAAACCCTTATTTCGGCAATACTGTCGCATACGGACAGAAGCTAAGGCCGAGATTTTTCCCGGCATACTGTTGGTTCACACTGTAGAGCGTCGTGACGTTCACATGGAGCGCGCACGCTTGATCCTCGGTTATGCCGAGCAGGGTGAGAAAACGCTGTTCGGCATCTTGTCGTGTCTGCCCAAGTGGTTCGGTAGTGAGGGAGACCGTATAGGTCTTGTCAGGTGCATGATACGTGATTTGATACTCTTGCTGCTCAAATCGTGAAGCGGTTCCCGCCAAGAGGTAGTCATCGGGTCCAAGCTTGATTATGTCCGAGCTTTGCAAAAGGGTCTCGATAGATGGGCTCATCGCCGGACCAGGTGTCCCGGATGTCGTCACACTTGAGCCGGCAACAGGCAGTGTATTCTGCCCCGACCCCGGAATAGGGGTGCTCGTGGGGGCGCCGGATGGATATAAGAAGAATGCAAGGAGCGCAATAAGAAGCCCTACTGCCACTCCCAAGATGATAATCGCCGATTTGCTCATAACGTCAGGTGGATGTCGAGTAATCCTAACACTTCGCAGCCGCGCCCTTCCAAGCGCTTGTTCCTTGCGATTGATATGCGGTGTACGCCTGTTTCAGGTTGCATGTCGCATTTTGCATAGCCGTTACGCAGTCGTCGTACAAGCTTTTGTTCGTAACCGTAATCTTGCTGGCCGATCCGGTGTAAGGGCCGCTAAAGGCCGACTTGCAGTCATACGTCGTGCCATTGCAACTGACGGAAGACCCCGTGAGGTTGACCTGCATGAGCCCGACAGATACGGAGTAACCATCAGTCGTCTTATCGGTCCCACTGAGTGCAGCCGCATTACCGCCACTCTCTACACCACAGATGCAACTCAGTGTTGAAGCAGACGCACTGCCACCAAATGAGTCGAAGCTGCTTGAGGCACAAGATCCTCCCGTAATTTTGCTCGTATCGGTGGTGGAAGTGGTGAGGGGGCCGGAAGTGCAGTTCCCATCCGCGTCGTAGGATGTGCATGTTCCGGTGCCGCCCCCACTCGTCGTTGTATTGGGGGCCTGCTTGAGATCGCCAGGTGCGGTTTTGACGTCGAGGCAGTCCTTCGATTTGGTACTGCCGTCGCCAAACAGCTTCCCACTCCAGTAGTCGACACCCTGGCCCTTGGCCGTGAGCACCGTGAGGACGGTGTCGACGATGAGCCAGGCGGCCAGAGCAATGACGATGCCGACGATGGTATTGAGGAGGATCTTTTTTGCTTTGCCTATGCTTGATGGGTTCACGGGGTTGACCACGTAGAGGAAGCCGGCGTACGCGATAGAGAGCGGGGCGACAAAGACGATGCCGATGGTAATAGCGAAGGCAATAAGGTTGTTGACGATATCGGCAAGGGCGCCAAAGCCTGCGGCGCAAGTCTGTGCGGCCGTGGGCACAATGGCGCCGAAGAAGGGGATGCCAGTGGCGTGGGCCGCGAGCGGGAGGATGAGCGGCGCGGCGGCCGTGACTATGATGAGAGGCCGAGAGAGGCGCATGGGTACATCATACCGGCCCGCGCGGAGCGCGGGCCGGCTTTCCCCACCCGCGTCCTTCTGCTATCGTTTCTATACGGGCCTATAGTTTAGTGGTAAAACAGTGGTCTCCAAAACCACCGTCCCAGGTTCGAGTCCTGGTGGGCCCGCCTTCGCCCGCAGAAGCGGGCTTCGGCGGGTAAACCCGCTGAAGCCCGCGAAGGCGGGATGAGCTCGCCATAACATGTACTACGTCTACCTACTACGATGCGCTGATAAGACTCCGTACACAGGATGCACGGAGGATTTGAAGGAACAAATCAAGCGACATGAATCGGGATACGTTCCAGCCACCGCAAACAAACTTCCCGTAGCACTCGTGGGGTATATTGCCGTCGCTAACAAATATAAAGCATTCGCATTTGAAAAGTATTTAAAGACTGGTTCAGGCAGAGCATTCCTAAATCGGCATCTACTCTAAAGCGTTCTAAACTTGTTTCACGAAATGGTAATGGCCGACACTCTTGGTAGAGGTCGGCCATTTGTCGTTATTTGCTCCTCATGACCTGGGGCACGGCCGTGATGAGATCGCTTGCGCGTATGCCGAGTTCGTCAGCGAGCTTGAGGACATTGACGAGCATCTTGGTGGTCGTGGCATACAGAACATCGCCGTCCATCTGTCCGCCATGGTCTGCGCGTTCGGCCTCGGCCGCTATCTGACCGAGCGACTTGCTCATATGGAGGACGCTGTGTGTAATGGCGAATCTCTGTTTTCGGTCGTCGTCGAGGCCCGCAAGGTCGGGATAGGTGCCTGGGGTGAACTGATACCGCTGGCTGATGAAATCCATCAGCTGCTGAAGGTCCCTCATGGTTTTGTCTCCTGCTACGTCTAGGGAGATGGTATCAGAGGCAGACGTTCAGACAAGAGCAAACCTATCCAAGGTAGGGAGAGCTCACGAAGCCCGCTCTGCCCCAGCTCCCGCTCAACCTGCGTCCAATCCAAAGTTCTGAACGTGGCCAGCGTGGCCTGCATACTTGCTCCTGCACGGCATGTTATACTTGGCGACATGCTTACCGATGCCGATCTCGCCCGCATAGTCGCAGTCGTCGCGACAAAGGATGACATCCGTCGGATTGAAGAACGGCTCTCGACGCTTGAAGAGAATCTCAATCGCTTCGTAACCGCGAGCGAAAAGTTTACGGGAGGATTCCATGATCTGAAGCTCGAATACGCTGCCGTCTCCACGCAACTCTCCCGCCATGAAGAATGGATCAAGAAGCTAGCGGAGAAAAGCGGCGTGGCGCTTGAATACTAAAGGCCTTCCATCGTGGGACTGTCCCCTCGATGGTGTTCCAGTCTAGGCCGCGTAGGCCCGCAGTATGACGTAATCTGCTATACTGCCTGCAACTTCACACTGATTGGATATGCAATTGCTTAAGACCAGGGACTTCGCATTCTCGCTACTAATAGGCGCGGTCTTCCTTGTGGTGGGCTACATCGTAATGTCCCATGCCGTCACCTACGCGACCGAGAGCATCAGTAATTCCGTAACTGATATCGTGCTTAGCAATCTGCCCGTCTATAATGTCGGCGGCATCTTCGTCTGGGGCGTCGCAGCCCTCTTCTTAGTGGCCGTCCTGGCTTGCTACGCCGCCTTCGAACGCACGCCGTTTGTCCTCAAGAGCGCGGGGCTTTTCATGCTTATCCGCGCATTCTTCATCTCCCTCACGCACATCAGCCCCTATCCGCTCCACGCCGCAATAAGTCAAAACATCGTGACGTATCTCGTCCCGTCCTTCTTCAATGGTGATGACCTATTCTTCTCCGGACATACCGGCTTCCCCTTTCTCCTCGCGCTCATCTTCTGGGATCATGCGATACTCCGATGGATATTCCTCGGCTTCTCACTACTCTTCGCCATTGTGGCCTTGCTCGGGCATCTGCACTACTCGATTGACGTCGCGTCGGCTTACTTCATCACCTTCACTATTTTCATACTAGCCAAAATGCTCTTCAAGCGTGACTGGGCACGAGGAAGCGCTCGGCCGTAGCCATTGACAGGTACCGTTGAATAGTATATAAATATACTTAGAACCAACTGCCCGCTGACGGGCAAAAGGAGGGGTTGTGCAACATCTGAATGGGATTTACTGGCTCCTTGCCAATGTACCCGCGTGGGCGACCACGCTCGTGCTCTCCACGGGCACGCTCACCGCACTCTTCGTGGGGCGCCACCGCCTCGAGAGGATGCCCTACCAAGTGTCCTACTCGGCGCAGATCGGTGAGGGCGTGTTCTTCGTCGTCATCGTACTTATCGCGGAGGGCATCCTCGCACGTGGAGGCACCGTCCCGGACTGGCTGTATGAGCTCGATGGGGATGCTCACATCGCGCTCATGGTTGTGTGTGTGGTTGTGGGCCTACTGGTCTCCTACGCAACGATCGAGTTGCGCTCGGGCCAGGCGATGGACATCTACCACGATGTCGTCATCGGGCCTGCCATCGCCTACTGCGCCTTCACGCTCCTGCCGCTCATCTCTACGAGTGGCACCGATCTCGAGTGGGGGGTGACGGTTCGAGTGGGGGGTGACGGTCGCGCTTACCAGCCTCTGGGTGGGACTCGTGTTCTACGACATCTGGGCCAAGCTCTTGAACCAGCGCGCGTGGCTCATCGAACATGGTCGCCATGTCTTGAGTGACTGGCGCAACGAAGCGAAGCGCTAGCGCGCAACTTCTGTGGGCGCTCTGTCCGGTTAACGGATGGAGCGCCTTTCCCATTCATTTGACCATATCTACCGACACGACCTAGAATGAACCCGACCACACATGGACAGCGCCATACATCTCCTCGAGACCTATAAATACCTTATTCTCTTCCCTCTCGCGATTATCGAGGGGCCTATCCTCACAGTCATCGCCGGCTTCCTCGTCTCGCTTGGGGTGATGAATGCGTATATTGTGTATGTGATTGTGGTGGCAGGCGACATCGTCGGCGACGCATTCTACTACGGCCTCGGGCGCTTCGGGAGCGGGCTCCTCGCGCGACACGGGCGCTGGGTGGGCATCACCCCCGCACGGCTCGAACAAACCAAGACCTTCTATCACACCCATCACTTCAAGTCGGTGGTGTTCTCTAAGATGCTCTACGGCATTGGGCTCGTCGGCATGATAGCCGCAGGCAGTCTCAAGATGCCGTACCGGCGCTTTATGCTCGCCGCCTCGCTCGTCTCGCTCGCGCAGTCGACCGTCCTGCTCCTTGTCGGCATCTTCTTCGGCTACGCCTATGTGCAGATAGCTAGCTATGCGAACGAGTATGCAGCCATTGTGAGCGTTGCCGCGCTCGCGGCGATAGTTGTCCTCGCGAGCGCGGCCTATTTCAAGAAGCCAGGAGCATAACATCATGCCTGAAATAGAGCAGAAATTTGTACGGAGCGAGGACGGCCAGAATATCTATTACGAGACCTGCTATGCGCGCGAGGCTGCACTGGTAATCGCCCTGGTGCATGGTATTGGCGGAGATGTTGATGGATTGCTACCCGT